>OOCX01000628.1_pt1 | contig 26439 bp, 25 predicted proteins | sample 1671231 | NCBI WGS metagenome assembly OOCX01 (sample SAMN06348135, study PRJEB24527) | human gut metagenome | biome: human gut; feature: ankylosing spondylitis patient; material: feces | host: Homo sapiens | place: China | collected 2015-10 | reverse complement strand
TGAAAACGACACTTACCGTTTCTTTCCAGTTCCACCACACGCAAATGGACGGGGCACACGCTTCCCGCTTTTTGGACGGGATTCAGAGAGCAATTGACAATTTGCAGTATAAGTAAGTTTGCTATAAATGATATACACAGGTTACGATTTTGCAGCTTATTTCAAAAATGACTATTTAGGGTAACTGATTTCGTAACAGATTGAGTAACTTTGCTCTCAATAATAGAAACAGCAATGGAAACAGACATAGAAACCAAATATTGCCAAAGTTGCGGTATGCCATTAGACATTGAGCAGGAGAAGCCGGAACCGGAGAAAAGCCAACGGCAGGCAAGGCAACCGGAGAGGAAAGGCAAAGGCATCAGGATGTAACCGCACATGCCAACGGAAGGCTTTAAAAAAAGCCATAGCTCATTAGGGCTTTTTCTTCACGCAATGCACGCATCGCTAAAAAAGCCCCAATGAGCAAAAGGGACGCCGCCCCTTTTGAAACCCCGGAGCCATGCGGCATGGGAGCAAGGCAGGGGAAGTATTAACCGAAAAAATGTATTACAGTTATGGGATATGCAGTTTTGCATTTGGAAAAGGCAAAGGGTGCGGACGGCGCAATGTCCACACACATAGAGCGCACCGTCCACCCGAAGAACGCGGACAGAAAGCGCACGCACCTGAACCGGGAACTGGTGCAGTTCCCCGAAGGAGTGAAGAACCGTACGCAGGCGATAGCACACCGGATAGAGACGGCAGGCATCAAACGTAAGGTGGGCACCAACCAGGTAAAGGCAATCCGGGTACTACTCACCGGAAGCAACAAGGACATGAAACAAATGGAAGCGGACGGGCGACTGGACGACTGGTGCAACGACAACCTGAAATGGCTCCGGGAAACATACGGGGAGCGGAACATCGTGTCGGCAGTCCTGCACATGGACGAGAAGACACCGCACATACACGCCACTATCATACCGATAGTGACCGGGGAGCGCAGGAAAGCCAGAAAGGAAGAACAGAACGGGAAAAAGAAATACCGCAAGAAGAACACGCAGGATGTGCGGCTGTGTGCCGATGACGTCATGGCAAGGCACAAGCTGAAACACTATCAGGACACCTACGCACAAGCCATGAGCAAATACGGCTTGCAAAGAGGAATAGACGGTTCACTGGCAAAACATATACCGACCTCGCAATATTACAAGGAACTGGTGGAACGGCAGGACAGCCTGCAGGAGAACATAGAAACCCTGCTGGGGCTGGAAGAGGAGGCACAGAAGAAGCTGAAAAAGGTCAAGGGGGAAATCAATGTGCAGAAGATGAAGGGGGCGGCGGTGAACGCCACCACAGCCATAGCGGACGGGGTAAGTTCTCTTTTGGGCGGCAGCAAGGTCAAGAGGCTGGAAGCGGAGAATGAGGGGTTGAAGCAGGACATAGCCAATCTGCAAAGACAAGTACAAGCCGAACAGAGGGAACAGACAAAAATGGAGAACCGCCACAACAGCGAGATAAACAAGATAGACCGAAGTTACCAACAGAAAATTGCAGGGTACAACAATAGGCTGAAACAGATAGACACCTATTTCCCTATCGTAACGGAACTGCTGCCCATAGCCGAACAATGCCGGGAAGTGGGGTTTACCGAGGAACTGACAAGGCGAATCGTCAGCCTGCAGCCCGTAGAGTTCAAGGGCAGGCTCTATTCGAAGGAACACAAGGAGAAGTTCAGGACGGAGCACTCGACGGCAACCGTAGAGAGAAATCCGCAGGAGAAAGGAAAGTTCCAGCTGTGCATTGACGGTATACCCATACTCGAATGGTTTAAAATGAAGTTTCAGGAACTCAAAGAAAAACTGGGTGTAAGCCACACCCAAAAAGAAGAGGACACCCCCAAAAGGGGATTCAGGTTATAAAACACAAGAAAATGAGAAAATTCAAATATATTTAGTTGGGGTTATTTAATTATTTTTCATATTTTTGCATCGGATTGAGCAAAACTCTCTCCAAAACATATTAGAATTTTTAGAAGCGTTATGCTTATCGTTCAGTCGGAAACCTAGGAAATTTCCCAGACATACAAACGATGATAGCATAGTGGTTCTCACGCTATAGCGTGGGCTGCTATTGGTACATCTGTTTGTATAGGCTTTCCTAGGGCCTCCGATTGAAGATGTGAGCATTGCAGTTCCACGCATGAACCAATACAATAATTTTAAGTTCTTGAATTACAGTATATTTAATTTAAATCAATAGCTAAACGATACCAAAATATTCCCATTAAAAACAGATGTGCCCTATACTTTACTAGACGGCAATAATTTTGGGGCACATCTCTATTTGGAACCAGATATGAATTATTTAATCATATAGATTTAGACAAATGAACTATATCATTTAGACAATTCGATTCCCGAGAGTAAGTCTATCTATAAATTTTAATGCAAAAACTAATACAATAATGCATTAGGGTTAAAATGCATTCCTAATGTATTGAACTCTTTAGCAATATCTTTTTTCCATGCGCCTCGGCCATCATATGAAACATAGACGACACCATCAACATCTCCAGGCTTTTCTACCTCTTCTTTAATTAAGGCACAAACTCTCTCGCGCCCAAGTTTTCCTATAAGATATCCGTGTTCAAAAACTACATTTTGCCTTGCTCTTGGCTGTACGTTTGGACAATCCTTCGAGGCTCCTTTATCACACGGAGTATATAATACTATTGCATAACAAACGTTTGTGAAAGCTTCTATTTTTTCAATTATCGTTTTACCTGTATTCGGTTGTTCATGCAGAATAATGGGATTATAACCCATATCAGTTATAAACCGTGCAACCTCATTTTTCAATCCACTATCGTGGCCATGAACAATAAAAACATCTTTATTTCCCATATTAACTTTTACACTTCTGTCATTATTATCATTTGGTGCTGTCTGTGGAATTAAAGGTAATTGACCCATTATACTCTCAAGGCAGACAACTTTTTCATTTATTTGTTGCTTAGCTTCTTTGATAATATCTTCACCAAATAATCTTGTTGGATCTCCGGTACGACCATATACTCTATAATAGGATTGAGGCGAATCGTTATCGTCAAAAGAACGGCTTATCAATTCGCTATTATATGAATCCCATTTTTTATAATCTGCAAGAAATGAATTTTTCTCATCTTCGTCATATTCCTTTATTTTAACAATCGTTCTGTAGCGCACAATGGTTGTGTCATCTTCGCTAACTTCACGTTTTAGCAAGTCGCAACCTTTTGCAATCTGAGACTTCAACCATAATTCGAATTCTTCCTTTTTCTTGATAAGATTTCCTGTAGCCATAAATCCAAATAGTTTTTTGCAAAGATACGAATTTCGCAGAACAAATTGATGATTTAATCATTTTTTTGTGTTCTTCTGCAATATATAACCTGATAAATCAAATATATTCCCATATAATCTATATCTTTGTAACCATATTGGATAGTCATATAAATATGGAGCGTAAATTACTGAACCGAATCAAAGTCGTTCTCGCAGAGAAAAACAGAAGTAATAAATGGCTCTCGGAACAATTGGATAAAGATCCTGCCATAATCTCCAAATGGGTTACCAATACAACACAACCCAATGTAGAGACGCTGATTCAAATATCCAAAGTTTTGGGTGTAACCGTGGATGACTTGTTGAGAACGGAATAATAAATTTATGGAAGCAGTCAAATTATATAAATATCTAGATTTTACCGGTGGATTGATGATGCTACATTATAGTAATCTTCAATTTACCAATGCTACGCAGTTGAACGACCCGTTTGATTGTCACCCGTCGTTAATTGATTTCTCCAATGTTCCGAAAGAAGCGTGTGGAGGATGGACTCCGGAAATAATTGAAGAATTGAGAAGAGATCCATTTCGTAGAACCAGAGAAGAGGTGTGGATATGCAGCCTTTCTAAAATCTATGATTCAATCTTGATGTGGAGTTATTATAGCAAGCATAAAGGGATCTGTATTGGCCTGGATATGGAGAAAGCCAAAAAGTATCTTTCGATAATACAAGGAACAATCATGATTGGTTGTTCTGAGGTGGAAGTACAATACAAGGATATTGTAGAGAAGCCTAATTATTTTAGGGATGCAGAAGATTTCTTCCGTTATCAATTATCTACAAAAGCAAAAGCTTGGGAACATGAACAAGAGGTCAGACTGTTTATTTTAGATCCTTGGCCGACATATATGAGTTTATTGCCGGATCAGAATGATGAAAAAGGTCCGATTGATTGGAAAGAGGTTCGGGCTTTTCCTGAAATCGGAGGAGAGTGCTTTGAGTCTGTCTATCTGGGAATCAATATGGATACAGATGAGAAATCAAAAATAATAAGCGTTGCACGAAAATTAAATCCTGACATTAAGATTTACCAAATGGGAATTGATGCAAATGCTTTTAAGTTGAATACTGAATTGATAAAATAGTAAAATGGCTAAGAAACAGAATAAAGCTGTAAAGGAAGAAACCCTTGAAACGATACTTTTCAATTGTCGTAATAGTCTGCGTGGGCGTGCAGCCATGACAGATAAACGCGACCTGCTGTTAACTCTTGTATTCTTGAAATTCATAGGAGAACGGTTCAAACAGCAAAAGGAGAAAATCAGGCATGAGATAGTGGAAGTTCAAGGCATTCATGATACGGATTTCATTGAGCTGCAACTTTCACGTCCCAATCAATATATGCAGGACGGTGTGTTTTTCCTGACAGATGAAACGTTTTGGGACAAACTGATTCTCACATCACCAACAGGCATGGCTATCGCTTTCGATACAGCTATAAAAACTTTGGATGACAACGAACCTAAATTGAAAAATGCTCTTCCGCAGCAAATTTTCACGAAAACAGCCCTTGAACCGGGAGTTCTGAAAAGCGTAGTGGATGAGATAAACAAGATAGACCCTCAGAAATTCAATGACCACGACCTCATAGGACGTGTATATGAGTATTTTTTGCAGGCTTTTTCCATAAACACAGACAAAGAGGAAGGAGAGTTTTATACGCCACATTCCATCGTAGAGCTTATCGCCTCACTTATTGAGCCATTTGACGGGACGGTTTATGACCCTTGTTGTGGTTCCGGAGGGATGTTTGTTCAAGCGGCAAAGTTCATAGAGGCTCACGGTGGAAACACGAAAGCCGTCAACGTGTATGGGCAGGAATCAGAACCGGCAACTTATCGTCTGGCAAAGATGAATCTGGCTATCCGAGGCATCTCCTACCATTTGGGTGATAGGGCTGTGTCCACATTCTCCGATGACCAGCACAAGGAACTCAAGTTTGATTATATCATGGCAAATCCGCCGTTCAATTTGAAGAAATATGCCGAATATGGAGGTTTTGAAACCGATTCTCGCTGGCAAGGCTATGGAGTGCCTCCTACCAGCAATGCCAACTATGCATGGATTCTTCATATTCTTAACAAATTGAATGTCAGTCGTGGAATTGCAGGCTTCCTACTTGCTAATGGGGCTTTGGATGACAGCGATACACTTGAAATACGTAAGCTGCTAATCGAAAGTGACAAGGTAGAGGCTATTATCGTTTTGCCACGAAACATGTTCTATTCTACCGATATATCCGTCACTCTTTGGATATTGAACAACAACAAGAAAGGCGGACCGTGGCACGGAAGGCAACTACGCAACCGCACAGGTGAGATTTTGTTCATCGATTTGCGGACTTGGAACAGTAATATATACGAGAAGAAATATGTCCGTCTGACAGAAGCGGACATAGACAGAGTACGTCAAATATATTTCAATTGGCAAACCGAGAATTTTGTTGAGTATGCCGAGCCTGAATTATACTATGCTGCGCATCGTGACGAAATTCAGGGAAAGGGATATTCCCTCGTACCCTCCAGATACATTGAGTTCATTGACCGCGATACAGAAATAGACTATCAGTCTGCTCTTTCTGAAATGAGTGATAAATTTAATGCGCTGAAGAAAAGATGGGATGCAAACGAAACGGAACTCGTAAACGCTTTCAAAATTTTAGGGTATGGAAAAGAATAAGTTGCAACATCATAATATAACAACCGATACACTCTTTGATGACATTCGGAATATCATAGAACAAGGTCGGAGACAAGCATACGCAGCAGCCAATCAAATTACGGTACTTACCTATTGGCATATCGGGCGGCGTATAGTGGAAGAAGAACAGCATGGAGAAGCTCGTGCGCAGTATGGTACTCGGTTGATTAAAACATTGGCCGAACAACTGATGCCTAAATACGGCAATACGTTCAGCAAGCGAAATCTCGATTACTTTCGCCAATTTTATCTGTGCTTCAATGATTTGGAGATTGTGAACACGCGTGTTCACAATCTGACTTGGTCGCACTTCCGCTCGATTATACAGGTTGCAGACCCTAAGGCCAGAGAGTGGTATGTAAAAGAAGCATCGGAACAGATGTGGAGTGTGAGGACGCTTAACCGCAACATCGGTACACAATACTATGGTCGCCGTATGGCTTGTGTAAGGGAAGGATTGGCGTTACCCTCTCCCGATATTGAAGCCAATGATCCATTGGAGTATATAAAGAGTCCGGTGGTTGCCGAGTTTTTGGGCTTCCGCAAGGATAGCAAATATGACGAGAGCCAGTTGGAACAAGCCTTAATAGACCATCTGCAACAATTTATCATGGAATTAGGGCGTGGGTTCGCTTTTGTCGATAGACAGAAACATATTTCAACAGATACAGGTGATTTTTACATTGACCTCGTATTCTATAACATCAAGCTCAAGCGTTATGTGCTGTTTGAATTGAAAACACATCCTCTGACACATGCGGATGTGGGACAATTGGATATGTATGTACGGATGTACGATGACCTTGTAAAAGATGAAAACGACAATCCGACCATAGGCATATTGCTTTGCACCGAGACTGATAAGGTGATGGCAAAATATTCTGTTCTTAACGGTAGTGAACAATTGTTTGCAGCCAAATATATGGCCTATATGCCGACAGAAGAAGAACTGAGCCGGGAGATAGAACAGCAAAAACGTTTCTTCTTGGAACAACACGGAAAGGAGGAGTGATATATGGATGCTGGTAATGTAAAATGGGTCAGGCTCGGAGATTATATCGAGCAATGTGATGAAAGGAATCACAGTAATAAATATGGTATAGAGGCTATCAAAGGGATTAGTACCAGTAAAACTTTTATTGATACTAAAGCCAATCTTGATGGTGTACCTTTACAGTCATATAAATTGGTTGCACCTAGATATTTTGCATATGTTCCTGACACGTCAAGACGAGGAGATAAAGTTGCCTTGGCTTTTAATGACAGTTCTTGTACATATTTGATTTCCTCGATATATTGCGTATTTAAGGTCTCTGTTTTGGACAAATTAAGTCCAGAATATTTGTACCTATTTTTCCTCCGTCCAGAATTTGATCGATATGCTCGATATAATTCTTGGGGAAGCGCACGAGAAGTGTTCTCGTGGGGAAATATGTGCAATACAATGATTCCTCTTCCAACCATCACCGAACAGCAAAAAGTGGTGAATGCGTGGAAAGCATTTCGGGAAATCAAAGAACAAAATGAGGCTAAGGCAGCTCCGCTTATGCAAGTCTGCCAAAGTTATATTCAGGAATTGAAGCATAAATATCCTTTGCAGGAGATAGGACCATATATTGAAGAGTGTGATGAGCGAAATGTCGATTTGTCAGTTCGATTATCTCAAGGTATTGCAAACACAAAAGTTTTTCAGGCACCGAAACAAGTCGCATTAAATTCTAAATCAGATAAGATTGTGAGAACTGGACAGTTCGGATATAATAGAGCAACAACAAGAAATGGAGAGAAAATATCCATTGCATATAGAACCGGAGCGGATTGTACAGTTTCTTCCGCTTATGGAGTCTTCAAAATCACAAATGAGGACATAATTGAGCCGTATTTTTTGTGGATGTGGGTATCACGACCTGAATTTGATAGGTATGCTCGTTATATGTCCAAAGGAAGTGCGCATGAATTTTTTGAATTTGATGAGATGTGTCGTGTAAAAATACCTCTCCCACCCATTGAAATTCAACGAGCAATCGTCAATATCTACAAATGCGCTAACGAAGCCAAACAAATAGCCGAAGAAGCCGACCAGCTTTCACGCGAAGTTTGTCCGGCATTGCTTCAACATGTCATACATTCTTAAATAGCAGCGATTATGGCAGGCAAAGGGATATATTATGAAAGTCAATTCGAGGAAGCAACTATCGAACTTCTCCGCGAAGCACATTGGCAATATACATTCGGTGATGACATCCACCGTAAATATACTGACCCGCTTATCGAAGAGGATTTAAGAAATTTTCTTGCCGCTCAATACAAGGATAGGGATTTGACCACCTCCGAGATAGACGGCATTGTCGCCAATCTGCGCAATACAGGCGGACAGAATGACTATTACGCTCTTCGAAACGCTTTTTTGCTCTATCGTGACGGCTACGACTTTGCATATAGTGATGGTCGGGATAATCCGTTCCGCTTGGAATACATTGACTTTGAGCACCCCGACCATAATATTTTCCGTTGCGTCAATCAGTTTGTCATGGAGCAAGGTCGTGAGAACCGTCGCCCTGACATTCTGCTTTTTGTAAATGGCATACCCGTCTGCATCATTGAATTGAAAAATCCGACCAAGCAGAATGCCACCATACGCGATGCCCATACACAGATTTGCACGCGCTATATGCGGGATATTCCGGCATTGCTGAAATATTGTGCATTGGCGGTAATTAGTGACGGAGCAAAGAATGCTTTGGGTACGATATACACGCCATTTGAATTTTTCTACGAATGGAAAAAGATTGAGAATGAAGACAAAGCCGGAAAGGGACTTGACACGCTTCGCACACTCATTCGCGGGGCACTTTCACCGGAACGCATATTAGAGATATTACGGGACTATGTCTATTTTCCCGATCCAACAAAAGAAGATGACACGACTGAAATCGTATGTCGCTATCCGCAGTTCTTTGCTACACGTAAACTGCGAGACCATATCCTGAATCATTTGCGTTCTGTCGGAGGTGATGGCAAGGGTGGTACATATTTCGGAGCCACAGGGTGTGGGAAAACTTATACTATGCTGTTCCTTGCACGCCAACTGGTTTTGCGATGCAAGAAGCAATTGGGTAGCCCTACGATTCTCATCATAGTAGATCGGGAGGATTTGGAGACACAAAGCGGGAAACTGTTCTGTCGTTCGAAGCAGTATCTTGAAGACGAAGCTGTGAAAGTCTTTGAGACAAGGAAAGAACTTGCAGAAGAGATGAGCACGCGTAAAACCGGAGGTGTCTATATTACGACTATCCAGAAATTTGCAGAAACCACAGGGTTGTTGACAGAACGTTCCAATGTCATTTGCCTAAGTGATGAAGCCCATCGCTCTCAGAACAATATCGGATCGAAACTATCCATACAAACCGAAGGAGAAGCCGATAAGATAGGAGCGAAAATCACATACGGATTTGCTAAATACTTGCGCGATGCGTTGCCGAATGCTACCTATGTTGGTTTCACTGGAACTCCCATTGACGAAACCATACATGTATTTGGAAAGGTTGTAGACCAATATACAATGAAGGAGTCGGAGGATGACGGCATTACTGTCCCAATAAAATATGACCCTCGATTGGCTCGTGTGTTCCTCAATAAAGAACAGGCAGAGAAAGTAGAAGAGTATTATCGCCTATGTGCTGATGAAGGTGCAACGCCGGAGGATATTGCCAAAAGCAAAGCTGCCATGTCAAGTATGGAGGTGATTATCGGTGATGAAGATGTCCTGCGCCGTGTTGCAAAAGACATTATCGAAGATTACAAGCGTCGAACTGAAACAACAGACCGTCTGCAAAAGGCTATGATTACCTGCGCAGACCGCAAGATAGCATTCAGGCTGTATAAAATCATGAGGGAGATGCAGCCCGAATGGTTCGAGAAAAAGAAAGCATTGAATGAACTTGTATTGACAGCGGACGAAAAGAATAAGCTGAATGACATCGCATTTGTCAATATGGTTATGACCAGGGATAAGGACGATGAAAAGGAACTTTACAATTTGCTTGGAGACAAAGACTATCGTAAATTTCTTGATTCTGAGTTCAAATCGGAAAAATCAAATTTCCATATCTCTATCAATGTAGATATGTGGATTACGGGATTCGATGTGCCTTGCTTGACCATGCTTTATAACGACAAACCGCTATCTAAACATACGCTTATTCAGACTATTTCGCGTGTAAACCGTAAATTCGGCACAAAAGAGTGTGGCTTTATCATCGACTACATCGGCATCCGCGAAGAGATGAAAAAGGCCATGAAAAAATATGGTGGCGAAGTCGGACCACAGGAAGATTTGGATGTTGCACATGAAGTATTGCAAAACGAACTGCAACTTTTGCAAGAGAGACTGTCAGGGTTGGTATTCGACCGTTTTTTCGGGAACAATGACCTTGCCCGACTTCAGTTCATTCAGAAAGCGGCTGAATATATCCTTGCCAACAGTGTTGAACGGAAAGGTGAGGTTTCTTTCCTCAAACTTTTCAAGGAACATGTTAAACGCCTGCGTTCTGCTTATAATATCTGTAACCCTGCCGGTATTCTGACTGAAGAAGAGGTAGCATGGAGTCAATGCTTCATGGGTATATGCTCATACGTAAACAAAATGACTGCCACAGAGCACGACACGGAAAGCATGAACAGGCATGTGGAACAGATGGTTCAGGAAGCAATTCTTGCAAGTGGTGTGGAACGAGTAATGAATGAAGGTGTTGAAGAGAATATTTTTAGCGACTCATTCGCCAAAGAGGTGGAAGATATAAAGATGCCATTCACTAAGTTCCAAATCCTCTGCAAACTCGTAGCCAAAGCAATCAGAGCATACAGCCGGACAAACAAGATACAAGCCGAACATTTCCAAAAGATGCTTGAAGATACGATAGATGCCTATAATACAAGGGACAAGTTGACATTCACCAATGAAGTGACACAAAACGTAGTGAATGATGTATGTGACATTGTTTCATACAAAATCAATGGGTTGTCGAACAAACTGATGAACATTCTGAAAGAGCTTAAAGCTGATAGCGAGAAATTCAAGGTTTTGGGTATCACTTTTGAGGAGAAAGCTTTCTTCGATGTACTTGTCGAGGTGCGGGACAAACATGGTTTTGAGTATGCGGATGAGCGTTGTATTGAGTTGGCAAAGAAAATCAAGACTCTGATTGATGATACCGCTGTCTATGCCGATTGGCTAAATAACGACAACCTAAAAAGCAAACTCGCCAGCCAGCTTACATATCTTCTCTACAAAGAGGGTTATCCTCCTCAATGGGATGAAGAAGTCTTCCAGAAAGTTCTTGAACAGGTAGAGAATTATAAGAAACATGAATAATATAAATAGAACAAATAGACATGCAACCAATATACATAGATTTACACATACATACTTCAGAGAATGCAAATAATCTGAATACTAACTACGATATAGCAGAATTGGTCGGCCAAATAAAGAAACTAAATGGAGACAGTCCGTTTATGATTTCGTTAACAGATCACAACACCATTAACAAATCTGCCTATTTGAAGGCTCAAAACCTGGACCTTAACTTAATTATTGGTGTAGAATTACACATTCAAAATCGGGCTGAGGCAAAATCGTACCATTGTCATATATATTTTAATGCTCCTATAGAAGATGCTGTGATAGATTCGCTAAACGAGATTCTAGATGAACTATATCCAAATAAATTACCTGACCGAAATGACCCCAATACGCCAGATATCCAAAAAATCATTAATAGTTTTGACACATTTGATTTCATCTTACTACCACACGGCTCACAAAAACATGGAGCATTTAATTATAGCATCAACGATGGTGAAAATTTAGATAATGCTATCAATAGAAGTATATATTATAATCAATTTGATGGTTTTACATCAAGAAGTACCAAAGGGCTGGAGGCAACTCATCAATATTTTGAACGACTCGGAATATCGGAGTTCATTAATCTTGTGACTTGCTCTGACAACTATTCTCCCAGTATATATCCTCGCTCGCATAGCGGGAATGATGATGATTTCATCCCAACATGGATGTTTGCGCAACCAACATTTGATGGATTACGACTTTCGCTTTCTGAAAGTACAAGACTTGTGGCTAGTCATGAGAAACCAATACGACGAAGTGATTATATTGGGCATGTAGAATTGCAGAATGAACATATAGATGTGAATGTAAACTTAACCGAAGGTCTGAATGTCGTAATTGGCGGATCTTCATCCGGGAAAACTTTATTTGTGGATTCATTATATAGAAATATTCATCAGGATTTTGAGGGCTCGAAGTATATAGAGCGTTATGGTGTGGAGAATATGATTGTAGAGAATACAAGTGGAATGACCCCATATTATATATCTCAAAACTTCATAGCAGAAAACATCTCGGATAATAACGAAAAAAGTATTGATAAAATAGAGATATTAAGGAATATTTTTCCTGCAGACGATGAAATTAATCGTAGTATTACAACGGGTCTAAATAAATTGCATGAGGTAATTAGTGAAATGTTGCAGTACGTGGAGAAAATAGAGGACTGCGAGCGAACCTTGAATGCATTACCTAATCCAGGGCAGTTGATTGTTACTGGCATCGTGAAGAAAAATGCGTTGAATATATTGATGCCAACGGCAGAAGAAGAAAGTCTCGTTAAGTATCCTTCGAATCAATATAAGATTGATTTAGAAGCAATAGAGACTATTAGAACTTTTTTAGAGAATAATCCTTTGATTGAAGATGCAAATGAAGAGATTAACTCCATAAAAACAAAACTTACCTTAGCTGCAAAAGCCTATACTATGTTTGATGATGTGTCTATGGTCGTAAAAGAACATAAACAAGTTGTAGATAGAATACTGAAAGATGAACTTGGACAGCAGCAATCCCGCATCACAAACAAGGATAGTTTACTTAAAACTGTAGGTGAATATATAAAAGTTCTTACGGGTTTTAAGCATTGTAAACAAGAGTTGATTAAAATAAAATATTCTTTTCAGACTAGAGAAATAGAAGCAAGAGGACATAAATTGTCTGTTATTAATAACTTTATTTTTAACGAGAAAGTACTAGTAGATGCATTGAAATACTGTTTAAAGTCTAATATCAATACTATTGCAGATGTTACTCCGTGGAATTTGATGAGCCGTTATTTCAAGAAAAATCCCAATGTCGAATCATACAACGATATGACCCAGAGGGTATATACGAAATTAATGGAGTTAAATACACGTTCGTATAAAATTATAACGAAAGACGGGAAAGATTTTAACAGTTTGAGTCCTGGATGGAAAACGGCAATTTTGTTGGATTTAATACTAGGATATGAACAAGATACTGCGCCCATTATTATTGACCAACCAGAGGATAATTTGGCTGTAAAGTATATAAACTCGACATTAACAGAAACGATCAAAGCTGTAAAATGGAGTAAGCAAGTGATTATGGTAAGCCACAATGCAACAATACCAATGATGGCAGATGCCCAAACAATTGTTGTTTGTGAAAACGATGGTAATAAAATAACCATTCGTTCTGCGTCATTAGAAAGCGAAGTCTTCGGACAAAAAGTATTGGACTATATTGCTGATCAGACTGATGGTGGCAGGACATCAATCAAAAAAAGAGTCAAGAAATATAATTTTAAAAAATACAATTAAATATGAAACTGAAATTCAATAAAACAGAAGACGGTGATATTGCTGCTGTAATTCTTGATAACACAAAGCAGGAGGCGTTCTCGTACATCAAAATGATTGCCGCCCTGCTTGATGGACAGCCTATCGAATGTGAATATGGTGAAGGGATAACCCCAGAAGAACAAGAGCAGATAAAAAGTTTAAATGATGCTATATGGAAAAAAGTACATCCCGAAGGAGAAAATGGAGAGATGAGTCTTTTTAATTAATATTTGGATATACATAGTAAACGAGGTAACATCTAACCATATTGGCATATATATATGAAATATAATCAGAAAATGGAGAAATGCCTTGCTCCATTTTCTGATATGCAAGTGCTTGTTCAATTATCTATTTCTACTTCGAATTTTAGTATGTTTTACTATTCGTGAAGCATAAAGCAAACACTTCCTCCGATACGCTTCTTCCTCCTCATCCGGTCTTCGGCCATCCCAAGGCAGATCAGAGGTTGAGCCTCCTCCACCTGAGGAGATCGGTACAGGCTGGCCACCGATAAGTGCATCGGCAACGGCAAAAATAAGGTTGCGAACAGATGGTATAGCCAACTGTTCAAGAAGCGTATTCAGCTCTGATTCCAAACTTTCATTTGTGTCGGAAAGGGATTTGTTCTCCCGTCTCAGCTGATAAAACTCACCATAATCCGCCAATACATTGCGCTGGGCGGCTTCAACCTGCCGTGCCGCATCATTTCTATATAGGGATTCTATCTTGCGAACAATTTCGGTAAACTGCTTGGCGATATGCTGGTTCTGACGTTCGACCCATTTATCCGTACCGAACAAGGGTACTTTCTCGGTAATTTGCGGTGGCGTGAAATCAACCTTGTGATTACGGAACGGCTGGACAACCGAACGGGCTTTTGTCGCATCTGCGGTCAGCCGTTCCAGTTCCAGCTCCTTTGCGTGGAGCTTGTCGGCCTTGTCTTCAAGTTTGGTCTGATACTCAGCAATGAGTTTCTGGATATCCGCTTTCTGCGACTCATACCTGTCGAGTGTAATCTTGCCGGAAGCCAGTTCCCTTTCCGCCTCTTCAAGTTGCAGCCTATACTTGAAAATCTTTGATTCCAGATTCCGCATCATAGATTGAAGCCCCTTAACGGCTTTCTCGGCCTGTTTCGCCTCTTTGGTCAGTTTGCGGATATAGTCGCGCTTATTCAGATGCTGCACATTACGCCCATCAATACTGTCCCCACGTTCAAGTCCGTATTTGCTGCCAACCTCGTCATACAGGGAAGTGTGCATATCTTTCAATATCCGGCCATATTCATAGCGGTCTTTCCCAAACTTTGCCGACCACATCACACACTCCCGTCCGCTCTTGGGGCGGATACCTACCGGAACAACCAAGGCATGGATATGCGGACTGCTCTCGTCAAGATGTACCTGAAACCCGACAATGTTTTCCTGTCCGTATCGTTTGGCGCACCAGTCATAGACATCCTTCGCCCAATTCTCGATTTCATCGCAACGGTGCAGATGGCTGTTGTCCGCACCTTTCTCCAGATTGACGGACTGATTCCCGAAAGCCATTTCAAGCGTCCGGTCATGGTTGCCTCCAAAGACGAATTTCGCACAACAGTTCGGCTGGATTTTGCTGTTCGACTTGAACGGCTTCCAGTTTAACTCGTCCAACCGTTCCTGCAAACGTACTTCGAGCGGTTTCTCCTGATAACCCAACGGATGAACTTTCCCGTCAGGACCAATCTCGAAATTCAGTTTCATTCTGGTCTTGTCGTAGTGGTTGGTCGGCTCCTGATTCTTCCTGTCAATCTTGTCATCGTTCCAACGTCTTTCGTTCTCATTGGTCTCTGCCGTGCCGAATGACTTTCCGGCTTCGACATGCATGGCTTGTTTTATATCTTTATTCATATAGGGTATTCTTTTGATAAATGATTGACGTTTGAGCTTGCTCGCTCCGAACCGGATTCTGCCGAATGCCCGAGGGACTTTATTGCTGTCAGGCAAAAAGTCCTTATTGTGTTATGGACTTTCTTACAAACTCCCGAAGCAAGACTTCGGATTACTCCACCAATGCCAGATCCAACTCGTCGATGAGTAACTGCAACGCAGGATTACGCTGTATCATCTTTGCGAGAATCATCTGTGGTGTATCCTCCATCAGCAGGAAGTCGGCAATGTCCAGTCCCTGACGGCGCTGTTCATCGGTCGCCATCTTCTCCAACAGTCCGGAACAGGTGGCAGATTTACAAACGGATTGCAGCATCTGAACCTTACACCGCCATTCATCCGTGGCCTTGAGGTCGGGGAAGAGAATCACATCACGCCCTCGTAGCACCTGCATGGCCTCGCTGTTGAAACAGCCGTGCATTCCCCCGGTGGCAAGCCATACCAAATCAGGGATGAACAGTGCTGCAATCAGTGCCGTCTTCTCGCTTTCTACAATGGCGACAGTCCTTGCCATAGATGAAGCATAGGCCAGCAGATGCTCACCGAACAGGCACTGCCTCATGTGGAAGTCCGGTATCTTTCTCACCGAATGTACCCAGCTGACCTGATTGAAGGGCTGTTTGACACGGTGTCCGGTCTTTGCATCATAGCCCATAATCTTGCCAGCACGGACATTTCCGCTGACATCAATCTGCCAGAATACGGTAGCCCCGTTCCACATCTTGGATGTACCCACTTTGTAGAGATTGAACAACCAATCTGTCTTATCCTTGCCTGCAACGGTGGTAAGGTATCCGTATAAAGGATTTATGTCATACCTCTGCATGGACTGCTCCACCCAAGCATAGGGAATATAAGAAATCTGAGGTTGGGGTTTGGGTGATGGCTTTCCTGCCGGTTTTATAACCGTTGGTATAACATTGCCATATCTGTCTTGCCCGGTCAAATTTTCCTTGACAGCGAGGTTGTCATTAAAATATTCTTTGGGGGTATAATGATAGCCACAACTGTTGATGTGGTCGCACTTGCCCACATTGTCAGGAAACGAAACCAGCCCTTCCTCGTCAATGTATCGGGTAAAACAGCCTTTCCTGCCGCATCCGGGACAGACGGTCTTGCTACCCGGCCTGTATTTCTGGAGATGGAATCTGTATTCACTCATAGCTCTGTCTTTTTGATTTCTGCAAGCCGAAAGGCCATTTGCAGTCTGCAGTCCTTGCAGTTTTGCAGGGATTCTCCGCTTTCAATGCCCCGAAACTGCAAGACTGAAAAAACTGCAAGCTGCAACAGGGAGTATTTCCTTGCAGTCTTTGGTTGGTTATTCATTTTCATTCATGGAATATTTGCCGGATTCATACACGATTTTCTCATAATGCCCGGCCTTGGCTTTCCGAAGAAGCCGGCTGTGACATAGCTCCTTCAGATAGTTCATCACAGTACGCTCGCTGATACCCTGTAGCTCTTTGCCTATGGCAATGGCCGTCTTTGTATCAAAAGTATCAGGCAGCAACGACAGCAACACCTTCGGTGGCTCTTCACAGGTGTCGTTCGCCATAAAGGAACGGATGCGGACATATGAATCCTCGAAATAGTCATTCAGACGTATGGCGGCTTTAACTGATACCGTATCCACAAACTGAAGATGGCTTTCATCGGAAGCATAACGCAGGACTTGGATTATCAGAGCCAGCCGTGCCACGTGTACCGGGTGTTTCATCTCCCGGCTGTCCACCTCGACATCATCCTCTATCCGATTGATACGCTCCACTTTCCTGTTCCACCAAGAGAAGAAGTATTCCTTGGCCTCCCTGTCCATAGACAGTACACGAGGCATTCTCTCTTCCGCTTCTGTATCATATTCCAAGGCAAACACCTTGTCCAATATACGCTCCCAGCGTGCAGCGGCCAAAGATGTCATTTCTCCGTCATCGTCCCGGTTTATCCATGGCGATATTTCGGGGGATTTGGGCAATACGAACAGGATGCGGTCAAGCAGTCCGTTTTCCTCGAACCCTTTCCTGAGAAGTTCATGCACACGCTTGGTCTGTGTACCCCCGATGATGTTGATACACGGATGTTCTATATGAACAGGAATAGTATTACTTACCCTTGTCACGTCCAAAGCCCCGCCACTCCATGCGGTAAGCAGCTGTTCTATGAGCTGCCCGTTCGTGTAGCGGTTGACAGAATTGAACATGCCCATTATCTCGTCCACCAGAATGACCACACTTCTCGGATTGTTATTATGGGTCAGCATAAGCGATTCGGGAGTGAAGTCGGAAACGATGGTACGTTTCAGAACTGGTTTCCTTCCGTTTTCTCCTGCCGCTTTCCATGCTTCCATTTCTGCTTCATACGCCTTGAACAGGGCATAGTCATGTTTTCGGATAGGACGGAATGCCGCCTCCAACGGTGGGGTCTTGCCCAGTCCGGGTCTGCCTATCAGAATGACATACAATGTACCGTTGCTCTGCCAGTCGCCTTTTATGCGGATGCGGTATGTGCCGCCCAAGGCCGCAGACACAGCCGACAGCATGGACGTTGCGATGAACTCAATCTTGTAGTTCTCGTATTTGGTCATATCGAGTATGATTGACTGCACATTCTGGGGAAACACATCCAAGGGGAATCCCGTATCTTCGGTATGCTCCGCTTCCATACGGATTCTGTTACATAGTTCAAGCCGGGTGTTCTTCATCTCAGCCATTTCTCTTCTTGCAATAGGATGTTACACTCTCAGACTTGCCTCCCGTCTGTACACGATGCACATCGGACTTGGCATACATGTTCTTGTTGCCGACCTTGACGGGGACAAGATAACCGCGCTTCGCCCACAGGTTGAGCGTACCCTCGCACACGTTCAGCAACTCACGGACCTGCCTTGTGTTCAGCCAGCCCTCTTCCGCTTCACGCTGCATGGCTGCCTTGTGTTCTTCCTGCTGCGCCATGATGGTACGCTGCACGATGGATTCCGCAAACATTTTAAGGTCTGTGGGAGTGACTTCCAGTTTCACGTTCGCTCCCTGTTCGACTAGACTTTCAATCGTAATCATAACTATCAGCTTTTGAAGTTTTTGACGACCATCTTCAAAAGTTCCCTGATGCCCCGCTTCCGATGGCTTATAAAAGAGAAGCACCGTCGACCCTCGGGAAAAGGATTGACGGTGCAAAGGTATATCGGAATTGAAAGTGGTTGAAAGAATATAAGTTGGCATATTTGTCATGACAGAAAAGACAATTCTGACAACTCCAAACAACCTTATTTTACCCAGTTTCACCTGATTCGTCCGGGTTGGGAAGAGTTTCCATAAGGTCGGTTTTGAGTTCGTCCAGCAGGGTCTGGCAAATGTCGCCATTAATCATCACGCACATTTTGTTCACTCCGTCTTTTGCGACGTGTTGCGTTGTCGTCAGCGTGTGGATGGCCTGCCGATAGGAGCTTTCGCTTTTTATACCGCCCATGTCTTCAAACTGACAGGTAAGAGCTGCTGCAAATTCTTTTGCGCTACCCATGTTGGTTAACAGCCCAAGCTCATTCAGGGCATAATAGGTCAGAGCCTGCTCTGTTGCCGTATCATATTTGGAGATGAATTTCCGGATAACTCCGATAACAGCATCTTTGTCGTTACAATCAAGATAATCTACAAGTGGCTGTACTTTCGCTTTCCGGCGTCCGCGTGTTTTTTGCGCATCATCAACAGTCTGGGTATTGTCAGATGTTTGCCCTGTTCCTGTATTATGTCCTTCCTCTGTTCCGCTGTCCATTTCCTCTGTCACGGACTGTAACGCCCACTCTCCGACATCGCCCTTTTCAATGGCTTCGTTCATGGAAAAGTACCTGTCCCAGTCGGTCTGGGTACGGAAACCGCTCTTGATGGACACATCTATAATCTGTCTGATGACAAAAGAACAGCTCATTTTGTCCGCCTTGTCTGCTTTCGGGTTCTTCATCTGCCTGTCTACCATGCCGACCATTGCCTCGAAGCTCTTGCCGTAATACAGCCAGCTCAACACAAGCGGTGCCGACAGGGTTATACCCGGATCTTTGGACTTGCCGCTAAAAAAGGATTTCATTCTGCCCCAAAGTGTGGTAGGAGGTGTATCAGGCAGAGGGGAACTCTCTTCCCTCTGTTTCCTGTACAGCTCAACTATCTGTCCGGGCACTGCATTCTCCTTGAACTGCAGGTCTATATTTGCAAAATTCTCCGCACTGTCATCGTTCCAGCACAGTTCCCATTCAGTTTTGATTTTGGGCAGTTGTCTGAATATGGCCCGGCAGATGGCAAGGTACTGCTTCTCGTCACCGTTTGTCATCAGACGTGCGAAACGGACGTATTCCTCCCTGTGCGTGTTCTTCCACCGGAGAATGTCCTCCTTGAACTGTTCGTAGGTCAGTTGTTGTTCATCCATATTCATGCTGTATTATCGGGTTAAATATAAAAGGGGATAGAAATGAGGAAACGGCCAAATCAATCCAACAGGTTGACCAGTTCCTTCTTCATCTCGTCGTCAATCTTGCGGTATCGGGCGAAAGCGCGGCTACCTTCGGAATGTCCCGACATGGAGGCAATCAGGTTCGGGTCTTTGACCTGTTTGTAGAGGTTGCCTATAAAGGTCTTCCGTGCCGTGTGGGTGGTTGCCACTTCATATAAAGGTCTTGCCACATCCTCACGTGTCTTCGGGTCGAGGACTCTGACCATGCGGTCGATGCCCACATACTTGAGGATTTCCTTTATCTTCTTGTTGTAACCGAAATGCGAGAACCTTGGAAGCAGCGCATCTTCCAGTTCCTTGTAACGTTCTAATATATCCAATGCTTTCTGGTTGAGCGGTACCCGTACCGTGCCCGCGTGTTCCAGTTTGGTCTTCTGCGGAATGTACTCCACACAGCCGTCAACGATGTTCGCCTTGGTCAACTTGTTCAAATCGCTAACACGACAACCGATAAGGCACTGGAACATAAATATGTCACGATAGACCGGATAGGTGGCACCCATTCCGCTCAAATCGGCATAATACACCTTGTCTCTCTCTTCAAGGGTAAGGTAGAACGGGGCGCCATACATGGGTTGTGTAATCTGGTACTGGTCAAACGGATTGTTCCTTGTCAGTCCGCGCTTGATGCACCACTTGATGACGGTACGGATGCGGTAGAGGCTTCCTGACATGCTGTTCTCGGAACGTTGTTGGGTCACATCACGAGGCAATTCGTCTTTATAGAATACAGGGTACATTTCCACGTACCTATACTCCTCCTGCATCCAGAACTTGAAGTCACGGATGTCGTCAGCGGTAATGGAATCAATGCAAAGGTGAAATCCTCGCTGGTGCATGACTTCATGGCGGAAACGCTCGTAGCGCAGCACCTTTTTCAGATTGTCACGGTGGTGTTTCCAACTTTCATCGGCAAGAGGTGTTTCGTCCATGTATTTCTTAATCTGGAACGACAGCAGGTATTCGTCTGCCTTGTTGCCGCCCCTCGCGTTGATGTTGGGATGGTGGTATTCCTCTATCAGCCCCTTGAGCCAGTTGCCGTCCACACCGCGGTGGTATTCCTTGGTGATAAGGTGCGTAATCTGCTGGATGTCCCGGTCGAAGTTCATCCGCTTTTCCTCCGAGACCAATGCCACACGGGGCTTGTAGCCCTGTTTCTCCGCGCTCCAGTGGTTGGGGTTGATGGAAAGCTCGCTTGCCGCCTTGATGTCCACTCCGCCGATGTCCCGGACACGGAAATAGACACGTGCCAGATTCGTCACGTTGTTCTTGGCCGATGTTTTTCTGATGAATGCCGTCACTTTCATATATATGTCCTCCTTAGTTTATCATCTCTACCATTTTGCGTTTCATGTCATCATCAATCGTTCGATAACGTCTGAACGCCCTGCTTCCCTCCACGTGTCCCGATAGGGAAGCTATCAGGTTCGGGTCGGGAACTTGTTTGTACAGATTGCCTACGAATGTCTTGCGTGCCGTATGGCTGCTGGCCACCTCGTACAAAGGTCTCTGCACGGTGTTGTAGCCGTGCGTGTCAAGGATGGTCACCATCCGGTCTATGCCGCAATGTTTCAGCAGTTCCCGTATACTCAAGTTATAGGTATGCACCGTTTTGAACGGAAGCAGCCTGTCTGCATTCTTATCGTAGTGTTCCAGTATCTTCAATGCTTTCTCGTGCAGGGGTACTCTGACGGTCTTCGCCTGACACTTCTTCGTCTTCTGCGGCATATACTCTAGGAAACCGTCCTTGATGTTGTCCCTTGTCAGCCGGTAAAGGTCTCCGACACGGCAGCCTACATAACAGTGGAACACGAATATGTCCCGGATGATGGACAACTTCGGGCAGTCACTCAAGTCTGCATTATAAAGAATATTCCTCTCTTCGGATGTAAGGTAGAAGGGATCACCGTAGGTCGGCTCCTTGCAGCCGTAGAGCGCATAGACCTCGTTGTCGGAATACTTCATCTTCTTGCACCAGTGCAGAAAGGTACAGAAGAGGTTCATGATGTTGATGACGGTAGTGCCTGAAAGCGGCTTGGGCTTGCGTTTGACAAGCAGGCGTGAGGCATAGAAGCCGGGATGCTCCTGTTGCAACAGATGTTCATTTACGACATAATCCCGGAAATCGTTCATCTGTTCCAGTGTGACCGTCTCCACAAAGAGCATGAAGTCTGTGTTACCCAATATCTCCCTTTGATAGTCATGGTAACGTGACATCTTGCGCTCGAAACGGATGATATGCTCCTTCGTCCTGTCCGCACCGTCAAACTTTACTAGATATTCATGGATGCGGCGGAGCAAGTTCGGATGGTTGCGTTCGAAGGCGCGGGCAGGGTACAGCACATCCTCGATGGCCTGTTTCAGCCATTTGCTGTCTGCCTTGTCCGAGAAGGTCTTTTCAACATGCTCGATGATGGCCGCAATCTGTCTGGGCAGCCGTTTCTGCTCGGTGGCAGGAACAGCTGCAGTGCGCTTGTAACTGAGGGTATCGGAATCCCAATACTTGTCATATACGGCAAGGGGAGAGACGACCTTTATATCCACGTTCTTCTCCCTGACCCGGAAACAGATGTTCGAGGTCGAGGAATCGCTCTTTTTCAGATATACGGAAACTTTCATCGGCAGTGTTTTTTGAATTACTCTGCAAAGGTACAATAATTCCCGTATATGTTCCCATATATCCCGAAGAAACTTGAAACGGATTAAAACAAATTAAGATGTCAATCCCGAATCTGATACCACATAAAACACTGTATATTAGCGGTTACATTTACAGTTATTATGCTTTTGTTTTCATTTTCGAGTTTCCCGAACACATATCAAAACATATATTGCAGTTCCACGCTTCAGTGTTTAATAAAAGGTCTTTAAGGAACTGGAAAGACTTCATTTTTCATATATGGAAAAAGAATGTCCAAACTGCGGCAAAGAGATGAACGTTGACAAATACATCAACGAAACAACAATAATAACGTCTTGCAAATTTTGTCACAGAATATTCAAAATTACCTATGATGAAAAAAAAGTTCCAAACAATATAAACGATTTTAATTGGGGAGCATTCTCTTTATGGCATTTATGGGGATTTTGGAATGGTATGCCTATACTATCTTGTTTTGGCATTTTACTAGGACTAATCACTAACACCTTCTATCTATTATTCATAATAGACATAGCTATCTCATTGTACTTAGGCTTACAAGGCAATAAACTTTCATGGCAGAAAAAAGATTGGTCATCAGCAACAAATTTTGAAATATACCAAAAAAGATGGAATATAGCAGGGATTATAATTCTTTGCTTATTTGCCATTAGTGGTTTTTTCTATGGAATTCTACTAAATAAATGACACATGAAAATAGAAGATATTACTCCCCAAAAAGAGAAAAAAAATTACTACGTAAAAAACAATTGGTTTAATTATTGGTTTCCATTACCCAAAGGTTATAATAGACTTCTCATTGTTTTTGCTTGTCTTATTATTGTTTATACCGTACATGAATATCCTGAAAAGGTTAACACTTTTTTCTTCACTCTGTTAGTTGAAGTCATTACTTATGTAGCTATTATATGGATTTATCGTGGATTTAAAGAATTATCCTAAAAATATGAAAAGACATAATTATAATATTGCAATAGCTATTGCAATTAGCTGTATCCTTTTTCTTATTAACGGTTACCATAATTACATAAAAGACCAAAGAAAAGAGAACCTAGAAAAATATAAAGCTGGATACTATGATAATGTAACGGTCAAAAACAAAAATATAGTACCTAACACAACAAAAAACTATGTTCCACCCAAGAACTGGACTAAATACATAATAGCCAATGCTTTTTCTATTAGCGTACCTCCTACCGTTGAACTAAGGCAAAGTAATGATTTATACACTAAAGATATTAAAAAACTTAGTTGGCATGGACATAAAATAAATAGCAATAATGTTGTTTTTCAACAGAAAGGGCTATCTGTTAATACTCCTGAAGCACATCAAACATATTGCCGAATTATAATAGATATCCAAAAAGGAAGTCTAGGAGAATACCCTAAATTTTCAGATTACGAAGATTTGACTATAGAAGACATCCATACATTTCAAGAACTAGCAAAACAGAACTCTTATGAATATAAAATTTTAGGTCAACCAGAAGTGCGATGGATTAAGATTGAAGATACTTACGGAATAGAAGTTGAATATGTGCGAAATGGAGCAAATAATTCCCGTACTCACGTCTGCAATTATTATTTTTTTAATGACAATCTATTTGCAACAATAATATTATCATATAGACAAGACGATATAAGAAAATGGGAAACAGATTTTTCAAATATAATTAAAACATTTAAGTGGAATAATAAAAAATGAGTTATGGAAAAAATTAGTTTTATGCGAAGATTATCAAGTTCTTTAATAGACAAAGTCTTAATCCTTGTATTATTTATTATTAGTGCTTTATGTATATCTCCCTATGGAATGCCTTCTCATTTAGGAAGTTATTACGCCCTATTAGATGCAGCCCCATCATCTTATCCCTCTCAGGATACATATAAAGCAATGCATAGTGTTTATGGCAATACTATTTATGAAAGTACAGAAAAATGGGTTCAATGTCATAAAGAAATATTAAAGAAGCCTGAATTAATAGCTCCACATAAAGGTGAAACCCTATCTTGGGATTTACAAATAACGGGGCTTTTTATAATTGTAAATTTTATATATTATCTTTTATGGGAATGGATATTTCGTGCATCACTAGGCAAATTTCTATGTGGACTTACTGTTGCTTCCGATAATAATCAACCAACAACAGAAAAAGAAATTATCAAACGCTGTTTCTTATTACTACTCTTAATGATAGCCGCAGTAGGTCTAAGATTTACTTTCGACATCAATTATTACATGACTATTTTATTGTTTTTCCTGATCGGATGTGAATTCTTTATTAACTACAAATTAGAGTTCCGTAAGAAAGGAGAGAAATAGAATGACATTATTACTGACGTTTATCCAGAAGGCGATCGGACAGGGAGTCGCTATTTTATTTGGTGCTTCCGGAGAGATCGTCACAGAAAAATCCGGTAACTTAAACCTCGGAATTCCGGGAATTATGTACATGGGTGGTATCGCCGGACTTATGGGTGCTTTCTTTTATGAAAAAAGTACAGAGACGCCAAACGGAGCCATCGGGGTGCTGGTTTCACTGCTGTGTTCCCTGATCGCATCTGCCCTGGGCGGGCTGATCTACAGTTTTCTGACAATCACACTCAGAGCGAACCAGAATGTGGTGGGACTTGCACTTACGACATTTGGTGTTGGATTCGGTAACTTCTTCGGTGGTTCCATTTCCAAGCTGGCTGGAGGTGTCGGACAGATTTCCGTTCAGACAACGGCGGCTGCATACCGCGCCACTATTCCGGGACTCTCAAAGATCCCGGTGATCGGAACACTTTTCTTTTCTTATGGATTCCTGACATATCTGTCCGTTATCGTGGCGGTTGTCATGACTTACTTTTTAAAGAAAACAAGAAAAGGACTGAACTTAAGAGCGGTCGGCGAAAGCCCGGCAACAGCGGATGCAGCAGGTATCAATGTCTCAAAGTACAAATATGCTGCCACAGTGACCGGCGCAGCAATCGCAGGTCTTGGCGGACTTTATTTTGTTATGGAATATCTGGGTGGTACCTGGTCGAACAATGGATTCGGTGACAGAGGATGGCTTGCAATCGCACTTGTAATCCTGGCATTGTGGAATCCGGATCATGCGATCTGGGGATCTTTTGTGTTTGGTGGATTATATATTTTATATATCTATCTTCCGGGATTGAATAGGGCAACACAGGAGCTTGTAAAAATGCTTCCGTATGTTGTGACAATTATCGTCCTGATCATCACAAGTAAGAGAAATAAACAGGAAAATCAGCCGCCGGCAAGCCTTGGAGAGGCATATTTCAGGGAAGACCGGTAAAAGGCATGAAAAGGAAGCGAAGCTGCCTGGGTGCAGCCGCTTCTTTTTTGTTTTGTAAATAGCTGGAAAACAGTGAAAAGTATGCTATAATAAAGAATGTCGAGCGATTTTATGCTTGCGTCTGAATCATACATCATGTAATATGTTAGATAGACTTCATTTTTGAAAAACAAGGAGGAAATTATGGAAAACGAGACTGTCTCTAAGAATTTTATTGAGCAGATGATTGACAAGGACATCGAGGAAGGGCACTGCAAGG
>OOCX01000626.1_pt1 | contig 26570 bp, 26 predicted proteins | sample 1671231 | NCBI WGS metagenome assembly OOCX01 (sample SAMN06348135, study PRJEB24527) | human gut metagenome | biome: human gut; feature: ankylosing spondylitis patient; material: feces | host: Homo sapiens | place: China | collected 2015-10 | reverse complement strand
TGAGCGATCCTCCTGTTGTAAAAAAATAAGGCCGGAGATGTCTTCTCCGGCCTGCCGTTTCAGACGCTGCAGCCAGCGCCCTTTTAGAAATTGAAAAAGGGCGCCGCTTTTTTCGGCCCGTCAAAGCCGACAAAACGACGCCCAAATATTTGTGATTCTTTTTCTGCGATGATGCCGCTTTTTTTGAGAGAAAAGTCCTCTCTAAAAGGGCGCTGGAGGTTGAAAACTGTCCAAGACATGAGATCCTCCAGTTCAAATCCGGTCAGTTGCTCCGAAACCTCCATAAAAATCTATGGTTCAAAAGAAGAAATCCGGGCTCGAAAAAGCCCGGAAACGGTTGATGCGCCTGGCTTTGCGCCAGACGCATCTATACCGGTAACTCTTTATGGTATGCCCGACTGGATTCGAACCAGCGGCCTTCAGAGTCGGAGTCTGACGCTCTATCCAACTGAGCTACGGGCACATATTGAATTGGGACACAGGGTTTAACAAAGTAAGTATAGCAACTTTTCCCATTCCTGTAAAGCTAAAATTTTCGTCAAAGATCGTTAAAAAAATTGACAACTTCTTCTCTCGCTCGTATAATTGCAGTATCCTAAAACAAAGGATCGTTCCTTATGAAAAAACGCAAAATTTCCGACGCTGTCGTCCGGCGTCTTCCCCGCTACTACCGCTATCTCGACGATCTGCACTTCAAGGGCATCGTGCGCATTTCGTCGAGCTTGCTCGGCGAGCGCATGGGCATCACCGCTTCACAAATCCGTCAGGACTTGAGTTGCTTCGGCGAGTTCGGCCAGCAGGGCTACGGCTACAACATTTTGGAGCTGCGCACCGAGATCGGTCACATTCTCGGCGTGGACGAGCAGCACCGCCTCGTCGTCGTCGGTGCCGGCCACCTGGGCCATGCGCTGCTGCGCAACTTTGACTTCATGCAGACCGGTTTTCTGCTTGACACCGCGTTCGACGTCTCCCCCGCGCTCATCGGCACGCGCGTCAACAACGTGCTTATCCGCTCGTTCGACGAGATCGGCGACTATTTCGCCGTGTGCCATCCCGACGTCGCGGTGCTCACCGTGCCGAAAAACATCGCGCAGGAGGTCGCCGAGCAGCTCGTTGCGCTCGGTGTGCGCGGGATCTGGAACTTTACCAACACAGAGCTGCACGTCGGCAGCGAGATTTTCACCGAGGACGTCCACTTTGCCGACAGTCTGCTCACGCTGAGCTACCGCATCTCCAAGACCTCCGCCGAGGCGGAGGAGGAAGGAGCCAAACCGTGAAAAGGCCCATTGCACTGCTCGCATCGCTCCTCGCAGTGACGGTGCTCGCCACCGCGGCCACGGCCGCAGGGGGCGATGCCAGCGCCCCGCTGATCTCGCTCAACTATCTGCAAACGACCTTCACCACCAAGGCGAATTCATCCATCGACGCCGCCCTCGACAAATCCGATCAGGCGGCGTATGCAAAGGCTGAGGCCGCACTCCGCTCGACCATCGCCGCAGCCGAGGCCAACGTGGGCGCGCAGCGCGCCGACGTTTTTACCGAGTCGCGCCTCAAGCAGGGAGATGTGCTCTCCGGCACAACAGGGCTTCAGGTCATCGTGCTGGCGGGCAGCGTCAATGTGCAGTTTTCCTCCGGCGCGGTCGTCGACGTGACGACCGGCAGCGAGGTCAAAAGCGGCGCGGCGCTCGCGGAAAATCACCGCTATCTCGTCGCCGAGGACACGACGGCGCTTTTCACCGTCACCGGCAAGACCGCGGTCGTGAATTACTGCGGCTTCTATTCCATCGCAAACTCTTCCTCGGTCGACTATCCGGCCATGGCCGCCTCGCTCAAAACGCTCACGCTCTTCCGCGGGTCGGACACAGGCTACGGCGAGGGCTTTGACCTTGAAAAGGCCCCCACGCGCATGGAGGCGCTCATTATGCTCATTCGTCTTCTCGGCGAGGAGAGTGAGGCGCTGACCTGCACGGCCTACCAGCCCTTTACCGACGTGCCCGACTGGGCGCTGCCCTACGCGGCCTACGCCTACTCCAAAGGCTACACCAACGGCGTCGGCCCAACGACATTCGGCACGACGATGAGTGCATCGGCGGAGATGTACACAGAATTTCTGCTGCGCGCACTGCGCTACAGCTCCACCGCGCAGTCTGATATCTCCAACGCGCCTGAGCGCGCGTACTTTGCGGGCGTCCTGACCGCGGGCGAGGTGAGCGCTTTGCGCGCCTCCGCATTTCTGCGCGCCGACGTCGTATACCTCTCTTACTACGCACTCGAAACGAACGTCAGCGGCGGCAGCAAGCTGAGCGACACGCTCATCGCGCGTGGTGTCTTCTCCGACGCGGCCTACCGCGATTCCCGCGCGATGGTAAATTCTGCGCGCATCGGCTGACACCTTTTTGCGTTCCCACCATACTATGGATTGAGACCGCCGCGCGGGCGGTTTCAATCTTCATAGGGGGTTCGTTTTATGTGCAATAATAACTGTGGTTTTGGCGGCGGCTGCTGCCTGTGGATTCTGATCCTCATCATCCTGATCTTCGCCTGCGGCGGCTGCGGCGGTGGCTGCGGCTGCAACAATGGCTGTGGCTGCAATAACGGCTGCGGATGCAATAACGGCTGCGGCTGCTAAACCTGCATAAGAAGGGGGCTGTGCGAAAGCGCGGCCCTCTTTTTTACTTTCCGCAGTGGGGATGGCAGCGCCGGTGGCGCTGCACGGGATAAGGGGGGCTGTTCTCTTTCCTCGGAAAGAGAACAGCCCTCCTTTTACGCACTCCCGCGCGGCGCGGGAGATAATTTCACGTTTTATTAAAACGCGATCACACCCAAATGCTCGAGCAAGATCTTGAGCCCGATCAAAATGAGGATGACGCCGCCGGTGAGCTCGGCGCGGCTCTTGTAGCGCGAGCCGAACACATTGCCGACGTACACACCCGCAATCGAGATGACAAACGTCGTGCAGCCGATGATCGTGATGGCAGGCACAATATTCACCTGTAAAAAAGCAAACGTCACGCCGACGGCCAGCGCGTCGATGCTCGTGGCGACGGCGAGGATGAGCAGCTCCTTGAAGTTGACGCCCGCGTAGGGCTTTTCCTCTTCTTCCTCTTCGCGGCTCTCCTTGATCATGTTAAAGCCGATCAGCGCGAGCAGGACGAAAGCGATCCAGTGGTCGAAACGCTCGATATACCCTGAAAACCGGCTGCCGAGAAGGTAGCCCGTCAGCGGCATCAGCGCTTGAAATCCGCCGAAAAAGAGGCCGATGCAGAGCGTATACTTTTTGTCGATCTTCTGCATGGAAAGGCCCTTGCAGATCGACACGGCGAAGGCGTCCATCGAAAGCCCGATGCCGATGAGGAACAGCTCGAAAAATGTCATGGTAAGATCCTCCAAACAACAAAAAATCAGGCGCGGTACCGCACCTGAGCATAAGAAAAGAGACACAGGTACAGCGAAGCCATACTTGAGTCTCGTTGTTTAAGACAAGCCAGACCGCAAAAGCGGTCAGTCTGTTGACTTGCCACGCCATCTAAAGCAGTTGACGCCATCTACTCCCTCAAAGTAGGGCACAGTATATCATATCCCCGCAGGGCCGTCAAGCATTCTTTGACTCGCATTCAGACATTTTTCATTCAATGTATCATTATTTCTGAATCATTCGATAAAAATATGAAATCATTGACAAAAGTTCCCTTGCCATTCCCACGCTGCTGTGCTAAACTAAATATCAAATTTAGGAAAGGATGTCCTCACACCGCCATGGAATTCTTATCGAACAAGCCCCTTCTCATCACCGACACCATTCTGCGCGACGCGCACCAGTCGCAGGCTGCCACGCGCATGACGCTCGAACAAATGCTCCCCGCCTGCGAAATTCTCGACTCGATCGGCTACTACTCTCTCGAGTGCTGGGGCGGCGCCACGTTCGACGCCTGCCTGCGTTTTCTGGATGAGGATCCGTGGGAGCGGCTGCGCCAGCTACGCGCCCACCTACCGCACACGAAGCTCCAGATGCTCTTCCGCGGCCAGAACATCTTAGGATACAAGCACTATGCTGACGACGTCGTCGACGAGTTCTGCGGCAAGTCCATTGATAACGGCATCGACATCATCCGCATCTTCGACGCGCTCAACGATGTGCGTAACTTAGAGCAGGCCATCAAGTCCACGAAGAAATACGGCGGTCAGGTCGAGGCCACTCTCTCCTACACCATCTCCCCCATCCACAATGAGGATTATTTCGTGAAGCTCGCTAAGGAGCTCGAGCAGATGGGCGCGGACGCTCTCTGCATCAAGGACATGGCGAACCTGCTGCTGCCGATGGATGCCTACTCCCTTGTCAAGCGCCTCAAGGAGACCGTCAGCATCCCCATCCACCTGCACACGCACAACACCAGCGGCACGGGCGACATGGTCAACCTGATGGCCGCGATGGCGGGTGTCGACATTGTCGACACCGCGCTCTCCCCGCTCGCCAACGGCACGTCCCAGCCCGCGACGGAGTCCCTCGTCGCCACGCTCAAGGGCACGCCGCGCGACACGGGCCTTGACCTGAACAAGATGAGCGAGGCCGCCGTCCACTTCCGCAAGGTCGCGGATGAGCTCAAATCGAGCGGCGCGCTCGACCCGAAGGTGCTGAATGTCGACACGAACACGCTCCTCTATCAGGTCCCCGGCGGTATGCTCTCTAACCTCATCTCCCAGCTCAAGCAGGCGGGCAAGGAGGACAAGTATTACGACGTGCTCGCTGAGATCCCGCGCGTGCGCGAGGACTTCGGCTATCCCCCGCTGGTCACGCCGTCCAGCCAGATCGTCGGCACGCAGGCTGTGCTGAACATCATCACCGGCGAGCGCTACAAGATGGTCCCCAAGGAGTCCAAGGCCATGCTGCGCGGCGAATACGGCAAGCTGCCCGGAACGGTCAACGAAGAGGTCCGCGCCAAGGCGGGCATCAAGCCCGAGGACGTCATCACCTGCCGCCCCGCCGACCTTCTGGAGCCCGAGCTTCCCAAGTACCGCGAGGAGTACAAGGACCTCGCCAAGAGCGAGGAGGACGTGCTCTCCCTCGCGCTGTTCCCGCAGGTCGCACCCAAGTTCATCAACCGCCGCAACCTGCGCACGCCGAAGCCGCACCGCACGATGGCTCCCATCGCGCACCGCGAAGCGAAGGAGCGCGCCGTCGCGCCCTTCTCCCGCAAGTAAAACGCAACGAAAAATCGCCCTTCCATTTGGAAGGGCGATTTTCTTATTTCGTCAGGTCGAGCTGCATCTGCACGTGCGGGATGCCGTCTTCCAAGAATTCTTCCGACGTCTGGTAGAAGCCGAAGTCCTCGTACAGTTTCTTCACATACGTCTGCGCTTCGATCGTGATCTTATCGGCGTGCAGCTTCTCCGTCGCCGTGTCGATGGCCGCGGCGACGATTTGCTTCCCCAGACCGCAGCGCCGCTTCACGGCGATCACGCGGCCGATGGAGACCTCGGGGAACGTCGCGCCGCGCGGCAGAACGCGCGCATAGGCCTCGATACCGTCCTCGTCCCGCAGCCAGACGTGATACGCGTTTTTGTCCGCGTCGTCAACCTCCTGATAGCAGCACTTCTGCTCCACAACGAAAACCGACACGCGCAGCTTGTAAATTTCATAGAGTTCTTGCGCCGTGAGCTCGGAAAAGTGCTTGATAAACAATTTCATGCGCTTTTCCTCAGCGGATGAAGTGCGTGGCGATCCGCTCTTCCTTTTCAGGCAGGCCGAACTGCTCCTTGCCGAGCACGATACTCTTCATCAAAAACGTCATGTTGCGCGCGAGCGTGCGCATCGTCTGCCGGCCCTCTCCGTCCTGCTCCGCCTCGCCCGGTGCGCGGCCGTGGATGCTGTTCCAGTACTGGCTGGACGCGACTGGCATGCCGGAAATCGTGAAATACTTATTGAGCTCGTCAAATGTTGCTGAGCAGCCGCCGCGGCGCGCGCAGACGACGCTCGCGCCGACCTTCATCGTCTTGTCGAACGGTGTGCTGTAAAACAGGCGGTCGAGGCAGGCGATGAGCGCCGCGTTCGCGGACGCGTAATAGACGGGGCTCGCCACGACGAGGCCGTCCGCCGCTTCAAACTTCGGCGCAAGCTCGTTGACCACATCGTCAAAGACGCACTTGCCGAGCTTGCCACAGGCTCCGCAGGCCGTGCAGCCGCGCATGGCCTGATTGCCGATGAGCACCGTCTCGACCTCCACGCCGCTTGCCTTGAAGATCTCCTCCATCTCACGCAGTGCGACGGCGGTGTTGCCGTTTGCGTGCGGGCTGCCGTTGAGCATCAGTACCTTCAAATTTTTCATTGCTGTCTTCTCCTGTATCCTCCGCGCGCCGCTGAGCGCTTGCCTTGCTCAACGCGCACTGTTTTCTATTCTCTCGTCGATCTCGCGAAAAAGCCGCCGGTAGTCTTCGTTCGACCAAATCCTTTTCGGCCGCCAGCAGTCCCGCAGCTGTCGCAGCGCGGGCGAATCGCCGCAAAGGGCTTTCACCCGCTGCGCCGCGAATTCATTGGCGTCCACCTCGTAAGGAAAGCCCAGATAAGCGTCGCGAAACCTCTCTTCTCCGCCGTCCAAGCGGCACTCCTGCCAGGTTTCGCCGCGCAGGCGAAAGCACGTTCCATCATAGAGCACCACGTAGGGAAGGCTTACGCGGATCATCGCGTCGAAGCGCTCGGGATGCTGGTACTGCTCCGCGTGCCGCAGCTCGTGGACAAGATAGAACATCGCCTCGTACTCCGGCGCACTTTGCAGCACGGCCGGATTGAGAAAAAGCGTTTTTGCCACCGGATCAAACGTGCCGTTGGCCGTCTCGTATCCCTGCGGCATGTCCCACGAAAGTACGACGGACAGTCCGCGCTCCGCGCAGATGCTTTCGACCAGTGTGCTCCATTCCGTCTGTCCCATGGGCTGGCCTCCTCTCGATTACTCCTCGCCCGCGTCCTCTGATATGCGGTGGGCTTTGCGCTCTTTTTTGTAGCGGTACATGTTGTGGTCGGCGCGGTCCTTGACCGTGACGACGTTCTCGCTCGAAAGCGCTGCCGAGCCGAACGACACCGTCGGCAGGAAGTCGAGTTCCTTGCGGCGCTCGCTCAGCCGGCGCACAAAGTCCCGCGCACAGGCGTGCTCCCTGTCGCCGTCGCGCAGCAGCACGCAGAATTCATCGCCGCCCGTGCGGTAGCAGTAACCGTGACGCGCATAGGCCTTCTTGATGCACGCGGCGATCTCGGCAAGGCAGATGTCGCCTTTCACGTGGCCATATCGGTCGTTGACCTGCTTGAAATCGTCCACATCGAAGACGACGAGCACCTCGCCGCTGCGGCACATTTCCGCCGCGCGATTGAGATAGCTGTTCTGATTCAAAAGGCCGGTCAGCGCGTCGAGCTGGTTCCACATCTCGCTGCAATAGATGAAATACAGCACCGAAAGCAGCGTGACGCACAGCCATGTCACGTGCAGCTGCGGCAGCGCGATCTGGATGATCGTCTCCACCGCCAGAAAGACGATGAGCGGATAGATCAGTACGCGGCTGCGATTCTGGAACACACGCGCCGTGATGGCCGTACAGGCCGCAAGATAAACAAGCGCGGCAAAGTACGCCGTGACGTAAAACGCGAAAAAGTCGCCGCGCGAATAGAGATTCTCTTCGCTCACGGAGAACACCATCCCGCCCGGCAGCGTCAGTGCCAGCGAAATGAGATACGCCGCCTCGCACGCGACCGCCGTTTTGAACCCGCGCCGGACGCCCTGCTTTTTGTCCAGCACATACACAAGGCACAGCGACACCGCGGGCGACAGGCCAAAGCCGAGGTAGTTCGACAGAATATTCAGCCAGCGCAGATGCACCGGTGCGCCGTCAACCAGAATCGTGATGACCTCGAGGATCGAGATCACGCCGATGAGCACAAAGGCGAGGAAAAAGCCGCGCTTCTGCTTTCCGTTGAGCGTTTCGCTCAGCTTTGTGAGGATGCACATGAACGTCAGCACAAAGAGGTCGATCGTCGTTAAAACCAAGAAATACTGATCTATCATAAAAGCAAAAATACCTTCTGTCAGAATAAAAGGCCGATGATCCGGCCCGACAAAAATCTCTTCATTTGTCCTCTTTGAGATAAACTTTTTTTACTATATCACAAAGTTTGACATTTGCAAAGCGCTGAATGCGACGCACAAAAATTTTACATATCCCGCGCAGGGCCAAAACGCGGTAAAAATTCACATATCTTACGATTATCCGCCCTGCGTATCCCCAAATTACGGAATAATTGTGCATTGTGCAAGGCATATATTTCCCGTATAATGCAACCATTCTGCGGTCTTTGCGGAAAATCGGAAAAAGGGGCTCCGCCCCGAAACAAAAAAGGAGATTTGCAATGAAAAAAACTGTCACTCTGGCGCTCACTCTCGCGCTTGTGCTGGGCCTTCTGTCCGGCTGCGCCAACAATGACACACCGGCTGATAACGCCGAGAACAGCAAGGCAGCGGAGACTGCCGAAAACTTTACCGACGAAATGAAGATCCCCTACGCTGTCGACCTGTCCCCTGAGGACGGCGCGGACTCCGTGGAACGCAGCGGCGACCATGAAAGCTCGCCCTACTTCGCCCACCCCGACGTCTACAACATGGAGTCCACGGACACGCTAACCGTGCTGACCCACTTCAGGACCATGCAGCAGACCAGCGAATGGTCCTGCGGCGTGACGGCGGCGCTGATGGTACTCGACTGGTACGATGCGCTCGGCGACTGGAACGAAGAGTCCCTCGCGGCGCTGCGCCACTCGCTCGACGGCACGGAGCTTGAGGGCTATCCCGGCACCACACTCAACCAGGCCATTGACATTTTCAACGGCGTAGGCGGTTTTGATATAATATCCTCCAACGACTATCCCGACGGCATCTGGCTCGACGATATTCAGGGCTGGCTGAGCGAAGGCAAGCCCGTTATGATCTGCTGGAACGACTGGGGCGGCCACTGGCAGACCATCATCGGCTACGATACGATGGGCACGGAAAATGAGAACGACGACGTCTTCCTCGTCGCCGACTCCTACGACACCACCGACCACAATCAGGACGGCTACGGCATCTATCCCGCCGAGCGCCTGATGTACAACTTCACGATGTACGGCGCGTTCCCTGAAAGCGAGGGTGGCAGCGACATGCTGTTTCTTGTCGCCTCTCCCAGCGCGAAATAACGATCCAAACGCAGCAAAAAGCAGCAGGCCGTCGGTCTGCTGCTTTTTTCGTTTCACTTACTGTCTGCAAATTTTGATAAGCAGGAGCTTTCCATCCCGCACGGAGATTTTCGCGGTCTTTCCGGGCAGGACCTCGTTGCTCACGCCGTACTGGTATTCGCACGTGATCTCCGCGCCGTCGAGCGGGTACTTCGCATCGCGGATCGTAATCCCCCTCGCACAGCCCGTGATATTGAGCAGCGAGAAAAACGGGTACTTATCCTCGATGGAGACTTCGTCCTTCGAGACGATCTGCATCTCCGAATAGTCGTCCACGATCTCCGCCTTTTTGCCGAGCGAATCAAGGTAGAGCAGGATCGACACGTTGCCGAGCGTGTGGTCGAGCCGCGCGCCGATGACGCCGATGAGCAAAAAGACGTCATACCCGCGCTGCACCATTGTCTTGACGGCGAAGACCGTGTCGGTGTCATCCTTTTCGCACGGGAGCACGATGGTCTCCACATCGAGGTGCGGGTTGCAGTGTGAGTCAAAGTCGCCGACGATCAGCGCGGGCTTCACCCCCAGCGCCTCCATGTGCTTGAGGCCGCTGTCGCAGAAGACGATCGCATCGTCCGCTCTCAGATATTGCTTTACGCGCGCATAGTCGCCGATGTCCGCGCCGCCGACGATCACGCAGCGTTTTTTCTCGCTCACTGTCTCATCTCCCATGCCATCTGCCAGAAAGCCATCTCGTAGCGCGAGCAGGCGATGAAAATGTCCTCCAAATGCCGGAGCTGCTCTTCCGTATAGTGCGCGGACAGGCGGTCGAGCGTTTCGATCAGGATGACATTGCCCGCGGCGTACTCGTCCGAGGCATAGCCGCGGATCCAGTCGCCGTAGAACGGGTCGTCGACCGACTCGGGGCGGTTCGCAACGATCTTCTTGGCAATGACCTCGTAGCTGTAAGCGCACGAGAGCACCGCCGCCAAAACCTCGACCTCGCTCTCGTCATAGGCGACACGGACCATGTAGGACGTGTAGGAGAGATTATCGAGCGAGGGCTTCATCGCATCGATCTCCTCCTGTGTCACTTCAAACTTACCCATGTAACCCTTGTGCACGTCCAGCTCGCCGTTCATCACGTTGATGTACTTGGCGAAGAGGTTCGCCGTCTCGACGCTTTTCGCCTTGGCGACGCCCACGGCGTAGGTCTTGGCATAGTCCTTGAGATACAGGAAGTCCTGCATGATGTAGTAGCGGAACTTATCACGCTCCAGCGTGCCGTTCTGGATGCCGAGCACAAAGGGGTGCTCGTTGTAGGCGTCCCAGATCGTTTTGCTGGCGTTCAGCAGTCTTTCAGATGTTTTCACTTGGTATTCTCCTTTGCAAACTCGCCCCGCAGGTCAAAATTGTGCTGCATGGGCCCCGCCCCCTTGCCGAGGTCCAGCATTGCCGACAGCGCGCCGGAGATGTACTCCTTCGCCCGCGCGACGGACTCGCTGAGCGAGTAGCCCTTGGCGAGGTTCGACGCGATGGCGCTCGAGAGCGTGCAGCCCGTGCCGTGCGTGTTGGGATTGTCGATGCGCTTGCCCTCGAACCACTGCATCTCGCCGCCTGCGTAGAGCAGGTCGTTGGCGTCGTTCACGCGGTGACCGCCCTTTAAGAGCACGGCGCAGCCGTAGGTGTCGCCGATGCGCTTGGCGGCGCGCTCCATGTCGTCCCTGCTCTCGATCTTCTCGCCGGAGAGGATCTCACCCTCGGGAATGTTCGGCGTGATGACGGTCGAGAGCGGCAGAAGCTCGTCGATGAGCGTCTGCACCGCGTCGGTCTTCATCAGGCTTGAGCCGCTCGTCGCGACCATCACGGGGTCGACCACGATGTTCTTTGCCCCGTAGTGGCGCAGCCGCTCCGCGATCACGCGGATCAGGTCGGAGGACGAGACCATACCGATCTTGACCGCGTCGGGGAAGATATCTTCAAATACCGCGTCCAGCTGCTCTTTTAAGAATGCAGGCGTTGCCTCCTGAATTGCCCTCACACCGGTCGTGTTCTGTGCCGTGAGCGCGGTGATCGCGGTCATGGCATAAACACCGTTCATCGTCATCGTTTTGATGTCTGCCTGAATACCGGCGCCTCCGCAGGAATCGCTTCCCGCGATGGATAATGCTGTTTTCATCGTTTTTCGTCCTTTCGATTCAAAATGCATCTCTTTTGTTATGCGACAGAGAGTGGTGCCCCCGGTCTGCCGCCCAAAGCCGCGGCTTCAGTCCGCCGCGGTCATTGCCCAGAATTGCTCCAAATGCTCAAAGCTCGTGATATAGCAGTCCGCCAGCACCCTAACCTCGTCCTGGCGCTTTTCGCTCTCGTCGAAGACCACCGCGACGGTAAAGCCGTCCTTTTTCGCGGTCTCGATGGCGTGGATGGCATCCTCGAAGACCACGGTGCTGCCGCGCTGCGCGCCAAAATGCTCCATCGCGCGGCGGAAGATGATGGGCTCGTCCTTGCCGTGCCCGACCTCGCTGCATGTGAAGATTGCGTCAAAGAGGTTCTCAATGCCGCAGCGCCGCAGCGCCGCTTCGATGAGGTAGCGGTCCGTCGCCGTTGCGATGCAAACGTTAATGCCTTTTGCATGCAGTTCCTGCAAAAACGGGATGGCTCCCTGCTTCGGCTGCACCTCGTCGCGGTAAAAATGCTCGATGATGCCATCGATGCCCGCCATGATCTCCTCAGGCTTCTCCGCGAGGTCATACTCTTTTTTGAGGTGCTCCGCCGCCTGCAAGAGGCTCAGCGCGCGCACCTCCTCGCGCACGGTGGTCTTGGGCTCCCTGCCGCGCGAGCGCACATAGCTCTCCGCCACCGTGTCCCAGAGGTACATGGAGTCGAACAGCGTGCCGTCAAAGTCAAAGATCGCGCAGTTGAGCTTCATGCGTTCACCATTTTTTCCGACAGTGCGCGCAGCTCGCGGCATTCGCTTTCGATATCCTCTGCCGAGAAGATGGCGCTGACCAGCGCCACACCGTCCACGCCTGTGCCCGAAAGCTCGAGGATGTTGCTCTTGTTGAGCCCGCCGATGGCCACGACCGGAATATCGACCGCGTCACAGATGGCCTTGAGCGTTTCCTTCGGAAGCACGTCGACGTCCGTCTTTGTCGAGGTCGAGAACATCGCGCCCACGCCGAGGCAGTCTGCCCCGTCGCGCACGGCCTGCTTCGCCTCTTCGACCGAGTGGACGGAAACGCCGATCATCATCTTGTTGCCAACCTTTTCGCGCACCTTTGCCGCAGCCATGTCCTCCTGCCCGACGTGCACGCCCTCGGCACCGCAGGCGATGGCGACATCTACATTGTCGTTGATGAACAGCGGCACGCCGTAGCGCTTGCACAGCGCCGCGATCTGCTTCGCCTCTTCGAGGAAATCCTCGTCGCCGAGCTTCTTTTCGCGCACCTGCACACAGGTCGCGCCGCCCTTGAGCGCGCATTCGACCTGCTCGTATAAGCTCTGTCTGCCGACCCACGCGCGGTCTGTGACGGCGTAGAGCAGCATCGTCTTCTTATCGCACTTCATACTTTGCGCCTTCCTCCAGCTGTTCGGGCGTCATGTTGTAGATGGCGTCGATGATGTAATTGCGATGGGTGGAGTTGCCGTCCTGCGCGGAAAGGCGCGCGTGCGCGATCTCGCCGGCAAGGCCCATGGCGCAGACCGCCGCCGCGGCAGCCTCCAGCGGATGCTCGGGGTTCGCCGTCACATACGCCGCCGTCATGGCGGAGAGCTGGCAGCCCGTGCCCGTGATGGAGGACATCATGGGGTGGCCGTTTCGGATGCAGTAGGCCTTCTTGCCGTCCGCCACAATGTCGATCGCGCCAGTGATGGCGATGACCGCGCCCGTCTTTTCGGCAAAGGCCTTGGCGAACGCGACCGCGCTGTCAAGATTCTCCTCGCTCACCTTGTCCGCGACATCGGCGTCCACGCCCTTGGTCGTGCCGCTGCCGGAGGCAAGGGTTTTGACCTCGGAGATGTTACCGCGGATGACGGTGAATTTGACCTCTTCAAGGAGCTTCTGCGCCGTCTCCGTTCTCAGTTTCGACGCGCCAGCGCCCACGGGATCGAGCACGACGGGGTGAGAAAGCGCGTTCGCGCGCTTGCCCGCAAGGAACATCGACTCGATCGTGCGCTTGTTGAGCGTACCGATGTTGATGTTCAATCCACCGCAGATCGTCGTGATTTCCTCGACCTCGCTCTGGTCGTCCGACATGATGGGCGACGCGCCGCAGGCCAGCACGATGTTGGCGCAGTCGTTCACCGTGACATAGTTCGTGATGTTGTGGATGAGAGGGCACTTGCCTCTCACGTTTTCGAGCATTTTCTGAAACATATCTGTTTCTCCTTTCTGAATAAAAACAGGAGGCGCCCACAACGGGCGTCTCCTGTAAAAAGCCATGAGGTCAACTTCCTACGGCGGCATTACCCGCATCAGGTGAAAGGGTCGAAGTTGGAGCACTTCCTCTCAGCCCGCCTGCACGAGCTCCCCTGTTTTTTCTTGAACGATTGTATTATACGCTTTTTTTCGGCATCTGCAAGTAAAAATTGATTCTAACGCCGCAATTCGTCGATCAAAGTGCTTCATCCATTCCGCCGCGGCGGTTTTCCGGAACGGTCAGCGCTGCAATTCACTCTTTGGTGAGCAGGCAGACGGCCTCCACATGATCCGCCCTTGGGAACATGTCCACTGCGCAGGCGCGCCTCGCGGTGTAGCCGAGGTCTGCGAAGCGCTTCACGTCGCGCGCCATGGTCGCGCTGTCGCACGAGACATACACGACACGTCCCGGCTGCATCTCGGCGATGCTCTCCACCACGTCGGCGGCCAAGCCCTTGCGCGGCGGGTCGACGGTGATGACGTCGGGGCGCAGGTTTTCGCGCGCGAGCTTTTTTGCCACATCGGACGCATCGCCGCAGAAAAACTCCACGTTTTTAACGCCGTTGCGCGCGGCGTTTTCGCGCGCGTCGTCGATGGCCTCGGGGACGATCTCCGCACCGAGGACTTTCTTCGCGTGATCCGACAGTGCGAGCGTGATCGTGCCCGCGCCGCAGTAGAGGTCGAGCACCGTCTCCTGCCCCGTGAGGTCCGCAAATTCGATGGTCTTCGCGTAGAGCCGCTCGGCCTGCGCGCGGTTGACCTGATAGAATGACGGCACACTGAGCCGGAACGTCTTGCCGCAGAGCGTATCCTCAAGCCGGTCGCTCCCCCAGAGCGTGCGGTAGCGGTCGCCAAGGATGACGTTGCCCTTTTTCGTGTTCGTGCCCAGCACGATGCCGGTGCACTTCGGGCACGCATCGCGCAGGAGCGCGACGAACCGGTCTTCTTTCGGCAGCTTATCGCCGTTCACAAGCACGCAGATCAGGCTCTCCCCCGCCGCGTTTGAGCGGACGTAAAGGTGACGAATGAGGCCGCGGCCCGTCTTTTCGTCATAACCCGCGACGCGGCAGGACTGCATATATTCGCGCAGCGCCTCCGCCGCGGCGTCGGCCTCGGGCTTGACCAATAAGCAGTGCTCGCACTCGATGACCTCGTGCGTGCGGGCGCGGTAAAAGCCGACCGCGCCGTCCTTTGATACAGGGTACTGCGCCTTGTTGCGGTAGCGCAGCGTGTCCTGCGCGCCTAAAATTTCTTCGACGGTCACATCACTGCCGCCGATGCGGGACAAATTGTCCTGCACGCGCTGCTTTTTCAGCCGCAGCTCCTCTTCATAGCGGATGTGGCGGTACGTGCAACCACCGCATCGTGGGAAGTACGGGCAGTCCGATTCAACGCGCGCACCTGACGGCTCGATCACCTCAAGCACTTTGGCAAAGGTGACGCTCTTGAGCGTCTTCAGGATGAGCACGCGGCACTTCTCGCCGCGCAGCGCGCCGTGGACGAACACAACGCGTCCGTCGATGCGCGCAACGCCCATGCCGCCCTCGCCATAGCCCTCGATGGTGACGGTATGCTCCTGATTTTTGGCAAGCTCCATCATTTTCTCCTCTCAGAAAAGGTACTTCGCGCTTATGCGCGAAGTACCTTTTGTTGTGTATCTCAAATCACTCGCGGAAGCGCTCGATCAGGCTGATGATCTGGCCGGTGAGCGCAGAAATGTCCTTGTTGGGTCTGCCCTTGCAGCGCTTGGCAAACTCAAGCAGCGACTCCGCTGCCGCCACGAGCTTGGCGTAGAGGTTGTCGGCGCGGGACTTCTGCGCCGTGCGCTTGCGCTCGGAAATGTAGCCCTCGCTGACCATTTCGTTCGCAGCGAGGTCGTAGCACTCGGTAAACTTGGCCGCGTGCGCATGGAAGCCGAGGGAATTGAGCTCTTCGGCAAACACGGGCGCAACGTCCTCGTCGCCGTGGACGACGAACACATGCGCAGGCTTCGGGTCGAAGGCCTTGATCCACTCGACAAGGTGGTCATGGTCGGCGTGGGAGGAAAGTCCCTGGAAGTTGACGATCTTCGCCTTGACGGCGATCTCCTCGCCGAAGAGCTTGACCTTTTCAACGCCGTCGAGCAATCTGCGGCCCAGCGTGCCGGGCGACTGGAAGCCGACGAACACAACCGCGCTGTTCGCGCGCCAGAGGTTGTGCTTCAAATGGTGGCGGATGCGGCCGGCGTCGCACATACCGGAGGCGGAAATGATGACCTTGGGCGTCGAGTCCATGTTGAGCATCTTGGACTCTTCGCTCGACTCAACAAGGTTGAGGTTGGGGAAGGTGAACATGTGCGTGCCGTCCTTGACAAGCTCGAGCGCCTGCTCATCAAGATAGCCGTGCAGGTCGCCGCAGAACACAGTCGTCGCCGCCTTGGCAAGGGGCGAGTCGATGTACACAGGGAAGTTCGGCGTCGATTTGACGAGCTTTTGATCCTTGATCTCGCGGATAAAGTACAAAAGCTCCTGCGTGCGGCCCACGGCGAACGACGGGATGACGACGTTGCCGCCCTTGCCGAGCGTCTTGTCGATGATCTGCGCCAGTTCGTCGGTGTAGCTCCAGACCTCGGTGTGGTTGCGGTCGCCGTAGGTCGACTCCATCACGACGTAGTCGGCCTTTTTGAGAAGCTGCGGGTCGCGGATAATGGGCTGGTCGACGTTGCCGATATCGCCGGAGAAGACGATCGTCTTGTGCACGCCGTTTTCTTCCAGCTCAAGCGTGATGGACGCGGAACCGAGCAGATGGCCCGCGTCGGTGAACACCGCGCTCACACCCTCGCAGAGGTCGACCTTTTCTTTATACTCGCAGGTCGTCACGTACTTGAAGACGTCCAGCGCGTCCTGCTCGGTGTAGAGCGGATCGACATGCTCGCGGCCCGCGCGCTCGCCCTTGCGGTTTTCGTACTCAGCGTCGCTCTCCTGAATGTGAGCGGAGTCGAGCAACATGATCTTCATCAAATCTGCTGTCAGACGTGTCGTCAGGATGCGGCCGTGGAAGCCGTTTTTCACCAGCAGCGGGATACGGCCCGTGTGGTCGATGTGCGCGTGGGTGACGAGCAGAATATCGATATTGCCGGGAGCGAAAGCGAGATAACGGTTGTCGAGCTCGTCGCGGCCCTGCTGTAAGCCGCAGTCGACGAGGATCTTCTTGCCGTTTATCTCCAGGCAGTGGCAGGAGCCGGTCACGCAGCGGTCGGCCCCGTAAAAGTGCAGTTTCATGCGAATGTCCTCCTTCAAGATGAGAAAAAACTTCTTCCTAATATTCCTGTCCTCCGCCGTCGGAGGGCGTTTCGTCGCTTTGTACTATCTTGCTTTGTATTTTACCACAGCGGCTATATAGAGTGCAAGACATGCCCGCCGGTGCATCAGAATTTATTTACAATCCATTCACATTATACAGCAAATTTCCCTTTGCATATCGCGCAGAGGGATGCTATACTTGTAAGCGTGTCATTATGCTCCCACGAAAGGAAGTTTTGAATATGGGTTTCTTTAGTAAAATGTTCGGTTCCTACAGCGACCGTGAGCTCAAGAGCATCTACCCCATCGTCGACAAGATTGAAGCGATGGCGGACGAATACAAGGCGATGAGCGACGCGGAGCTGCAGGCCAAAACGCCGGAGTTCAAGACGCGTCTGCAAAGCGGCGAAACGCTCGACGACATCCTGCCTGAGGCGTTTGCCACCGTGCGCGAGGCGTCCCGCCGCGTGCTGGGGCTGTACCCCTACCGCGTGCAGCTCGTCGGCGGCGTGGTGCTCCATCAGGGCCGCATTGCCGAGATGAAGACCGGTGAAGGCAAAACGCTGGTGGCAACGCTGCCCGCGTACCTAAACGCCCTGACCGGCAACGGCGTCCACATCGTCACCGTGAACGACTACCTCGCCAAGCGAGACAGCGAGTGGATGGGCAAGGTCCACCGCTTCTTAGGCCTCACGGTCGGCCTGATCGTCCACGACCTTACAAGTGAAGAGCGCCGCAAGGCCTACGCCGCAGACATCACCTACGGCACGAATAACGAAATGGGCTTTGATTACCTGCGCGATAACATGGCCATCTACGCAAGCGAACTCGTCCAGCGCGGACATGCCTTCGCCATCGTCGACGAGGTCGACTCCATTTTGATCGATGAAGCGCGCACGCCGCTCATCATCTCCGGCATGGGTGAAAAGTCCACGGAGATGTATTCCCGCACGGAAAACCTTGTACGCGGCTTCCGCAAGAAGGTCATCGCCGAGAGCGACGACAAGGAAGAGGAAGACGTCAACGTCGACGCCGACTACATCGTCGACGAAAAGGCCAAGACCGCGACGCTCACCGCCCGCGGCGTGAAGAAGGCCGAGGAATACTTCGGCCTTGAAAACCTCTCCGATCCCGAAAACTCCACCATCGCGCACCACATCAACCAGGCCATCAAGGCTCACGGCACGATGAAGCGCGATATCGACTACGTCATCAAGGACGGTCAGGTCGTCATCGTCGACGAGTTCACCGGCCGACTGATGTTCGGCCGCCGCTACAGCGACGGTCTGCATCAGGCCATCGAGGCCAAGGAGGGCGTGAAGATCGCCGCCGAGAGCAAGACGCTGGCCACCATCACCTTCCAGAACTACTTCCGCATGTACAAAAAGCTGTCCGGCATGACCGGTACGGCCAAGACCGAGGCCACCGAATTCACCGAGATCTACGGCCTGAACATCGTCACCGTGCCCACCAACCGCCCCAAGCAGCGCATCGACTATCCGGACGCCATCTATAAGACGGTGAACGGCAAATACCGCGCCGTCATCGAGCAGGTGCTGGAGTGCCACAAGAACGGCCAGCCCGTGCTGGTAGGCACCGTGAGCGTGGAAAAGAGCGAGACGCTGGCAAAGATGCTGCAGAAGCACACCCGCGACTTCAACGTGCTGAACGCCAAGAACCACGAACGCGAAGCCGAGATCGTGGCACAGGCCGGCAAGAAGGGTGCCATTACCATCGCCACCAACATGGCAGGCCGTGGTACCGATATCATGCTGGGCGGCAACGTGGAGTTCATGGCCAAAGCCCAGATGCGCAAGGAGCACTTCTGCGAGAATCTGCTCAGCCCCGAAAAGCCCCAGGACGCCGACCCCGCTGCCGTGGAGATGCTGCTGGCCGAGGCCAACGGCCACGGTGACACCGAGGACGCCAACATCCTGGCCGCCCGCAAGCGGTTCGAGGAGCTGTACGCCCAGTACAAGCCCGCCGTGGAGGCCGAGGCCGAGGAAGTGCGCGCCGCCGGCGGCCTGTTCATCATCGGCACCGAGCGCCACGAGAGCCGCCGCATCGACAACCAGCTGCGCGGCCGTGCCGGCCGTCAGGGCGACCCGGGTGCTTCCCGCTTCTACCTGAGCCTGGAAGATGACCTGATGCGCCTGTTCGGCGGCGACCGCGTCTCCAGCCTGATGGATACCCTCAAGATCGATGAGGACACTCCCATCGAGAACCGCATGATCACCAACACGCTGGAAAGCGCCCAGAAAAAGCTGGAAGGCCGCAACTTCGAGATCCGCAAGAACGTGCTGAAGTACGACGACGTGATGAACCAGCAGCGTGAGATCATCTACGGCCAGCGCCGCAAGGTGCTGGATGGCGAGGATATCAGCGCCGAGATGCACAACATGCTGCGGGAGAACATCGACTCCAGCTGCAGTCAGTTCCTGGCCGGTGACGTGAAGGATGACTGGGACTTTGGTGCCCTGCGCCGCCACTATCAGGGCTGGCTGACCACGGACGCCGACTTCCGCTACACCGTGGCCGACTTTGACAACATCTCCCGCGAGGGCATTGCCGACATGCTGTACAACCGCGGCATGCAGATCCTGCAGGCCAAAGAGGTGCGCTACGGTGCGCCCCTGATGCGGGAACTGGAGCGCATCTGCCTGCTCAAGTGCGTGGACCGCCAGTGGATGGACCACATCGACAACATGGACCAGCTGCGGCAGGGCATCGCTCTGCGCGGCTACGGCCAAAAGGACCCCGTGGTGGAATACCGCATCGAGGGCTTTGACATGTTCGACCAGATGGTGGACTCCATCCGCGAGGACAGCGTGAAGATGCTGCTGACCATCGAGATCCGGCAGGCCGGTGCCGCCCCCAAGCGGGAGCAAGTTGCCAAGCCCACCGGTGAGGGCTTTGTGCCCGGCAACGGTGCCCCCGGCGTAAAGGGTGCCCCCAAGGGCCAGCCCGTGCGGGTGATCAAGATCGGACGCAACGATCCCTGCCCCTGCGGCAGCGGCCTGAAGTGGAAAAAGTGCACCTGCGCCAAGTTCCATCCGGAAGGCCTGCCCACCGACGCAAACGAAGATTAAGCTGAAAAGCCTCCCGGCTCCTGTCTTTGGCAGGGGTCTGGGAGACTTTTGATAAAATGAAAGGGAGCTGATTTGGAATGATCACACCGGAAAAGCTGTTGGAAACTGCAAAGCAGCTGGAACCCCAGCTGCAGGAATGGCGGCGCACCCTGCACCGTCACCCGGAAGTTGGGTTCGACCTGCCCCAGACCAAGGCACTGGTCAAGAAAGCCCTGACCGAAATGGGCTACGCCCCGCAGGACTGCGGCAAGTGCGGCGTGCTTGCGCTGGCGGGCGGTAAAAAGCCCGGCAAGGTGATCCTGCTGCGCGGCGACATGGACGCTCTGCCCCTGCAGGAGGAATCCGGCGAGGCGTTTGCCTCCGAGCTGCCCGGCAAGATGCACGGCTGCGGCCACGATATGCACACGGCAATGATGCTGGGTGCTGCCCAGCTGCTCAAGGAGCACGAGGACGAGATCGAGGGCACCGTCAAGCTGGAGTTCCAGCCCGCCGAGGAGATCTTCCAGGGCTCGCCCGATATGATCGCCAACGGCCTGCTGGAAAACCCCAGCGTGGATGCGGCGGTCATGTTCCATGTGCTGGGCGGAATGCCCATCCCCGCCGGTGTGGTGCTGGTGCCTGCCTGCGGCGGCATCACCATGGCAAGCTGTGAGCAGTATCACATCATCGTCCACGGCAAGGGCGGCCACGGTTCCATGCCGGAAAAGTGCATCGACCCCATCACGGCGGCGGCACACATCCACATTGCCCTGCAGGAGATCAACAGCCGGGAGCTGGATGCCCACAGCTTTGGCGTGTTCACCACCGGCCGCTTCCAGGCAGGCGCGGCCTCCAATGTCATCCCGGACAGCGCGGAGATGTGGGGCACCATCCGCACCACCGACCCCGAGGGCGCAGTGACGGAGCTGCTGCACAAGCGGATGACCGAGATCGTGCAGGGGGTGGCCACGGCCTACCGCTGCACCGCCGAGATCACCTTCAGTGATTACTGCCCCTGCATGGTGGTGGACAAGGAACTTGCCGGCAACGCCCTGACCTATATGGGTGAGCTGCTGGGCAAGGGCGCAATGGATATGACCCCGATGACCGGCGGCAAGCCCGGCGGCGGCAGCGAGGATTTCGCGTTCGTCAGCCATGAGGTGCCCACCGTGAGTATGTTCCTGACGGCGGGCAACGCCAACGAGGGTTACACCTACGGCCAGCATCACCCCAAGGTGAAGTTTGATGACAGCGTCCTCTTTGAGGGCAGCGCGGCCTATGCCTATATGGCCCTGCGCTGGCTGCAGGAGCACAAGTGATCGGATAAAAACGAAGACCTCCTCTGGAAACAGCCAGAGGAGGTCTTTCTATGTTACGGGCAGAAGGCCGAGCAACGGAAAAGCCTTTGCCTTATGAATCTGTCTTGTCTGCCTGCTCGATCAGGCTTCCAGGAACACTTTGCGCAGGGAGGTGTTGGTCTCCACGATCTTCACCAGCAGCACGCCCAGCACGGTGCAGCTGATGAGCTCACCGATACCGACGGAGATGCCGTTGGTGATGCAGGCCAGCCACAGCGGAGCAGAGGAAGAAGGATCGGGGAACATGACGGCGATCTCAATGCCGATGATGACAGCATTGAAGAGCACGGGCGGCAGGGAAGGCACGATGGCCAGACCCTTGAAGCGGACGTTCCGCAGTTTGTAAGTCACAACACAGGCCAGCAGGGTGGCCAGGGTGCCAAAGATAACATCCACGATGGTGGAGCCCAGCAGGTTTGCCAGGAAGCAGCCCAGCACCACGCCCACGATGTATTCGGCACCGAACACGGGCAGCAGGCAGAGGGCCTCGGCAACACGCACCTGCACCGCACCGTAGGAGAACGGCTGCAGCGCCATGCAGAGCACCACATAGAGAGCTGCGACCACAGCGCAGCGGGCCAGTTTGCGGACAGTGAAATTCTGATTCATAACAATACTCCGGCGGATGAATTTTGACCGCACAGGGACCGCCAGCCCTATGGGTTTGGCCCGGCATGGTTCGAGACACGCCGGGGAGCCTAAAATCCTAAGTTGCTCTTTCAGGTTGCCGCGCAAACGCACAGCAAAAGGGAGTATAGCACAAATTGCCGCAAAATGCAACGGCCTGCAAACAAAAAAAGAACTGCCGCGGCGGGCAGTTCTCAGAAAAAACTCAGCGTGCGTGACCAACGTAGACCAGAGCAATGGTGTCGGGGCCGGTGTTGGCGGAAACAACGCCGCCCAGCGGGAAGGTGATGAGCGGGTCTTTGCCGAACGCCTTGCGGCAGGCCTTGATCAGATCATCCTTCTGGGGAATGTTGGTGTGGCCGATCATATAATCAAAGTCCTCCACACCTTCGCTGCGCTTTTTGGCCAGCTCCACCATGGCGGGCACGACCTTGTCATCGCCGCGCACCTTGGCCTCCACTTTGGTCTTTCCGTCGATCAGGGTGATGATGGGGCGGATGCCCATCAGCTCGCCCATGACGGCGGCGGCAGCAGAGATGCGGCCGCTTTTCTTCATCTGCTTCAGGCTGTAAGGTCCGAGGACGATCTCCATCTTGTCCATCTGGGTCTCGAACTCCTGAATGACATGGCTGATCTCCGCACCATTCTGCAGCTTGCGTGCCATCTCGCAGACATACCAGCCAAAGGGCATGGAGTAGGTGTGCGGGTCCAGCAGATGGATCCGCAGGTGGTGCTCCGGGCGCTCCTCCCGCAGCATCCCCTGGGCCATCACGGCGTTGTTGTAGGTGGAGGAGCCGCTGCGGTTGATGGGTACATGGATCACGTCGGTGTAGCCCTCGTCCACATACTGGCAGTACTTTTCGCAGAACTGGATGGGGGTGATGGCAGCCGTGGAGGGAATGCCCTTGGCGGCGCGCATCTTTTCGTAGAACTCCTCATTGGTGCAGTTCTCACGCTCGATATAGTCTACATCATCCAGCAGGATGTGAAAGCCCATAATATCAATGCCGTACTTCTCGGCCAGCTCCTGCGGGATATCGCAGGAGGAATCGGTCAGGATCGCGATCTTGCTCATAATGTCCCTCATTTCCATTCATATTCTCGCAGGCGGCCATGGTCCAGCAGTTCCGGGAAATCCCACTGGCGCAGGACCTCATACACGCCCACAGCCACGCTGTTGGAAAGGTTCAGGCTGCGGCAGGTATCCCGCATGGGCATCCGGATGCAATGCTCCTGGTTGGCCGCCAGCAGTGCCTCAGGCAGGCCGGCATCCTCCCGCCCGAACACGAGATAGGCCCCGTCCGGATACTGGATGTCGGTGTAGCGCTGGGGCGCTTTGGTGGTAAAGTAGTAGAACGGGCCTTTGTTCCGGGCAAAGAAATCCTCCAGCCCATCATAGTAATTGATGTCGAGGTAGTGCCAGTAGTCCAGCCCGGCATGCTTGAGCTTTTTGTCATCGATGGCAAAGCCCATGGGCCCCACCAGATGCAGGCGGCAGGCCGTGCAGGCACAGGTGCGGGCCACGTTGCCGGTGTTCTGGGGGATGCGCGGCTCCACCAGAACGATGTTCAGGGTCGGTTTTTCGCTCATGGCGGCCTCCTCAGTCATTCCAGCTCACCGGGCAGAGCCGGGGCAGCAGGGGCTCGAACCAGACACCGTACCGGGTATCCTGATCGGCGGGGGTCTGCTGAATGGCCAGCGAGACGAACTCGGCGGCGTTGTCGGCAGCGGCGCTCAAGGCGTTGCCCTGGATCAGCGAGCCAATGAGCACGGCACCGTACAGGTCACCCGTGCCCGGGAAGCTGCGGCTGATGTGCAGTTTTTTGATGACGAAGCGCTCGCGGCCGGAGCCTGCGCAGCCGATGTACTTGCCCAGTGCGAGGCCGGTGACCACCGCGCTGGGGGCAAGCGTCAGCAGATCGTCGGCCAGCGCCTGAGCGGAAGCGTCATCGAATGTGTCGGTCTGGGGCTCCCGCTCCAGCAGCAGGGCGGCCTCGGTGGCGTTGGGCAGGATCAGGTCTGCCCGGCGGCAGAGCCCGCGCATCCGGTCGATGAGAGCCGGGGTCACTGTGGAGTAGGCTTTGCCGTTGTCCCCCATCACAGGGTCCACCACCTTGCGGGCAGCGGGCCAGAGATCGAACGCCTTTTCGGCCAGCGCCACCTGCTCCTCGCCGCCTAAGTAGCCGGTGTAGATACAGTCAAACTCCACACCCAGCTCCCGGTAGTGCTCCAGAGCGGCCAGCCCGTAGGCGGCACCGTCCAGCCGTGCCGGTGTGCCCAGACCGCCCGTGTGGGTGGAGAGCACCACAGTGGGCAGGGCCACAGGCTGGCAGCCCATAACGGACAGCACCGGCAGGATGACTGCCAGGCTGCACCGGCCCATGCCGGAGAGGTCGTGAATGCAGAGAATTTTTTTCGGTTCAGTCGGTTTCAATAAAAAGGATCCTCCTTTGCGCCATCCACGGGCCGCACAGGGCCCAGTTTCTCAGCGTATGATACAGTATACCACATTTTGCGGGACAAAAAAAGCGCATACCGGATTCTTTACAGGAAATACTAGCCACAGCGGCAAAAAATCACACAGTGGAAAGGAGAGAGCCACATGAAAAACACAAATCGTCAGCCTTCCTCCGGCGGTGTTCTGCTGGGCATGGCGGCAGGCGCGGCCCTGGGGGCCGTGGGCACCATGGCAATGGCACAGAACCAGCGGCAGGTCAAGCGCACCGCACGCAAGCTGGCCAAGGGCGCGGAACGCGCCATGAGCCAGCTGGACACCATGGTCACGGATCTCGTGGAGCGCAGGATGGACCTGTGAGGAAAAACAAAAAGGCAGGGCCCGCGGGCTCTGCCTTTTTGCTTGCCATTTACTTCTGGTTCCAGATACACATCCGGGCACTGGTGTTGATCTCGCCCAGGACCTGCAGGTCCATCTGGATGTTGCAGGTCACAAGGACGGATTTGTTCACGTCGCTGCCGGTGAGCACCGAGGCGGGCAGGTTCTTGATGGTGAGCACCGCCGTGGCCTTGTTGAAATCACCGGTCAGGGTGCCGTCGTAGGTCACATCGCCGATGGTCAGGCCGGACAGATAGCCGGTGACACCCAGCTTGGATACCTGCATGACCGGCAGGGTCAAGGTGTAAGTGCCGTTGGCCTGCCGGGTGAGGGTGGCGGTGCGGTTGGAATCGATGCCGCTGTTGGCCATGGATTCCTTATCGGAGCGTTCCTTCCAGAATTTCACACCGACATTCTGGCTGCTGGCGGCACCGGCACTGACAGCCAGCACCAACAGCAGCACCAGCGAGATCAGCGCTGCGCCGGAGCGTTTGAATGTATTTTTCATAAAGATCAACCTTTCCTGGCCGCGCGTGTGCGGCCTGCTCTGGTGTCCTGTTGGGGCAGGACACAGGGTTTGTCAACGCCAAAATATCACGTCAGCGATAATATGTCAATCTGCTTCGTGAGCTTTTCACAAAAAAGTTTCACTTATGAAATCAAAAGTAGAAAAAATATCCGCTCCCCTGTGCGGGAAGCGGATATTGTAAAACCTCTCAGGCGCTTTGCGCCAGTTCCCCTGATCGGGGAGCCAGGATAACAGCAGAACCCGGCTTGCCTCCCCGATCAGGGGAGGTGTCACCGCAGTTGACGGAGAGATTACAGCTCAAAATTGGGGTCGTCCTTCAGAACGTGGATCTCGCTCATATAGGGGCTCTGCTCAGGGTCAGTGAAGGGAGCTTCCTTCATATACTTGTTCAGCTGGATGGCGGTGCGTGCGGGGTCGGCAATGGTGCCTGCGCCGCCGATGCAGCCGCCGGGGCAGCCCATGCCCTCCAGCAGGTAACCGTTGTACTTGCCGGCCTTGGCCAGCATCAGCAGCTTCTTGCAGTCGGCCAGACCCTGTGCGGATGCGATCTTCACCTCCATATCGGGGTGCCATTCCTTGATCTTGTTGGCAACGGCATTGGCAACGCCGCCGGACTGTGCAAAGCCGCGGCCTGCAGCAGAGGCGGAGCAGAGTGCTGCCTCGTTCTCATCCACTTCCAGCAGATCGATGTCCAGATCCTTGCCCTCGATGATACCGGCCAGCTCCTCAAAGGTCAGCACAAAGTCCACGTCAGAGCGGACCGTGCGGCGGGAAGCTTCCAGCTTCTTGGCGGCGCAGGGGCCGATGAAGCACATGCGGGCGGTGGGGTCTTTCTGCTTCATCATGCGGGCGGTGAACACCATGGGGGTCATGGTCATGGAGATGTTCTTGGCCAGAGCGGGGAAGGCGGTCTTTGCCATCATGCTCCATGCGGGGCAGCAGGAGGTGGCCATGAAGTCCAGCTTCCCGGGCACTTCCTCAAGGAAGTCGTGGGCCTCGTCCACGGTGCACAGGTCGGCACCAATGGCGACCTCCACCACATCGTAGAAGCCGATGGCCTTCAGGGCAGCCTTCAGCTTGCCGGCAGAAGCCAGAGAGGGGAACTGGTTGATAAAGGCGGGAGCGACCAGTGCATAGATGCGGTCGCCGCGGTTGAAGCCCTGGATCAGCTGGTAGATCTGGCCCTTGTCGGCAATGGCACCGAAGGGGCAGTTCACCAGACACTGGCCGCAGGAAACGCACTTGCTGTAATCGATCTCGGCACGGCCCA
>OOCX01000608.1_pt1 | contig 26977 bp, 19 predicted proteins | sample 1671231 | NCBI WGS metagenome assembly OOCX01 (sample SAMN06348135, study PRJEB24527) | human gut metagenome | biome: human gut; feature: ankylosing spondylitis patient; material: feces | host: Homo sapiens | place: China | collected 2015-10 | reverse complement strand
AGAACAGCGGTCTTTTCGTCGATAACGCCCTCGTCGACCAGGTCGCAGGCGATCTGCAGAGCAGCCTGGGCGGTACGCTTGCCGTTACGGGTCTGCAGCATGAAGAGCTTGCCATCCTCGATGGTGAACTCCATGTCCTGCATATCCTTAAAGTAGTGCTCGAGCCGGTTGGCGATGGCGACGAACTCGTCATACACCTCCGGCATCTGCTCCTGCAGGTGACTGATCGGGCTCGGCGTGCGCACACCGGCGACGACGTCCTCGCCCTGTGCGTTGATGAGGTACTCGCCCATGAGCTTCTTCGCGCCCGTGGCCGGGTCGCGCGTGAAGGCCACGCCCGTGCCGGAGCGGTCGCCGGAGTTGCCGAACGCCATCTGTTGGACGTTGACGGCGGTGCCCCACTCATAGGGGATCTCGTTCATCTTGCGGTAGACGTTCGCGCGCGGGTTATCCCAGCTGCGGAACACGGCCTTAACCGCCTCGATGAGCTGCTCGTTCGGGTCCTGCGGGAAGGGCTTGTGCTCATTGTCCTCATAGATCTTCTTGAAGATGACGACAAGCTGCTTGAGATCGTCCGCGTCCAGATCGACGTCGTTCGTGACGCCCTTGGCAGCCTTCATCTTGTCGATCTCTTCCTCAAACAGGCTCTTGGACACGCCCATGACGACGTCCGCAAACATCTGCACAAAGCGGCGGTAGCTGTCGTAGGCAAAGCGGGGGTTGCCGGTCTTCTTGGCCAGGCCCTCGACGGACGCGTCGTTCAGGCCGAGGTTGAGGATGGTATCCATCATACCGGGCATGGACTGGCGCGCACCGGAGCGCACGGACACGAGCAGGGGATTTTCGACGTCGCCGAGCTTCTTGCCGGTCAGCTCCTCAAGGCCCTTGACGTGCGCGAAAATGTCCGCCTGGATCTCCGCATTGATCTGACGGCCGTCCGCGTAGTACTGCGTGCAGGCCTCGGTCGTGATGGTGAAGCCCTGCGGCACCGGCATGCCGGCCGCGGTCATCTCCGCAAGGCCGGAGCCCTTGCCGCCGAGCATATTGCGCATCGCGGTCTTGTCACCGCCGAACGCCTGGCTGCCTTCGCTGAAATAATACAGATACTTTTTGCTCATTCCATTACCTCCAACTGTTCGATTTTCGCTGGGATAAGTTTCCGTTCTATTTCGTTTATATTATATCAAATTCACCGGCACACTGCCAGAACGAATGTGTGCAAAGCTGTCCAAATCTTCACAATATCCGGAAGCGGTTTTTATGCACTTTGCAAGATTATGCCCATATTCGTAGAATTTTCCGAAATCAAATGCGGGATTTATGAATTTTTGTGAATGATGACAAGCAAAAGATGCAAAAATGTCCTTCCCGGCTTTTTCTCACACACACCTGCCGAGTGACACAGTTTTGCAATTTTCGCAGTCCTGATGCATTATAACTACGTTGTAAAACATTAGAGTAATATGCAGCAACTGTGCGCGAAGCACAAAAACAGGCTTTCATTTCACGAGGTTATGTGCTATAATATACGCAACGACAATTTTCAAATTTCCGTCTGTTTTGCGTCATTCGTCGGAGTTTGTGATGATAAGAAAGCATGAAAACTGATATACTTTGGAGGGAAAACATGATGAAACACAGCAAACGATTTCTGTGCCTGCTGCTGACGCTCATTCTGGCCGCGAGCCTGTGCGTCTTCCCGGCAGCAGCCGCAGACCAGACCTGCCCGAGCAGCCAGGACGATCCGGTCGTGTTCGTGCACGGCCTGATGGGCTGGGGCCAGCGCGCCGGCATCAACGCCGTGATACCCTACTGGGGCATGACCACCGGCAGCCTGACAAGCTACCTCAACTCGCTCGGCTATGAGACGTACTCGGCCACCGTCGGCCCGATCTCCAGCGCATGGGACCGCGCGTGCGAGCTCTATGCCCAGCTGACCGGAACGACGGTCGATTACGGTGCGGCGCACGCTGCGGCGCACGACCACGCGCGCTACGGCATCACCTATGATCAGCCGCTCTTCTCCGGCTGGGGCACGAAGCGCGCCGTCAACCTCGTCGGCCACAGCTTCGGCGGCGCGACCACGCGCCAGTTCCTCGAGCTGATGGCCAACGGCAGCGCCGAGGAAGTCGCGGCGGCCAAGGCCGCCGGTACCGAGCCAAGCCCGCTGTTCACCGGCGGCAAGAGCAGCTGGGTGCACTCCATGACCGAGATCGCCGCGCCGCACAACGGCACGACCTTCATCGAGTCCAACGGCACGATCATGGACGTGGCAACGAATCTGTCCGAGACGCTCGCCAAGGGCTTCGGCATCACGGAGATCAAGAATCTCTATGACTTCCAGCTCGAGCAGTTCGGCATTTACAAGGATCCGAACGAAACCATGCTCGAGACGCTGCAGCGCGTGTTCAGCACCGACTTCATGTCGCACAACGACAACGCCTTCCTTGACCTGACGATCGATAAGTCGCTCGAGATCAACGACGGCATCGGCATCGAGCCGAATGTCTACTACTTCTCCTACGCCGGCAACCAGACCGTGCAGGACCCGGTCTCCGGCAACTACATCCCGTCGGCCAAGATGTGGACGCTGTTCTACCCCGGCGCGATCAACATGGGCAAATACTATGACAAGTACACCGCCGGCGGCTTCTACATCGACAAGAGCTGGCGCCCGAACGACGGCATGGTCAACACCGTGTCCGCCTTCTACCCCATCCACAGCGACGGCACCTGCCTGACGAAGGACGGCAAGCAGGGCTGGACGAATTACGACGGCTACTCCAACATCAATTTCCAGCCCGGCATCTGGTACGTCATGCCCGTGCAGTCGTTTGACCACATCCAGTTCGTCGGCGGCATGCTCAACGGCAGCCTTGTCAAGACGCACGCGCTCTACCGCGGTGTCATGGAGGACATCTACAGCACCTACACCACCGCGCCGACCGGCACCGCATTCCCGTTCACGGATGTGCCGGCCAGCCGCTGGAGCTATCCGTACATCAAAGAGCTGTATGAGGCCGGCGTCGTCAGCGGCACGAGCGCCACAACCTTCGAGCCCACCGGCAGCGTGACCCGCGCGCAGTTCGTGACCTTCCTCGCCGGACTCGCCGGTGTGAACGTGTCCGCTTACCAGTACGGTCCGTTCAGCGACGTGCCCGCAGACGCCTGGTACGCGCCCTACGTCAACTGGGCGGCCGCCAACCACATCGTCAGCGGCACGAGCGCTACGACCTTCGATCCGAACGCGACGATCTCGCGCCAGGATATGGCCGTCATGCTCTATAACTACGCACAGCGATATGACGTCACCCTCAACGAACAGGCCGTGACGCCCTTCACGGATGAGAGCGCCATTGCAGACTATGCGCTGTCCGCCGTGCAGGCGCTGCACCGCGCCGGTGTGATCAGCGGCATGCCGGACGGCAGCTTCCAGCCGTACGCCACCGCGACGCGCGAACAGGCCTGCACCATGCTGTGCATGCTGTAAATCCCCGCTTTGTAAACGTCTCCCGGCTCTGGGCCGGGGGACGTTTTTTGCGCGCGTGCACAGGTGTCCGCGCGGCTATGCGACAGGTGCGGCCACGTGTCCAAAAACCTCACACATGGCCGAATATGACACAATATCTTCTGCGTTACCAGGATTGCAAATCGGTGCGGCCGGAATTATAATACTCAAAAAATAGAAGCGCGCCTCGGCGCGCCGGAAAGGAATGTGCACAACACCATGAAAAAGAGCAAGAAGTTTCTGTGCCTGCTGCTCGCGCTGGTGATGGCCGGGAGCCTGCTGCTCCTGCCGGCAGCCGCCGCAGACACGCAGCAGTCGGGCGCCGAGCGCTACCCGACCATTTACGTCCACGGCCTGATGGGCTGGGGCGAACACGACCAGATCTACGCCGTGACCCCGTATTGGGGCCTGACGAGCGATCTGATGCCGTACCTGACGGGCAAGGGCTATGAGAGCTACGCCGCCTCCGTCGGCCCGCTCTCGAGTGCGTGGGACCGCGCGTGCGAGCTCTATGCCCAGCTCACCGGCACGACCGTGGACTACGGTGCCGCCCACGCCGCCGAATACGACCACGCGCGCTACGGCGTGACGTATAACAAGCCGCTGTTTGAAGGCTGGAGCGCGGACAAAAAGATCAACCTCGTCGGCCACAGCTTCGGCGGCGCAACGATCCGTCTGTTCCTCGATATTCTGGCCGACGGCTCCGCGGAGGAGCAGGCCGCGGCCAAGGCCGCCGGCACAGAGGTTTCCCCGTTCTTCCAGGGCGGCAAGGCCGACTGGGTCTATTCCCTGACGACGCTGGCTGCCCCGCACAACGGCACAACCTTCCTTGAGTGCTGCGGCGACATGACGCAGTTCGCCGCCGAGGCCTCGACCACCATGGCCAAGCTGCTCGGCATCTCGGACTTCAAGGGCGTGTATGACTTCCAGCTTGAGCAGTTCGGCTTCTACCGCAAGGACGGCGAGACCGTGCTCGAGGCGCTCGACCGTGTGCTGCACTCGGACTTCCTGTCGCACAACGACAACGTGTTCCGCGACCTGACGATCGACCGCGCGCTGGAGCTCAACGACGATATTGAGATTCAGCCCAATGTGTACTACTTCTCCTACGCCGGCGACAAGACGCGCCAGAGCACGATCACCGGCGAGCGCACGTCGGCCGTCGATATGACGCCGCTGTTCGTGCCGTTTGCAAACCAGATGTGCGGCTATTATGACCAGACGACCGCCGGCGGCTTCCGGATCGACAAGAGCTGGGCCCCGAACGACGGCCTTGTCAACACCGTCTCCGCCCTGTACCCGACCGACAGCGCCGGCCGTTGCCTGACCAAGAGCGGCAAGACCGGCTATGTCCAGCAGGACGGCTACTCCAACGTCGACTATCAGCCCGGCGTGTGGAACGTGATGCCTGTGCGCCACTATGACCACGGCAACTTCATCGCCGGTATGCCGGTGCCCGACCTGGCCTCGCAGAGCATACCGGCCCTGCGCCAGTTCTACCTGAGCCTGATGGACAACCTCTCCCACGTGACCACGGCGACGCCCACACCGACGCCCACACCTACGCCCACACCGACGCCGGGCACCGGTCTGCCGTTCACGGATGTGCCGGCCGACCGCTGGAGCTATCCGTACATCAAGCAGCTCTATGATGCCGGCGTTGTCTCCGGCACGAGTGCCACGACCTTTGAGCCGACTGCCAACGTCACGCGCGCGCAGTTTGTGACCATGATCGCCGGCCTCGCCGGTGCGGACGTGTCCGGCTATGCGTCCGGCCCGTTCGACGATGTGCAGGCGGGCAGCTGGTACGCGCCCTACGTCAACTGGGCGGCTGCGAGCGGCATCGTCAGCGGCACGAGTGCCACGACATTCGACCCCGCTGCCGAGATCTCGCGCCAGGACATGGCCGTGATGCTCTATAACTACGCACAGCAGGCCGGTGTGCAGCTCAAGCAGGCGACGGTCACACCCTTCACGGACGAGAGCAGCATCGCTGCCTACGCCCTGCCCGCCGTGCAGGCGCTGCACAGCGCCGGTGTCATCAGCGGCATGCCGGACGGCAGCTTCCAGCCGCAGGCCACCACGACGCGCGAACAGGCCTGCGTCGTGCTGTGCGCGCTGTAAGGCAGTATTTCAAAATCCACAGCATTGCCCTCCCGGAGCCGTCCGGGAGGGCATTTTTGCACGCTCGGCACAACCTTTCCTTGTAATTTCCGCCGCTGTCATGTACAATATATTTTACAGCTGTTGATTTAGCGATTTCAAGCGTGAAATTGGTGGCAAAAAATCTGGGGGAAAGAAGAAAAGGATTTATGGACAATGAACTAAAGAAAAAGTATGGCCTGCCAACGGCGATCGCACTCGTCATCGGCATCGTCATCGGCAGCGGCGTGTTCTTCAAAGCCGAGAAGATCCTCACCGCGACCGGTGGCAACCTGCCGCTCGGCATCCTCGCCTGGGCGATCGGCGGCCTGATCATGATCATCTGCGCGTACATGTTCTCCATCCTCGCCACACGTTATGCGCACGTCAACGGGCTCGTAGACTACGCCGAGGCGCTCATGGGCAAGCACTACGCCTATTACATGGGCTGGTTCACAACGTTTATCTATTTCCCGGCCATGACGTCCGTGCTGGCCTGGGTCAGCGCGCGGTATCTCGGCGTGCTGTGCGGGTTTGACATCACGGGCGGCCCGGTCATGGTCCTTGCGTGCCTGTTCCTCGTCGGCAGCTACGCGGTCAACGCCCTGTCTCCGATCCTGGCGGGCAAGTTTCAGGTGGCGACCACGGTCATCAAGCTCATCCCGCTGCTGCTCATGGGCATCGTCGGCACGATCGTCGGCCTTGCCAACGGCACAACGATCGAAAACTTCACCACCGTCGTCACAACCGTCGAGGGCGGCAACGGCCACGCGCTGTTCACCGCCGTGGCGGCAACGGCCTTTGCATACGAGGGCTGGATCATCGCCACGAGCATCAACGCCGAGCTCAAGAATGCCCGGCGCAACCTGCCGATTGCGCTTGTCGTCGGCACGCTCATCGTGGCCCTGACGTACATTCTCTACTACATCGGCCTGTCCGGCAGCGTCTCGAATGCGGAGATCATGGCCGGCGGCGAGGCCGGCGCCAAGCTCGCCTTTGAGAAGATCTTCGGCCGGGCCGCCGGCGTGGGTCTGTTCGTGCTGGTCGTCGTGTCGTGCCTCGGTACGCTCAACGGGCTCATGCTCGCCGCGACGCGCAGCCTCTACTCCGTCGCCGCTCGCGGCAACGGCCCGAAGCCGGAGGCGTTCCTCGGCATCGACCAATACACGAACATGCCGGCAAACTCCGCCATCGTGGGCGTGCTCATGTGCGCCGTCTGGCTGACATATTTCTACGGTGCCAACCTCACCGAGGGCTGGTTCGGCCCGTTTTGCTTCGACTCGTCCGAGCTGCCGATCATCACGCTCTACGCGCTCTATATTCCGATGTTCCTCAACGTCATGCGCCGGGAAAAGGAGCTGAACGCTTTTCACCGCTACGTCATGCCGGTGCTGTCGATCGCGTGCTGCATCTTCTTCTGCGTCGCGGCCGTCGTGTCGCATGGCAAAGCCGTGCTCTACTATCTGATCGTGTTCGCGGTCATCATGGCGCTGGCCATCCCGTTTTACCGTCAGGGGAAAGAAAAGGCCTGACGCTCCGCGTTTTCGAGGGCGGCGCTTTTGCGCCGCCCTTTTTCGTTGCCCGCGCGCCGGGTTTGTGGTATACTCGCGGCAGACACCGAAACGAGGCGACAACATGGACATTCTCTATCAGGACAACAGCATCCTCGTGTGCATCAAGCCGGCGGGCGTGCTGTCCACGGACGAGCCGGGCGGCGTGCCCGAACTGGTGCGGCAGGCGCTCGGTGACCCGAAGGCCTGCGTGCGCACCGTGCACCGGCTCGACCGCGTGGTCAGCGGGCTGATGGTGCTTGCGCGCACTCCGGCGGCCGCGTCGAAACTCTCGGCACAGATCCGTGAGCACGACTTCGGCAAGACGTACCTCGCCGTCGTGCACGGGGAACCGGATGCCCTGCAGGGCACGTACCGCGACCTGCTGCGGCGCGACCCCGCCGAGCGCAAGACCTACGTCACGGACAAGATGACCAAGGGCGTGCAGGAGGCCGTGCTCGACTATGATGTACTCGGCACGCGCGCGGGACTCTCACTCGTGCGCATCTATCTGCAGACCGGGCGCACGCACCAGATCCGCTGCCAGTTCTCGTCGCGCGGCCTGCCGCTCTGGGGCGACAAAAAATACAGCACGCTGCCCGACGACGGGCCGATCGCACTCTGGTCGCACTGCCTGCACTTTGCCCACCCGGACACCGGCGAGGTGCTCTATTTCGAGCAGCAGCCGCCGGACATTGCTCCATGGAGCCTGTTTGCAGACTAAGATCCCCGCGCCGCGGCGCGGGGATCTTTCTGCGCAGGTGCGCGACAGATTCTCGTCAAAACGTCTTGCAATCAACATATGCAGCAGGTATAATATAGGCATATCGCCGGTTTTTGCAAGAAGAAAAGCAATGTGAATCTAGGAGACAGGGGGAAAACATGAAAAAGACACGTCGATTTTTGTGCCTGCTGCTGACGCTGGTGCTGGCGCTGAGCCTGTGCGCCATTCCGGCCGCCGCAGCCGACGACCAGACCCGCTCAGACGACCCGGTCGTGTTCGTGCACGGTCTGTTCGGCTGGGGACAGCGCGACAAGATCTTCCGCATCATGCCCTACTGGGGCATGACCACCGGCAGCCTGCCGGACTATCTGGCCACGCAGGGCTATGAGACCTATGCCGCCTCCGTCGGCCCGCTCTCGAGCGCGTGGGACCGCGCATGCGAGCTGTACGCACAGCTCGTCGGCGCGCGCACGGACTACGGCGTCAAGCACGCGCAGGACTTTGGCCACGAGCGCTACGGCATCGACTATGAGACGCCGCTGTTCGACGGCTGGGGCACGGAGCGCGCCGTGAACCTCGTCGGCCACAGCTTCGGCGGCGCGACGACGCGCCTGTTCCTCGAGATTCTCACCAACGGCTGCCCGGAGGAAGTCGCCGCGGCCAAGGCCGCCGGTGTGGAGCCGAGCCCGTTCTTCCTCGGCGGCAAGGGCGGCTGGGTCCACTCGCTGACCGCCATCGCCGCGCCGCACAACGGCACAACGTTCATTGAGGCCAACAGCGACTTTACCAAGCTCGCCGCTGATCTGACCACGGCCGCCGCCAAGGCGCTGGGCCTGTCGTCGCTCAAGGGCGTGTACGACTTCCAGCTCGACCAGTTCGGCATCCGCAAGGACGACAACGAAACCTTCTCTCAGGCGCTCGACCGCGTGCTGAGATCCGACTTCCTGTCGCACAACGACAACGCATTCCTCGACCTGACGATCGACAAGTCGCTCGAGATCAACAAGGGCATCGAGATCCAGCCGAACGTCTATTACTTCTCCTATGCGGGCGACCAGACCTCGACCGATCCGCTCACCGGCAACCACTACCCCACCGTGTCGGTCATCCCATCGAACGGCATGTGCGCGCTGATGATGCCCGGCTCCGTCAACATGGGCAAATACTATGACAAGTACACCGCCGGCGGCATCTACATCGATCAGAGCTGGCTGCCGAACGACGGCCTCGTGAACACCGTCTCCGCCCTCTACCCAACCACGACGGACAAAAACACCACCGAGTGCCTCAAGCGCGACGGCACGCAGGGCTGGGTCAACTATGACGGCTATTCCGACATTGTCTTCCAGCCCGGCATCTGGTACGTCATGCCCGTCACGCGCGCCGACCACATGCAGTTCGTCGGCGGCATCGCCAACAAGAGCATCATCGAGACGCACCTGTTCTACCGCAACCTGATGGACGACATCTACAGCACCTACCACACCGTGCAGCCGACGGAAACGCCGTTCCCGTTTACGGATGTGCCGGAAAGCCGCTGGAGCTATCCGTACATCAAGGAGCTCTATGATGCGGGCGTCGTCTCCGGCACGAGCGCCACGACCTTCGAGCCGACGGCCAACGTGACGCGCGCGCAGTTCGTGACCATGCTGGCCGGGCTGCAGGGCGCGGATGTGTCCGCATACACGTCGGGCAAGTTCTCTGACGTTCCGGCGGACGCCTGGTATGCGCCCTACGTCAACTGGGCGGCCGAAAACGGCGTTGTCTACGGCGTCTCGGACACCGCGTTTGCGCCGGACGCCGAGATCTCCCGGCAGGATATGGCCGCGATGCTCTACCGCTACGCCGGGCAGTTCGGCATCCAGCTCGGCACCGGCAATCCGGCCATCACGTTCACGGATGAAGCCGACATCGCCGACTATGCCCTGCCCGCCGTGGAGGCGCTGCAGCGCGCCGGCGTGATCAGCGGTATGCCGGACGGCAGCTTCCGCCCGCGCGACACCGCGGCCCGCGAACAGGCGTGCGTCATGCTCTGCCTGCTCTGAGGTGCCAAACAGGACAACAAAAGGACGCATCCGAATGGATGCGTCCTTTTGCGCAAATAACAGAAAGAGAAAGAGGTTCCGAAAATCAGGGATGCGGCTTGCCCTCGCGGTAGTTTTTCATGACGTCGCGAAACAGCTCGCCGTTCGTCGGCGGCGTCCAGATGATGGCGTTGGCCCCGGCGCGGATGGTGGCGCGGATGCTCTCGTCGTCCGCCCCGCCGGTCGCGATGATGGGATAGTCCGGGAAACGCTCACGGATCTCGGCCACGATCTCCGGCGTCTGCGCGCCGGCGGCCACGTTCAGGATCGCGGCGCCGTCCTCGATGCGGTGGCGGTAGTTTGTGTCGGAATTGGCCACCGTGACCACGACCGGCACATCGACGCTGCTGCGGATACGGTTGAGGATGCGGCCCGGCGTCGGCGCGTTGACGACCACACCGGTCGCGCCCTGCATCTCGGCGAACATGGCGAGATTCACCACGCGCTGGCCCTGCGTGAGGCCGCCGCCGACGCCGGCAAACACCGGAATATCGGCCGCGAGCAGCAGCGCCTGCGTGATGATCGGCTGCGGCGTGAACGGGTAGACCGCGATGATGGCGTCGGCGTTCACGTTTTTGATGATGGACAGGTCGGTCGAGAACACGAGCGACTTGATGCGCTTGCCAAAGACCATGATGCCGCTGCACTGATAGATGACCTCCGGCACGCGCAGGGCGAACTTGCGCAGCGTGCCGTCCACGGCCTGCGGCATGGACTTTTTCGGGGGGATTATTTTTTCTTCGTACATTTTGACTCACACTCCAGTATCCGTTTGAACGTTTCGACGCCGGTCAGCAGGACGCGCTCGTCGAAATTGAAATGACTGCTGTGCAGCGGGGCGGTACCGGTCGGCTCCTGCACGCCGAGGAAGAAAAACAGGCCCGGGATCTCCTGCTGGTATTCGGCAAAATCCTCCGCCGCCATGACGGGCTCCACCAGGACCGTGTCGTCCATGGAATCGAGCACGGTGTAAAACTGCTCCACCAGCTCGCGCGGGTTGCGCACGCTGGGGTAACGGACCTTGCGGTCCATGTCGATCTGCGCGCCGGTGGCCGTCTCGAGGCCCTGCATGAGCGCGGTAATCTTGTGGCTGAGGGTACGGTAGAGATCGTTGCTGAACACGCGCAGCGTGCCGCTGATCGTGACCTCCTCGGCGATGACGTTGTGCGACGTTCCGCCCTGGATCTTGCCGAGCGTGAGCAGCGCGTCCTGATGCGGGTCCACATCGCGTGTGATGACGGTCTGCACCATCGTGACAAGCTCCGCCGCGACGACGATGGCGTCGATGCCCATCTGCGGCGTGGAGGCGTGGGCGCTCTTGCCGTGGACGGTAATCTCAAAATCGCTCGTCTGCGCCATGAGATAGTCCCAGCGCACGCCGATCTTGCCCTTCGGCACGGTCGGCCACAGGTGCAGGCCATAGATGCGGTCGACCTTCGGGTTTTCGAGCGCGCCGTCATCGATCATGCGCCGCGCACCGGCCCAGCCCTCTTCGCCGGGCTGAAACAGCAGGACAATATTACAATGAATATGGGCGCGGTTTTTGGCGATCCAGCGCGCAAAGAGCAAAAGAATCGTCATATGCCCGTCGTGGCCGCAGCCGTGCATGTTGCCGGGGTGCTGCGAGCAGTAGGGCACGTTATTGGCCTCGTCATTGTGGATGCCGTCCATATCGGCGCGAAAGGCGATGGTCGTCTCGGCGTCCCTGGCGAAAAACACGGCCTTCACACCGCAGACGGCCGGCGTCTCGATGCGGTCAGGACTGCACTGGCGCAGCTCGCGCAGGACATAAGCCTGCGTGTCGCGCAGCTGAAAGCCGATTTCGGGAATGCGGTGCAGGTCTTGGCGGATGCGCACCGCGTCGTCATACATGGATTCGATTTGTTTACTCAGATGCATACTTTCTCCCACGGCGCCGGGTGGGCCCGCGCCGCCTGATTTGTCTATATTTTTCTGCACACAGTATACCCAAAATCCGGCCGTGCGTCAATGGGCACGGGGACGGACTGTGACCGAGGTCAAGAAAAGTTCACAAGTTGTCCCTTGCAATTTCTCAACAGGTTTGATAGAATACTTAAAAAATTCAAAGAAAACGAAGGCGATCTCCATGGCATCCACCACCGAAGCACGTGTAGCCGTCATCACCGGCGGCAGTTCGGGCATCGGCCTGCACGCCGCGCGCGCCCTGCGCGGCCGCGGCCTGAAAGTGTATGAGCTCAGCCGCCGCGCCGAAAACGCGGAGCCGGGCGTGATGCACCTGCAGGCGGATGTGACGGACGAAGCGCAGGTGGACGCCGCCGTGGCGGAGGTCCTGCACCGCGAGGGGCGCATTGACATTCTCATCAACAACGCGGGCTTCGGCATCTCGGGCGCGATCGAGTTCACGCCGACGCAGGAGGCCCGGCGGCAGTTCGATGTGAACTTTTTCGGCATGGTAAACATGAACCGCGCCGTCCTGCCCGTCATGCGGCAGCAGGGCGGCGGCCGCATCGTGAACATGAGCTCCGTTGCTGCGCCAATCGCCATTCCGTTTCAGGCGTACTACTCGGCCTCCAAGGCCGCTGTGCGCACGTATTCGCTCGCGCTCGCGAGTGAGGTGCGCCCCTTCGGCATCGAGGTCTGCGTCATCATGCCGGGCGATATCGCCACCGGCTTTACCGCCGCGCGGCGCAAGAGCTGCGACGGCGACGATGTCTATCACGGCCGCATCGCGCGCTCCGTCGCCGTGATGGAGCACGACGAGCAGACCGGCATGACTGCCGAATTTGCCGGGCAGTTCGTAGCCCGGTGCTCCACGCAAAAGCGCGCGAAACTCATCTGCACGATGGGCCATAAATATGCCCTGTTCGTGTTTCTCATGCGCATTTTGCCGATCGGGCTCGCGACCCGGATCGTCGGCAGGATCTACGCATCCTGACCAAACTGCTTTCTTCCCTGCGGCGCAAGATCCCATTGCCCTCATCCAGGCAACTTCCTTCCATCCTTCTCCAACCTGTGCGCCGCGTTTCCCCCCTTCCCGCAGCAGCGGGTCTGCCTCCGGTCCCATCTCAGCCGGAGGCAGTATTTATATTCATTTTCTTTGAAAATGAATATAAATACTGCCAGATTTCATCCGAGACGGGCCTTGCCCCCTCGGGCTCCCCTGCGGCTCTGTTGCCGGGAGATTCGGCGCGTCCGTCGTTCCCCGGCGGTCTGTTTTTATTTATTTTCTCCGAATATAAATACTGCCAGATTTCATCCGAGGCGGGCCTTGCCCCCTCGGCTCCCCCGCGGCTCTGTTGCCGGGAGATTCGGCGCATCCGTCGTGCCCCGGCGGTCTGTTTTTATTTATTTTCTCCGAAAATAAATACTGCCAGATTTCATCCGAGACGGGCCTTGCCCCCTCGGGCTCCCCCGCGGCTCTGTCGCCGGAAGATTCGGCGCAACCGAAAGGCTTTCAGCGTCCTCTCTCTTTCTTATTTTTATGCTTTGCATAAAAATACTGCCAAACTTTATAACCCCCCACCGCGCTGCTCAGGCAGTGCGGTGGGGGGTTCCATTTTCATTACACCAGAAACGGCGAGCGCATATACCGCTTGCGCAGAAAAATGTTGCCGCCCTTCGGCGGGCCGATCTGCGTGAAGCCGGCCGACTCAAACATGGCCAGCGCGATGCGGTTGGTATGATATACATGCGTGACGACCTGCTCGAACGACTGCGCGGCCGCCAGCTCCTCCACGGCGCGGAGCATCGCATTGCCCCAGCCATGGCCGCGGCAGGCCGGATAGACGAAAAAGTCGTTGATGAACACCGTCTCCGGCTCGGTCGTGTCGCACCAGAGCTCACCGACGGTCTCGCCGCCGGACTCCGCCGCGAGCAGGTAGTTGCGCGGCGTGTCCGCACCCTGCGGCAGCATCTCGTCGAGCGCGCCCTGCGCCTCGGTGAGCGCGTGCTCCTCCGTGTCCGTGGCGCGGGCAAAGAGCAGCTCCTGCGCGTAGCGCGCAATGTTGCGCTGCCGGAACGGCCCAAATTCCTCCGCCGTGAGCACGCGGAGATCTACACTTTGTCCCATATCGTCCTCCTGTTACGCCTCCGGCTGAATCATGCGCCGTGCGTTGACCGGCGGCAGCAGATCGCCGTACAGATCCCGCAGCAGCAGCTGCGCCACGGGCGTGATGTCCTCCGTGCTCTGGCACGGGCGCAGATACAGTGCCGCCGGCTGCCCGTCCCAGCGGAAGCGGAAGCCCGTGTCGCGGTAGCCGTTTTTCGCGAGCAGCCGCTCGCGCTCCGGCAGCACCGCGCACGTGCGGCTCTGACAGTAGAGGATCCCCTTCTTGCCGGCGTAGCAGCGCGCGATGAGCTCCATGGCCACGCGGCCGAGCAGCTGCCCACGCAGGAACGGATAGATCGTGAGCGCGTGCACGAGCACGTAGCCGTAGGGCGAGCAGACCGTCACGAGCGCATAGCCCGCCTCACGCTTATCATCCGCGCGGAAGAGCAGCAGCTCCATGCGCCGGCGCACCATGGCGCTGGCGATGACGGTCTCGGGCAGCAGCTCGGGCACATCAAACGTGCGCTTCATGTCCGGATACAGACGGATAAGATCCGTGAGCTTGCCCTTTTCCAGATGCAGCTTGCGGATCGGCGGCAGCTGCTGCAGCAGTTCCTCAAGACCAAACAGCTGCTCATACGGCTCCCAGTTGCCGGCCGGTTCCTGCGCCGGTGCCTGTGCCCGCGGCGGGAAATGGACGATCTTCGATTCGTTCGGCTCTGTCATGCAAACTTCTCCCTTTCCGCGACGGCCAGCGCGTCGCAGCGGTTGTTGTACACATTATCGGCGTGGCCCTTGACCCAGAAAAACTGCACAGTGTGCGTCTGGAGCAGCCCGTCGAGCGTCTGCCAGAGGTCGGCGTTTTTCAGCTCGCCGTCCTTGCGGCGCCAGCCCTTCTGCTTCCAGCCGCGCAGCCAGCCGAGGTTGATGGCGTTGGCGAGATACTGACTGTCCGTATACAGCGACACCTGGCACGGCTCGCGCAGGCTCTGCAGCGCCGTGATCGCGCCGAGCAGCTCCATGCGGTTGTTCGTCGTGGACGGCTCGCCGCCGGAGAGCTCCTTTTCATGCGCGCCGTATCTCAAGATGGCGCCCCAGCCGCCGGGGCCGGGGTTGCCGGAGCAGGCCCCGTCGGTATAGATGGTGACCTGCTTCATGCCTCGGGCTCCCCGGCAGTGGCGGCGTCCTCGCTCTCCGCGCGGTCGGTGAGCGCGACGGAGATGACGCGCGCGCCATCGGACAGGCGCATGATGCGCACGCCCTGCGTCGCGCGGCCGAGCTCGGAGATGCCGGCGGCCTCCATGCGGATGATGACGCCGTCGTCCGAGACGACGAGCACGTCGTCGGTATCGTACACAACCTTGACGGCCGCGACCGGGCCGGTCTTATCAGTGATGTTGTAGTTTTTCATGCCGGAACCGCCGCGGTGCTGCGGTTCCTCGCCGCCGCGGATATAATCGGCGGCCGGGGTACGCTTGCCATAACCGTTTTCGGTAATGGACAGCACGCCCGCGTCCGGCTGCGCGATCTCGGCGCCGACGACCCAGTCACCGTCCTTGAGGCGGATGCCGCGCACGCCGACGGCTTCGCGGCCCATGGGGCGCACGTCCGTCTCGGCAAAGCAGATGGCCTGACCGTTGTGGGTTGCCATGAGGATGTTCTGGCTGCCGTCGGTGCGCATGACGTTGATGAGCTCGTCGCCCTCGTCGAGCGTGAGTGCGCGGATGCCGCTCGTACGGATATTGCGCAGGGCCGAGAGCGGCATGCGCTTGACGGTGCCGTTACGCGTGGCAAAGACGAGGAACGAATCGTCGTCCATCTCGCGCACGTGCAGCATGGCGTTGACCTTTTCGTCCTTGTCCACCTGAATGAAGTTGACGATGTTCACGCCGCGCGCGGTGCGCCCGGCCTCGGGGATGAGGTAGCCCTTCTTGCGGTAGCAGCGGCCGCGGTTGGTGAAGAAAAGAATGTAGTCATGCGTCGAGGCGGTGAACACAGTGTCCACATAGTCCTCGTCGCGCAGCGTCGCCGCGCGCACGCCCTTGCCGCCGCGCTTCTGCGCGGTGTACTCGTCGACAGGCACGCGCTTGATGTTGCCGCCGTGCGAGAGCGTGAACACACACTGCTCCTCCTCGATGAGGTCCTCGATATCAATGTCGTCCTCGATGTCCTGAATTTCCGTTTTGCGCTCGTCGCCATACTTGTCGCGGATGGCGATCAGCTCGTCGCGCAGCACGGCCTTGACCTTTTCGGGGTCGGCCAGCAGCTCGCGGAAGTAGGCGATGCGCTTTTCGAGCTCGTCATACTCGTTTTGCAGCTTCTCGCGCTCGAGCCCCTGCAGGGCCTTGAGGCGCATATCGAGAATGGCCTGCGCCTGCACGTCGGACAGGCTGAAGCGCTGCATGAGGTTTTCCTTCGCGTCGTCATAGCTCTCGCGGATGATGCGGATGACCTCGTCGATATTCTCCTCGGCGATGAGCAGACCCTCGAGCAGATGGGCGCGCTCAAGCGCTTTTTTGAGGTCGAACTTCGTGCGGCGGACGATGATCTCTTCCTGGAAGGTGAGATACTCGTCGAGAATGTGCCGCAGGGACAGAATTTTCGGCTGCGACTGGTTATCGACCAGCGCGAGCATGTTCACGGCGAACGTGGTCTGCATCTGCGTCTGGGCAAACAGCCGGTTGAGCACGACCTGGGTGTTGGCGTCCTTTTTGAGCTCGATGACGATGCGCATGCCGTTGCGGTCGGACTCGTCGCGCAGGCCGGAGATGCCGTCGAGCTTCTTATCACGCACCTGCTCGGAAATGTTCTGGATGAGCTGGCGCTTGTTGACCTGATAGGGCAGCTCCGTCACGATGATGCGGATGCGGTCGTGGCCCCAGGTCTCGGTCTCGGTGCGGGCGCGCACGACGATACGGCCGCGGCCGGTGGCGTAGGCGGCGCGGATGCCGCTGCGGCCGACGATGATGCCTCTGGTCGGGAAGTCCGGGCCCGTGACATGCTGCATGAGGTCCGAGAGCGTGGCGTCCGGATTTTCGAGCACGCAAACGCAGGCATTGATGACCTCGGTGAGGTTGTGCGGCGGGATATTCGTCGCCATGCCGACGGCGATGCCGGAGCTGCCGTTGACCAGCAGATTCGGGAACCGGCACGGGAGCACGCGCGGCTCGCGGCGCGTTTCGTCAAAGTTCGGGTCCCAGTCGACGGTGTCCTTGTCGATGTCGCGCAGCATTTCGTTGGCGATCTTCGACAGGCGCGCCTCGGTGTATCGGTAGGCGGCCGGGGGGTCGCCGTCCACGGAGCCGAAGTTGCCGTGGCCGTCGACGAGCATGTAGCGCATGGAAAAGTCCTGCGCCAAACGCACCATTGCGTCGTACACGGACGCGTCGCCGTGGGGATGGTACCGGCCGAGCACGTCGCCAACGCAGGTGGCGGATTTTTTGAACGGCTTATCCGAGGTCAGATTGTCCTCATACATGGCGTAGAGGATGCGCCGGTGCACGGGCTTGAGACCATCGCGCACATCCGGCAGCGCACGCCCGACGATGACGGACATGGCATACTCGATGTAAGAGGTCTGCATCTCATGGACGAGCTCGCTCTGAATGATCTTCTGGTCGGGATAGAGAATGTCCTCCCGTTTATAATCCTTGGCCATGGCTGCACACCTCCTTAAATATCAATATTGACCGCGTACTTGGCGTTTTGCTCGATGAACGCCTTGCGCGGCTCGACCTTTTCGCCCATGAGCACGGTGAACACCTCGTCGGCGTGCACGGCGTCCTCGAGCGTGATCTGCTTGAGCGTGCGGGTCTCGGGGTTCATGGTCGTCTCCCAGAGCTCGTGCGGGTCCATCTCGCCGAGGCCCTTGAAGCGGTTGATGTCGATCTTCGCGTTCGGATTGTCGCCGCGCATCTCGGCCGAGATCTTGTCGCGCTCCTCGTCGGAGAAAGCCACGCGCGTGGTCTTGCCGCGGTTGAGCTTATACAGCGGCGGGATGGCGGAGTAGACATAGCCGCCGTCGATGAGTGGGCGCATGAAGCGGAAGAAGAATGTCAGCAGCAGCGTGCGGATGTGGCTGCCGTCGACATCGGCATCGGCCATGATGATGACCTTGTGGTAGCGGAGCTTGTTGATGTCAAACTCCTCGCCCAGTCCGGCGCCGAGCGCCGTGATGACGGGCGTGAGCTTGTCGTTGCCGTAGACCTTGTCGGCGCGGGCCTTTTCGACGTTGAGCATCTTGCCCCAGAGCGGCAGAATGGCCTGAAAGCGCGAGTCGCGTCCCTGCGTGGCAGAGCCGCCGGCGCTGTCGCCCTCGACGATGTAGAGCTCCGTCAGCGACGGGTCGCGGTCGTTGCAGTCGCGCAGCTTGTCGGGCATGTTGAAGCCTTCAAGCCCGTTTTTGCGGCGGATATTTTCGCGTGCGCGGCGTGCGGCTTCGCGGGCGCGCGAGGCCGTGAGCGCTTTTTCGATGATCATGCGGCCGACGGCGGGGTTTTCCTCCAGAAACTGCGACAGGCGGTCGAACACGACGGAATCGACGAGCGTGCGCATCTCGGAGTTGCCGAGCTTGGCCTTCGTCTGGCCCTCGAACTGGGGGTTCGTGAGCTTGACGGAGATGACCGCCGTGAGGCCCTCGCGGCTGTCCTCGCCGGAGATGCTGTCGCCCTCCTTGAGGATACCGGACTTCTTGCCGTAAGTATTGAGCGCGCGGGTGAGCGCGGCCTTGAAGCCGGTCTCGTGCATGCCGCCCTCCGGCGTGTGGATGTTGTTGGCAAAGGAGACGATGACTTCGTTGTAGCCGTCGTTATACTGCAGCGCGATCTCGCACATGGAGTCGCTGCGCTCGCCGGACATATAAATAGCCTCAGGGTGCAGGGCGGTCTTGTTGCGATTGATGAAGTCCACAAACTCGCGGATGCCGCCCTCATAGCACATCGACTCGCTCACGGGCTCCTCGCCGCGCTGGTCGGAGATGGTGATGCGCAGGCCGGCGTTCAAAAACGCCTGCTCGCGCATGCGCACGTGCAGCGTCTCATAGTCGTAGACCGTGTCCTCGAACATGACGGGGTCGGGCTTGAAGCGCACGGTCGTGCCGGTGTGGTCCGTCTCGCCGACAACGGTCATGGGCTGCGTGATATCGCCGCGGGAGAACTTCATCTGATAGATCTTCCCGTTTTTATGCACGTTCACTTCCAGCCACTCGGACAGCGCGTTGACGACCGAGGCGCCGACGCCGTGCAGGCCGCCGGAGACCTTATAGCCACCGCCGCCGAACTTGCCGCCCGCGTGCAGCACGGTGAATACAACCTCGAGCGCGGACTTGCCGGTCTGCGGCTGGATGTCCACGGGGATACCGCGGCCGTTATCGCTGACGCAGATGATGTCGCCGGGCTCGATGGTCAGCTCGATGTGGCTGCAGTAGCCCGCGAGCGCCTCGTCGATGGAGTTGTCGACGATCTCATACACCAGGTGGTGCAGGCCGGATGACGACGTGGAGCCGATGTACATGCCCGGGCGTTTGCGGACGGCCTCCAGACCCTCGAGGACCTGGATCTGACTGGCGTCGTACTCCTGTGTGATCTTATCTGTAATATCTGGCATGGTTTGCTTCCTTCCGTGCAGCGCCGCGGGTCAGAGATTTTCCAGTCCGCTGGCCTTGCTGCGTTTATATAATGTTGCGGTGTTGAGCTGGGAGAGATAACCGGTCTGGCCGCTGCCAAGCGAGCAGAGCACGAACGACTTCGGCAGCTCGGTCCCGGCGGCGTTTTCCACCTGACCGGCCTGTTCGAGTTTTTCCAGTGTCTCGCGCGTGCGGTGCGACCACGTGGCGGTGTCCATGTCAAAGACGCCGATGACGCTCTTTTGCAGTACGATGACCTGATTGCCGAGGTGCAGATACATCAGCGGATCACCCCGTTTTCGACCGTGAGCACGCGGCCGCCGGTGCGTTCGGCAATGCGCGCGTCCTCGCAGCAGGTGATGAGCGTCTGCCCGCCGCCGATGCGGTTGAGCACAAAGGCCTGCCGCTGCGCGTCGAGCTCCGAGAGCACATCGTCGAGCATGAGCACGGGGTATTCGTCAAACTCGTCGTGGAAGATCTCCCGCTCGGCGAGCTTGAGCGACAGTGCCGCCGTGCGCGTCTGCCCCTGCGAGGCGAACGCACGCGCCGGCTGGCCGTTGATGTCGATGAGTAGATCGTCCTTGTGCGCGCCGGTGAGGCACTGGCCGCTGTCGAGCTCGGCGCGGCGGTGCTGCTCCTGATGGTCGCACAGGGCGTAGTAAATCTCTTTTTCCGTGCCGAGCGCATCTTCTACGGTGCTGACCGTGCGGTAGGCAAGGGTCAATTTGTCGCGCCCGCCGGAAAAGTCAGCATGGATGGGCGCAGCCGCGATGTTCAGCCGCGAGGCGTAGGCCGCGCGGTAGCGGATGAGTCTGGCCGAGACCCGGCACATCTGGTCGGAAAAATCGTCGAGCGTGTCGAGCAGGGACGGCTTTTCGTGCCAGTCGCGCAGGATGGCGGACTTCTGGTCATATAACCGGCTGTATTCAGCGAGCAGCGCGCCGTATTTCGGCCGCAGCTGGCTGATGGCCATGTCCATCATGCGGCGGCGGGCGGCCGGCCCGTCGCGGATGATATTCAGATCATCCGGGCAAAAGAGCACGGCGGCAAAGGTGCCGGCGAGCTCGGCGGCCGTTTTCTTCACGCCGTTTTGCCAGATCTGCTTGCGCTGCCCCTGCCGGAGCACGATGCGCACGGTCTGCTCCCGCCCGAAGGCGAACACGTCCGCGAGCACCTCCGCACCCGTGTAGCCAAAGCCGATGAGTTCCTTATCGAACCGCGTACGGAAGCTCTTCCCGCCCGTGAGCAGGTAGACCGCCTCGAGCAGATTGGTCTTGCCCTGGGCATTTTCGCCGGTGATGACGTTCGTGCCGGGCGAAAACTCCGCCGCGGCAAATTCATAGTTGCGCCAGCCGTTGAGCGCAATTTTGCGCACGATCATTGCGCGCGCTGCACGTGCAGCGTGTGCCCGGCGAAGGTCACCTCATCGCCCGGGCGGATCTTCTTGCCGCGCATGGTGCACGTCTCGCCGTTGACGGCGACCATGCCGTCGGCAATGACCTGCTTGGCCTCGCCGCCGGTCGCCGTGAGGGCGGCAAACTTCAGCAGCGCGTCGAGCTTGATAAATTCCGTTTCAATCGTAATGTTTTCCATATTTCCCGTTTTTCAGACCCGGATCACTGCCCGGCGCGTAGACGCACCGGCAGAACCATATACACAAAGTTATCACTGCCGTCGGCCGGGACGAGGATGCACGGGCTCGAGCCGGTGTTCAGGCAGACGTTGATTTCATCCGCAGGCGCGGCCTTGAGCGCGTCGGACAGGTAGTGATCGTTGAAACCGATCTCCAGATCCCCACCGTCGCCCTCACACGGGCAAGAGTCGGCCGCCTTGCCGAGCGGCGTCGTGCAGACGAAGTCGATGGCGTCCTTGCGGAAGGTCAGGCGCAGGGGAGCATTGTTCTTGCTGTCGATGATGAGCGACACGCGCTCGACGACCTCGAGTAGGTCCGTGCGCGCGGTTTTGACCGTGACGCGGAACGACTCCGGGATCGCTTTTTTATAATTGAGGAAGTCGCCCTCAAGCCGGCGGGACAAAATGACCGTGTTGCCGACTGTGAAGGAGATGTGCTTGCTGCCGACGGACAGGACGACGCGCTCGTCGCTGTCGCCGCACAGGCGCTCGAGATCGCTCAGCGCCGTGCCGGGCACGATGAAACTGCAGTCGTCACCGTAGCCCTCGACCGCTTCGCGCCGCAGCGCCAGACGGTAGCCATCGACAGAGACCATGGTCAGGACGTTGTTTTCAATTTCGAAGAGCGTGCCCATGTAGACCGGGCGGCTCTCGTTCGTACTCACGGCAAAGGAACACTCGTTGATCATTTTCTTGAGCAGATTCTGCGGGAGCGACACGCCGTTTTCCGCCTCGACGGTCGGCAGATCCGGGTAATCGTCCGCACTCAGGCCGACGAGATTGAACGCTGCTTTGCCGCATTTGACGGACACGGTGCCGTTTTCCGCCTCGACGGTGACGATGCCGTCCGGCATGCGGCGCAGCATCTCACAGAACAGACGCGCGCCGATGAGCACGCTGCCGGGTTCGGGAATGTCGGCATCAATGGTGGTGTAAATGGCTTTCTTCAGGTCGTAGCCGGTGATGCGCACGCTGGCGCCGGCCTCGATGAGCAGGCCCTCGAGCGTGGGGATCGGGCTTTTGGCGGCTGCGGCGCGGGCTGCGGATGCGGCAGCCTGCTGCAGAACATATTTGTCACAGGAAAATTTCATGGGCGGCCTCCTTAATCAGAATCGCTGCGTCTATCCGAAAGATAGAAAGCATAAATTTAGTAGTAGTAGTAGAGCTGTTCGTTTGGTGGAAAACCGGTTGAATGCCTTGCGGCGGCGGGAAAAACCGTGTTGAAAAGATTGTTGGAAAGTTGGTAACTCAAAAACCGGCAAAAATCGGAATTTTTACATTCCACCGCTTTCCACACGCTTTCCACGTTAGAATAACAGCGGAATGTGGAAATCAGTTCTTTGAGTTGATGTTGCTCGTGATGTCGCGCACGGTGGCGGCGATGTCCGGGTCGGACTTGAGCAGTTCCTCGACCTTGCGGATGGAGCTGAGCACGGTGGCGTGGTTGCGGCCGCCGAATTCCTCGCCGATCTCCTTGAGCGGGAGGTTTGTGAGGTTGCGCATGAGGTACATGGCAATCTGGCGGGCCATGGCGGTCTTTTTGTTACGGCTCTGCCCGCGCAGGTCGGCGCCGGTGAGCTGGAACGAGCGCGCGGACTCTTCAATGATGACGTCCGGCGTGGGGATGTAGGTGCCGGTGCGGATGACGTCCTTGATGGCGCGCTTGACGGAATCGACCGTGATCGTATCGTCGAGAATGTCGCGGTAAGCGGTCAGGCGCTTGACGACGCCTTCGAGCTGACGGACGTTTGAGGTGATGTTCTCCGCGATGTACTGAATGACATCCTCGGAGAGGATCATGCCGAACTGCGCGGCCTTCGTGCGGATGATGGCCGTGCGCGTCTCGAGATCCGGCGGCTGAACGTCCGCGAGCAGACCGCCCTCGAGCCGGGTGCACAGGCGGTCGTCGAGGCGCTTCATCTCCTTCGGCGGCCGGTCGGAGGTCACGACGATTTGTTTGCCGGCCTCATACAGGCAGTTGAAGGTGTGGAAAAATTCCTCCTGTGTGCTGTCCTTGCCGGCGATGAACTGAATATCGTCCATGAGCAGCAGGTCCGCGTTGCGGTATTTCTGGCGGAAGTTCTCGGCCGTGCCGGTGCCGATGGATTTGACCATCTGGTTGACAAACTCCTCGCCCTTGACGTAGGCAATCTTCGCCGACGGATTGTTGTGGCGGATGGTCTGGCCGATAGCGAGCAGCAAATGCGTCTTGCCGAGGCCGGAGTTGCCGTAGATGAGCAGGGGGTTATACGCTTTGCCGGGGTTCTGCGACACGGCGATGGCCGCCGCATGGGCGAACTTGTTGCTCGGGCCGACGATGAAGCGGTCGAACGTATAGCCGTCCATCTCCGGCATCTCCTCGGACGACGGGCGCTTCTCGCGGTATTCGAGCAGCTCATCGTCTCCGGCGAGCACGACGAGCTCAAACGGGCAGGAGAACAGATCATACAGCACGGCGCAGATCGTCTTTTCAAAGCGCGACTGGATGATGCTGCGCTTAAAATCCGACGTGGTGTGCACGATGAGCGTATTATTATTGATCTCAATGGGGGTGCAATCGGAAAACCAGGTATTGATCGCGGTCTGGGTCAGCTCCTGCGAGAGGCTGTCCATGACGACGGACCAGATATCGGTGAGCGAATTCATGGTGGCCATAGGTTCGGCTCCTTCGATGATTTTTCACTGCGCGGATACGCTGGTATCAGCCCTACCAGTATAGCAAAAATTCATGATTATTTCAACAATAATGTTCGGATTTATTATATAAATAGGTGTAGAATCTGCCGTGCAGAGGATTTGCTTTTCCTGTGCAGGTTGTGGTATGATAAAAAAACACGATTTTTTACATAAAGCAGGTGTTGTTTTGTTCCTGGTCGCGCAGGCCGGACAACTGTTCGGCGATACGGAAGCAGCCGCCCTCCCGGCATTGTTGGAGAGCGGGCGGCTTCCTGCGCGCATTTCTGGTCTGCCGGCGAGCGCGCGGGCGCTGCTGGCGGCGTCGATGCACGCGCAGCTCGATGCGCCGGTGCTGGCCGTGTGTCCGGACGAGGCGGCAGCCGAGCTGTTTCAAAAAGACCTCTCCGCCCTGCTGGGGCAGGACGTGCCGCTGCTGACGGCGCGCGACTATACGTTTTACACGGTCGAGAGCGTCTCGCGCCAGACGGAGCAAAAGCGCCTGAGCGCGCTTTACGCGCTCGCTGCCGGGACGGCGCCGGCCGTGGTGTGCACGGTCTCGGGTCTGCTGCAGCGCGCCATGCCGAAGGAAAAACTGCTGCAGGCGGCCTTTGAGATCCGCGACGGCAGCTCCCTGCCGCCAGAGGATGCCGAGGATGCGCTGCTGCGCTGCGGCTATCTGCGCACGGCACAGGTCGAGGGGCCGGGCCAGTTTTCGCGCCGCGGCGGCATTCTGGACTTTTTCTCCCCTGCGTATCCGCAGCCGGTGCGTGTGGAGTTCTGGGGCGATGACGTGGACTCCATGGGCTTTTTTGACCCTGAGAGCCAGCGGCGCACCCAACCGCTGGAAAGCTGCCGCATCCTGCCGGCGGCGGAGACGCTGCCCCCACTGTATCCTGGCGGCAGCGCCGCGCTGGGCGAAAAGCTGCAGAAGCTCGCCGGACGCGCCGCCGCGAAAAAAGACAACGACACGGCACAGAAGCTCGCCGAGTCCCTGCGTGCCGACGGGGAAAAGCTCTGCAATGACTGCGTACTCCCGGCGGCCGACCGGTATATGGGCTTCGTGTACGACGCGTTTGCCACGGCGCTGGACTATCTCGCGCCGGAGGCGACCGTGCTGATCGACCAGCCGGCGCGCTGCACCGAGCGCGCGAAGGAATACACCGCGCAGCTGCGCGAGGACATCGCCCTGCTCGTGCGCAGCGGCACGATGGCCGCGCGCGCGGAAACTTTCTATGAGCCGTTTGCCGACATGATGCGCAGGGTCCAGGCCTGGCCCATCGTACTGGCCGATGGGCTGCAGCTCGGTCGCAGCCCCATCGAGGTGCGCACGCTCGTGAGCCTGACGGCAAAGCAGCTGCCCTCCTACGGCGGCAGCAGCCAGACCGCGGCGGACGACATTGCGCACTATCAGAACCTTGGCTACCGCGTGGTCGTGCTGGCGGGCGATATGCGCCGGGCGCGTATTTTGTGCGAGTTTCTTGACGGGCACGGCATCCACGCCGCGGCAGCCGAGCACCCGGACGCGCTGCCGGAGCCGGGGCAGTGCCTCGTCACGGCGGGCAGTCTCTCGGCGGGCATCGAGTTTCCGTATGCAAGGCTCGCCATCCTCACGGACACGCAGATCGCTGCGTCCGGCCTGCGGCGCGCAAAGCACAAAAAGCAGACAAACCGCGAAAAGATCAACTCCTACACCGACCTCTCCGTCGGCGACCTCGTCGTGCACGAATATCACGGCATCGGCCGCTTTGCGGGCATTGTGCAGATGCCGGTCGACGGCGCGGTGAAAGACTATATCAAGATCAGCTACGCCGGAGCGGACACGCTCTATGTCCCGGCGACGCAGCTCGACCTCGTGAGCAAATACATCGGCGCGGGCGAGGATCACCCTGTGAAGCTCTCCAAAATGGGCGGCACGGAGTGGGCGCGCACGAAAACGCGCGCCAAAGCGGCTGCAAAAAGCATGGCCAAGGAGCTCACCGCGCTCTACGCCGCGCGCAGCCGCACGAAGGGCCACGCCTTCGCGCCCGACAGCCCGTGGCAGACGGAGTTTGAGGAGCACTTCGGATATCCGGAGACGGACGACCAGCTCCGGTGCATCGATGAGATCAAGGCCGACATGGAAAAGCCCGTGCCTATGGACCGCCTCCTGTGCGGCGACGTGGGCTACGGCAAGACCGAGGTCGCCCTGCGCGCGGTGATGAAGTGCGTGCTCGACGGGCGGCAGGCGGCCATTCTGGTGCCGACGACCGTGCTCGCCCAGCAGCACTATCAGACGGCCGTGCAGCGGTTTTATGGTTTCCCGGTCGAGATCCGGATGCTCTCGCGCTTTTGCTCGCAGGGGCAGATCCGCCAGACGCTGGCGGACATGCGCAGCGGCAAGTGCGATCTCGTGATCGGCACGCATAAGCTGCTGCAGAAGAATATTGCGTTCAAGAATCTCGGCCTGCTCATCGTCGACGAGGAGCAGCGCTTCGGCGTGGCGCACAAGGAGCACATCAAGGAGATGAGCCGCGCGGTCGACGTGCTCACGCTCTCGGCCACGCCCATCCCGCGCACGCTGAACATGGCCCTGTCCGGCATCCGCGACATGTCCACCATCGAAGAGCCGCCGCAGGACCGCATCCCGGTGCAGACCTTCGTTATGGAGCACGACTGGAACGTGCTGTGCGACGCCATGCGCCGCGAGCTGCAGCGCGGCGGGCAGGTGTACTACCTGCACAACCGCATTGAAAACATCGAGCGCACTGCCCTGCGCATCTCGAAGATGCTCGACGGCGCGGTCGTGGACGTGGCGCACGGCCAGATGAACGAGGAGCAGCTCTCGACGGTCATGGAGCGCATGGTCACGGGCGAGACGCAGATCCTGGTCTGCACGACCATCATCGAGACGGGCATCGACATTCCGAACGTGAATACCCTCATCATCGAGGACGCCGACCGCATGGGCCTTGCCCAGCTGCACCAGCTGCGCGGGCGCGTGGGCCGCGGCGGCGAACAGTCCTACTGCA
>OOCX01000593.1_pt1 | contig 27448 bp, 25 predicted proteins | sample 1671231 | NCBI WGS metagenome assembly OOCX01 (sample SAMN06348135, study PRJEB24527) | human gut metagenome | biome: human gut; feature: ankylosing spondylitis patient; material: feces | host: Homo sapiens | place: China | collected 2015-10 | reverse complement strand
GGCCACGGCACCGGCGACCTGCTGGACGCCGTCTGCGCCCACCTCGATTTCAGTGAGACCGTCGTGGAGGAAGACCGCATCCCCGTCGCCATCATCGGCCGCCCCAACGTGGGCAAGTCCAGCCTGACCAACCGCATCCTCGGGGAGAACCGAATGATCGTGGCCAACGAGGCCGGCACCACCCGCGACGCCATCGACACCCCCGTGGACAACGCTTACGGCAAGTTCATCTTCACCGATACCGCCGGTCTGCGCAAGCGCAGCAACATCACCGACGGCCTCGAGCGCTACATGGTCGTCCGCGCACTGGCCGCTGTCGAGCGCAGCCGCGTGGCCCTCATCCTCGTGGACGCCACCGTCGGCTTCACTGAGCAGGACAGCAAGGTGGCCGGTTACGCCCACGACCAGGGCAAAGCCTGCATCATCGTCGTCAACAAGTGGGACGCCGTGGAGGGCAAGGAGACCAACACCATGGAACTGCAGCGCCGGGGCTATGCCGAGTGCTTCAGCTTCATGGGCTATGCTCCCATCATCTTCATCTCGGCCCAGACCGGCTACAACGTCAACAAGCTGATGCAGCTCATCCGCGATGTGGACAGCCAGAACGGCGCCCGTGTGCCCACCGGTGTGCTGAATGAGATGCTGGCCCGTGCCACCGCTCGGATGCAGCCGCCCAGCGACAAGGGCCGCCGCCTGAAGATCTTCTACCTGACCCAGGCTTCCACCCGTCCGCCGACGTTCGTGGCCTTCGTCAACGCAAAGCACCTGTTCCACTTCAGTTATCAGCGGTATATCATCAACCAGATCCGCGAGAACTTCGGTCTGGAGCACACCCCCATTCGCCTTGTCGTGCGTGAGCGCGGCTCCGGCGAGGTGGGCGCGAAGGACGTATAAGGAAGGGAGACTGGTTCGATGACCGCATTTCTCATTGTGCTGGCGGTCGCTGCCGAAGCCTATCTGCTGGGCAGCGTGGACACCGGCATCCTCGTCAGCAAATACCTGTACCATGACGACGTCCGCACCCACGGCTCGGGTGCTGCCGGTATGACCAATATGCTGCGCACCTTCGGCAAGAAAGCCGCTGCCCTCACGGCGGTGGGCGATGTGCTCAAGGGCGTCGTGGCCGTCTGCCTTGGCCGGTGGCTGTTCGGCCATCTGCCCGCCGATGCTGCCGTCTCGCCCTATCTGGGCGTCTACCTCGCCGCCATCCTCGCCGTGGTGGGCCACTCCAAGCCCATCTACTTCGGCTTCAAGGGCGGCAAGGGCGTGCTGGTGGCTGCCGGTGCCATTCTGGCAGTCCAGCCGGTGCTGCTGCCGGTGCTGGCACTCATCTTCCTCGTCTGCCTGGTCCCCACCGGCATGGTGTCGCTGGGCAGCATCACCATGGCAGCAGCCTACCCGGTGCTGACGCTGGTGTACAGCCTCATGCGCGGCCTGCCGACCCGGGACGTGGTGGTCTGCACCGTCGGCGCTGCCATCATGGGCGGCATGGTCATCTGGATGCACCGTTCCAACATCCAGCGCATCCGGGACGGCAAGGAGTACCGTTTCGGCCAGAAGCACAAGAACAGCTAAGCATAAAAAGATGCCCCGCAGGCAGCTCTCGACGAGCGTCCTGCGGGGCATTTTACATTGTCAGGCTCATTTCGGGTCTGCTTCCAGCAGCGTGTCGGTGTTGTCCTCGTACTTGGGGTCTTCGATGGCGACTTCAAGCTCCGTGTCGGTGTCGTCATGATGCAGGTGCTTGCGCAGCCGGGAGGCGAATTCCTCTGACGGGATGCCGCTCTGGCTGGGGGAAAGGTCGGGTGCGGGGTGGCCGTCGGGCAGATGAGCGCCGAAGGCCGGCACGAAGAAGAACTTCCGCACGATGAAGATGAGGGCGATGGCCCCCACGCTCAGCAGGTTCTCCAGTGCGGACTCATGGCCCACCACCATGTGGCGTGCGATGGCGTAGAGCAGCACTTCGAGGCTGGAACCGGGGCTGTGCTTGGCCAGCATCTTGATAAACTCAATGCCGATGACGATGTCCAGCGCCCGCTGTAAGAAGATGCTCACCTCGACGTCGTTGCCGTCGAACAGCAGGCCGGGCATCCACTGCAGCAGCGGCACCATCGACAGCAGCAGTCCGATGAGGACGAGGCCGGACAACAGGATCTCGAGCAGGGTGGCTGCGCTGATGATCTTGTTGCGCAATTCGGCGCGGCTGTGGCTTTCAACACGGGAATTGGACATGGGCAGGGACCTCTCTTTCAAATTTGACCGGAAATCTTTTACAACAGTTCGATTCTATTGTAACAAAAGCGAAAAACGAAGTCAATTTCTCCGGCTGGGAAAATTGGCCGGCATGAAAAACTGGAATCGAAGACAGACAAAAGGGGCCGTCCGCACCCGGAATGGAGTGCAGACGGCCCCTCTTTGTGCCGAAAAGGCGGCTTAGGCCTCAGCGATGGCTTCGATCTCGCAGAGCACGCCCTTGGGCAGGTCTTTCACGGCCACGCAGCTGCGGGCGGGCTTGGAGGTGAAATACCTGGCGTACACCTCGTTGAAAGCGGCAAAGTCGGCGATGTCGGCCAGGAAGCAGGTGGTCTTGACCACCTTGTCAAAGCCCACGCCGGCAGCTTCGAGGATAGCGCCCACATTGCGGCAGCTCTGGTCAGCCTGTGCGGCGATGCCCTCGGCGACTGCGCCGGTGGCGGGGTCTACCGGGATCTGGCCGGAGGTGAAGACGAGACCGCCCACGGTGTAGCCCTGAGAGTAGGGGCCGATGGCGCCGGGAGCTTTTTCGGTGCGGATGATGTTCATATCGATTACCTCACATATCATAAATAGGGGAGTCTCCCGCCAAAAGGGGAGCCGATGAAAAAAGTCTACCACCAACTGTCCCCGCCGTCAACGGCCAGCAGGGAACGGTCCCGGAATTTCCGGAAAAAGGGAATGTAAAATTATTTGGAAAAATCTGCGCAAATCATCTTGACAAGAAATAAACTTTTATGATAAAAATAGAGCATGAAAGTAACATTTTTGCAGAAAAACGCAGGCGCAGCGCAGGCAGGAAAGCCAGCTTTGCGCAGGCGCGTTTCTTTTTTGCAGAAAAAGCGAATTTCTGAACCCTCGGAAGGGGCAGAAAGGATAAGATATGTCGATTTTGGTAGATGATTCAAATAAAACAGCCTGCCGTGCAGCGGAGGCTGGACTGCAGCAGAAAAACTGTGCTGCGCTGGTGCGCCCGGCGGGTACGGGCAAGGGCTGCATCGTGTGGGAGCTGCTGGACGCCCACCCCGAGATGCGCGTGCTCTGGGTGGTGTCCTGCGCTGCCCGTCTGGAGCTGCGCCGCGCCCTGACAAAGCGGCTGGGCCGGACGCTGGGCGGCCGGGTGCGGCTGATGAGCTGCGAGCAGCTGGCCGTGCAGAATGCGCTGGGCTGGGTGGCGCTGGCTGAGTTCCGGCCCGGCCTGCTGGTGCTGGACGGCTGGAGGGAGATGAGCGCAAAGGACTGGACCGACTGTGTCCAGCCCCTGTTCCGCCTCTGCCCGGGGGCAAAGCTGCTGGCTCTGGGGGAGCCGGACGCCCCGGGCGACAGCTGCCGCGCTGCCGAGGAGATGCTGGCCGACGCCATCGTGGAGCCGCTGGCGCTGGGCGGGGCGATGGCCGAGGGCCTGCTGCCCATGCCGGCCTCCTATACGGCTCTGCTCTGGCCGCTGGAAGATGCGATGGCCCGCCTCCGTGCTGAGGTGAAGAACCTCCATCTGCCGGGCTGCCCTGACCCCAACGCCGAGAAATATCAGGCTCTGAGCCTCGCCGTAGAGAAGCTTCCGCCGGTGGAACAGCTGCTGGCGCAGTGGCTCCCGGATGCTGCCGGGCGGTATCTTGTCCTCTGCGAGGATGATGCAGCGGCGGCGCAGACCGCAGAGCAGGCCGGGAAGCTGTTTGGTGCAGGAACACATATTTATAAGGATGCAGAAGGCTTTGCGGCCGACGAAGCGGCCACTCTCCGGCTGCTGGTCTGTGCCAACGGCCCGGCGGTGCAGGTTCCTCTGGCCGGGATCTCGGGCGTGGTGCTGGTGCGCCGCAGCGCTGGACCGGCCGCATACCGGCAGATGCTGGCCCGCGCCCTTGCAGCCTGCGGCAGTGTGCCGGTGGCAGAGCTGAGCGCGGCCTTTGAGGCGCTGACCTGTGTGCAGCAGCTGCGGAAGGAGTGCAGCGCGGCGGGGGCAGAAGCCTTCCCGCTGGAAGAGCCTCTCTCTGCCTGCCGCCGGGCTTACCGGCAGCTCCGCCGCGCGCTGGACTCCGACTGGGAGCGCTATTATGCCGCCGCAAAGCAGATGACGGCAGAGGGAAAGACGCTGGACGTGCCTCGCTCCTACCGCTTTGGGGGCGTGGCCGTGGGCCGCTGGCTGGAAAACCAGCGCCTTGTCCAGGCCGGAAAGAAAAAGGGCCGCCTCACCGCCGAGCAGGCCGCCCGGCTGGACAAAATCGGCATGAACTGGAAAAAGCGGCTCGAGCTGGCGTGGGAGAACGGCTGTGCTTCGGCCCGGCGGTACCGCGGCAGCCACAGCGACCTGCTGGTGCCGGTCCATTATAAGGATAAGGACGGCTTTGCACTGGGCGAGTGGATCGTCTACAACCGCCAGCGCTATCTGAGCGGGAACCTGCCGTCAGACCGCGTCGAGCGCCTCGAGGCACTGGGCATGGTGTGGGACACCGGCAGCATCCTCTGGGAGAAGAGCTATGCCGCCGCCGTCCAGTATTATCTGGAAAATCACACGCTGGAAATTCCCGTCAAGTATGTCACGCCGGACGGCATGGCGCTGGGCGTCTGGCTGGGCAGTCAGCGTGCCGCTTATAAAGAAGGTGTGCTGACCGACGCCCAGATCGAAAAGCTGGAAGCGCTGGGAGTGGACTGGACGAACCGGAACGACCGCAAGTGGCAGACCGCCTACGAGGCCGCCGTGAAGTACCACGCCGCCCACGGGAACCTCGACGTCCCCACCGAGTACACCGACGAAGACGGCATCCTGCTGGGCAAGTGGGTGTCCCGCCAGCGGTACGCATGGCAGAACCCCGAGCGCAGCAGCGCCCGGGTGACGCCGGAGCGGAAAGCCCTGCTGGACGAGCTGGGCATGAACTGGGAAAAGACCGACTCGTGGCAGCACCGCTACGAGCTGGCCGTGGAATACAAAAAGGAGCACGGCAGTCTGGCCGTTCCGGCCCAGTACCGGACGGAGGACGGCATCTGGCTGGGCAGCTGGCTGTCCCGTCAGAAGCAGATGCTGCGGGAGGGCAAAAAGCTCTCCGCCGAGCGCCGCGCGGCCCTGAAAGAGCTGTTCAAGGGCGAAAAAGGCCGACGCCTCAGCGCCCCGGTGCCGCCCGCGTGCAGCGTGCGGGAGCAGAACTGGCTGGACAACTACCAGAGCGCCAGGCTCTACGCCGAGAAGAAGGGCAGCCTCCTCGTGCCTGCCGGATACGTGGACGAGAACGGCTTCCGTCTGGGCGTCTGGATCTCGAACCTCCGGGCTGCCCGCAAGGCCCGGCCCGGCTCGTTCCAGGTGACGCCGGAGCATATCGCTCTGCTGGATGCCATCGGGATGCAGTGGGACGCCCGGGAGGCCAAGTGGGCCGGGGCGTTCCGCCGTGCCGAAGAGTACTGCGCCGCCCACGGCGATCTGCTGGTGCCGGTGAACTATAAGACCGAAGACGGCTTCTGCCTCGGCGACTGGGTCCGCCGGATGCGCGAAAACTACGCCTGTGCCGAGAAAAAGCTGACGGCGGAGCGCATCGCAAAGCTCGAAGCGCTGGGCATGGTCTGGGTCGTGCCGCAGGAGGGCTGAGATATTGCATTTTAGGGCGGAGTGTGATATACTTCACCTCGTCTGAATAGAAAACAGCAGGTGCCTGCCGCCGGGGTCTCGTCCCCGGCCGGGAGGGTAAAAGGGAAGCGGGTGCGAGTCCCGCGCGATCTCGTCACTGTGATAAGGGAGTCCGCTGCCTTGGCGCTCAGCGCCGGTCACTGGAAGCTTTGCCTCTGGGAAGGCGGCAGCGGGCGGTGAGCTTTCAGTCAGGAAACCTGCCCGCTGTTGGTACAGGAGCGTCCGGCTCCGGATCACGAGGAATTGGTCGTACCAAAAAGCCCGAACATTCAAAGGGTCTTTTTGCTGTGCCTTCCGCGCGGTGAAAAGGCTCTTTTTTCGTTTGAGCTGACCCCCGTTTCGTACCCTTTCTATCGGAAACGTACATTCCACACAACAGAAAGGACTCAAACAATGCGTAAAGCAACCAACAAGAACTGGCAGCGCGTCACCGCCGCTGCCGCCGCACTGGCCCTGTGTGCCGGTGTGCTCACCGGCTGCGGTGCATCTTCTTCCACTGCCGCCAGCAGCACCGCCGCAAGCTCTGCCGCCGCCAGCGAAGTGAGCAGCGAGGAGGCCGATGAAATGGCAGCAAAGAATGTGGCAGACCTCATCGACGCCATCTATGTGCAGGAGCGCAACGAGAATACCGACGCTCAGTGTGAGGCCGCAAAGGCAGCATGGGACGCTCTGACCGACGCTCAGAAGGAGCTGGTCGAGGGTGAAGAGGCTGACCCCGATTACTTTGGCCGCGACACCGGCGACGCCTCTAAGGACGACGCCCGCAACCAGGACAACATCGGCGACAAGGAGATCCTGGTCGTCAGCTTCGGCACCTCCTTCAACGACAGCCGCGCAGCGGACATCAAGGGCATCGAGGATGCCATCCAGGCTGCATATCCCGACTGGTCTGTCCGCCGTGCCTTCACCGCACAGATCATCATCAACCATGTTCAGGCCCGTGACGGCGAGAAGATCGACAATATGGAGCAGGCTCTGGAGCGCGCTGTTGCCAACGGCGTGAAGGATCTGGTCGTCCAGCCCACCCATCTGATGCATGGCGCTGAGTACGACGAGATGATGGAGATGGTGGACAGCTACCGCGATCAGTTCGAGTCCGTCGCCATCGCCGAGCCTCTGCTGGGCGAGGTGGGCAGCGATGCCACCGTCATCAACGCCGACAAGGAAGCTGTCGCCAAGGCCATCACCGCTGAGGCCGTCAAGACCGCCGGTTTCGACAGTCTGGACGCCGCTGCTGCGGACGGCACCGCCTTCGTCTTCATGGGCCACGGCACCTCCCACACCGCAAAGGTGAGCTACAGCCAGATGCAGACCGCCATGCAGACCCTGGGCTACAGCAACGTGTTCATCGGCACGGTGGAGGGTGAGCCCGAGGAGACCGCCTGCGAGAACGTCATCGAGGCTGTCAAGGCCGCCGGTTACACCAAGGTCGTCCTGCGTCCCCTGATGGTCGTTGCAGGTGACCACGCCAACAACGATATGGCTGGCGACGACGAGGATTCCTGGAAGAGCCAGTTCGAGGCATCCGGCGAATTCGACTCTGTCGAGTGCCAGATCGCCGGTCTGGGCGAGGTCGCTGACATCCAGCAGCTCTACGTCGCACACACCAAGGCCGCTGTCGATTCCCTGAACGGCTGATCCTGATTCTATCATTGCCCGGAAAGGAGTGCCTTTTCGGGCAATTTCTTTTTCGGCCTGCTTTGAATTCGGGCCATTGCGTGTTATAATCTTTTCTGTAAAATAGATACTTCGAGGTATATCATCATGAAACTGAACCATAAATTTGCTCTTCTGCTGGCCGGCGCTGTGCTGGCTGGTTCTCTCACCGGCTGCGGCGCATCCAGCGCCCCGGCCAGCTCTGCCGCTTCCTCCGAGGCTGCGGCTTCCTCTGCCGTGAGCGAGGCAGCTTCCGAACCGGCAGCAGAGGCCGCTCTGCCCGACGGCGTCTACACCGCCGACTTTGACACCGACAGCTCCATGTTCCATGCCAACGAGGCCAATGACGGCAAGGGGACTCTGACCGTGAAGGACGGTCAGATGACCTTCCACGTCAGCCTCGTCTCCAAGAAGATCGTCAACCTCTACGTCGGCACGGCAGAGGACGCGGCCTCCCACGAGACCGACTGGCTCCAGCCCACCACCGATGTGGTGAACTACAGCGACGGCACCTCGGATGAGGTGTACGGCTTCGACATCCCGGTGGAGGCTCTGGACGAGGACTTCCAGCTGGCCATCCTCGGCTCCAAGGGCAAGTGGTACGACCATACCGTCCGTGTCGCCAACGCCCAGCCTGCTGCAGCGGAAGCACCTGCCGACGGCACCTACACCTGCGACGTGACCCTCGAGGGCGGCTCCGGCCGTGCCACCGTGGACAGCCCTGCGGCCCTGACTGTGGCCGACGGCAGGATGACCGCCACCATCGTCTGGTCCAGCCCCAACTACGACTATATGCTGGTGGACGGCGAGAAGTATCTGCCCACCAACACCGAGGGCAACTCTACCTTCGAGATCCCCGTCACTGCTCTCGACACCCCGCTGGATGTGGTGGGTGATACCGTCGCCATGAGCACCCCGCATGAGATCGAGTATACGCTGACCTTCGCCTCTGCATCCCTGATCGAGGCAAAGTGACGATGAAGCGCCGCAATTTCCTGAAAGCCCTGCCTGCCGCCGCCCTCACCCTTGCGGGCTGCGGGCAGCACAAGACCGCCCCGGCCAATACAGCATCCCTCGTGTTCGACCACAGCTATCCGCTGGACTATGCCACCCAGTTTTCCGCCGACTGCTATGAGGGCGGCTATGTGATGATCGACATCCCGGACGCCGGGCGGTTCCTCGTCGTCCCTGAAGGGGCAGCCGAGGTGGACGACCTGCCCGAGGACGTCGTTCTGCTGCGCCAGCCGCTGGATCATATTTATCTCGTCTCCACCTCGGTGATGGACCTCTTCGTCCATCTGGACGCGCTGGACAGCATCGCCCTCTCCGGCACGAAGGCCGATGGCTGGTATGTGGAAGAGGCCAGACAGGCCATGCAGGAGGGCCGCATCGCCTACGCGGGCAAGTACAGCGCCCCGGACTATGAGCGCATCCTTGCCGCCGGCTGCACCCTCGCCATCGAGAACACCATGGTGCTCCACGACCCCGAGGTCAAGGAGCAGCTGGAAAAGTTCGGCGTGCCGGTCCTCGTGGAGCGCTCGAGCTACGAGAGCGGCCCGCTGGCCCGGATGGAGTGGCTCAAGCTCTACGGCATCCTGCTGAATAAGACTGAGATGGCGGAAGAGGTTTTCCGCCAGAAGGTGGAGCAGGTGGCCCCTATCCTCGAGCAGGAGAACACGGGCAAGACCGTGGCATTCTTCTCCATCACCACGAATAACCTCATCACCGTCCGCCGCACCAGCGACTATGTGGCCCAGATGGTGGAGATGGCCGGCGGCGTCTACATCTTCGACGACCTCGAGGGGGAGACGTCGGCCCAGTCCACCATCAAACTGCCGCTGGAGACGTTCTACGCCCGGGCCAGGGACGCCGACGTCCTCATCTACAACAGCACCATCGAGGGCGTGATGGAGACCCGTGACCAGCTCATCGAAAAATGTCCGATGCTGGCGGATTTCAAGGCCGTCCAGTCCGGCGACTGCTGGTGTACGGCCCAGAGCCTCTTCCAGCAGAGCATGGAGCTGGCCGACCTCATCTCGGATATGAACCTCGTCTTCACCGAGGGCTCGCCCGACCCGGCGTCCCTCCGTTTCTTACAGCGCATCGTATAAAAGGAGCTTTGTCATGACCACCACCCGCCGCCTCAGCCTCGCGTACCTCGCCCTCACGGCGGGGGTCGCGGTGCTGTTTGCACTCAACCTGTTCTGGGGCAGTGTGTCCCTGACGCCTGGCGCGGTGGCGGCGGCTCTGCTGGGTCGGGGCGAAGATGCGCTGGCCGTGGGCATCGTGCTCCAGCTCCGTCTGCCCCGGGCGGTCATGGTCGTGCTGCTGGGCGCGGCCCTCTCGGCGGCAGGCTACCTCCTGCAGACCTTCTTCGCCAACCCCATCGCCGGCCCCTTCGTCATGGGCGTTTCCAGCGGCGCAAAGCTGGCAGTGGCCCTGACGATGGTGGTGTTTTTACAGCAGGGGCTGCTCACCGGCTCGGCCACCCTCATCATCGCCGCCTTTGCAGGCTCGATGGCGGCTATGGCCTTCGTGCTGGTGGTGGCCCGGCGGGTGCCGCGGATGAGCATCCTCGTCATCTGCGGCATCATGATCGGTTATATCTGTTCGGCTGTCACCGACATCGTGGTGACCTTCGCGCAGGACTCCAACATCGTCAATCTCCACAACTGGTCGATGGGCAGCTTTTCCGGCATGACCTGGGCCAACGTGGGTGCAGCGGCCTGCGTGGTGCTGCCCGCGCTGGCGGCGGCGTTCCTGCTCTCGAAGCCCATGGCGGCCTACCAGATGGGCGAGAGCTACGCCAGGAGCGTCGGCGTACCGGTGCGGGCCTTCTCGACGGCTCTCGTGCTGCTTTCCAGCCTGCTTTCCGCCTGCGTGACGGCCTTTGCAGGCCCCATCTCCTTTGTGGGCATCGCGGTGCCGCATCTGGTCAAGAACCTGCTGGGCAGCGCAAAGCCCCTTTATGTCCTGCCGGGCTGCTGTCTGGGCGGGGCAGCGTTCTGTCTGCTCTGCGACCTCATCGCCCGCAGCCTGTTCGCGCCCACTGAGCTGTCCATCAGCTCGGTGACGGCGGTTTTCGGTGCGCCGGTGGTCATCTGGCTGCTGGTGCGCCGCCAGACACAGGAGGGCCGGGAATGAGCGATCCGAAATTCTACTGCTGCGCCGAGGATCTTGCCATCGGCTACGGCAAAACGCCCCTGATGGAGCACATCGGCCTCGGCGTCGGGAAGGGGACCATCCTCACCCTCATCGGCCCCAACGGCGCGGGTAAATCCACCCTGCTCAAGACGCTGGCAGCGCAGCTGGCCCCTCAGGGGGGCGCTGTGCTGCTGGACGGCAAAGATCTCGCGGACTGCTCCGGTCCGGAGCGCGCCCGCAAAATGGCCTTGATGGTGCCCCACACCCGCCGCACCGAGCTGACCACCTGCTTCGAGATGGCGTCCGCCGGGCGCTACCCCTACACAGGGCGGCTGGGTGTCCTCTCGGCGGAAGATAAGCGCCAGGTCCATGCCGCGCTGGCCCTCGTGGGGGCCGAGGCGCTGGCGGGCCGGGACTTCAACCGCATCAGCGACGGCCAGCGCCAGCGCGTCCTGCTGGCCCGGGCCATCTGCCAGCAGCCGGAGCTGATATTATTGGACGAGCCTACGTCTTTCCTTGACATCAAGGGCAAGGCCGAATTGCTGGCCATCCTGAAAAGCCTCGCCCGGGACAAGAAGATGGCTGTCATCCTCAGCCTCCACGAGCTGGAGCTGGCGCAGAAAGTTTCCGACAAGGTCGTCTGCGTCTCGGCGGCGGGCGTCTCGGACGTCATGACACCGGAAAAGGCCTTTGCCCGGGAAAACATCTGCAAAATTTATGCTCTGACCGATGAGCAGTACGCATTCCTCTACGGCGAAGAAAAAGCGCCGGAGGAAAAGCGCCCGCTCTTTGAGCACTATGTCCGCAGCGGCCAGAAGCTCCTGCGCTGCGGCTATACCACCGGCACCTGTGCGGCGCTGGGCGCGGCGGGCGCGGCACGGCTGCTGCTCACCGGCCGCACCCCCGAGACGGTGGCCCTCCGCACCCCGAAGGGCATCGTGGTGGAGGTAGAGCCCATCTTCTGCCGCCTGTCCGGCGAGGGGGCCGAGTGCGCCATCCGGAAGGACGGCGGCGACGATGTGGACGTGACCACCGGTCTGCCGGTCATCGCCGGTGTCGCCCTCCGGCCCGAGCTGTCCGGCGAGGTGCGCATCCACGGCGGTGAGGGCGTGGGCCGGGTAACAAAGCCCGGTCTCGACCAGCCCGTGGGCGAAGCTGCCATCAATCACGTCCCCCGGGCCATGATAAAGGAAGCGCTGGAAAAAGAGGCCGAATCTGCCGGGTACGCGGGCGGCTTTGACGTCACCATCTCCATCGAGGGCGGGGCTGAGACGGCGAAGCGCACCTTCAACCCCCACATGGGCGTGGAAGGGGGCCTCAGCGTCCTCGGCACCAGCGGCATCGTCGAGCCCATGAGCCAGCAGGCCATCCTCGACACCATCCAGCTGGAAATGGGGCAGGCGGCGCTTCGGGCCGGAAGCCCCCGGCGGCTCATCCTCGCCCCGGGCAACTACGGCCTCGACTATCTCCACGAGAAGATGCCCGCCCTAAAGAATATCCCGGTGGTCAAGACCTCGAACTTCATCGGGGATACGATGGATATGGCGGCGGCATCCCACTTCGAAGAGGTGGTGCTGGTGGGCCACATCGGCAAGCTGGTCAAACTGGCGGGCGGCGTCATGAACACCCACTCCCGCACAGCCGACTGCCGCACCGAGCTGCTCTGCGCCCACGCTGCCCTCTGCGGCGCGTCCCGGGACGTCTGCGCAGCCCTGATGAACGCGGCCACCACCGACGCCTGCATGGAGATCTTAGACAAAGCAGAGATGAGAGAGCCGGTGCTGTCCAGCCTGCTGGACGCCATCCAGCTCCACCTCGACCGCCGCGCCGCCGGGGCGTTCCGGGTGGGCGCGGTGCTCTTCTCGAATCAATACGGCCCGCTGGGCCAGACCAGAACTGCAAAGGAGCTGCTGGACGAATGGAAAAACGGATAGGCACTTTTTACGGCGTCAGCGTCGGCCCGGGCGACCCCGAGCTCATGACCCTGCAGGCTGTCCGCTGCCTCGAAAACTGCCCGGTCATCGCCGCGCCCCAGACCCCGAAGGGCGGGATGCTGGCGCTGGACATCGCAAAAGGTGCGGTGGATCTGAGCGGCAAGACCATCCTGCCGCTGCGCTTCGCCATGAGCCTTGACCCGGCGGTGCAGAAAGCCGCCCACATCGAGGCGGCCCGGGCCGTGAAAGAATATCTCGACGCCGGGCAGGATGTCGCCATGCTCAACCTCGGCGACGTGTCCGTCTACGCCACCTTCGGCTACCTGCAGGAGATCCTGGAGGCCGAGGGCTGCAAGACCGTGATGCTCCCCGGCGTGACGAGCTTCTGTGCCGCTGCGGCCCGGCTGGGCCAGTCCCTGACGGGCGGCATGGAGCAGCCGCTGACCATCGCCCCGGGACGCTGCGCCGCTGAGGTGCTGGCCGCACCGGGCGCGAAAGTGCTGATGAAATCGGGCCGTCAGCTGCCCGAGACGCTGGCCGCGCTGGCCGACGCCGGGCTTCTGAGCCGGAGCGCGATGGTCTGTAACTGCGGCCTGCCGAACGAGGAGGTCTGGCCCGACCTGACCGATTACGACCCGGCCCGGTCGGCGGGCTATTTCGCAACGATTTTGGTGAAGGAGGGGTAAGATATGGTCCATTTTGTAGGAGCCGGGCCGGGTGCGCCCGACCTCATCACCCGGCGGGGCGCGGCCCTGCTGGCCGATGCCGACTGCATCATCTACGCGGGCAGTCTCGTCAACCCGGCCCTGCTGGGGCTGGCGAAGCCCGGCTGTGCCATCTATAACAGCGCGGAAATGACGCTGGAACAGGTGCTGGACACCATCCGTGCCACCGAAAAGGCCGGCGGCACCACGGTTCGCCTCCACACCGGCGACCCCTGCCTCTACGGGGCCATCCGGGAGCAGATGGACGCACTGGACGCCGACGGCATCCCCTACGATGACACCCCCGGCGTGTCCAGTTTTTGCGGGGCAGCCGCGGCCCTGAACGCCGAATATACCCTGCCCGGCGTGAGCCAGACGGTCATCATCACCCGCATGGAGGGCCGTACCCCGGTGCCCGAGGGCGAGCGCCTGGCCAGCCTGGCCGTGCATGGGGCCACTATGGTCATTTTCCTGTCCATTGGTCTGGTGGACAAAGTGCAGACCGCGCTTTTGCAGGGGGCTTACACTGAGGCGACCCCCGCCGCCGTGGTTTACAAAGCCACCTGGCCGGAGCAAAAGACCGTGCACTGCACCGTGGGCACCTTGGCCGCCAGTACCCGCGCGGCAGGCATTACCAAAACCGCGCTGATCGTGGTGGGGGACTTCCTGGCCGCGCAGTACGACCGCAGCAAGCTTTATGACCCCACTTTTACCACCGAATACCGCAAAGGAGCGCCGCAATGACCTGCGCGTATCTTGCCTTTACCAGCAAGGGACTGGCGCTGGCCCGGAAGCTTGCGGCGGCCCAGCCTGGTGCTGTGGCCCGCTGCGGCGAAAACGGCGTGACCCTTGCCAATTGGACTGCTGCGCAGTTTGCACAAAGTGACGCGCTTGTTTTTGTGGGGGCTGTCGGCATTGCCGTGCGAGCCATCGCGCCTCACTGCCGCAGCAAGGCCACCGACCCCGCCGTTGTAGTGCTGGATGAGTGCGGCCACTTTGCAATCCCGCTGCTCTCCGGCCATCTGGGCGGTGCCAACGATCTGGCCCGTCGGCTGGCGAAAGCATGCGGCGCGGTGCCGGTCATCACCACCGCCACCGACGCTAACGGTGTATTTGCCGTGGATGAGTGGGCCAAGCACCAGCACTGCCTTGTGGCCGAGCCGGCGCGCATCAAAAAGGTAAGCAGCGCCCTGCTGGCGGGCCGTACCGTGCGTTTTGCCAGTGATTGGCCGATACAGGGCACACCGCCTGCCGGTGTGGAACCGGCTGGTGATGCCGCACAGGCAAGTTTTGCCCTGACGATAACCCCGACGATGACGTCCAACGCCCTGCACATTATCCCGCGTATTGCTGTATTGGGCATCGGCTGCAAGCGGGGTACACCTGCCGACAAGCTGGCGGACGCATTTGCTGCCTTTTGCGCCGAAACGAAACTGGCCCCGCAAAGCATTGCCGCCGCGGCCAGCATTGACTTAAAAAAGGATGAACTTGGCCTGGCAGAATTCGGCCAAAAGCAGAGCTGGCCCGTTACCTTTTATACCGCCGACGAACTGCGCGCCGTGCCGGGGCAGTTCGCTCATTCAGACTTTGTGCAAAGCATCACCGGCGTGGATAACGTCTGCGAGCGCGCCGCCGTGCTGGCCGCAGACGGCCCCGTGTGGGCGCACAAATGGGCGCGGGACGGTGTAACTTTTGCTGTGGCACTACGCCTCTTTACCCCGGATTGGAGATGGAACGATGGCTGACGCAATGGTGTACGTGGTGGGCCTTGGCCCCGGCGACGCCCGCTACCTGACTGCCCAGGCGCAAACCGCCTTACAGGCCGCCGACGTGCTGTGCGGCTACACGGTCTATATCGATCTGGTGCGCCCCCTGTACCCGGACAAAGAAGTGTATACCACCGGCATGACGAAGGAAATCGACCGCTGCCGCTGGGCGTTGGAGACTGCGCAAAGCGGCAAGACGGTAGCGTTGGTCTGCTCCGGCGATGCGGGCGTGTACGGCATGGCCAGCCCGCTGCTGGAACTGGCACAGGGCTACCCAAGCGTGACAGTGGAGATTGTACCCGGCCTGACGGCGGCCTTAAGCGGCGGCGCGGTGCTGGGCGCTCCATTGGCGCACGATTTCTGTGTGATCTCCCTTTCGGATCGGCTCACGCCCTGGACCGTCATCGAAAAGCGGCTGGCCTGCGCGGCGATGGGGGATTTCTGTGCGGCACTGTACAACCCGTCCTCCAAGGGCCGGGCAGATTATCTGCAAAAGGCCGTGCGGATCTTACTGCAAAACGGCAAGGCACCGCAGACGATCTGCGGCATCGTGCGCAACATTGGCCGCGAGGAGCAGGCTGCAAGCCTGCTGACGCTGGCCGAGCTGGAAAACACGGCGGTGGACATGTTCACTACCGTGTACATCGGCAACGCGGCCACCCGGGCGCTGGGCGGCAAAATGGTCACACCCAGGGGGTATCGCGGCGTATGAAGGTAGTCATTTTCAGCGGCACGACCGAGGGACGGGAGCTTTCCCGCGCCGTGGCCGCCCTTGGGATAGAAGCTACGGTCTGTGTGGCAACAGAGTTAGGGGCTGAAGAGCAGGGGCGTACCCCCGGCATCACAGTGTGCACTGGCCGCCTGGATGCCGATGCCATGGCGGCACTTTTGCAGGGCGCGGCCCTCTGCGTGGATGCCACCCACCCCTATGCCACCGAGGCTACCCGCAACATCTGCGCGGCGGCTGCGGCAGTGGGTGTGGAATATCACCGCCTGCTGCGCCCCGCCAGTGACCTGCCTGCAGGCAGTGTGGTGCTGCAAACCGCCGCCCAGGCCGCGGCGTACCTGGCGGGCAAACCGGGCAATATCCTGCTGGCAACCGGTGCTAAGGAACTGCCCGCCTTTGCACCTCTGGACCCCGCACGGCTTTACCCCCGCGTGCTGCCTACGCTGGCGGGTATTACCGCCTGCGAGACAGCGGGCATCCCACACCGCAACATTATTGCTATGCAGGGGCCGTTTACCCGTGAATTGAATGTGGCGGTCATGCACCAATTCCATATTGCCTATATGGTCACCAAGGATGGCGGCGCGGCGGGCGGCTTTGCAGAAAAGGCGCAGGCCGCCGCCCAGTGCGGTGTACAGCTGATCGTGCTGCGCCGCCCCGAGGAACAGGGCGAGACCGCCGAAACGATTTTGCAACGATGCAGGGAGCTTTTATGAAAATCACATTGGTCGGCATGGGCAGCGGCACCCCCGGCAGCCTGACGGTGCAGGGGCTAAACGCCCTGCGGGAAGCGGAGCTTATTATCGGTGCCCGCCGCCTATTGGAAAGCCTGCCCGATGGCTGCACCGGGAACCGTGCGCCGCTTTATAAGATCGAGGAGATCTGCGCACTGCTGCGAACGACCGAAGCCGCCCACGTGGCCGTGGCCTATAGCGGCGACACCGGCTTTTACTCCGGCGCATCGGCCTTGTGCCGTGCGCTGGATGCGGCGGGCCTGCCCTACATGGTCTGCCCGGGACTTTCCAGCGTGCAGCTGCTGGCCGCCGCGCTGGGCCGCCCCTGGCAGGATTGGAAGCTGGTCAGCGCCCACGGCTGTGCCTGCACCCCGGCCCTGGTGTGCAGTGCCGATACACCGACCTTTTTCCTGACCGGCGGCAGCGAGACACCCGCCACCCTTTGCGAAAAACTAACGCAAAGCAGCTGCGGGAACGTGCAGGCAACGGTGGGGGAAAACCTGGGCACCGCTGCCCAGCGCCTTGTGCGCGGCACGGCGCAGGAACTTGCCCGGCAGGTGTTTGCGGCCTTAAGTGTGCTGTTGGTGGAGCCTTGCCCTGCTTTGCAGCGCCGCGTGCCCGGTCTGCCGGACGAAGCCTTCATCCGCGGCAAAACGCCGATGACCAAGCAGGAGGTCCGCGCCGCCGTACTGGCCAAACTGGCCGTGCGTCCCGGCGATATCTTGTGGGACGTGGGCGCGGGCACCGGCAGCGTCAGCGTGGAGATGGCGCTGGCCGCCCCTGCGGGCCGGGACTGCGCCGTGGAGTGCGACGCGGAAGCCTGTGACCTTATCCGTCAGAACCGCGCAAAATTTGCGGTGCAAAATCTGCACCTTACCGAGGGCCTTGCCCCCGCCGCACTGGCAGGCTGGCCCACTCCGGACGCTGTTTTTGTCGGCGGCAGCAAGGGCAGTCTGCGGGCTGTCGTCGATGCCGCGCTGGCCGCGAACCCCGATGCACGGCTCTGTATCAGCGCCATTGCGCTGGAAACCTTGCAGCAGAGTATTGCCGCCCTGGCCGCCCACGGGCTGGCTGCACAGGTGACCCAGATTGCCGTAAGCCGCAGCAAGGCGGCAGGCAGCCTGCACCTGATGATGGCCAACAACCCGGTATTTTTGATCGTGAGGGAATGAGAATGCTGCAGCTGCTTTTGGCCGCGCCCAGTTCCGGCAGCGGAAAAACCACCGCCGCCTGCGCCCTGCTTTCCGCCCTGAAAGCCCGCGGGCTGGAGCCCTGCGCGTTCAAGTGCGGGCCGGATTACATTGACCCCATGTTTCACCGCGCCGTGCTGGGGGTGCCCAGCCACAATCTGGACCTGTTTTTCTCCACCCCGCAGACCGTGCGACGGCTGTACACCAGCGGCGCGGCGGGCCATGGCAGCGCGGTGTGTGAGGGTGCCATGGGCTATTATGACGGCCTTGGCGGCGTGAGCGCTGCCGCCAGCGCCTGGCACACCGCCGATGTGCTGGACTTGCCGGTGCTGCTGGTGGTGCGCCCCAAGGGGGCCAGTTTAACGCTGGCCGCCCAGCTGCAAGGCTTAAAAGCGTTCCGCACGCCGCACCACATTGCGGGCGTTCTGCTGAACGACTGCACCGAGATGCTGTACAAGCTGCTGGCCCCCATGCTGGAACGGGAAACCGGCCTGCCGGTGGTGGGCTTTCTGCCCCCCATGCCGGATGCCGCCATCGAAAGCCGCCACCTGGGGCTGAAAACCGCGGGCGAAATTGCTGATTTGCAGCAAAAAATTCAGATTTTGACCGCCGCCGCGCAAAAAAATATCGACTGGCCGCGGCTGCTGGCCCTGTTTGACCGCCCGGCCCCAATGGCCCCTGCGGTTCAGGCCGCAGCCCCCACCGTGCGCATTGCCGTGGCACAGGATGAAGCGTTCTGCTTTACCTATGCCGAAACGCTGGAAAGCCTGCAGGCCGCAGGCGCAGAGCTTTGCTATTTCAGCCCGCTGCGGGATGCCGCGCTGCCGCAACATATCGGCGGACTGTACCTGCCGGGCGGCTATCCGGAGCTGTACGCCGCCCAGCTGGCGGCCAACACCGCCATGCGCTGCGCCATAAACACCGCCGTGCAGCGCGGCCTGCCCACCGTGGCGGAATGCGGCGGCTTTTTGTACCTGGGCCAAACGCTGGAAGATGACGCCGGAACCGCCCACCCCATGGCGGGTGTGCTGCCGGGGCAGGGGTTCCGCGTGGGGCGGCTGGTGCGCTTTGGCTATGCCGCGCTCACCCCGCAGGCGGACAGCATGCTCTTCCGCGCAGGGGAGCCGGTGCCCGTGCATGAGTTCCACCATTGGGATTCCACCTGCAACGGCACCGCTTTTGCCGCCCAAAAAGCCAATGGCCGCCATTGGGACTGCGGCTTTGCCAACGGGCATCTGTATGCGGGGTTCCCGCATCTATACTGGGCGGGCACCCCGCTGCCGCAGCGCTTTGTAACGGCTGCGGCGCAGTATGCCCAAACAAAAACAGGGAGAACGGTATGACGGAACCTGAACTGAACACACGGCTGCAAACCATCACCCCGCCCGATGAAGCTGCCCGCGCCGCGGCGCACGCCCACTGGGCCGCGCTGGCCAAACCGCTGGGCGGGCTGGGCAGCCTGGAAACCATGCTGGAGGACGCCGCCGCCCTGACCGGCACCCCGGAGCTGGATTTTGCCCGCCGCGCCGTGCTGGTGCTGTGCGCCGATAACGGCGTGGTGGCCCAGGGCGTGAGCCAAACCGACGCCAGCGTGACCCGCGCGGTGCTGCAAAACCTTGCCGCGCAGCGCACCAGCGTGTGCCAGATGGCAGCTGCCGCCCATTGCAGCGTTGTGCCGGTGGATATGGGCATTGCCGGTGCCCCGGTGCCCGGCGTGCAGGACTGCCGCATTGCCCCCGGCACCAAAGATTTTACCTGCGGCCCGGCCATGACCCGCGCCCAGGCCGTGCAGGCCATCGGCTGCGGCATTGCGCTGGTGTGCGGACAAAAGCAGCAGGGAGTTCAACTGTTAGCAACGGGGGAGATGGGCATTGGCAACACCACAACCTCCAGCGCCGTGGCAAGCGTGCTGCTGGGTGCCCCCGTGCAGAGCATGACCGGACGCGGGGCCGGGCTTTCGGATGCAGGGCTTGCCCGCAAGATTGATGCGATCCGGCGCGGCATTGCCCACAACCAGCCCAATCCCGCTGACCCGCTGGATGTGCTGGCCAAGCTGGGCGGGTTTGATATTGCCGGGCTGTGCGGCGTGTTTTTGGGCGGCGCGCTGGAGGGTGTGCCCATTTTGATGGATGGCTTTATCAGCAGCGTGGCGGCGCTGTGCGCGGTGCGGCTCTGCCCCGCAGCGGCCAAGGCGGTGTTTGCCAGCCATGTTTCGGCGGAGCCTGCCGCCCATATGGTGCTGGATGCTTTGGGCAAAGCGCCGCTCATCACCGCCAACCTGCATCTGGGCGAGGGCACCGGCGCGGTGGCTTCCATTCCGCTGTGGGATATGGCTCTGGCCGTCTACCGCGGCTGCTATTCCTTTGCGGAGGGCGGCATTGCGCCGTACACCCCACAATGCTGACGCTGGTTATCGGCGGCGCAGCCAGCGGCAAAAGCGCCTATGCGGAGCACCTTGCCGTGCAGAGCGGCGGCCCGCGCTATTACCTTGCCACCATGCAGGTGTGGGATGCCGAGTGTGCCGCGCGGGTGGCCAAACACCGCGCCATGCGGGCGCAAAAACAGTTTGCTACCGTGGAATGCCCCCAAAACCTGCATCTTGTCCGCCTGCCGCAGCAGGGCACCGCCCTGCTGGAAGATTTGGGCAACCTGGCCGCCAATGAGCTGTACCGTCCCGACGGCAGCTGCCTGCCGCCCAAGCAGACGGCGGAAAAAATGCTGGCGGGGATCGAGGCAATCGCCGCACAATGCAACCATCTTATCATCGTCAGCAACGAGGTATTCAGCGGCGGGGCGGATTATGCCGGGGAGACAGACCTTTATTTGCAGGCCCTTGCCATGGTCAACAATGCCGTTGCCGCCAAAGCCGACGCCGTCTGCCGCGTGGTGTGCGGCCTGCCGGTGTACTACAAAGGAGGGGAACGCCCATGACAGTTTTGCAGACGATCGCCGTGGCATTTGCCATGTTCTCGGCTGTGCCGGTGCCGCAGTTTGACTGGAACGAGAAAAACATGCGGTATTCGCTCTGTGCCTTCCCGCTGGTGGGGGTGCTGTGCGGCGCACTGTGGTACGTGTGCGCCAGCCTGCCGCTGCCCGCCATGGTGCGCGCGGCGGGTTTTTGCCTGATCCCTGTCTGGGTCACGGGCGGCATCCATCTGGATGGTTACGCCGATACCTGCGATGCCCTTTGCAGCTATGGCGATACCCAGAAAAAGCTCGATATCCTCAAGGACCCGCACTGCGGCGCGTTCGCCGTGATCCGGCTGTGCAGCTACTTTGTGGCCTACTTTGCGCTGTGCTGCTGCGTGCAGTTTACCCCGCAGGTGGGGGCTGTCTGGCTGCTGGCGCTGGTGCTGGAGCGTGCCTGCTCCGGTTACGCAGTGGCGGCCTTTCCCCTGGCCAAAAATACCGGCCTTGCGCATACATTTGCCACGGCGGCGGACCGCATCACGGTGCGCCGGGTGCTGGGATGCCTTAGCATTGTGCTGGCAGTGGCACTTTTCGCCCTGGGCGGCGGCGTGCTGGTGCTTGTGGCGGGGGTTGCCCTGTGGCGCTACCACCGTGTGGCGGTCAAGCAGTTTGGCGGTATTACCGGGGACCTGGCCGGGTGGTTTTTGCAAAAAGCGGAACTGTATATGCTGGCGGTCCTTGTGTTTTGCCAGTGGAAGGGGTTTTTGTAACATGCTGTTTATTACCGGCCCGCTGTACAGCGGCAAGCGTACCTTTGCCAAACCCTTTGGCGGGCGGCAGATTTACGAGGTGCAGACCCTTGCCGCCAATGCCGAAAGCCTGCCCGCCCTTGCGGACGAGCTTGCCCAATATGACGTAGTAACGGCCACCGAGGTTGGCGGCGGCGTGGTGCCCATTGACCCCGCCCAGCGCGCCGCGCGGGAAGCCGCCGGCCGCCTTGCCTGCCTGCTGGCTGAGCGGGCCGACTGTGTGGTGCAGATGTTCTGCGGCCTGCCCACCGTGCTGAAAGGGGAGCTGCCGCCATGCTGATCTACCTGCTGCGCCACGGCTTAACGCAGGATAATCAGGAAAAGCGTTACCAGGGCAGGCGGGATGTACCGCTGTGCCCGCAGGGCCTTGCCCAGCTGCGCCAGGCGGATTTTGCCCCCAAAACGGTCATGATTACTTCCTTGCAGCGCACCCGGCAGACGGCGGAAGTGCTTTTCCCCGATGCGGAACTGGTTGTGGAAGACGGGCTGAAAGAGATGGACTTTGGCGTGTTTGAGGGCCGCAATTACCGGGAGATGGAGCACGACCCCCAGTACCGCGCCTGGGTGGAAACCGGCTGCGAAGGCCGCTGCCCGGGCGGGGAAAGCAAGGCGGAATTCTGCCAGCGTGTCTGCACAGCATTTGCCGCGCTGGTGGATGCCGCTTTGGCGGCGGGGGAACCGCAGCTGGTGATCGTTGCCCACGGCGGCACCCAGATGGCGGCGCTGGAACGGTTCGCCGTGCCCCATAAAAACTATTATTCCTGGTGTGCCCCCGCGGCGGGCGGCTTTGTGCTGGATGCCGCCGATTGGATACACCAGAAAACCCTGCGCGTGGTCAAAACCGTGCAGTATACAAAGGAGTTACCATGCTGATTTGCTGGGCCGTTTTGGGTGGCTTTGTGCTGGATGCCATTTTTGGCGACCCGGCTTGGCTGCCGCACCCCGTTGTGCTGATGGGCAAAGCCATCACCGCGCTGGAAAAACGCCTGCGCGCACAATTTCCTCAAACGCCGCAGGGGGAGCTTTGCGGTGGGGCGGTGCTGGCCGCCATTTTGCCGGTGGGCACGTTCCTCATCACAGCGCTGGTGTGCAGGCTGGCGGCGGCGCTGCACCCGCTGGCGGGGCTTGCCGTGCAGATGTTCTGGTGTGCCCAGGCATTGGCCGCTAAGGGTCTTGCGCAGGAAAGCCGTAATGTGTACAAAGAGCTGCAAAAGCAGGACCTGCCCGCCGCCCGCAAAGCCGTGGCCCGCATTGTGGGGCGCGATACCCAAAACCTGACGGCGGAGGGCGTGACCAAAGCCGCTGTGGAAACCGTGGCCGAAAACGCCAGCGATGGCGTGATTGCCCCGCTATTGTACATGCTGCTGGGCGGCGCGCCGCTGGCGCTGACCTACAAGGCCATCAACACCATGGACAGCATGCTGGGCTACAAAAACGAAAAGTACCTTTCTTTCGGCCGCATCCCCGCCAAGCTGGATGACGCGGCAAACTATCTGCCCAGCCGTCTGGCGGGTCTGCTGTGGTGCGCGGCGGCGGCCCTGACCGGCAACAGTGCCAAAGGGGCGTGGCGTATCTGGCGGCGGGACCGGCGCAACCATGCCAGCCCCAACAGTGCCCAGACCGAGAGCGCGTGTGCCGGAGCACTGGGCGTGCAGCTGGCCGGGCCTGCCTACTATTTTGGGGAATATTACCCCAAGCCTACCATTGGCGACGCCCTGCGTCCCATTGAGCCGGAGGACATCCGCCGCGCCAATAAAATGATGTATGCCGAAAGCCTGCTGGCCCTGCTGCTGGGGCTGGCGATCCGAGGGGTGATCTTATGACACAGCTGACACACGGCGGCGACTGGGCCGGATATCGGGCACAGTACGGGCACGACGCGCTGGATTTTTCGGCCAACGTGAGCCCGCTGGGCCTGCCGCAGGGCGTGGCGAACGCCATTGCTGCCGCCCTGCCTCACGCTGACCGCTACCCCGACCCCCTGTGCCGGGCACTGCGGGCAAAGCTGGCCCCGCACGAGGGGATCCCGGCAGAATCTATCCTCTGCGGCAACGGCGCGGCAGACCTGATCTTCCGGTTGGCGTGGGCTGCAAAGCCCCGCACCGCGCTGGTGACCGCCCCCACTTTTGCCGAGTACGCCGCCGCGCTGGAAAGTGCGGGCTGTGCGGTGCGGCGACATTTTCTGCAGGCAGAGGTCGATTTTGCCGTGACGGATTCCATCCTCTCTTCCATCACGCCGGAGGTGGACATGGTATTTCTCTGCCAGCCCAACAACCCCACCGGGCAGCTCACGCCGCTGCCCCTTGTGGAGCGCATCCTGCGCCGGTGCGAAGCCTGCGGGGCACTGCTGGTGGTGGACGAATGTTTTCTGGATTTTCTGCCCGACTGCGACGCCCTGACCGCCAAAGCCCTGCTGGACAGCAAAAATCTGCTGATCCTCAAGGCCTTTACCAAGCTGTACGGCATGGCCGGGGTGCGGCTGGGGTACTGCCTGTGTGCCAACACGGCCCTGCTGGAAGCCATGCAGGCCGCCGGGCAGCCGTGGGCGGTGTCCAGTCTGGCGCAGGCCGCCGGGCTTGCCGCACTGGACGAAACGGCCTATGTGGCACAGGTGCGGGCACTCATTGCGCAGCAGCGGCCCCGGCTCACGGCCGGGCTGCGGGCACTGGGCCTGCGGGTACTGGACGGCCGAGCAAACTACCTGCTGTTCCAGGGGCCGGAAACGCTGGGTGATGCCCTGCGGCAGCGGGGCGTGGTGCTGCGCAGCTGCAGCAACTACCCCGGGCTGGACGGCAGCTGGTACCGCACCGCCGTGCGTACCGGGCCGGAAAACGATGAACTGTTAAAGACCCTTGCGGAGGTACTGGCATGAACAAAGCAAACTGCATTATGGTGCAGGGCACCATGAGCGGTGCAGGCAAAAGCCTGCTGTGCGCCGCACTGTGCCGTATTTTTGCACAGGACGGCTACCGGGTGGCTCCTTTCAAGAGCCAGAACATGGCCCTGAACAGCTTTGTGACCCGGGACGGGCTGGAAATGGGCCGGGCGCAGGTGGTGCAGGCGCAGGCCGCCGGGATGGAACCGGACGTGCGCATGAACCCCATCCTGCTCAAACCCAGCAGCGACACCGGCAGTCAAGTGATCGTGAACGGCGAGGTGCGGGGGCAGATGCCCGCCGCCGCCTACTTTAAAATGAAGCGGTCGCTGATCCCGGACATCCTTGCCGCCTACAACAGTCTGGCCGAAGAGGTGGACATCATCGTCATTGAGGGAGCTGGCAGCCCGGCCGAGATCAACCTGAAAGCCGACGACATTGTGAACATGGGCCTTGCCAAGCTGGTGGACGCCCCTGTGCTGCTGGCCGGAGACATCGACCGGGGCGGCGTCTTTGCACAGCTGTACGGCACGGTGGCCCTGCTGGAGCCGGACGAGCGGACCCGTATCAAGGGGCTGCTCATCAACAAGTTCCGGGGCGACGTGGAGATCCTGCGTCCCGGCCTTGCCATGCTGGAAGAAAAAACGCAGCTGCCGGTGCTGGGGGTCATCCCCTACCTGAAGGTGGACATTGAGGATGAGGATTCCCTTTCCACCCGGCTGGAGGCAGGGCGGGCCGTCAAACCACTGGATGCGGCCATTCTGCGCCTGCCGCACATCTCCAACTTCACCGACTTCATGCCGCTGGAACAGCACCCGCTGCTGGGGGTGCGCTATGTGCAGAGCCCTCGCCAGCTGGGCACGCCGGATGTGGTGATCCTGCCCGGCACCAAAAACACCATAGACGACCTGCTGTGGCTGCGTCAGTGCGGGCTGGAAGCGGCGGTGCTCAAGCTGGCCGCGCAGGGCACCCCTGTGCTGGGCGTGTGCGGCGGCTACCAGATGCTGGGGCACACCCTTGCCGATCCGGACGGCGAAGAAAGCGGCACCCCCTGCACCCTGCGCGGGCTGGCGCTTCTGCCCACGGACACCGTGTTCAACGCCGAAAAGCAGCTGCGCCAGACCCATGCCACCGCCGAGGCCATCCCCTTTGCCGGGGCAAAGCTGACCGGCTACGAGATCCACGCCGGGCGCACGACAGTGCAGGGCAGCCCGTTCTGCATTCTGGCCGACGGCACGCCGGAAGGGTGTGTGCAGGCCAATGTGTTCGGCACCTACCTGCATGGGCTGTTTGACACCGGCGAGCTGACCGAAAAGCTCACCGCATTTTTGTGCAAAAAGAAGGGCATCTCCCCCGCCGACGCACCGTTGCTCTCGATGGAGCAGTACCGGCAGCAGCAGTTCGACCTGCTGGCCGACGGCGTGCGGGCCGCGCTGGACATGGATGCCGTATACGCCGCCATGGGCATGGACCGCAAAGGAGGGAACCGCGTATGACCCCGCAGCATCATCTGCCCGCCGACATCGAGCGGACAAGCCTTTCCATCATCACAACCGAGCTGGCGGAACTGGGCCTGACGCCTCCGTCGGAAACCGCCGCCGTGGTCAAGCGGGTGATCCACACCACCGCCGACTTTGACTATGCCCGGAATCTGCGCTTCACCCCCGGTGCCGTGGCGGCCGGGGTGAAGGCCCTGCGGGCGGGCACTCCCATCATCACCGACACGAACATGGCGCTGGCCGGCATCACCAAGCCCGGCCTTGCCCGCCTGGGCGGCACGGCCCTGTGCTACATGGCTGACCCGGAGGTGGCCGCCCTTGCCAAAGCAGGCGGCACCACCCGGGCGGTGGCTTCCATGCAGCGGGCCGCGCAGGAGCACCCCGGTGCCGTGCTGGCCGTGGGCAACGCCCCCACCGCCCTGCTGACCATCGCCGACCAGATCGAAGCCGGGCTGCGTCCTGCACTGGTCATTGGCGTACCGGTGGGGTTCGTGAATGTGGTGGAGAGCAAGGAGCGGCTGTTTGCCACCTGCGAAGCCTTTGGCGTACCCGCCATCGTGGCCATGGGCCGCAAGGGCGGCAGCAACGTGGCCGCCGCCATCTGCAATGCCCTGCTCTACTCTGCCGCCGAAATGCTGGACCCCGCGGCCCGGGGCTGGCGGTGACCTATTTTTGACCGGAATACGCAAAAAGGACAGAACTGCTGTCATGCAGTTCTGTCCTTTTTCTTGTGTCAGCTCAGGGGCTCACCGGGTAAATCTCGGTTGACGGTCTCTCATTTTCGGGGGTAACAAGGTACTTCCGGACAGCACGCTCCAGCACCGCAATGTCCACCGGCTTGGACAGATGCTCGTCCATACCGGCTTCCTTGCTCTTTTCCATGTCCTCGGTGAAGGCGTTTTCGGTCATGGCAAGGATAGAAGAGTATAACGAAAAAACGGTGACGTTCCGCATTGTGGAAAGTCACCGTTTTCTCTTATGCTGTGCAGTGGTCGTTCACTGCACAGATTGATAAGGAGAACTTAAATTTCATACCATCTGATTTCATTGGCATCCAGATGCAGGTCAAAGCTGTTGCCATCCGTCGTATAAACTGTGGTATCCTGCGGCTCGTAAGTGTTGTTCACAACGCAATACTTGCCATTTTTGACATAAGCATGGACTTCCACATTGTAGTTGGAACTGAACCAAGTGTGCAGTTCATCCTCGCTGTGGGCACTCCACAAGATGGCTCGGTAAAGGGTGCGGCTGTTGGCAAAACTATACGGTACACCGCTGATGTATACGGCACGTCCCTTGCCGAAATCATGCGCCGCCATCTGCACTTCCTTATTCCGCTGCACCAGCACTTCCGTGCCTTCCAGGGCATAAATGTTCTTCTTTCCCTCACCGAAGTCGATGGGCTGGTCCGCATCCTGCAAGATGAAATGATTCGGATGCTCTTCCCAGTTGTACTTGTCGTAGTTCAGGGTAAAGCCATTTTCTTCCTCCACGCCCAGAACACTGGCCATCTGGAGGATATGACCCTGATATGGATGACCGGACGGTTCTCCAACGCCGATGAAGCCGCCGCCGTTCCAGACGAACCGGCGAATGGCGGAGGAGATTTCCGGGTCTTCCCACCAGATACCGCC
>OOCX01000571.1_pt1 | contig 27944 bp, 38 predicted proteins | sample 1671231 | NCBI WGS metagenome assembly OOCX01 (sample SAMN06348135, study PRJEB24527) | human gut metagenome | biome: human gut; feature: ankylosing spondylitis patient; material: feces | host: Homo sapiens | place: China | collected 2015-10 | reverse complement strand
CATTTAATTTATTAAGGAAAATGGAAGGATTTGACCAGAAAAATCCACATCATTCTATGGATTTGTACTGGCATTGTAAATATACAAAAGAACTTATGGTTTTAAAAGGATATGGGATGCCTTGGATTTTTGGTGCATTAGTTCATGATTGTGGAAAGTTGTTTACTCAGACTTTTGATGAAAATGGAATTGCACATTATTATGACCATCAATCATATGGTGCATATGAAATTTTAACAACAAAACCATATGATGTAGCAATTTTGGATGTATGTTTCCTTATCAATTATCATATGATGCCTTTTGATTGGACAACAGATAAAGCAAAGCAACGTTGGAAAGATAGGTTTGGAGAATATAAATATAAGATGCTTTTAGACTTCAATGAATGTGATAGAGCGAGGTGAGTGATATGTGTAACCGTTGTAATTATAATTCACCTGACAATCAGATATATGTTGATCCACTGACAAATGAATATTATTTAGACATAGAAACATCAGAATGGGACGAATATGATGATGGATTTGTTCATCAAAGAGAATATATTGCGTATTGTCCTTATTGTGGCAGGAAATTAGGAGAATAAAAACATGAAGATGGAATTAATCAAATTAAAATTTAATGACACTCATTCGTACAAATATGAACCATTTAAGTATTGCTGTGATGAGATTCAGAATGATAAAGCTATTGTATTTACAGGTGAAGATATAAATGATATTGGTGGAGAATATGAAGATGATAGCATCTCTATTCCACAGTTCTGTACTTCTTATACAGAAGTTATTACATCATATGAGGACGAATGGGAGCAGACAGATAATTATCCAATCCAGTTCTGTCCTCATTGTGGAGAGAAGATTGAGATTTCGGTTGTAGATGAGATTGATGTATCTGATATGTACAAGAAATTATCTAAGCAGCGTGAAGAATTGTGGAAGAAGTGTCAGAGAACGGATAGTAAGAAAAAAGAATTTGAACTAAGAGAGCAGGTTGGAAAGCTTGATAAGCAGATTAACAGTTTCTATTGGTTGGATGAGTGGAAGGGAGAATAATACAATGACAAGTTACGAATTTGAGAAGGCTGCAAAGAATGCAGTGATTAAAGTATTAAACGAAAATATTAACATTAGCGAATTAGGTTATAAGAAGTGTACTATTTGGGGAAAACCAATGAGTGACAGATATGCAGAAGTTACATACAACAGAGATAAAGATGAGATGTATGTTGATATTTATCAGAAGATTATTAACACCAAGATTTCATCTGATGAGTTTAATTTTGAAGCGTAAAGAAGAAGATACATATTGAAAGAGAGATACATATATGCCAGTACATGATGATTTAGGCGTTAGGATGAAAACATTTTATGAGCAGATTCCTAAGACAAAATTAATGAGAAGATGCCCAGTTGCTATCAGAATTGACGGAAAGGCATTCCATACATTCACAAGAGGATTCCATAAGCCGTTTGATGAAGTGCTAATTAAGTCCATGCAGGAAACAATGAAATACTTATGTGAGAATATTCAAGGCTGTGTTCTTGGTTATACACAGTCAGACGAGATCACATTGATTCTTGTTGATTATAAGAAACTCACATCTTCCGCATGGTTTGATTATGAAGTGCAAAAGATTTGTAGTATTGCAGCAAGTATGGCTACTATGGCATTTAATAGGGCTTTTGCTAATAATGTAGAAGCCGAAAGCCATACCTTTGCCGATGAGTGGTTAGATGATGAAACTTTCAATCCTAATTACAAAAATAAAAAATTGAGAAGTTTATGGCTAGTGCATGAAAAAGTTATTAAAAAAGGTGCAATGTTCGATGCCCGTTGTTTCAATATTCCAAAAGAAGAAGTAACAAATCTCGTATATTGGCGACAACTTGACGCTTCTCGTAACTCAATTCAGATGGTAGGTCAAGCCAATTTCTCACACAAGGAATTACAGAATAAATCATGTAATGATATTCAGGACATGCTTATGACTCAGAAAGGTATCAACTGGAATGATTTACCGACTTATCAGAAGAGAGGAAGCTGCTGTGTAAAAGAAAATCATTTTATAGAAAATGAAAAAGGAACTCAAATATGCTTTTCAGAAGGATGTTCAGATCCATTTGAAGATGAAGAAGCTTTAACAGGAGTATATAGAAGTAATTGGATTATTGATACAGATATCCCTATTTTCAAGGGCGAAGGTAGAGAATATATTGATAGATTAGTTTTTGTTGGTGAAGAGTAAATAATATAATATATATAGTGATTACAAAATGTTATAAACACTATATATAGTATGAAAACCAAGACCAAAGGAAACTGACATTTCTTGGTGCAGATTGGAGAATATTATTATGGATAATATGTTTTTGGTGCAATATGAACCAATAACAATAATGGTAAGAAGAATTTTATCTTTGGGTTTTGAGCCAAAATTAACTCAAGAAATGATTGAAAAATTTTATGATGAAGTAAATGCTTCTGATTTTTATCATAATTCAATTGTTCTTGTAGTTAAAGCAAAAAGTATGGATGAAGTTAGAGAACAGGTTATTGGAACTTTTAATGTTTTATATGGTAAGTAACAGAGAATATATAGTTGGAGGTGAGAAACATAATCACGAAAGAACAATTGCTGTCAGTATATGTACAAGAAGTATTTTTCGAAAAGCAAGATTTGATTTTGAGTAAGAGCAATATTATTTTTGATACAGTTGAATTATATTATTTAGACAATTGTGGTAGAGAATATCGTATTAATGAAAATCCAACATTCACAAAAATTAATGAAGGCTATAAAATTTCGTTCAAAGGACAAAAAAGAAATTTGAGTTATTTAGTCAAATATTTTCATTTAATAAAAAAAACATCAATTGAATTGTCAAAAGATGAAGCAAACTCATATACAAATAAAGACGGAAGCATGTCAATTCCACAAAGTAATTTTACGTCATATGGAATAAATTTTTGGAATTTTACTCCTAAACCATATTTACATATATAAAAATAGTAATTCAGTTAGCAACTTTAGAAAATTAAATTAAAAGTAAGGAAAGAAAACAAAATGAAATTATTTAAAACAGTAGATGATAAATTAAAAGAGATTGGGTTTGTAAAAACAAAAGAAAATGAATATGGTGTAGAGTATGAAAAAACTAATGCAACTGATACATACGAGTATATTCATAAAGTTTGTATTCTACATAAAAGTTCTGGTAAACACATTTTACAGTCTTATGATCCAGATTTGATGGATGAAAAGAAAGTTGGAAATATATGTGTTGGTCTTACGGGATATGAGATGAAGTTATTTCTTAAAAAGATGAAACAGATTGGTTTATATAGTAAATAATGAGTGAGGAAATCACTGTTTCATTCGGATTTTAGGAGGTGAAATGAGATAGAGGATCTTATAAACTTATCAGATATTATTCTTGATAAATTAGAGAACATGCATATAGATGCGAAAGGCACTATTAAAGACAAATCAGAAAGTATAAATATCGGAATTGATATTTCAAATTTAAATGATGCAAAGATAGAAATTACTTGCTGGGATGAATGGAATTCTATAACTGGAAAAATTGAGCATAAGAAAAAGGCAACAATTAGTTTTACAGATTATGAAATGAACTATAAATTTCAAGATAAAAACAAAACTAATATATTGGAATGTTTATGGGAAGCAAGTAAAAGTAATTAAAATATCTAATCAGTCTTGAACGATTCAGTTCAAAAATTCCAAAACAAGATGTCTCGAAAATTATATAAAAATCGAGACAAAACAAGAGAATAAATAAATGCGAAAAGCATTTGTATGGGTGGAAGAACAGCATACCCTTGGGTTTTTACGCTCAAAAATCACTGTTGAAGATAGATTTTTACATAAATTTATTTTCTGTGTTCCGTCCATTTGGGCGTTTATATAGATTGTTTTATTAACAATATTTACATAAATTTTTTAATTTTAAGGAGGACAAGTAATTTGGCAAAGACAAAGGAAAGAAAAGCATTAAAAAAAGGTAAGGCAACATTCAATCTTATTGGTCGTGTGAAAGTAACGGACAAGACATTCAATCTTGACAATAGTTATGATTCTGGCTGGACAGATAACAGTATGTATGTAGGTGTTGATTGTGGAAATGGCAACACAGTATATGCAGAGATGAGAAGTGGTTTCTTCCCTGATAAGGATAATGTAATTCGTGCTTATAGCAAGGATGAGAAGGACGATGCAGGAAAGAGCAAGTCAGTAGAGATTGCGTGGGAGGATCGTCTTGATGAGTCTCTGTATGATAGCATTTCAGATTCTTCATTCTTAACAGTTGGTGTTGAGAAAGATGTAAAGGATAAGACTGTATATAAGAAGTTCCTCACAGCTTATGATGCAGTAGAATATCTGAATGAGCATCTTGAGGACGGAATGATTGTAAATGTAAAAGGTACAATCGGTTACAACGAGTATGAAGGTAATGTTTCCGCAAAGAAAGAGATTACATCTATTGTACTTTCAAAAATTGACGATGAGGCAGATTTCAAGGCTACATTCTCACAGACAATTCTTGTTGATTCAAAGAGTATTGGTAAGAAGAATGATGATAAGGGTACTATGGAACTGGCAGCATATGTTGTTGACTATGTTGGAAAGCCTAAGATTGACGGAGAGAAGATTGAAGTTAAGAAGAATGTTACATACCCTAAGACATTTGAAGTCGCTATCAATGAGAATCCAGAGATTACAGCTAAGATGCTTCAGAGATTTTTCAAGCCTAAGAAGGGTAAAATTACTGAGATTACAGTTACAGGTAATTTAGTAGAGGGTGGATCTACTGTAAATATTACAGAAGATGATATTCCTGATGATATTAAAGAACTTATTGAAATGGGACTGTATTCAGAAGAGGAAGCAGAGAAAAAGATTGCAGTAGGTAATGGTAATCGTGAGAGAAGAATGATTATTGTAAAGCCTGACATTATATATGTGGGAACTGGTGACGATAGAAAGCCTACTGTAGCATTTGAAGATGGAAAATATGATGAGGATGACCTTTATTTCTACGAGCAGGCATTACTTGATGCTGGTACAGAACCAAGTTCAGATAATGATACAGATTCAGAGAGTGAGGAAACTTCATCAGAAGATGATGACCTTCTTGCAATGCTTGAAGGCATGAATTAAAAAATACGCTTACCCTGTTTAATACAGGGTGAGCAGTTTATCAAAAAATATAATTTATGAAATTTTAGGAGGATAAAAAATGTCGTTTAGAGATGCAAAGGCAGCAAAAATTGGTGGAAAATTTTTAGTATATGGTGAATCAGGATCAGGAAAGTCAACGTTTCAGCTTACATTTCCAAAGGTAGCATGTATTGACTCGGAGGCAGGTGTTGCACATTATGAGGGAAGAGACATTACACTTAATAATGGTAATACATATAACAATCTCATCCTAGTTGATAATACATCTGATTTAGATGAATTAGAGTCTGACTTAGATGATTTTCTTGATGGCGAATATGATAAAAAGATTGAAACTTTGAGTATTGATTCAGAAACAAAATTTTATGGAACAATGCAGGTTGGTGCGCAGGAAGTTGAAGAGAAGAGAGCAAGAAAGAAAGGTGGAAATGTTGACGATGCGAACATTAGTCAGCGTTCATGGGGACGTATCAAAATTCTCAATTTAAAATTACAGCAGCTAAAGATTGATTTATCAACAAGAGGAATTCACATTATTTCTGTTGCACAGGGAACAGATAAGAGAGACGATTCTGGTGAAAAAATCATTGGAATCAAGCCAGATATGCATAAGAGTGTTGGATTCGATTATGATACAGTTCTGGAATTCTTTACGAAAGAAGAAGCAGATGGAACACATTATTATGCCAAGGTGTTAAAGGATAGAACCAAAGTAACTAAGCGTGGAGATATTATTGAGAATCCTTGCTATGATATTTGGAAGGATTATTTTGAAGGAAGAAGTAAATTAGAGACAAATCAGACTTCATACAAGAATGATATTAAAGCTTCTACAGAATCTATGGAAGACAAGGCTGATAAAGCTGAAGAACTTGCTACTGAGTTTAAGGAGGTTTTAAAATCTCTAAAAGATAATAAGGATGCACTTCTTGCTGTTAATAAGCTAATGAAAGAAAAGAATGTATCATTAAAAAATCTTGAGCTTCAGTTACCAGATACACTTACAGAGTTAATTGATTTTGCCAAGTTACAGTTAGCCTAATTAAAATTATGCTCCGACAGGTTAATTGCCTGTTGGAGTTTTTAAGAAAGGATGATTTGGTAAATGAGAAATGTAAAAAAGAAAGATAACGAGCAGTGGATTGAACTATGTGAGTATGTAAAAAAAGAGATTCTTGAATACGATGATAATATGAAATTTCCGCAGTATCTCGCATTAAAGCTACAAGGTATTAAACGTGGCGAACATATAGCGAATAATAATCATGAAGCAAAAGCTAATTATGATGATTACACAATTTTATGTACTTTTAAGTTATGTAAGAGAAAAATTGTTACATATTTACATGAAAATGAAAAGAAAATCAAAGATGAAAAACATAAAATCAATCTTATTATGAAAATGATTGAACCTGAAATCAACGATGTATATTTGAGATTGCAGAATGTTAAAAAGACTGAGGAGAGAGTTGAATCTAAAGACTTCAATAATCAGAGTAATGAGAATGCTGGATATGTAAAAAAGACTAAAGAGACAAGCGACAGAATGAAGAAACTGTTTTGAGGAGGTACTAATTGGCTGAGAAAAAAGAGAATAAAAAATTAACTCCTTATCAGGAAGAAGTATTAAAATGTGCAAAACAAATTCGAGAATACAAGATAATAGCAGAAGCTAATATAGTTGCTATTTTATATAAACAACCAGAATTGATTTTTGATTATACATTGCAACTTGAAGATTTCAGTGAAAATACATGGCGTGTTTATTGGCAGATTGCTAATGACATTATTGTAGTAGAAAAGAAATCAGTATTGGATGATATGACTGTTGGTTTATATCTTGAAAAGCATCAAAAACTCAAAAAGGAATATGAGGATTATGGTGGATATGAAACGATTGATAAAGCCAAAGAGTATGTAAATATCAACAATATGGATGGGTATGTCAAAGAGCTATACAAGTGGAAAACAGTTTTGGAGATGTTAAAAAATGGATTCCCTGTAAATAATCGTATCAATGAATTCTGTGACATGTCTTTAGATGAAATATATGAAGAATATGAAGCAATGTTAAATCATATTTTCATCAATGCAGATGATGATGTACAGTCATATTCATTGGCTGATGGCATTTATGATTTAATTGATGAATTAGATGCAGGTATTGCAGTTGGTCTTCCTTATAATAATATGGATATTCTCAACAAGGAAACTGGTGGTCAGTTACCTGGCAATATAACACTGATTGGTGGATTATCTAATATGGGTAAAACCACATTAACAAGATCAATGTTAATCCCAAGCACGATTAAATATGGGGAAAGGCTTGTCATAGCGGTAAACGAAGAAGGAATTCGTAAGTGGCAGAGAGAATTACTTGTATGGGTTGCAAATAATATCTACAAACAAGACTTACAGAAGTTTGTTGTAAGAGATGGTAAATATTCAGATGAGACAAAAGATTTGTTAAAGAAATGTGCAGATTGGATTGTTGAAAAATCTGAGAATAACATGCTTACTCTTATTCCATTTAAAAGATATAAGACTCAGAAATTCATAAAAGTTCTAAAGAAATATGCAAATCTCGGTGTTAAGTATTTCATTCTTGATACATATAAAGCCGATTCAGGCAGTCGTTCCGATAAGATGTGGTTAGATATGCAACAGAATATGGTTGATATTTATGACACAATTAAGTGTAAAGAAGAAGGTGGATTGGAAGTTCATGTAACTATTACATTCCAGTTGGCAAAGTCTTCAGCACGTCAGAGATTTTATAGTCAAGATAATATTGGTATGGCGAAAAGTATTGTTGATCCTGCAAGTACATGTTTAATGCTGAGAGATGTATTTGAAGATGAGTATACAGGTGAGAAAAATGCTTTAAAGGTATATAGATTTGATGGAAAAAACAATAAATCAAAAATACCTGTCAAATTGGACAAAGACAAACATTATCAGCTTATATTCATTTGTAAAAACCGTGAGGGTGCTGCAAGTAGTATACAGATTGTATGTGAGCATGATATGAGTAGAAACATACTGAAAGAAGTTGGTTTTACTTCTGTCCCAGTTGATTTTTAAATTTGTGATGGAGGCGGTGAGCGTGTATTAATGCAGATGAACTAAAAGAATACATTATAGAGAATAATTGTATAGAACAGATTTTATTATCGTTGGAATGTCATGGACTACACGAATATCCTACTGAATGGAGAGCCGCCTTGCCACAAGGCAATAATAAAACTGCTATATGTGTAAAGAAAGATACGTTATCAGTGGCGATTAGAAGTTCAGAAGAAAATAAACGTGGAGATATTTTTACATTGGTTATGACAATAAAGGGTATATCTTTTGGGAAAGCTAATAAATATCTCCACAATATTTTAGGTTTGAAATATTCATATAGTAAGAGTGACAACAAAGATAATAAGAAAGATCCATTAGCAATCTTCAAAAAGGTGAAACGCCAAAGATACACAATTGATAAAGATGTTCCAGTGTATGATGATTCATGCATGAAAGAATATACTGATTTACCATATATTGATTGGGTTCGTGAAGGCGTTATGCCTTTTGCATGTAAAAGATTTAACATTGGATATTCATATGATAGAAAACGAATTGTTATTCCCGAACGAAAATGGGATGGAGATGACAATGAATATATAGGTATCAGTGGGAGAACTACTGTACCAAACTATGAGATGTTTGATATTCCGAAGTTTTTTAAGTTATCCAAAACATATCCAAAAGGAATAAATGTATATGGGTTAAATGAGAATTATCAAACAATTCAAGAGGCTGGTTATGCAGTCGTTTTGGAAGCGCAGAAATCGGTGCTTAAAAGGTATTCACGAAAAGATGGTACGGCTGTTGCAATAGGAAATTGTGAGCTTACAGGAGAACAAGTTAGGATACTGATCAGTTTAAATGTAGAAATTGTAGTGGCTTTAGATGAAGGAATTGATATAAACCATATTAGACAGGAATGTGATAAATTTTATCCTATTAGAAAAGTAAGTTACATATATGATCGTTGGGATTTGATTAAAAAAGGTAGTAAAGACAGTCCTGCTGATATGCCAAATAAAATATACTACTTCCTTCTCAAGCATCGTGTTTTATATGATGAGTCAGAAAGGAGAAAGTTAAGAGATTGGCAAGAAAAACAAGTAAAGAATTAACAGAAATTTGTAACAAGTTTGGTGTTGATACATTATGGTCATGGTCAAGGTATCATTGTTACAAACAAGATAGATGGGAATATTTTTTGAAATACATCCTACACAAGAAAGAAGATAGAACAAATAGTATTTATTGTGTATCTGGTGGTAATGTACATGATATTATTGAGCAGCTATATACTGACAAAATTAAATATGAGGATATGCCAGATTTATATGAAGATAGCTTATTTACAATGAATTGTGCAGAACTCAAATACAATCGCAGTGATTCTGATAAAAATGATGCAATAGCAAATAAATATGAAAATTGCATTAGACATTTCTTTAAAAATCATAATCTGATTACTTTCCCACATAAAGTTGAGCATTTTATTACAATTAAAATTTCTGATGATATTTATATGCAAGGATATATTGACATGCTTTATATCGAGTCATACAAAGATGAAAATGGCAATGAGAAAAAACGTGTACATATTGTAGATTGGAAAACATCTACACGTTATCAAGGCGCAAAAATTGACGCTGAATGTGGTCAGTTGGTTATTTATGCTGAAGGTATTAGACAAGCATTAAATATTCCATTGGAAGATATTGTATGCGAATGGAATTTCTTAAAATATGTCACAGTTACCATTGAACAGAAAAATGGTAAGAAAAAAGATAGATATATAGAAAGAAATTCTATAGGCGAAAGTCTTATCAATACGGCAAAGATGTGGCTGAAAAATTTCGGATATGAAGATGATATTGATAAATATGTTGATGAAATGGTGTTAAACAACAATATTGATTGCTTACCAGATGAGGTTAGAGAAAAATTTGAAATTCATGATTGTTATGTACAAGTACCTCTAACAGAAGAAAAGATTAACGATTTAAAAGAAGACATTATCAATACAGTCGAAGAAATTAACTCTAAAGAGAGAGAATATAAGAATAGTAAAGATGAAAATATCTTTTGGCAAGAAGTGACAGATGCCGATGAATTTAGATTGGCAACCCTCTCAGGATATTCTAGGTCGTTGCATAAACCATATGACCAGTATCTGAAAGAGAAGGAATTATTCAAAGAAGAAACTGAATCTGATCCTGATGCAGACGAAGATGATTTATTGGCATTTGTGAATAGTTTATAGATATAGGTAGGTGAGAAGTTGAGCAATTTAACAGTATTACATTTACATAGTATGGATTCTAACCCATATAGCGGTCTTGAAGTTGACTCAATCACCCCTTTTCAAGCTTATATTGATAAAGCAAAATCAGAAGGAATGAAAGCCATTGCTTTTACAGAGCATGGCGCAGTCCTTCATAATGTTGCAAAAAGACAGGCATGTGAAAAGGCTGGGTTGAAATATATTAATGCAGAAGAATTCTATGTAACAGAAAAAATTGACATGGATAATCTGCAAAGAGACAATTATCATTGTTGCTTATACGCAAAGAATTATGATGGGGTATTAGAACTTAACAAGCTTTCTTCTGATTCATTTAATCGTAATGATGGTCATTTTTATTATAATCCACGAATTACCTTAGAGGAACTTGAGAATACATCAGATAATATTTTAGTATTAACAGCTTGTGTTGCAGGCATGTTATGTAAAGGAACGAAAGAAGTACAGGAAAGATTTCTGAAATTCCTTATTAAAAATAAGCATAGATGTTGGTTGGAAATACAGCCACACAATTTTGACGTTCAGATTTATTACAATCAGTATTTGTATAGAATTGCTCAGAAATATGGAATGAAGCTTATTGCTACAAGCGATGTACACGCTATTGATAAGGATCATATGATGGGTAGAGCAGTGATGCAGAAATCAAAAAATGTTAATTTCCATGACGAGGATGCGTGTGATTTATCATGGAAATCTTATGATGATATGGTTACTGCCTTTGAATTACAGAATGCATTACCAAAATCAATTTATCTTGATGCAATCGAAGAAACAAATAGATTTGCAGATAATATTGAATCATATGAATTAGATTATAGTAATAAATATCCAAGATTATATCCTGATGCTGAGAAAGAATTTAAGGCACGAATAGTTCAAGGTGTAAAAGAACGTGGAATAAGCAAACTCCCAAATTATAAAACAGAGTATATTCCAAGGATACAGGAAGAGTTAGAAACATATAAACATAATGATGCTATTGATTTTATGTTACTCGATTCAGATTACAAGAATTGGCTGCTAAAAAATAATATGCACTATGGATGTTCAAGAGGTTCTGTATCTGGTAGTGAGATTGCATATTTGATTAAATGTACTGATGTTGATTCAGTTAAATATAAGCTTAACTTCTCACGATTTATGAATCCTGAAAGAATGTCATTGGCGGATGTAGATACTGATATTTACGCAGAAGATAGATATAAAGTGCGAGAGTATCTATTTAATAAGGAAGGTTTGTATTGTTGCAACATTATTACTTTTAATACAATTCAGTTAAAAGCAGCGATAAAAGATATCGGTAGAGCATATGGGATGACTCCTGATCAAACTCAGGGATTATCAAATATGGTAGAAACTGATGATAAAGGCAAGGATTACATGCCAGAAGAAATCAGAGAACAATATCCAGAAATGTTTAAATATATTGATATGGTAATTGGGACAATTACATCACTTGGAAGACATGCAGCAGGAATTGTTTGTAGTCCTACAGATATAAGATATGATTTTGGAACATTATCTATTACATCAGATCCACGTCCTGTAAGCCAAATAGACATGCACGAAATTGATTCTTTAAATTATGTAAAGTTAGATTTGTTAGGATTAAATGCTGTTGGATTAATTGATGGTGCTTGTAAACTTGCAGGTATAGACTATTTAACACCTGATAAGGTTAATTTCTCAGATGAAAATGTTATTAACTCAATAGCAAAAGATACTACATTGATATTTCAGTTTGAAAGTGGTTTTGCAAGTGATTCATTAAAAAGAACACTTAGTAAAGAAACCTTGGAGAATATTAAAGCACAGAATGACAACATCTCATATCTTGATGTCATGGCTATGGTCAGTGGTGCTATTAGACCAGCAGGTGAATCTTATAGAGAACAGTTATTCAATGGTATTTACAAAGATAATGGCAACGAAGCACTTAATAATTTCTTGAAACCTACGCTTGGTTATTTAGTATATCAGGAACAGATTATTGATTTCTTACATGACTTCTGTGGATTTACTATGGGACAAGCAGATATTGTCCGTAGACATTTTGCTAAAAAAACAGGTACTGAAGCAGATATACCTATTATTGAAAATGGTGGATATATGGTAGATATTCACGGTAATAAAGATGATAGATATATTCCAGGATTTATTGCAATTGCACAAGAGAAGTATGGAATGACAGAAGCTGAGGCAAAAGAAACTATAAAATCATTCTTGATAGTAATCGAAGATGCATCTAATTATTTATTTTCACGAAATCATTCCGTTCCATATAGTATGATAGGTCTATTTATTGGATGGTTAAGGTATTACCATAAGATTGAGCTATTAACATCAGCATTGAATGTTTATGTAGACAATAATGAAAAAATGTCAAATATCAAAGAATATATTAAATCACAGGGAATAGAAATCAAAGGAATAAAATTTGGCAAATCCAAAGCACAGTATTTTATGGATAAAGATGAAAATGCCATTTATCAAGGAATCTCTTCTATAAAATATTGTAATGATCAGATCGCAGACGAATTATATGAATTGTCTAAAAATCATTATGATAATTTTGTTGATTTACTTTCTGATATTATATCAAAAACATCTGTGGATGATAGACAATTACATATTCTTACAACACTAAATTTCTTTTCTGAGTTTGGCAAAAATAAATATTTACTATCAATTATTGATATGTACAATTTGTTAGGAAAATGCAAGACATTGAAAAAAGATAAAATTGCATCACTGAACATTAGAGAAGAAGATGTAAGAAAATGTGCAGAGAAAGAGACACCTAAACAGTATAGTAATGTTGATAAGGTCAAACTTGTAAAACTAATAATAGGTGGTTTGGAGAATAAAGCTTTATCAATAAAAGAACAGATTGTATATGAGCAAGAGTATCTTGGAAATATAATGTACAAAAATCCGAAAGCACCAAAAGATATGTATTATGTTCTTGAGTGTAAGTTCTATAAGGATAAAACAAAACCATACCTTATGCTTTATAACATGAGAGATGGTGAGTATCTTAAAACAAAAATCACTTCTGGAAAATCATTTATTGAATCCCCATTTATAGCAGGTAATGTCATCAATGTAAAAGAATTTGGTGAAAGAAATAAAATGAAGAAGGTTGGTGGCGATTGGATTAAAACAGATGAAAAAGAGAGAATAGTAAAGAAGTGGGACGTATATTAGAAGGAGATATAAAGTTGGATAAAATAATTGAGTTTAAATGTGTACCAGAAAGACCTGTATATAATTCTACTGACTTCAAAATATATGGCGTTTCTGTCAATTCATTTGAATATCCTGATGTACAGATTGGCAAATATGGCACAGCAACTATTAAAGGTAATATTTCAGAACTTAATCTTGGAGTTGACTACATTGTAAAAGCAAAGGAGGTATCCGATTCTCATGGAGTCGGATACGATGTAATCAATATTAAAAGAGAGAAACCTACTACATTAGCAGCAACAAGAAATTTCTTATATGAAATATTAACACCAAATCAAACGGATGTATTACTTGAAGCGTACCCTGATATTGTAGATAGGATTATGAATAACAGATTAGATGATATTGATTTGAATAAGACTAAAGGAATCAAGGATTATACATTCAATGTCATTAAAAATAAAGTTATAGAAAATTTCAAGTTAGCTGAGATTGTTGAAGAGTTCAGAGGTTTATTCAATCTTTCAACAGTAAAAAAGTTGTATGACAAATATACATCAGTAGATAAAATCAAGGAAGTTATCAGAGAAGAACCTTATCAATGTTTATGTAGACTTGGTGGAATTGGTTTTAAGACCGCCGATTCATTATTACTTACCCTTGATAAAGATGGCAAGGAATGTCAAAAAAATGGAAAGAAACCAGTGTTGTTTTTTGGATTTGATTTGATTACATCATACCAAAGAGCAAAAGCATGTGTAGACTATTTACTTGATGAAAATGAGAACAATGGCAATACATATATGCATGTTGGTGATTTGAAGAAACAGTTTGATGTTTTAGTTCCAGAAGCAAAAAATAATTTGCCACTCATATTAAAAGGTGAGAATGATGTTATATTTGATAGAGAATTATTAAGTGTATGTAAAAAAGAAACATATGAAACAGAGAAATATATATCAGATAGGATTAAAGAAGGATTACAAATACATACTAAATGGGATTGTGATTGCTCTAAATTTCAAGAACTTGACGGATTCAAATTAACAGACAATCAGTGTAAAACTTCTCAATATATGTGTGAAAACAACATAGTTCTTTTAGTTGGTTATGGTGGTAGTGGTAAATCATCGAGTACACAAGCATTTGTAAATATGCTTAATGCATATAACAAAAGACACTTACTTTTAGCACCTACTGGTAGAGCTGCAAAGGTATTATCAGGATTTACAAATGAAAATGCCATGACAATCCATAGAGGTCTTATGTATATGCCACCTGCCGATTGGGGATTTAATGAAGAAAACAAATTACCATATGATGTAGTAATCGTAGATGAATTTTCTATGGTTGATATTTTCTTATTTAGAAGATTGCTTGAAGCTATTGATTTTGAAAAGACTAAATTACTTTTAATTGGTGATGATGCACAGATTCCTTCAGTTGGAGCTGGTAATGTGTTATATGACTTATTGAAATGTGAAAACATACCTACAATTACGCTTGATAAAGTATTCAGATATGGTAAAGGTGGTCTTTCAACAGTTGCTACAGATACAAGAACGGGAACAGAGTATTTAGATAAAACAAAAACTGGTATGCAAGTATTTGGAGAGGATCAGTCATATATATTTATGCCGATTCTTCAGGACAAGCTTGTTGGATATACAGTGAAATTGTATCAAACGTTATTATCTAAAGGATATACAGTAGATGATATTGCAGTTCTTTCCTGCTATAACGTGGGTGATTATGGAACAGTAGCATTAAATAAAAAGATACAGAATGCAGTTAATTCTAATCCAAAGGCGAAAATTACATTTGGAGATACAGAATTCAGATTGAATGACATTGTAATGAACTATGCTAATGATTATAAAGCAATTATCTATAATGAGGAATATATTGATGATAAAAATACAACATTTATTGCTAATGGTGAATCTGGTAGAGTTGTAAAAATTCTAAAAGATGCAATGGTTGTTGATTATGATGGAACGCTTATCTATATCCCAAAAAGTTCTATGAAAAATATTCGATTGGCTTATGCTATCAGCACACACAAATCTCAGGGGGGTCAGTTCAAGGTGGTTGTTTTAATTACGCCTAAAGCACATACCTTCATGTTGAATTCCAATTTGTTATATGTAGGAGAAAGTAGAGCAAAAGAAAAATGTTATCACCTTGGAGAAATTCGTACAGTAAATAATGCACTTAAAAAGAAGGAAAATTTCGATAGAAAAACAATGCTTCAGATATTTATGAAAGCAGAATAGGAGAATATATGAATAGTAAGTCAAGCATTTTTGATTCGATTTTAAACACAATTGAATCAGAAGATATTAGAAAATTTGCAAAAAGATGTATTGAAACAATCCCAGATTATTTTTGGAATGTGGGTGCGTCAAGTACGGGAAAATACCATCCTCAATATGCTCTTGGTGATTTAGGATTGGCAAGACATACATGTGCTTTGGTAAGATTCTTAAACCATATTTTTGCGGTTGATTGCTTTGGTAAGAATTTTACTCAAAGAGAGAAAGATTTAATGAGAGTTGCAGGGATGATGCATGATTCACGAAAAAGCGGAAATGATGATGACTTCACAAAAAATAAATATACAAAGTTTGACCATCCTCTTTTAGCAGCTAATGTTATTCGTGAGTTAAAAGGTAATGAACTTCCTGACGAAGAAATCGAAATGATTGCAACTACAATTGAGAGCCATATGGGTGCATGGAATACTGATAAAAGAAGTTCAACGGTATTGCCATTGCCTAAAAACAAATATCAGACGATTTTACACTTAGCAGACTACCTTGCAAGTCGTAAAGATATTGAAGTTCTATTTGACGGATTTGAAGCACTAAAGAAAGAAACCGTTAAGTTGGAGGATTATGTTCTGAACTTTGGAAAACACAGTGGCGAGAAGCTTGTTGATGTTGCTCAGTCAGATCCAAGTTACATATCATGGGCTAAAGAAAATATGAATAGAGAGCCAATTAAGAGTTTATTAGCCAAGCTGTAGAGAATAATACAATAGAGGATTTCTGGAATGCCCATAAATAGGGCGTTTCAGAGACTTAAAAAGCCAAGGAAAGACGGATTTCATGCCGTTATCAGCACAATATATAGTGGTTGGATAAACACACAACTTCTATATATAGTACATAACAAAGGAGATGATACTACATATATGAAATTTTATGAACGATTAGAACACTGGTCATATTTATTAAAATCAAAAGCATTATATCATGAGCTGAAATATTATGTAAAGAAACGACAAAGACATATTAAACGATTATATAGTTTTAATAGTAGAGGGATCGGTAAAACATATAATCTGATGAAGATTAGTGGTAAATATAAAATTCCTGTTATTGAACCGATGGGAAGCATGGCAGATTATGCATATAAAATGCACTTAAAATTCAATCCAATTGTACTTACACCAAGTCAGTTGAGAGGGAGAGCGCAGCCAGGAACAATTATATTGGTTGATGAAAAACAATTATTGAATGAAAATGCTAAATCTGAATTAGATAGATATATACAAGTTGGATTTGAAACAGAGAATTAAATATAAGGAGAATACTTTATGAGTTCAACAAGAGACAATACATACACAAATACAGATAACAGAACATTTTATCTTTCTGACGATGTAGATAATGAATCTATTGGAAAATTGATGTGGTATCTTTTATATCAGATTCGAGAAGACGATGAGAAAGATGAAAAAGAGAAAGATTATAAACGTGAGCCAATTAAACTATACATCAACTCGTATGGTGGATCTGTTTATGATATGTGGGGATTAATTGATGTCATTCTTAATAGCAAAACTCCAATCTATACATATTGTACAGGATATGCAATGAGTGCAGCTTTTAAGATTTTCTTAGCAGGTCATAAGAGATATTGTTACAAGCATTCGACATTTATGTATCATCAAATGAGTTGTTGGAGAAGTGGTAAATACCAAGATTTGGTAGAAGACAGAGAAGAAATGGACTGGCTGAATAAAAAGATTGAAGAATATGTAATCGACAGAACCAATCTCACAAAAGATGATATTAATGAGATTCGTGAAAAGAAGAAAGATTTCTATATTCATTCTGATAAAGCAGTCAAGTATGGAATTGTTGATGAAGTTTTGTAGAGAATAGAGAATAATACAGTAGCAAGAATCGACAGTTTCCTTGGAAGATTGGAGGTAAAAATGGACACAATTGTTGTAAATTTATTTGGTGAGCCATCAGCAGGTAAGAGTACATGTGCAATGGACATTACAGCACAATTAAAAAGACACGGTATCAATGCTGAATATGTTTCAGAGTTTGCCAAGGATAAGGTATATGAAAATAATGGTGAAGTATTTAAACACCAGGAATATTTATTTGGCAAACAATCATTCAAGATGGGTAGAGTTAAGAATAAAGTGCAGGTTATGATTGTTGACTCTCCTTTAATATTAAGTGCTGTATATAACACTGACGAAGTGTTGGGAGAAGACTTTAATAAGACTGTACTGAATGTGTTTAATTCATACAATAATAGAAATTATCTGCTCACAAGATATTACTCTTATGAGAACGAAGGAAGATTCCAGAATGAAGACGAAGCAAAAGAAATAAGAAAAGAAATTATTGATAAGTTAAATCAGTACAATATTAAATATGAAGAGATTGATTCTACAGAATCAAATTGTGAATACATAGTGGAAGAAGTTATGGAGGAAATTAGAAATGAACAGCAAAGGACATTTATTTATTAGTTTAGGAAAATCAGCAATTAGAGTGATTGGTGGAATTGTAACATTGTTAAATGGTTCAATTATTCCATTAGCGGTAGGAATTATTGTTGCTGAAGTTGGTGGTGTGTTAGAAGAATTGGTTGATGAGAGATAGGTCAAGAAACCATTATTTCATTGTAATAATTTTTATATAAAAATTCATGGAATTTCTTAGAGCAATTCGCTCATTATTTCACAAGCAAAAGGAGAATAAATAATCAGGAGGTGATTATTATAGAATGGTACGTTTATTATCATGATTCCAATGCACAAAAAATTATTAAATGGAATATATTCAATCATGGAAGTTTTAAAAAAGAAGTTGATGTGCTTTTAAAAGAGAAAATAGATAAGGATGATTTCTCTGAAAAATTAAAAAGAGAAATGATGTATTATTTTTGGTCTAGATGTGAATATGAAATAATTTTATCACCTTGGACTGGACGAGCAGATAATATTAAGATTGATATTTACGACCAAATAATGATGAATTTTGACGGGTTTGTTGATTATTGTTGGTCATTCAAGTCAGAAAAACCTTAAAAATAAGGCGAAATTTGATATGAAATTTCCAAGTAAATTGGACTTTCATTGGAATTTGATAAATAGGAGGAATAAATGGGAACAGTTATTATTACAAACGACACGACAAAAACACCAATTACAATGATTGGATTTTATGCAGGTGTATGTTGGGGTGCTGATACATCTAATCAAGAAAAGAATTATAAGCGTGGCTTAAATTGTATTGAAAGTGTACATGGAAGAACATGGGAGTTTCCAGATGTTTATGCGATTATTGATGGATATTCCGCAAAAGTTCTGAGGGAATGGTATACACATATAGGTTGTTTACCAACACGTTTACAAGGTTCAACACGTTATATTGATTATTCTAAAGATGAAGGTTTTGAATATACAACTCCACCATCAGTAAAGAAGACACAAGAAACCGAATTAGAATGGCACAGTTTTATGAAATATGTCAATTCAAAAATTCAATGGTTTATTGAAAATGGAATTCCTGTTGAAGATGCAACAATGTGTTTGCCATTAGCATATAGCAGTAATATGGTTGATAAACGTAATTTCAGAAACATAGTAGATATGACCGCACAAAGATCTTGTTCGAGGGCATATTGGGAATATAGAAATGAATTAATGAAAGATTATCTTGAAGCTTTAAGAGAATATTCTGATGAATGGAAAACATTGATTGATATGACGTGCAAACCTAAATGTGAAAAATTAGGATATTGTGAAGAAAAAAAGTCTTGTGGTAGAAAACCTAAGAAAGAGGTATAGTTATGGCATCTTTTTACATTATTTCAGGTGAACAATATGAAGAATATAAGGAATTAAAAAAGAAAAATAAACCAATGAGAAAATTGCTTGGATATGATAAATGTTATTGTCCTGTATGTGATTATGTGACTGATAATTGTGTACCTAGACAAAATTATTGCGATAGGTGTGGACAGAGGTTATATAAGAGATGGTATAAGAAGAAATAAAAAGAGGTGATTAATACGAGAAATCCAAATAGATTATACAACTTTTACAACGAAGTAACCCGATTGCACATGACATATATGCCTGATTGGAGAGTAGGACAATTTTGGATGAACTTTTTAGGTTGGGTTCAAAGTAAAAAGAATAGAGATCCGTTCTTTCCAGAAGAATCAGAAATGCTTGCATACTTAAAAGAATATTGTGGAGAGGAAAGTAATGGAAGAAGTAATTAAAATATTTGAACAAATTAAAAATACAAGTAGTACAAATGATAAGAAAGCTATTATTGCTGCCAATAAAGATAATGAATTATTTAAAAAATGCTTGATATTTTTATTGGATTCCAATATTGTAACAGGCATTAGTGATAAAAAGTTGAAGAAATTTGTTGGAATGTCTGGACATGAATTAAATACATTTGAAGATATTATGAAATATCTTACTGATTTTAATTCTGGTAGCGATATGGACATTGGTACAGTGCAAGGTTTTATTGAAAGTCAACCAAAAGAGTATAGAAATTTTTACTCGCAAATAGTTACAAAGAAATATCGACTTGGTTGTGATAAGAAAGTTATAAATAGTGTAATTCCTAAATTGATTCCAGCATGGGACGTTCAACAAGCCTATCCGATATCAGATAAAAACAAACCTAAAGATGGCGAGTGGTTTGCGTTAAGTCAAAAATTAAACGGTAATAATTGTGGATGGTATAAAGGGCAGTTAATCAGTCGTCAAGGAAAATCATTCAAAGGACTTGACCATATCATCAAAGATATTGAACGGTTACCAAAAGCAGAGTGTTTCTTTATCAATGGTGAACTTATCCGAAAAAATTATGACAATCTTTCTGATAATGATAACTTCCAGATTGGAACAGGCATTATCAATTCTGACGATTCTGACAAATCTTGTATCAAATTTGTTATCTATGAAATTATTCCAGTTGAAGAATTTGAAAACGGAGAGAGTAAATTAGGATATAAGGCTCGCAGAGAAACATTATTAAATCCGCTTATAACAGCAATATCAAGACTTGGAACTGATAATCTTGAAGTTGTACCTATTATATACGAAGGAACAGATCAATCTGTTGTTCAACCATTACTTGATAAAGCAGATTCAAATGGTTGGGAAGGATTAATGCTTAACAAGGACACAAAATGGAAGAATAAACGCAATAACGGCATCCTAAAAATTAAGTCTTTTAAACATGCTGATATTCTTTGTACAAATATTGTTGAGGGTGATGGTAAATACAAAGGAACACTTGGTCTTATCAAATGTGATTATAAAGGATATGAACTTGGTGTTGGTTCTGGATTTACTGACGAGCAACGTAACTATTATTGGAATAATCCGAATGAGATTGTTGGAAAAATTGTACAGATTAAATTTAAGGGCGAAACTAAAAATAAAAATGGTGGTCTTTCGGTTCAGTTTCCAATTTTCGAGATTATCAGGAATGATAAGTCTGAACCTTCTTATAACTAATCCATAAACTAAATTTATAAATCAATCAATGAATAAAAACACACAAAATAAAAATAAAAAAAGAGAATATATAAAAAGAGGTGAGAAACAATTCAGCAGCAAAAGAGGATTATCTATGCAAAAGACTTGATTAAAGAATTAGAAAAACATCCCGATGCATTTATATGTATCGGTAAGCTTGGTGATGATTTTGGGAGACATGACCAAAGAGTACTTAATACATTTTTACGTGATGGACAGACATTAGTCTTAAATATAGAAAACTACAAGGAAAATAACTTCGTAAAATATTATGAAGGTTAAAATTAAAGGAGGATATATGAATCGAATTAGAGCAGTAATAGCAATAGCATGTGTATGTAGCAGTTTGTTGTCAACAGATATTTCAGCTAAAAACGAACAGCCTGTCCCCACGTTCCATAAGATAATTCATAAAACGCCACAACTTCAAGCTAAGAAGAAATATAAGATAGGTTATATTAATGGAACAAACATATACATTCGAACTAAGCCAACAACAAAGAGTAAACATTTATCGAGAATGTTGATGTATGGCAACAAGGTTAAATACAAGAAAGTTAATAGTAAATGGTCTAGTGTAAAGTCTAAAAAGATGCATTTTAAAGGTTATATCATGACTAAATACATCTCTCCTCAAAAAGTCTTAAAAAAGGAACTACTTATACTAATATTCCATCGTATAAACTGTGGTCTTATATGGATTACAGATGTATTACCAATACTTCTAGCAAACAATACAAACTTCAAAGACGTGCTTATACAGGCAATTATGGTATTCGTCAGGTTAAGGGTAGATATTGTATAGCAGTTGGATCATATTACACAACAAAAATTGGAACAAAAATAGATTTAGTTCTAAATAATGGGACAGTTGTTCCTTGCATATTGGCTGACTGTAAAGCTAATAAGCATACTGATAGATATAATCAGAAGACGCCAGATGGCTCATTAGTAGAATTTGTTGTTAATACATCTAGTTTGACTAGGATGGCTCGTAGAATGGGAGATATTTCATATAGTAATTCAAAGTGGCGTTCAAAAATAAAGAAAATAATTATATATAAATAGGAAAAAACTAATGAAAGAATACATAATTAAATTAGATAATTCAGAAAAATTAAAGTCATTTTCTAAATTCATATCTCAATTTTCTTTTCAAATTAATGCTTTAGAAGGACGAAAAGCAGTCAATGCTAAAAGCATATCTAAACTTCTATTACTAAATCTTGATAACGAGATTAAAATTCATGCTTATATTAACAGTCTAAAAGAATATCAAAAATTAAAAAAAGGAATAGGAGAATATATATGAGTAAGGAAATTAAATTAGGAACAAAAAAATATCCTTATTGTTCAAATCGCACATGTGAAGATTTCGAATGTATAAGACATTGGAATTATGCACCTTGGAATGTATTAATTATGCGAGAAGATTATGAACCGAATAGTAAGGGTATTTGTAAAAATAAGTTAAAGTAGGGAGGGAGATAAATTATGTCAACAACAGGAATTGTATTGTTATCAATTGTTTCATTTATTGTAGGACTCTTGTTTTTGGCATTATGACTATTAGCTTATGTCAGGCTGCTTCTGATAGAGATGATAATATTCGTTATTCATTGGATAGTGATTTTGTAGAAACAGATGAAGAAAGTTAGGTGAAAATATGGTTATTTTAATTGGCAAATCTGCGTCAGGAAAAGATACAGTTGCAAAAAGATTAATTAAAGATTATGGCTATCAGAAAATTGTCACTTGGACAACTAGACCAATGCGACCGGGAGAGAAACAAGATATTACATATCACTACACTTCAGATGAAGAATTTCAGGACAAGATTGAGGAAGGATTCTTTGCTGAGTGGAAGAAATATGATTCAGTATTCGGAACTTGGTATTATGGAACACCATTGTTAGAGATTGAAAGTTTTACTGATGAAAACAGAGTGATTATTATAACTCCTGATGGATATGAAAACATTCGCCAATATCTTGATCGGAATACTTTAGTAGTCTATTTAGATGTAAAGAATAGTATTCTTAAAAAGAGATTAAAAAAACGTGGTGATAATCCAAAAGAGATTAAGAGAAGATTAAAAAGTGACAATGAAGACTTTAAAGGAATTAAAGATAAAGTCCATGTGGTTATTGAAAACAATAATCGTGACATTGATGAAATTACAAAGATGGTTTATAAAATGCACGAAATGCGAAAGAGGTAAAAGATGAAAGATTTTAATATATATTTAGCAGGTGGAATGCAAAATCTTAGTTTTGACGTGTCTAATATTTGGAGAAACAATGTAATAAAATCATTCAAAAATGTGTATTCATATAGCAACGTTAAATGTATTAATCCAAATGATTATTATAATTTCAAAGAGGTTACATATGACAGTCAGCATGAAGTTATGGATTTTGACTTATATAAGGTACGTCATTCTGATTTAGTCATCGTCAACTTCAATGATGTAAAGTCGATAGGAACAGCGATGGAACTAGCAGTTGCACACGAAAATGGTATTCCTATCATTGGATTAAATGAAGAACATAATGAACTTCATCCTTGGGAAAGTTGTGTGTGCAATAAGATATTCCACAATATGCAGAAGATGATTAGATATATTGCTGATTATTATTTAAATTAAATAATGAAACAATAGTGAAAGAATAGTAAAAAAAATGAATAGTGATAAAAAGAAATTATTAATAGAACTTATATGTAAAGAACAAACAGAGATGATTGTTGAAGATCATTCTTAGTACGATTCTGACCGATATAAGGCATTAGAGGAACTAAAGGTAAAGATTAAGGACATGTAATTTGAAATACTAATTTTAAATAGGTTTTTGGAAAGGAGAAAAGGATTGAAAGTATTAAAAAGAGATTGTACAGAAGTAAATTTTGATAAGTCAAAGATTTCAACAGCAATTCTTAAAGCAATGAAGAATGGTTCAGGTATTGTAAAACCAAAAATTGCCGAAGATATTGCAAATGAGATTGAAGAAATATGTAAAGATAAAGAAGAAATAAGTATATCTGATGTTGAATCAATGGTTTATGATAAATTAATCACAAAAAAACAGAGACTTACTGCAAAAGCTTATGAAGGATATAGGAGTATTCGTGAGTTTCAGAGAGAAAATGAGAATACAACAGATTCCGAGATTGATGAACTGTTAGATGGTGAAAGCGAATATTGGAATACTGAAAATTCCAATAAGGATTCAAAAGTATTAAATACTCAGCGTGATTATATGGCAGGAATTGTTAGCAAAGATATTTCTCGTAGATTTTTACTTCCACCAGAAATTGTACAAGCAAATGATGAAGGTATTATTCATTTTCATGATATTGACTATTTTGGTATGAAAGCGATGAGCAACTGCTCACTTATCAACCTTGAAGATATGTTACAGAATGGTACTTGTATTAATAAAGTAAAGATTGAAAAGCCTCATAGATTTATTACTGCTTGTACAATCGCTACTCAGATTATTCTTGGTGCTACATCACTTCAGTATGGAGGGGCTACAATTACTCTTACACATTTAGCCCCATTTGTAAGAGATAGTTACAACAAATACTATGAGAAATATAGGTCATGGGGATTTTCTGGTGAAGATTGTAAGAGATATGCAGAAGCTGATACCAAAAAAGAAGTGGCAGATGGTGTTCAGACTTTTAACTATCAGTGTAATTCTATGTCTAACTCAAATGGACAGTCTCCTTTTTTGAGTGTATTTATGTATCTTGGAGAGACTACAGAGTATAAGAAGGAACTTGCAATGATTATTGAGGAATTTCTTAATCAGAGATTACTTGGTCTTAAAAATGAAGTTGGCGTATATGTCACACAAGCATTTCCAAAGCTTCTCTATGTCTTAGAAGAAGATAATATTCATGAAAATTCCCCTTATTGGTATTTAACAAAACTTGCAGCTAAGTGTACTGCAAAGAGAATGAACCCCGATTATATTTCAGAGAAGATTATGAAGAAATATAAAGAAGGTAACTGTTTTCCATGTATGGGCTGCCGTAGTTTCCTTTCACCTTATAAAGATGAAAATGGTTATTATAAATTTTATGGAAGATTTAATCAGGGCGTTGTCACATTGAATCTTGTGGATGTAGCGTTATCATCTGAAGGCGATTATGAAAAGTTTTGGGATTTGATGGAACAGAGAACAGAATTATGTCATAAGGCATTACTTTGCAGGCATAAACGATTAGAAGGAACATTATCTGATGTCGCACCTTTATTATGGCAGTATGGAGCATTTGCAAGACTTAAAAAAGGTGAAAAGATTGATAAGTTACTTCATAATGGATACGCAAGTATTTCTCTTGGATATGCAGGTTTATATGAATGTGTAAAATATATGACTGGTAAATCACATATTGATTCACAGGAAGGTCATAATTTTGGTATTAAAGTAATGCAGTTTATGAATGATAAATGTGACCAGTGGAATAAAGAACATTATATTGGATTTTCAATTTACGGATCTCCAATAGAAAACACAACGTATAAATTTGCAAAGTGTCTACAGAAGCGTTTTGGAATCATTAAAGGTATTACAGATAGAAACTATATCACAAACAGTTATCATACATTTGTAAAAGAACCAATTAATGCATTTGATAAACTTGCTAAAGAATCAGAATTTCAGGCGTTATCACTTGGAGGTGCAATATCTTATGTTGAGACAGATGGATTGGTAAATAATGTAGATGCTATTTTGGAAATGAATAAATTCATCTATGACCATATCATGTATGCAGAAGAAAATACAAAATCTGATTACTGTCAGGTTTGTGGTTATGACGGTGAAATCAAAATTATTGATGAAGGTGGCGAACTTATTTGGGAATGCCCAAATTGCCACAATAGAGATAAAGACAAGATGAATGTAGCGAGAAGGACTTGCGGATATATTGGAACTAATTACTGGGGAAAAGGACGTACTCAGGAAATTAAGGAGAGATATGTTCATATGACAGATATTGCGGAGGATTTATAATGAGATACGCACAGATTAGATCTATGGATATTTCTAATGGGGAGGGAGTTGGAGTCTCCCTCTTCGTCCAAGGTTGTCCATTTCACTGTAAAAACTGTTTTAATTCTGAAACATGGGATTTTAATGGTGGTAAGGAGTGGACAGAAGAAACAAAAAATAAATTTATGGAACTCATTGATAGACCGTATATCAGACGAGTTTCCATATTAGGGGGTGAACCTCTCCACGAAAACAATCTCTCTGAAGTCTTATCTCTTGTTAAAGAAATTCGTGAAAAATTCCCAGATAAAACAATATGGCTCTATACAGGTTATTCTATAGAAGATATTGTAAATTTTAATACAAAACCTTATTCTGTAGTTCAACAATACTTTGACATAGATAATTTTATTAGAAATGCTATATTAATCTATGTAGATGTTTTAGTTGACGGAGAATATATAGACGAACAAAAAGATCTCACATTAAAATTCAGAGGTTCAAAGAATCAAAAAGTAATTGATGTAAAAGAAACGCTTAAACAAGAGAAGGTGGTTCTATATTGTGACTAAATTAAATAAAAACGATACTGTTTACTTTGTTAAAATCCCACCTAATCCTGAATTTGCAGAAATATATGATTTACATATTAGAACCGTAGCAGAGGATTATTATGTAGGATTAGATAATACAACAAATAAACATGCTTATGTATTCAAAGATAAGGATATTGATAAAGCAGTTTTTCTTGATAGAGCAGATGCATTAGAAAAATTGATGAAATTAAAAGGAGAATATAATAGTGGAAACAATTAAAATTAAATACTTTGATAAAGAAATTGATAAGATTGAAAAAATCAACAAAGGAGATTTAATTGATTTAAGAGCAGCCGAAACAGTAGAAATGAAGAAAGGTGATTTTAAATTAATTAAACTTGGTGTAGGTATGAAATTACCTGAAGGTTATAAGGCTAATGTTTATCCTCGTAGCAGTACATATAAAAACTTTGGAATAATATTAGCAAACAGTGTTGGACAAATTGACAACTCTTATTCAGGAGATGCTGATGAATGGAGATTTCCGGCAATTGCAATGAGAGATACTATTATTCATAAGAATGATAGAATATGTCAGTTTGAAATACAGAAGATTCAGCCTGAAATTGAATTCATAGAAGTAGAACACTTAGATGAAGAGTCAAGAGGTGGAATTGGTAGCACTGGAAAGGCATAGATTATGAATAATAGAGAAGATAAAATATATTATGAGATACCAGAATTTAATGGCAAAAACATACCTGTAAAAGAAGTTGCAAAACTTATGGGAAAAGATCAACAATTTATTAG
>OOCX01000560.1_pt1 | contig 28334 bp, 14 predicted proteins | sample 1671231 | NCBI WGS metagenome assembly OOCX01 (sample SAMN06348135, study PRJEB24527) | human gut metagenome | biome: human gut; feature: ankylosing spondylitis patient; material: feces | host: Homo sapiens | place: China | collected 2015-10 | reverse complement strand
CGTTTTTATTTTCATTCTCATTTATTAGTTTCTGAAATACCGTTGGTCAGGGATGACAAAAATGGCATGTATGTGGCTTTAAACAGAGATGTTTTATACTTGCATTTAGATAAGTTGAATAAAAGTAGTTTTATACCACATATTGTCTTTACAAATGCCAGTACTGGTAAAAATAACAAAATGGGAGATTCTTCTCCTATTGTAGATCAGACTTTGACTTTAGAAAAAAATGAGAGGAATGTTTCGATTACTTTTGCAGCATTGGATTTTGCCGCTTCGGGTAATTTACAATATGCATATCGTCTGAAAAATATAGATAAGGAATGGAATTGTATAGGTTATGGTCATTCTGCCAGTTTGGTTAATCTTCCGGCAGGGGATTTTGTGTTGGAAGTAAAATCTACTAATGGAGATGGATTATGGGTTGATAATATGGCCCGGTTATTTATTCATGTAAAACCGACTTTTTGGGAAACTGGGTGGGCATGGTTATTATATGTCATATTAATTCTATTGATAATTGTCGCTGTTTCTGTAACTTTAGCTTATATTTTTAATTTAAGACGAAAAGTGGACTTTGAGCAACAGATAACAAACTTGAAACTTCGTTTTTTTACAGATATATCTCATGAATTACGTACTCCGTTAACTTTAATTGCCAGTCCCATTGAAGAGGTGATCGATCATGAGAAGTTAAGTGAGGAAGGTCGGGAGAATATGTTGATAGCAAAAAAGAATACAGACCGTATGTTACGCCTTATCAACCAATTACTTGATTTTAGGAAAATACAGAATAACAAAATGAAATTGTATATTGAAGAAACAGATATAGTATCCTTGTCTAAAAAAATCTTTGAAACTTTTACCGCTTTGGCACATCAGCGGAATATTAATTTTCAGTTTATTTGTTCCTGTGATAGTTATGTGCTTTATACTGATATTGATAAATTTGAAAAAATAGTGTTTAATCTATTGTCAAATGCATTTAAGTATACTCCCGACGGCAAGAATATCGATTTTATTCTTGAACCTCAAAATGATGTTTTCTTTTTCAAAGTCAGAGATGAAGGTAATGGTATTGAACTGCAAAAAATAGATATGTTATTTAAACGTTTTGAAACTTTGGGATATACAGACCCTAATTTTTCAAGCGGGATTGGCCTTTCCTTGGTAAAAGAATTGGTTGATATGCTACATGGTTCTATCATGGTGGATAGTAAATTAGGACAGGGGAGTGTGTTCTCTGTTTCTTTGTCAAGAAGCTATGAAGTTTTCCAATCAGACAAGAATGTGGAATTCATTTTGAATGACAGCAAAACAATGCCTTCAATTGAGACACAAGTAGAACAAAAAGAAGAATTTATAAAAGATATAACAGTCTTGGTAGTGGATGATAATGAAGAACTAAGATATTTTATTGTAAGTATTCTTCGTAAGGAGTATCATATAATAGAAGCGGAGAATGGAAAAAAGGGACTTGAAATAATAAGGTTAGAATTACCGGACTTGGTACTTAGTGACGTGATGATGCCTTGTATGGATGGTATTGAATTATTGGAAGAAGTGAAAAAGAATCATGATACCAGTCATATACCTTTTGTTTTGTTATCGGCAAAATCTGCGTTGGATGATCGTATCAGAGGATTGGAATATGGTGCGGATGATTATATAACTAAACCATTTAGTTCCGGATATTTACGTGCCCGTATTTCTTCTTTGTTGAAGCAACGCGAAATGTTACATGATTATTTTATGAAACAAGCATTCAGGTCTTTTGAACAGGAGAATTTGGTAGCTTCGAGTGTTTCTTTGGATAGTTTCTCTCCTTCAATACCTCAAATAACTTCTTTTGATGAGGTATTTATTCAGAGAGTGATTCAGGTTGTGGAATCCAAACTCCAGGAACAGGACTTTAAAATTGAGGATCTGGCTGATACGATGAAAATGGGACGTACTGTTTTTTATCGGAAGGTAAAGTCTATATTGGGAGTGACCCCTATTGATTTAGTAAAGGATATGCGGGTGAAGCGGGCCATACAATTATTGGATTCGGGGAATTATAATATATCTCAAGTAGCCTATATGAGTGGTTTTTCTTCTCCCCAATATTTTAGTAGGGTATTTAAGGAGTTGAAAAATTGTACTCCGAGTGAGTATAAAACAAAAGCCTTTGATTGATAAATCAAAGGCTTTTTTATGGTTTGGCATAAAAAGTACACAGAATAGCATAAATAATATACTTTTCTATCAAGTAGTTTAAAAAATACACGGAACGGCATAAATAATGCACGTTCCCTTTTTACCTCTTTGCTATGTTTGCAATGAAATAATTTTAGGTTGCCAAATGGAATCTTATATAATAGACTATTTAATATAAAGTACTATGAAGAAAATTTTAATCTATTGTGTGATTGCCTTTTCTTTTTGGAGCTGTAAATCAGAAATACATACTGGTGCAACACCGAAAAGGGGATTTTATAGTGACAGACCGGCTAAAATTTGGGAGGAGTCACTAGTTAGTGGAAATGGTATAATGGGGGCTATGGTGATAGGAGATCCATATCAGGAATCCATTGTTTTAAATCATGCTTTGCTTTATTTGCCTATTCATTCTGCAAGGAAACCGGTAGGTCAGGGAAAATATTTAGGTAAAATTCAGCAAATGTTGTTGGAGGACAAATATATGGAGGCTTCTCAGTTTGTTGTGGATTTGGCAAACTCAGAAGGGTACAAAGGGAAACATGCAACAGATCTTTTTATTCCCGCTTTTCAATTCAATCTTTTAGGAGATACTTCTACTGTAAAACAATATGAGAGATCAGTAGATTTTACTTCGGGTGAGGTAATAGTAAATTGGGAAGATAATAATGGTGTTTTCACCCGTAAATTATTTGTTTCAAGACCTGATAATCTTGTTGTTTTGAAATTTTCATCAGACGAAGGAGCGTCTATTAATACAACATTGAGCCTTTCGAAGATAATAAGGCATGATGTGGGCCGTATCAAGAAGTTTAATCTGGATGATAACTTTTGTATAAAGAAGGTCGAATCCGGAACAATGGATAATGGGCTTTATTTTAAAGCATGGTATGAAAGACCTTGGGAGTTTGAATCTAGAAAAAGTTTTAAAGGTTACGAAGGAGTGGTACAGGTTCTACGTTCGGATGGAAAGATAGAAATGGATTCCGACCGATTGATCCTCAGGGATGCCACTGATGTGTTAATTGTTGCTCGGATTGAGCCTTCTGATAATATGGAGGAGTCTCGGGTTCTTGAAATGAGTAATGCATTAAAATCATATGATGGAACTTATGATGAATTGCTGGCGGTACATAAGAAAATTCATAAAGAATTGTTTGAACGTGTTTCTATTGATTTGGATGCATCAGAAGAGGACCGGATGAAATCTTCTGAAGAATTGTTGAAGTTAGGAGGCTCTAATCCGGCTCTTGTAGAAAAACTTTTTGATGCGGCACGTTATAATGTAATTAGTGCGACGGGTATTAATCCTCCTAATCTTCAAGGTATTTGGGGGGCTACTATGACTCCTCCGTGGTCTGGTGATTATACGACCAATGGTAATCTTCCGGTTGTCGTTTCCCATTATCTTCAGGCTAATACCCCGGAGTTGATGTTGCCTTTGTTCGACAGGCTGGAAGCATATATGGAGGATTTTAAAGTGAATGCGCGTGAACTTTTTAATTGTCAGGGTATTCATGTCCCTTCACGTTTTAGTTCCCATGGTCTGAATAATCATTTTGATGCTACATGGCCGATGACGTTTTGGTTAGCAGGAGCCGCATGGTATTCATTGTTCTATTATGATTATTATATGTACACCTTGGATAAAGATTTTCTAAGAGAGCGTGCGCTTCCGTTTATGGAGCAGGCTGCTTTGTTCTATGAGGATTTCTTAAAAGAAGGTAATGATGGAAAGTATATTTTTAACCCTTCATATTCTCTAGAGAATAATCCGGCTAATAGTTCAAGTCAGGCATGTGTCAATGCTACTATGGATGTAATGGCTGCTAATGGGTTATTGCGTTCTGTTATAGAAGCCAGCCAGATTTTAGGGGTAAATCAAGATAAGATTCCAGTATGGAAAGCGATGCAGGAAAAAATGCCTTCTTATATGTTGAATGAAAATGGGGAAATCAGAGAGTGGATGTGGAAAGATTTGCAGGATAATCATAAACACCGTCATGCTTCTCATTTATTCGGATTGTATGATTTTCATGATCCGTTGATTATGGGCAATCAAGATTTGATAGAGGGGTGTAAACGCGCTATCAATCGCAGAATGGAAATACGGCGACAGGATAACGGAGGTATCATGGCGTTTGGGATGGTTCAGTTGGCATTTGCGGCATGTGCTTTAGGAGAGACAGAAATGGCTTATGATATGTTGGTCTGGCTTGGAAATAGTTATTGGAACAACAATTTAGTTTCAACTCATGACCCTAAGAAAACATTCAATTTGGACATTTGTGGGGGATATCCGTCATTAGTGATGAAGATGATGGTTTATTCTGAACCTGGTGTAATCTCTCTTTTACCTTGTAAGCCTGTTCAATGGAAGAATGGTACTATAAAAGGGATAGCTTTAAGAGGAGGAATCCTGTTACAAGAATTAGTATGGCACGAAAAAGAAGTAAAAGCAACTTTGTTGTCCAAAATAAATCAGACTGTGAAAATCCAGTTACAAGGTATAGATAAACAGGAAATAGCGTTGAAAGTAGGTGAACCTGTTACCGTGGTTTTTTAAATTAAAAGAATGTTGAAAAATTACCTTATTTACTAATTATAAAAACACTAGTTTATGAATCAAAAAGTTTGTATTCAAAGAATGTTTATGTCTTTGATATTCAGTGTTATGTATCTGTTATCTTTTGCACAGACCCGTCAGATTTCCGGTATGGTAAAAGATATGTCAGGAGAACCGGTTATTGGTGTTAATGTTTCTGTGAAAGGAACAGGAAATGGTTCTATAACGGATTTGGATGGTAAATTTGCCATACCAAATGTGAAGGAAAAAGATGTTTTGGTTGTTTCTTACATTGGGTATCTCACTCAGTCTGTCTCTGTGGGAAAACAAACATCTTTCATAATTACATTGAAAGAGGACACTCAAGCTTTGGATGAGGTCGTTGTTGTTGGTTATGGTGTACAAAAGAAAAGAGATCTTTCAGGTGCAGTATCTTCTGTAAAGTCTCGGGATATTACTGCTATTCCTACTACAAATGCTTTAGAGGCTTTGCAAGGAAAAGTAGCAGGATTGGATTTAACAGCTTCTTCTGGTAAAGCTGGAGCAGATTTGAGTTTTACTATTCGTGGTGAAAGATCTTTGAAGGCTAGTAATGCACCTCTGATTTTAGTTGATGGTATAGATTATGGTACAACTTTGGATATTAATCCTTCTGATATAGAATCTATTGAGGTATTGAAAGATGCTTCGGCCACTGCCATTTATGGTGCCCGTGGTGCTAACGGTGTCGTTATTATCACGACCAAGAAAGGAAAGGTTGGAAAACCTCAACTCAAGTATGACGGAAGTTTCGGATTTCAGCAGGTCACCAATACAATTCCAATGCTGGATGCGTATGAGTTTGTGAAGTTGCAGAATGAACTGTTTCCGGCAGATACCCAAAAGAACTATCTGATTGAACATGAAGGCAAGCAGTGGACGGTGGAAGATTACCGGGGTGTTCCGCAGTATGACTGGCAGGACGAGATTTTCCGCACAGCTTGGCAGCAAAGCCATAACGTCAGCCTGATGGGCGGAACGGAAGGGGTACGTTACAATGCGTCGGCTTCTTATTTCGATCAGGACGGTATCGTGCTCAACTCCAACTACAAACGTTTCCAGACTCGTATGAATACCGTTGTCCGCCGTGGCAAACTGAATATGAGTGTTACTGCCAACTATGCACGTGCCATTCAGACCGGTAGCTCTACCTCTTTATATTCATCCAGCGGTATGAATAACTTATTTTATAGTGTATGGGGTTACCGCCCTGTTACCGAACCGGATGTTCCGTTGAGCACCTTAATGGACAATGCGCTTGATTCATCAGTAGAACCGACTAATGACTATCGTTTCAACCCGATTATGTCATTGAAGAACGAATATCGTAAGAACTATACGAATAACCTTCAGTTGAACGGTTTTGTAGAATATGAATTTATCAAGGGATTGAAGCTGAAGGTATCCGGCGGTTACACGTACGATGCCCGTAGCAATGATACGTTTAATAACTCAAAGACCCGTTATGGTAGCCCGATCTCAACGGATAAGGTGAATGCACAGGTAGTCCGCCAGCAACGTCTGACCTGGTTGAACGAAAATGTATTGACCTATCAGGTTAACATTAACAAGAAGCATTTCTTTAATTCGTTGCTTGGTATTACTTTGCAGAATTCCGACTATGAATACTATTCTTTCAAGACCACCAATATCCCCAATGAATCTTTGGGCATGGCCGGCATGAACGAAGGTATCCCAAGTACGACAAGCTCTGAAAAGTCCTCATGGTCTATGATGTCTTATCTCGGACGTGTGAACTATAATTATGCAGATAAATATCTGGCTTCAGCATCAGTGCGCCGTGATGGTTCTTCTCGTTTCGGTCCGGGAAATCGTTGGGCTGTTTTCCCGTCCGTATCAGCCGGATGGAAGATCAGTGGTGAGGAATTTATGAAAGATATCAAAGTTATCAACCTGTTGAAACTACGTGCTTCCTGGGGTATGTCCGGTAACGACCGTATTGGTACTGCCGATTATATTCCTAATTATGATGTGACTAACACCGTGTATGGAGGAACTTCACAAGTGGGTGTGTATGCAAAGAATATAGCCAATGACAAACTTAAATGGGAGACAACCAAAGCATTTGATATTGGTTTTGACCTCTCTTTATTCAATAATCGTGTACAGTTGAATGTAGACTATTATATAAATAAGACAGATGATTTGCTTTATTCTACGAAGTTGCCTGCTGCGACCGGTTTCAGTACAGTAAAAACCAATCTTGCATCTATTGAAAACAAAGGATGGGAGATAGACCTGACGACAGTCAATGTACATACTAAAGCATTTAAATGGTCAAGCTCGCTCAATCTGGCAACCAATAAGAATAAGGTGCTCGATATGGGAGGAAATGATAATGTAATTACAGAAGCCTATGATGCTCGTTTTATCACAAAGGTGGGAGGTCCGATTTCACAATTCTATGTTTACCGTACGGATGGTTTGTTAACAAACGACGACTTTGAACTTGGTCCTGATGGTAAGTATGACAAATCCCGTCCTCGTGTTCCTGTCCTGACCAACCAGATTCCCGGAAATGTGAAATACGTGGATATAGATGGAAATGGGGAAATCAATTCCGATGATATGGTTCCTTATGGATCGAACGACCCGGATCTGACATACGGATTCACTAATCGTTTCTCTTATAAGAACCTGGAATTAAGCGTATTCCTTCGTGGACAAATCGGTGGTAAGGTGCTTTATCTGGCTGGTCGTAGTTTGGATACGGGACGTGGAAACTACAATGGATTGAAAAGATGGCTACACGCTTATAAAGAAGAGTACGCCGGAGGAAATCCGATACCGACAAGTCTGGGAGTAGACATGTCCTGGGATGGTAAGACTCCATTACCTTACGGACTTGGCAACAACTCTCCTCTTAATAAGGACGGTCAAATGCACATGACAGACATGGCTATTTATAATGCTTCTTTCTTGCGGATACAGAACATCAGCCTGACTTATAAATTGCCTAAGAAATGGTTGAGAAAATCTCATATTCAGGCAGCTAAAGTCTATGTGACGGCAGAAAACCTGTATACGTTTACAGATTATATCGGTAATCCGGATGTAAATAGCTATTCGCCCGATAATCCGATGGTGCGTGGTGCGGATTATACCACTTATCCGCAGTCGAGAAAGTATATATTCGGAGTTAACTTAACATTTTAATCTATTGCCATTATGAAATCATTTTATAAATTAATAGTAAGTATAAGTTGTCTGTTCGCACTATCTTCCTGTGAAGGATATCTGGATGTGGAGCAACCCTCTATTTATACTGACCAGAACTATTATAAAACGCCGCAGGATTTTGAAACGGCGATTAATGGTTGTTATGCACAATTGCAGACTATCTATAATAAGAATTATATGGAAGCAATTGTCACTCGTGCCGACGAGGTTCGTAACTCTACCCCGATAGGACGTTTCATGGATACCCCGATGGAGAGCAAATGGTCAAAGCCCTGGTCGGCTTGGTGGACACTGGTGTTTCGTTGCAATCAATTATTAAGCAGGATAGATGCAGTGGTTTTTACCGATGAAGATCGTAAAGCATATATTACCGGAGAGGCTTATGCATTGCGCGGACTGGCTTATCTTCAGTTTGCCTGGTGTTGGGGTGGTGCTCCGTTGATTACTAAGGAAATTTCTCGTGAAGAAGTGTATAAGGTAGCACGTTCCAGTCAGGAGGATACTTACAAACAGGCGATTTCTGATTTTGAAGATGCGTTTAACAGGCTGCCTGACAGTTGGGCAAGCAGTGAGGCAGGACGGGTGACGAAATATGCTGCTGCCGGTATGCTGGGACGTACTTATATGTATATGCATAATTATACGAAGGCGGCAGAATATTTGGGAAAAGTCATTGAACAGGAAGGCACTCTTTATGAACTGGCTGGTAAATATGAAGATTGTTTCAGTGACGAATATAATAATGGTAAAGAACGGGTTTGGGAAGTTCAATATCTGGGTGGTACTACTGGTAAGGCTTTGGGATTAAGTCAAAGTTTTAGTGGTTGGTTCATTCCTTCTACGCTGAATAAAGAGAAAGGGGACTATGCTAAGTTGAACGGCATTACGTTCAATGGTGCTTCCAGCTCCATCCGTGCTTCCATGTCCATTGCGGGCGACGGAGTGTATGAAACAGGAGATAAGAGAAGAGACTTGACAATAGTCAATAACCTGTATCTTGACAAGAGCGCTCCGCAGGCCGATGTATATGTGGTGCGGAAGTTCTTAAGAGCTACTAAGAATGCGCCGACGGCAGTTGACGAATGGGGAAATAATATTCCTATCCTGCGTTATACGGATGTTAAGTTGATGTATGCGGAAGCACTGAACGAATTGGATTATGCTACTTATCTATCTACCGATATATTGCCAATTATCAATGACGTAAGAAAGAGAGCAGGTCTGTCTGCTAAATTGTCAAGTGATTTTGCCGATAAACAAGCGGTATTAGACTATCTCGTTAAAGAGCGTTTTGTAGAATTCTCTTTCGAAGGAATCCGCTGGCCGGACTTGATTCGTTGGGATTTAGCAGAAGAGGCGATGGCAACACACTTTGCCCTGGTAGACGAAGGTTATAATGAAACGACCGAACAGCCTACGTATGCAATGAAGTCATATAATAAATTGGCGCCTATTCCTCTGTCGGATATATTAGCTTATGGAAATAAGGATATTATGTGGCAGAATGATGGTTATTAATCGTTGGTTAACACAAAAAAAGAAAGCTATGATGATAAAAACATTGAGATATATGATGTTGGGTGCTGTGCTGGTTATGGCAGGGACCTCTTGCAGTGATAATGATGAATATGACAATCCTTCACGTCCGGTAGAGCCGGGTGATTCCTACTTCAGTTCGGAACCGGTTGAAGAAGGTCCTTCCCTCTTTGATGCCGCAACCATAAATACCAGTAAGATTCCCCGGGTCACTTCGAACAAGAATACTGGCCTGGATGAATACTATCCGTTAGATCCGGGAGATACATGGGCGTCGGTTATTCGTCCGGAACGTGTGAAGTTTTTTGAGAAATTCCTGAAAGAAGATGATATTTGTCAATGGGGGTACGTTCCTGATGGGAGCTACGGCAGAACAGGGAGAAGGTGTGCATATTGACGAACTTCCGGTACATAAAGTAACTGTGAGCGATTTCTATATTTGCAGGTTTGAGGTAACACAGGAAATGTATTCATACGTAATGGGTAAATGGGAGAATTTCTCATGGAAAGATCTTGCTACTACCCGGTTGCCGATGGATAATCGTCTTTTCTCTGAAATGCAGACATTCTGTAATAAATTGAATGAGATAACAGGATTACATTTTACCTTACCTACGGAGGCGCAATGGGAGTTTGCGGCTCGTGGAGGCAGGAAAAGAACTTCAACGGTTTATGCCGGAAGTAATAATTTTGATGAAGTGGGCTACAATCTTTCCAATTGTTACCGTTTGCCGGAAGGACAGACTGGTATGCAGTTCTGGCCGGAAGAAGTAGGAAAAAAATTACCAAACGAATTAGGACTTTATGATATGTCCGGCAATGTAGCGGAAGTCTGCCTCGACTGGTACGACGAATATAGTGGTGAAGATCAGGTAGATCCGGTAGGTCCGGACGCATTGCCGTCGGATGTGCCTCAAAAACGAATCTGTCGTGGTGGAGGATGGAATACAAATACGAGTGCTTGCCGGGTTTCTGCCCGTGCTGCCTTTCCCGTAGATAAACGTAATAAGTTGATTGGTTTCAGGTTAGTACATCCTAAATTGGAGAATGTACAATAAGTGTTTGTTTTAAGGTATTGAATATTAATAGGTAGAGTAATGAAGAAGTATGGTATAATAGGGATCGTGTTTGTCGGGGTAGCGGTGATTTGTGCTTTCACATTTAGAGGGCATAAAGAGGCTGACTATTTGTTGACGGATTTTCCGGCAGAAGCTGATCCGGTGACGGTTGGAAACAAGATAGCCGATCGTTTTCTGGAGCAATGGCATTCGCAGTATGGCAGTCCGCTACGTGTAGACGAACCGCGTACACAAATCACTTATCCGGATGTATGCACTTGGTTGGGTGGATTGTGGTTCGCGCAGGCAACAAAAAACAGAGGCTTGGAGGAACGCTTGGAAGCGCGCTTCCAACCTCTCTTCACGACAGAGGCTTATCTGCAACCGCAAGCCAATCATGTGGATAATAATGTGTTTGGTGCTGTTCCTCTGGAATTATATATGCAGACTAAAGATGAAAAGTATCTGGCAATGGGTATGAAATATGCAGATACACAGTGGGATGCACCTGCAACGCAAGAACTAACCGAAGAAGAAAAAGCATGGGCCGACAAAGGATATTCCTGGCAAACCCGTTTGTGGATGGATGATATGTTTATGATAACAGCCGTTCAGGCGCAAGCCTACCGGGTTACGCAGGATATGAAATATATTACCCGTGCTGCCCGTGAAATGGTAGTGTATCTGGACTCCCTCCAGTTGGACAACGGTTTGTTCTATCATGCTCCTTCTGCTCCTTATTGTTGGGGAAGAGCCAACGGCTGGATGGCTGTGGGTATGGCAGAATTGTTACGTATCTTGCCGGAAACGAATCCGGATTATGCGGAAATAATGGCTGCTTATCTGAAAATGATGAAAACGCTGAAAGAGACACAGAATGAAAAAGGAATGTGGAGACAGTTGGTAGACGATCCGGAGTTGTGGGAAGAAACATCAGGAAGTGCAATGTTTACGTATGCCATGATTGTAGGAGTAAAAAAAGGTTGGCTGGATGCGAAAGAGTATGGCGAAGTTGCCCGCAAAGGATGGATTGCTTTATGTAGCTATATTGATAAAGCGGGTGATGTGAAGGCGGTATGCGAAGGCACGATGATAAAAAACAGTCGTGAGCACTATATCAATCGTTTGGCATTGACAGGTGATCTTCACGGACAGGCACCCGTACTTTGGTGTGCTTATGCTCTGGTGACAGATTTTAAAACAAATAAGTAAACAAAAAATCCATGAAAACACGTATCATATTCTTTTTCCTGATAATAGTTGCTTCGTGCATACAGGCACAGGTCCGCATGGTCGCCGGGCAATCAGTCTTGTTCGAAAAACAGGATGTGATTGATCTTGCTACATATAACTGGCCGCGTACATTGATAAGTTATGTAGTGGTATTTGATGGAGGAGTAAAAGAAGAAATGCTATCGTTAACGGATAAGAGCCAGGGTGTACCTGTTCCTTTTCAGTTATCGGAGAAAGTGGTAAAAAACGGATTCCTGCAACGCGCCAGAGTCAGTTTCTTTGCCGCATTGCCACAGGGGGGGAAATATGCGTATGAACTGGTCGCAACCGGGCGGAAGCCGGTTACTGTTGACAACCCTTTAGCAGTGGTATCAGAAGATGGACAGTTTTCAATAGGTAATAAAGATATGACTGTGTACATTCCCGCGTCACAGTCTGTAAAAGCCGGAAAAGCTCCGGCTCCGGTGTTGTCTGTGCAGAAAGGCGACCGGAAGATAGGGAATAATAGGTTGTATGCCCACCGTAAGAATGTAGAACGGATTGAAACGCTTCCGGTGGAGGTCGGTGAACTGTTTGTGAAATATCAGATGAAGTACTATCTGGCAGGAAACGCTACGTATACTGCATGGATAAAGGTGGTACAAGGATATCCGTTTGTCATATTGGAAGAAGAGATGAACGGATTATCAAAAGAAGACCGGGTATATCTGGATATGTGTTGGGACAATTTTGCTCCGGTCAAACGCTTCGGTACACAATGGGACCGCGTGTTCGACAAGGCTTCACAATGGATAGGTATTGATACGCCTGTACATACCAGCTATTCTCAGGAAGACCCGCACTGGACAGGAATGGGATGGATCGAAGACCCTTCTAAAGAGATGATCTTCCGCATTTCCCCGTTTGGTGGAAATTCGGTCAGGGAACAGCCTCCTGTCATGTCTTTTTGGGAAGAGGGAAAGAATGCGGATGAATTGGGCGTCTTTGTTTACGATCATCAAAAGTGGGATGACCGGCAGTATGGTATCTGGCAGCCTACTCCTGATTTGAGTATTTATTTCCGGTATGATGATAACAAACTATACTTTAAATATCCGCTTGTCGATGGAAGCCGCTCTACGGCAATCGCCTTTTTCTCCGAAGAACAGGGACGGAAAGCAGTGGCCGGTTTTAATAAACGTATCGATGAGATAGCCAAAGCCGGAGGCGCGCATAAATCAGAGTTTTTGTCGTATCGGTATACACAGATGCTTCATCAGCAATATGCTTCTTTAAGCCTGGATAGGATAAAAGATTGGGAACTTGAATATGCTAATGACAAAAAACAACCGGAGAACCTGTTTACAAAGGATCATACCGGACAGACAGCGGAAAGTTTCTATCAGAATATGATTTCGTCCGCTTTTGCTTATTATCCGATGGGACTGAATTTTTATCCGGGGATTCATTCGATAGAACATCGTCCGGTATATTCCAAGTTGGTAGAAGGATACTTGTTTCATGCCCGGAGTTTGACGGAAAAGCAACGGAAAACAGTGAACGCTTTGTTTATTCTCGGTGGCTACGTGAATATGCTTGAAGAGATGAATGCCATCCGGAATTCATTGGCAGGTACCGCTAATATGGCCGCTGATGGTTGGTGTGTCCCGATGCAGACAGCCTATTTGTTTCCGGAGCATCCGATGGCAAAAGAATGGGGGGACTTTTTCGAGAAATGTCTGGAGATATACGGAGTGTTTTATACACGTCCCGAAGTAAGGCCTTTCGAAGGTAAAGGCGGACGTTGGGTAGAAAGCCTGGGTGTTTATAATTGGGCTTATCTTCGTCCGACAGGGCATTCCAACATTGCAGGTGAATTATATGACGGGAAAAACCGTTTTGCCAGTTCGTATATGGCGGAGAGGGGAAAATGGCTGGTGGATATGCTGACCGCTCCCGTGTATAATTATAGAAATGTGGAAGGAGCACAGCCGGGCTATCCGGAAGGATGGAGGCCGGGAGATGCCTTGGATGAAAAATCTTTCACCCGTCAATATCCCGCTCATGGTGCGCATGGTGGGGGAACAACCGTAGATCGTCCCAGTTCATTGTTCGAATTGGGTGAATGGTTGTTTAATTATGATCCGATAGTAGCAGAGAATATATTCTGGGCAGGAACATTTGGCAAAGAGTTAGAGCATAAACTGAAAGACTCTGACTGGGCTGAAGTGTATAAGCGAATTCATACAGTAGATAACCGGGGTACAAATCCTCATCTGAAAAGCTGTAAATACGTGGGACACGGCATTGTGCTTCGTGCGGGAGTCGATACGCCGGAAGAATTATCCATTCATTTGGAGCAGGTGGACAAGGGACCCAATTATCGTTGGGGAAATCAGGCACAGGGAAATTCCGGTGGTATTTACTTTTATGCGCAGGGACAGATTTTTACAGGGCATGAGAATGAGAATGCCGGAGATCACATCACCAATAATCTGGATGGTGTCACTAACTTCGGTGTCATGAAGAACGGGGAATTCCGTACCATCGGCATGAATGAGTTGACTGCTCCCTTGTATGACTTGGGTGTCGCACAGTTTGCGGAGTTACTGCCTGCCACCGGAAAAGATTTATATAGTTGGCCTGAATATCAGTCGCGTAGCATTTTGCTGGTAGGTACGGACTACTATTTGATTTTTGATGAAACAGGAACTAATTGGAGAGCGGCACATCGTTTTTCCTGGTTCACCGGGAAAGGATTTGAATATCCCCAAATTACTTTCCTATCTAAAAAAGCACGTGATGACCATTGGACTGTGGCAGAAACTGCTACTTCCAGAGGCTTCTATCGGGATGCGTTTGGTTCGCTGCTTACGTTGGTTTCGCATAAAAAGGGAGAAGTGGTTCCGTTGCGTGGAAAATTGAAAAATATTCCTTTATTGGGAACTGAAGAGGTAGCTGATTTTATTCCGGCAAAGGAAGGGGCTTATCCTGAAGGAGTCATCGGTATTCGTGCTCCCCAAAGTGAGGATTTGGTATTTCGTGCAGGAAAAACCTTGGAATATCGTACGGAACAGGAAGATTTTGAAGGCAAAGCAGGAGTCATTCGACGGATGAAAGACGGCAGTCTGCAGTTGGCTTTGATTCGAGGTACTAAGATTGCTGCAGACGGGTTAGGTCTGTCGATGGAAGCCGGGGATGAGGCAGCGATTGCTTTGACTCGTGCCGTTGACGAAACTTTATTCGGTACGTTTAAGGCTCTGAAAGTAACAAAGGTCACTCTTACCGGAGTGACGCCCAAAGGGACTTTTTATATAGATGGAGTGGCTCAACCTGTCCGTGTGAAAGCCGGTCAGGCAGTGCTAACCCTTCCGGCGGGACAACATAGTCTGGAATACACAGCCGGAAAAGCAATGCCATTGCCTGCTGAAATCACAGATGTGGAATATGAGAAGAATCATTTCTTGATTTACTGGCAGAATCCGAACCGGTTGAAGAGCGTCCGGCTGGAAGTTTCTGTGGATGGTGGAAAACATTGGGAAACAGTGACGACAACTCTTCATTCTCCTTATAAGCTGTCTAAAGATGGATATAAAGATAAAATACATATCCGTGCTGTTGCTATGAATGGCAAAAGAGCAGCTTCATCCGCTAAGGAATATCCGGTTTATGTTACCGGTGAGGCTCCTCATTATCCGGAAGGAATCTGGATGAAACTGGATGATAACCGGGTGGAAATATCATGGGGAAAAGTGCTCGGAGTACAGAAATACCGTTTGTATCGGAGAGTAAAGGGGGAACAGGAATTTCGTCTGATATATGAAGGCAAAGCAAATTGTTTTGTTGATAAGACAGCAGCAGGAGTTTGTAAGGCATTTGCAATGCCCGGTTCATTGGATAATCGCTTGCAGGACAGGCACGGTTTGAAGGTGTATGAATATGCAGTGGCCTCTGTCAACGGAAATGGCGAAGGAGCCTTGTCGCCTGTTGAAAATACAGATCCCGCTTCGTGGAAGAATTGGTATCCGGCTGTTACATTGAAGTTCAAACGTCAATCAGCTTTCTGGATGCCTCCATATATGTCTGCGAATATGTCGCCGGAGAAGTATTATCCTGATTAATAACGTGCCGGTTTATGTCCGGTTAAAATGCCCGGTAGGGTCTAAAATAACAGAAATAAAATGAGAATAATATATTTTTTATGGGCGTTGGTGTTCGTTCTTTCTTCTTGCAAGGAGAAGCCCTCTACCTCTATTGTGTTGAAGAATCCTATAAATGAAGAGCGTGTGGATGAAAGCTTCAGACTTTCGCGTATGGAGTTGAGGGCAGTTGGAGACGAATTACTTCCTGTGGTGAAGAAAGCGGATGGAACATATATTCCTTGTCAGGTGGACGATATGGATCAGGATGGTTTATGGGATGAGCTGGCTTTTGTATATACCTTGGGCGGTCATGAAACGGTAGAGCTGTTGCTGGACTGGATGTCGGCTGCCGATTATCCGGTTTTTGAACGACGTACCAATATCCGCTATGGGAAGATGACTTCTCCGGGACAGGTGGAAGAATTATCCTCCGATACGCATGGAAAGCAGAATCTGCCCCGTTCGGTCAATTATCCTTATCAGATGGATGGACTGGCATGGGAGAATGACAAAGTGGGATTCCGCCATTATTTTGACGGTAGGAACTGTCGCGATTTATTTGGTAAGAGAGTTTCTGAAATGGTACTTGATACGGTAGGTCTCCGTGCAGATGGATATCCTGACAATACCTATCAGGTGTTGAGAGAATGGGGATGTGATATTTTAAGTGTGGCGAATTCTTTCGGACTGGGAGGAATTGCTATCCAGTTGCAGGATACGCTGTTGCGGATGGGAGTGGAGCAAAAAGATACAGTGGACATCATTGATTCTTCTCATTTTGAGGTGATAGCGGAAGGACCTGTACGTTCCGTCTTCCGGTTGGATTTTACGAGATGGGATGTGTTGGGAACAAAAGTCGATGTTCATGAAACGGTCACTATCTGGGCAGGTAAAAACGGATATGAGGAAGAAATACGTACTTCGCCGCTTCCGGAGAATGCGGTATTGGTAACAGGACTTGTTGGCAATAACAATACGAAGGAATTTGTAGAGAAGCAGTATGCAGGAAAATGGGTTTCCATGATTACACATGATAAACAGACGGTGAATAAGGATTACGAATTGGGTATGGCATTGCTAATCCCTAAGGATCAATTAGTGGAAACGTTCCATGCACCCGATGAAGGAAACGGAATTCTTAAAACATGGTGTGCCAAACTGAAACCGGGTAATAATGGATATCGTTATCAGGTGTATGCCGGCTGGGAACTAGGAGTGGATGATTTCTCTAAACGTGAGGAATTTATTCGTCTGGTCGATACGTATGCCGATTATTTAAATCATCCTGTTAGTATACATATTAATTAACCTGATAATAAAAGAATAGATGAAACCGAAAGTTTTTCAATATATAGTTCTCTCTCTGTTGTTGTTCTTCTGCACTTCGGCTTGTAATGATAGCGATGCCAGGGAAAACAGTAATCAGCCTTTGCCTTCAACTCCGGAGGAAGGGCAGGTAGAAGAGGCTGGTCCTTTTATGCGGGGGACTACTTATGAAGAAAGAGGAAAGTCGCTTATCGACTGTATGCTCCGGGTGTCTCCGGGTAAAGGTTACAGTATCAAGTATCTGGCTCCGTTCTATTATGCCAGACTGTGGAGTAATCATGAAACGGCAGAAGCAACGGCCAAACTGATTGAAATCTATCAATATCAGTTGGAACATATCGATGAGATTTATCATTCAGATTCTGATTTGGAGTTCTTTGTGCATGCCACTATGCATGGATATATGCTTACGAAGACCCGGATGTCGGAACAGTTGCAGAAGAAGATAAAGGATTTTATGAAATTAGGGAAGTATGCAACTGATAAAGGTACGCTGAATATGAGGATGATGCGACAGGCAAGTGGTTTCCTTTGTGCTGAAGAATGGTCTGATTTTGTGGATGCTGACGGGCAAACTTCTTCCCAGCTAAAAAGCTATTTGCATGGCAGAATACTGAAAACCTTGAAATCTTTCTTCACAGACAACTGCCCTGAAGCCGACGCTTTTACTTATTTGGGAATAAATCTTCAGTATGTGAGGATGCTTGCAGAATTTAGCCGGGATGAAGAAATTCGAAAAACTGCTGCGACGACTTATCAACACATGGTGGCACAGCTGCTGTTACCTTGGAATCAGGGACTTTATTGTGCCAATCCTTCCCGTTGTAAAGGCTGGGCGAATTTATGTACCGGAAATTTGAGTGTAGACGTGCAGATTGGGCAGTTGGCCTGGCTGTTTTACGGAGGACAGAATGAGCGTAAGATTCGTTTGGATGCCGGTAAAGATAATTTTGCCTGTTTCAATTTCTGGATGGCTTACCAACGTAATGTCAAACCTCTCCCTTACCTTCAGTCGCTCAATGCCGGTAAGCAATACCCCTATCATTTTGAGGCTTTGCGTATAAACGACGATCATTTCTGTTGCAGATATACGTATCAAAGTAAAAACTATGGCTTATCCACACAAACGATAGAGGCTTTTTCTAATAAGTTGAAAGGTTTCCAGTATACTTATGCTTTTAAGGAAACTAAAAATCTGCATTTGGTGTGGCAGTCTGATCTGTCTGAAGCCTCCGTATTCAGTGTGTGCCATGATAATCCCGAACGTCCGCAAAGCTATCAGACGGTATCAAATAAACCGGGATATGGGGAAAATCCTTATCACAGGGTGTTAGGGTATGAAAGAAGTGCTATCGGGGTGTATAATGTGGCGGAGGATTATATGGACCAACCTAAGTTCTATCAGATGTATGTGCCTTTCACTCGTAAAGGGATTAAAACGAAAATGATTAGAGAAATTAATGGTATGCGGTGGGTGTTATGCCATACCGGTTCGATGATGTTTGCCTTTGCTACTCCTGAAGACTGGGATTTCGGCTTGCAAGATAATAAGTATGGTATCAAAGATCACCATATACTGACGCTTAAAGATGTTAACCGCCGTAGGGGCTCTTGGGTGTTGGAAACAACAGAGATTACTGAACGATACAAAGATGCTCAAGGTGATATGGATGCTGAATTGAAAAAGTTTGCCGGTGACATTGCTGCAAAAGTAAAACTTCAGCTTTCTGCTGACTATGAAACGAGTGATACCCCGTCCATATCTTACACCAATATTCAAGGGGATGTATTGGAGCTGACTTTCTTTTCACCGGAAATGTCATATAACGGACAATATAAGGTCAACGGCAAGGCTGTGGATTTAAATACTGAATACATATCCAAAAGTGATTATATGCAACAAAAGGCGGGTAGTAATAGTGTGCAATTCCATACGGCAACAGGAACAGAAAACTTACAGTTAGAATAGTTTTAATCTATTCTTTGCTGCACGGACATCTTTGCTGTGTGCGGTCTTTCGGAATGGAGAGTTTATAAATTCGTGAATAATTAATAGATCGGCTATGAAGGCTATGAAACTGAAATCTTGTTTTTTGCTTATCGGATTATTGCTGGTATGTAATGTTTATGCACAGGAGTTATGCCGGGCGGATTTTCTCCCTAAGGCTTCTGCAGCTTTTGATTTGCTGACGCAGAAATACAGTGAGGAACGGATCGTAAAAGAAATAAGGGCTAAAAATGTCCGTTGGGTGACTAATCTGATGTCGGCATCTGCTGTTTTCTATAAGGCAACGCACGAGAAGCGTTACCTGGATATGTCAGAGCAGGTGTTTGGGAATGCCATTCGTGAATGGAAGAAAAATGAGAAACTGATGCACGGCAAGGATGATTTCTTTGCATTGCAGAACTTGGCGCTGGCCTATGAAATATTGCAGGACAATGACCGTCTGCCAATGGGAGCTGATGAAGTGATGATTCGTTTTGCCGATCTTCACTTTGATCCTGATTTTGTAATTGATAATAATCAGGGACAGGAACGTGCATTGGGGTTTGTACGGATGTGTAATTTGTTCCCCGATGCTCCGGGCGTTTCCCATTGGAAAGAGTATGTTGATAAGATGTGGCACTTTTGGTATCGTAATAAAGACGTAGATGAAACTGCGACTCTCTATGCTTCCATTCATTTGAATGACATCATCAATATTGCCATTGAGAGTGATAAAGTGGCGTTGTTGAAGACTCCGGAAATAAGACGGTGGTTCGAACGCTATCGTGACCAACAGGCTCCCAGCGGTTATATGCCCGAATATGGAGATGATTATTTCTTTGCCTATAACAACTGGATACTGGTATTTGAAAAGATGGCACGCCTGACCGGTGATGCTTCTTTTCGAAAAGCTGCCTGGAAGTTATTTACTATCGGATACCCTAATTTAGATATTAAGTACTTCAAACCGGGATGGAATCTTCGGCAGGCCTGTGATTGGGCTGCTCTTGCAGAGGTAGCCCTGTTGCCTACCTTTTTTGAAAAATCAGATTCTCCTGTTCGTACTTCTCTGGTCACCACCCGTACAAATCGGAAGGGAAAAACGGATATACCCGACCAGCTGCTATTGCGAGCCTCTTCTGAAGCGGGAACCCCGTTTATAATGAGTGACTTGTATGCATCCGGCACTCATCAGCATCCAAATCTGCGTGGTACGATTAATTACTTTGAAGTGGATGATAACCCTCTGTTTCATGGTGTACAGAGGCATGCTACCGATGTGCGTCATGGCAATACTGTCGTTCTGATGAAAGAGAACGGGAGTGGATTCCCGTTTGATGAGAAGGGCAGCCGGTTGTTCACTAATAGCTGGTTTACAGATTGTGTTGATTTCAGTCAGTCTACGGAGATTTCCGGTGATACTGCAATGCGGGGGATGAGAAAGATGACATTCCGCTTTCAGGGAGAACCGGGTGAAGAGATTTATATTAAGAATGTCCGGTTGATTGGAAAGGCAGGAAACAGGTTGCTGCATGACTGTAGCACGTTAGAGAACTGGAGTAAAAACGTGACTTTGGTTGACTTGGGTAAAGAAGGAAAAGCTGTGAAAGTTGTTCTTCCGGACAAGAATGTCTGTTTTGTGAATCTGGATGTAGCCGCAGATTTTAGTCTGAATGATTATCGGTATATTGGTTGTGATTGGAAGCATACGGCAAAAAGCGGAGCGAAGAAATCGGTATTAGATTTTATGATACGCGCCTATAATAAGGTTTCTCATCCGGGTGAGGAATATATTCACGAGAAAGTAGGAACATTGTTTAATCCGAACACAGTAAGAGAAGCCATGGCAGAAACGCGGGAGGGAGATTCTTATGGACGAATTGTGTTGGATGACCAATGTGTGGATGGATCTGTCCTACAACGGAATATGGTGCTCACAAAAGAAGGAATACTTGTTATACAGGATCATTTATTGCCTGGGGCAGGAACGGAAGGTTATACCGCCGGCAGTTTATGGCAACTTTATTCGTTGGATAAAAGCGGTAAGAATTGGTTCAATTCCACAGGAGAGAATAAAAAGTGGAAAGATCGTTCGGGGAAAGATATTGAAACAAATCAATTATTAGTTTACTTTGAGGAACAGAAGGGGCGTCATTTTGGGGTGCAACAACAGGAGTATACAGTCAAGCCTGTTACAACTTTTGCCAAACAAAAGGTAATCCCCGGTTCTGCTGTTACGTTCGTAACTATTATTGTTCCTCACACTGCTTTATGGAAAGCTGAAGACATAGTGAAAGCTATTTCTGCTCAAACGGATGCTACTCATCAAAGTAATGTTTGGATTACTCTTGCCAATAAGAATAATTTGAAGATTGAAATAACAAAGGAAGGAAATTGGAAAGTGGAAAGGAATGAATGAAACGGGGATAATAACCAATTTGTGCAATTTCTGGATCAGTTAGGTAGAAATAGTAAGAGCATTCAGTTGTTGCAAAATTTGCAACAACTGAATGCTCGCTCCTTTTAATTTTCCTTTTCTATATTGTATTCTTGATTCGTGTTTATTTCCGCCTTACCGTAATATCCCGGCATCGGCACATAAATCGGATTATAATAAGTATTGATATTCTTCAACTTCTTCTCCTCCTCTTTCAGCCGTTTGATATGACGGGAAGCAGTGGTAGAAGTGAAATTGCATAGTCCTTGAAAATCGCCACGGGTCAATACCGGATTATTGCTGAAATAGCTTGTTAGCAGTTTGTCTATTTCATCATTCGAGCGGGAAGCAGAGTGGCGTCTTAGTTTGCTCCGTTCCATATGAACAACACTAACAGACCTTTTCAATTTGGCGTCCGCTTTGAAACTAATGTTGGCTTTGAGTTTCATCTGATTCGCTTTTTGTTTGGGCGAGGTGATAGGTTCTTTACTATTCAACTTAATCTGGAAATAGCCGATGCCATCCAAGTGGACGCTTTGCCCTTCCCGAAGACGATCTCCCATGAAATGACTTAGAGATTCGAGAACAGACTTCACATCTCCTTCAGTCAAAGAGGTTGCTATCTGGATTTCTTTTGCCAGATAGTCTGTGTCAATGTGTTGGAAGTTGACTACACGTGCGTGATACATTTCCTTACCTTCCTCGTCCTTGGGACGGGGAGTCTTGTACAATTCAAATTGTATTGCCATTATTTACTTGTTTTTGCCTTATATGACTACGTATTTATAATTTGCCGTTGTTAGTCCTATAAGGGCGTTGTTTTTCTTTGTTGTAAAACTAATCAATCTTTGGACTTAGGGGGATTTGTTGTTATATAGCTGTTGTTTGTTTGTTATCAAGCGGCTTTTATAAGTTATCCTGCCTTTATTCTTGGACTAAGGCATAGGGATAGTTATCTTCCGGTGCCTTTATCATTAGTTTCCCACGGCCGTGGTGAGATCTCTTCATGGCTGTGGTAGGATCTTTCCACGGCCGTGGTAGGAATTCGTCACGGCCGTGAAGAAGTAACTATATCGGTAGCAAAGATAAACTATATCAGGGAGAAAAGCAAAGTATTCCTACTTGTTGTAGGTATTTATATGCCTTGTTCTATTTGATAGATGTAGGGCAAGGGAGAATTAAACTATTTTACTGTGATAACAGTGGCATTATCTGAAAATATAGTTATATTTGTAGCGTATCTTCAGGAAGAGGATATGTTTGTTTTGTATTGGAGATAGTGTTTTTTATTATCTATTGTGAGAAATCTGGTAAATTTAGCACCCGTAGATAATAAGTGACCGGTCTCCACGTCCATGTTGTATATATATTTGTTATATACCTCAACGGGCGTGGAGCTATTGCTTATTATTCGGGTACGGCCCACCAGAGCCTCTCACAGGATAGTACAGTAATAGTTTCCGCGCCTTTTTTATTGGCAAACGGAAACACATAATTAAAAAATGATAGTTATGAGTAACCTTACTTGTTCCCGTTCCTGCCTGATGAAGCGCGATTTGGAATGCTCCGTCGACAAACTTAGTTTTATGAAAGAAAACTGGCCTAGCTTTGCACAGATTGAAAATGTAGACCGATTGTCAAAAGCTGAATTGCAGTGTTCTCTCTGTTTATTGGATATAGTGATAGACGGACTATCTAAAGATGAATTCTCATGTCCGAATAAAGAACTCATCCGTTTGGTCATCATGTATGTGTATATACAGGAAAGGTTCGATTTATGTGAGATTAAAGAACTGCATACTAAATTGGTGATGACTCCTGTGAAGAAAAAAAAGGAATAGCTCTCTAAGTCATAGCTGTTCAGGTTGCCTTTGCAAAAATGTGATGAAAGTAGTGCTTTTTGCGGTGATAGGTGACAGATGTGGTGATAGGTTCAGAAACAACCTATCACCGCCGAAAACCTCGATGAATAAGGCTTTTGATTACTGGCGGTGATAGGTGATAGAGGAATGTGTATTTTTATATAGAAAGAAGATTCTATATGAAGATGTTTTTATAGAAATATCTAAAAAGAGGTTTATTTGTGGGCCGTATTCTTATTCGGAGTATTCCATACTTTTGTCTGATCGCATACAATATCCATCCATTGGTCACCACATTTAATCTTGAAATCTCCTTTTTCCAGTCTCCACTTACCGTCATATCCCACAAATGCCAAGTCGCTTCCTTTCAGTTTCAGCGTAACCGTCTTTGTTTCTCCCGGTTTCAGAGAAACCTTTTCGAAGTTTCGTAAACGGATATTGTCCGGTGTGCTGCTTGCCACTAAGTCCTTAGAGAACAATAACACACTCTCTTTTCCGACAACTTTGCCCGTGTTGGTTACGTCAACCGTGAATATCAGTTCGTCGTCAGCATTAAAAGTCGGTTTATTTACTTTTAAGTTGCTGTATTCGTAATTCGTATAGCTTAATCCGAAACCGAACGGCCATTGAATATCCATCACCGAGTCATAGTTGTAGTTGCCTCCCATTTGCCCTATGTTTTCGCAAGGCTTGAAGTCATAAGTTGCCAAAGCGTTGATAAGTCGTGGATAAGTGAATGGCATCTTTCCACTGAAGTTGGCGTCGCCTGCCAATAAGTTTGCAAGTGCGTCTCCACCATAGTTGCTTGGCAGCATGATGTTGACAACAGCTTTTGCCAAAGGTTCTATATCGTTGATAATACGCGGGCGTCCCTGATTCAGAACCAAAACGATAGGTTTGCCCGTAGCGGCCAGAGCTTTTACCAGATTGCGCTGGTTTTCCGATAAGGTAAGATCCGTCAGGTTGCCCGGAGTTTCGCAATAAGAGTTTTCGCCGATGCAGGCGATGATAATATCCGCTTGTGCTGCCGCTGCCACCGGTTTTTCAATTTCCGGTTTGTTTTCTTCCCACCAATTATCGTTCTTGTAAGGAGCATAGGTCACTCCCGGTTCGTAGATAATATTCTCTTTTCCGTATTTCTCACACAAAGCCTCGTAGATGGTATGATATGCCTGCGCATATTCATCGGCAACGTGTCCCTGCCAGCTATACGACCATCCGCCGTTCAGACAACGCATGGAGTTTGCGTTCGGACCGGTCAGCAGAATCTTTTTGCCTTTCGCTATCGGCAGGGTATGGGCGTCATTCTTCAATAACACTTCCGATTCCTCGGTAGCCTGGAGGGCAACGGCTGCAAATTCTTTAGAACCGAACTTGTCATACTTCTTAATGTCCCAATACGGATTGTCAAATAATCCCAGGCGATATTTCAGACGCAACACACGGGCTACTGCATCGTCAATGCGCTCCATAGATACCTCTCCTTCTTCAACCAACTCTTTCAGATAATCGCAGAAACTCACTTCATAAGGAACCATCGACATGTCGATTCCGGCATTGATGGCAATCTTGATAGCTTCTTTCTTGGTGGCAGCAATGTGATCCCGGGTACAGAGATTGTTAATGTCCGCCCAGTCTGTTACAATCAGACCGTCCCAGTTCAGGTCTTCTTTCAGCCATTCGGTCAGTAATTCACGGTTAGCGTGAAAAGGTAGTCCGTTGTCAACACCGGAATTCACCATCACGCTCAATGCACCCTGACGAACGGCAGCAAGGAAAGGAGCGAAATGTTTTTCACGCATATCGCTGCGTGAGATGGAAGACGGAGTACGGTCTTTACCGGAGACAGGTACACCATAGCCCATGTAGTGCTTCATACATGCGGCTACATGGTATTCTCCGATACGGTTCGGGTTCTCTCCCTGAAAACCCTTCACGGCCGATACGCCCATTTCTGCATTTACATAACAATCTTCACCATAATTTTCCCACATACGTGCCCAGCGCGGATCACGTCCTAAGTCGACTACCGGAGCAAACGTCCAGGGGATGCAGCCAGCCTTGGTTTCATAAGCAGAGATTTCAGCACCTTTTCGGGTCAGTTCCCGGTTGAAAGTGGCTCCCATGTTGATGCCTTGCGGAAACATCGTTCCGTCCTGTGTGTAGGTCGTTCCATGAATCTGATCTACCCCATAGATGCAGGGAATACCGATCTCCTTCATCGATTTCTCCTGTATCTGTTTGATGGCTTCCGCCCACTTTTCCTTTTTCTGTGCTACCCCTAAAGGAACATTCAACAGTGAACCTACTTTATATTTACCGATAACCGTGTCGAGCATTGCCTCGCTAAGGCAGAATCCTTTCTTACGACTGGTTTCAAGATCAGATACCACATCAATCGTGATTTCACACATCTGACCGATCTTTTGTTCGAGAGTCATTTTCTGAAGCCATTCCCGGATATGAGTTTCAATAGCCGGATCGGTCGGGATGACAGGAGAGGCAGTCTGTGCATGAGGCGTAAGACAAGTACCGGCAAAGGCTGATACTAATACCATTTTCTTAATGTTTTTCATGAGTTGATATTTTTAGAGTGAGACTTTAATTCTATTACAAATGTAGGAAGAATTGCAGTCACCCGAAAGGGCGAAATGCAATTGAATACAAATCATGCCCCAATAAAATACATTCTATTCTCTTCTATGCCTTGCGAGACTTTCCGAATGTAACATTATTGCCTTATATTTGAAACGAAAAACGCTATCCTGAAAGAAAACGTTCCGCACCTTGAAACATAACGAACCTTGTTTCTGCCGGATTATGGTGAACTTTGCCATCAGTACAAACTTTAAAAATAAGAATGATGAAGAACAGTTGCAGACTTTTATTAATCTTAATCGGATTATGGATGGCTAATGTCTCCCTCGCACAAAAGACATTCAGGAACCCCATTATCACAGGAATGAATCCCGACCCGAGCATTTGCAGGGTGGGAGATGATTTTTACCTGGTTACTTCTACCTTTGAATATTTTCCCGGTCTGCCGGTTTATCATATTAAAGACCTTGTTCATTGGAAACTGATCGGTCATGCCCTGTCCCGCCCGGAAAATAATCCGTTGATGGGATGCAATGCCTCCATCGGCGGACAGTATGCTCCGACGTTACGATACCATGACGGTACATTCTATGTGATTGGCACGAACTATGGAGGAAAAGGTTCGCAAGGAGTATTCTATGTGACAGCGAAGAATCCTGCAGGTCCCTGGTCTAATCCTGTATGGGTGGGAAACTGGTATGTAGATCCGTCTATTGAGTTTATCGACGGAAAGATGTACTTTTTGAGTCCGGATAATCAAGGCAGCTTCCTGTTGGGAGTGATGGACCCCGAAACCGGAACGTTTGTGGAACCTTTGCGAAAAGTAGCTTCCGGTCTGGGAGGCTCTTCACCGGAAGGACCTCATTTCTATAAGATAGGCGATTATTACTATATCATGTCTGCTGAAGGAGGAACGGGCTACGAGCATCGGGAAGTCATACAACGGAGTAAATCCCCTTGGGGACCGTATGAGCCCAGTCCTGTAAATCCTGTCCTTTCGAATATGAACTGTCCCGATCATCCTTTCCAGGCGATAGGTCATGCCGACCTCGTCCAACTGAAAGATGGAAGCTGGTGGGCAGTTTGTCTGGGAATAAGACCAGTGAACGGCAAGTACCAGCATTTAGGGCGTGAAACTTTCCTAGCACCTGTGACGTGGAATGCCGACGGCTGGCCTAAGGTGGGTAAAGATGGTGTCGTACAGGAAACATATCTTTTCCCCAACCTGCCGTCACACGTTTGGATGGAACAACCGGTTCGTGATGATTTCGATGCGGAAACGCTGGGGTTGGACTGGACTTTTATCCGCAATCCTGCTCATTCGTTCTGGTCATTGACGGAGAAGCCGGGTTCGCTGCGTCTGAAAGGAACAGCAATCAACTTCACAACGAATGATTCTCCTTCTTTTATCGGCCGCCGGCAGGCTGCTTTCAATCTGACTGCATCTGCAAAAGTCAACTTTATTCCGAAAGTGGAAAATGAAGAGGCGGGACTGGTAGTAAGAGCGGATGATAAGAATCATTATGACCTGCTGATAACGGAGCGGAACGGACAGCGGGTTGCCATGCTCCGTAAAACTTTGAAGGATAAAGTGGTCGATACCACCTACAAAGAACTTCCTGCTACCGGAGAGGTGATCTTATCTATCACCGCCACCGAGACGACCTATACGTTTGAGATAAAGGCAGCCCACGTTTCTGCTATATTGGGAACAGCTTCCACGCGTGATGTCTCCAATGAAGTGGTAGGTGGATTTACCGGTGTATTTATAGGTATGTATGCATCCGGTAATGGGCAGGCAAATACAAATCCGGCTGACTTTGACTGGTTCGATTTTCGCTGCTTGGACTAAGCTGAAGAGGGTTGAAAACAAATCATACGCAAAAGGGAAACATTCTGTGCGTATGGGTAAAACATTTGGCAGACCGGGTATGAACGAAATACCATATCTCCTTTGGGAAAAACATCTACTTTTGTATCGTCGGCTGGCAAAAGATGTTTAACTCTTAAATTATATAATATGCGAAACGCTTTATTCCTTATTTTTATTTCGCTTTGTTCCGTATGCAAGTCATCAGCTCAAGGTTACAGTAATCCTGTAATCCCCGGTTTCCATCCCGATCCGAGTGTTTGCAAGGCAGGGGATGATTATTATTTAGTCAACAGCAGCT
>OOCX01000552.1_pt1 | contig 28724 bp, 25 predicted proteins | sample 1671231 | NCBI WGS metagenome assembly OOCX01 (sample SAMN06348135, study PRJEB24527) | human gut metagenome | biome: human gut; feature: ankylosing spondylitis patient; material: feces | host: Homo sapiens | place: China | collected 2015-10 | reverse complement strand
TTGGGTGCCAACGTCAGAACCTGCTCCAGCTGGGGCCGCAGGCCAGTGACGACCTTGGCGATGCCGCCGGCCAGCTCGCCCTTCTCATCCACCTTGTACCAGTAGGCCTTGCTGCCGGACTGCACCTCGCAGTCGGACAGGAGCTTTTCTACCTGCTTGCGGGTCAGAGCGCAGTCGGAGATATCTACCATCTTCACGGTCTGGCCCCGCAGAGGCTCAAACTCGCTGTTTTCAAAGAGGTGGGTGACGTTCTTGCAGGTCAGGTCGATGCGCAGATCCGGCTTGTCGGAGCCGTAGGTTTCCAGCGCCGTGTTATAGGGGATGCGGCGGAAGGGGGCGGCAGAGGCGATGTCATAGGTGCCGAACTTGGCGAAGATAGGGGGCAGCACGTCCTCCAGCACGGCGAATACGTCCTCCTGCGTGGCGAAGGCCATCTCCATATCCAGCTGGTAGAACTCGCCGGGAGAGCGGTCGCCACGGGCATCCTCGTCCCGGAAGCAGGGGGCGATCTGGAAGTAGCGGTCGAAGCCGGAGGTCATCAGCAGCTGCTTGAACTGCTGGGGAGCCTGAGGCAGGGCATAAAACTTGCCGGGATGCTTCCGGGCAGGCACCAGATAGTCCCGTGCGCCCTCCGGGGAGGAGGCCGTCAGGATGGGAGTGGTGATCTCCAGGAAGCCGTGCTCCGTCATGGCGGCCCGCAGAGCGGCCACCACCTGGCAGCGCAGGACGATGTTGTTCTTCACAGCGGGGTTCCGCAGGTCCAGATACCGGTACTTCAGGCGCTGGGTCTCGTCGGCCTCCCGGCTGCGGTTGATCTCAAAGGGCAGGCTGTTGTAGCGGCAGCGGCCCAGCACCTCGATCTTGCTGGGGACCACCTCAATGTCGCCGGTGGGCAGCTTGGGGTTTTTGCTGGCCCGCTCCCGGACAACGCCCTCCACGCTGATGGTGGACTCCTTGTTCAGGTCCCGGATGATGGCCATCATCTCCTCGGACTCGATGACCACCTGCGTGGTGCCGTAGAAATCCCGCAGCACCACAAAGGCGAAGTTGCTGCCCACCTCCCGGACATTTTCCATCCAACCTACGATCTTCACGGACTTCCCGGCATCGGCCAGCCGCAGCTCCCCGCAGGTATGGGTACGCATCTGCATCATAGCTTTCACTCCTGTTTCTGATAATGTATCGTAATATTTCTATTGAATATTGCTATTTGTTATCGGATTTCGCCCTTATTCCACGATGACGCTGCCCTGCTCCCGGAGGGCCAGCCCCTCCCGGATGCGCTGGAGGGTCTCGTCGAAGGGCAGTGTGGTCTGCTCGCCGGAAACCATATCCTTGCAGGCCACCACGCCGGCGTTGATCTCGTCCTCACCCAGGAAGATCACATAGGGGATGGACAGCTTATCGGCGTAGCTCATCTTGGCCTTGAACTTCTTCTCTTCACAGTGGAGCTGGGTGCGGATGCCCGCGTCCCGCAGGCTCGTGGCCAGTGCGATGGCGGGGGAGAGGTCCTCCGTCATGGGCAGAATTAGAGCGTCCGCCGGGGCGGTAGGCAGTGCGGGATTCAGCATCCTCTGCTCGCCCAGCACGTAAAAGAGCCGGGTCAGGCCGATGGAAATGCCCACGCCGGGGAGCTGCTTGTCCGTGTAGTATTCCGCCAGATTGTCATACCGTCCGCCGGAGCACACGGAGCCGATCTCCGGGTGATCCAGCATGGCGGTCTCGTAGACGGTGCCGGTGTAGTAGTCCAGGCCCCGGGCGATGGTCAGGTCCACGGCGAAGTTCTCCTCCGGTACGCCGAAGGCCGCCAGATACTTCACCACCGTCTCCAACTCCGTAAGGCCGGCGTCGAACACCTCATTGCGGCCCCGATAGCCCTCCAGCGCCGTCAGCACCTCCTGATTGGAGCCGGTGATGGCGATGAAGCGCAGGATATCCCCGGCGGCCGCCTCGGTGAGGCCCAGCTCCCCGGTGAGGAGCCCCCGGACCTTGTCGGGGCCGATCTTATCCAGCTTGTCCACGGTACGCATGATGTCGCCGGACTGCTCCGTCAGCCCCAGCATGGCATAAAAGCCGTTGAGGATCTTCCGGTTGTTGACCCGGATCTGGAACCGCTTCAGTCCCAGACGGGTGAAGGTCTGGTAGATGATGGAAGGGATCTCCGCCTCGTTGGCGATATCCAGCTTGCCGTCTCCGATGATGTCGATGTCCGCCTGATAGAACTCCCGGAACCGGCCTCGCTGGGCTCGCTCGCCCCGGTACACCTTGCCGATCTGATACCGGCGGAAGGGGAAGGACAGGTCGCCGCCGTGGAGGGCCACATACTTGGCCAGCGGCACCGTCAGGTCGAAACGCAGCGCCAGATCGGCGTCGCCCTTCTGGAAGCGGTAAATTTGCTTCTCCGTCTCGCCGCCGCCCTTGGCCAGCAGCACCTCGCTGGCCTCGATGACGGGGGTATCCAGCGGCGTGAAGCCGTAGAGAGCGTAGGTCTTGCGGAGGATGTCCATCATCCGCTCCAGCTGCTGCTGCGGGGCGGGCAGCAGCTCCATAAAGCCGGACAGCGTCCGGGGGGTGATCTTTGCCATAGTCATGCTCCTTTGTGGAAAAATGTGGGAATTTGTGAAAAACGTGCCGCACCGACGGCAGGGGAGGGGAGATGCGAAAAAACGCTCCCGTCCCGTGATTGGGACGAGAGCGCATTGCTTCGTGGTGCCACCCAATTTCGGCCGTAAGGCCCTTTCAGGCTCCTGTTGCGGGGAGTCGGCCGCAGATGTCTCCATCTCCGCTGGTGAAGCCGTCCTTCACGCTGTGTGCCGCAGTGCGCTTGCAGCCGTGGCGCACCTCTCTTCACCGGCAGGGACAGGCTACTCATGCTCCGTCATAACGGTTTGAACGCAGTCTATTGTAGGGGATATGCAAGGAAATGTCAAGCGGTAAAGGGCTTGGTTTTGGGATTGACGATGTTGCGCCAGTCGAGGTCACCACGGGCCAGACCCAGCACCAGCATCTCCGCCGAGGCCAGATTGCTGGCATAGGGGATGTTGTTCTGGTCGCACAGGCGATAGATGTTGGCGATGTCCTCGTTGGGGGCCTTGTTGCGGGGATCGTCGAAGCACAGCACCAGATCGATCTCGTTGTAGGCGATGCGGGCAGCGATCTGCTGGCCGCCGCCGTGGGAGAAGGACAGGAACCGGTGGATGGTCAGCCCCGTGGCGTCGGAGATGATCTGGCCGGTGGTGGCGGTGGCGCACAGGGTATGCTGAGCCAAAATCCCGCAGTAGGCGGTGCAGAACTGAGCCATCAGCTCCTTTTTGTTATCATGGGCGATCAAGGCGATATTCATGTTATTCGCTCCTCTCTTCTATGGATTCAGATACGCATCAGGGGGATACGCTGCCCCATGATGCGCCGTGCAATATTCTCGTAAGCCCTTGCGGCGTAGTTGCTGCACTCCCGCAAGGGGATGCCGGTGTTCAGGGCATAGGGGACGTTCCGGTCCTCCGGTACCACGCCCAGCAGCGGCAGACCCGCTGCGTCCATGGCGTCGTCGATGGTGGTGTGAAGGCTTCGCAGCAGCTTCTTCTCCACCCGGCCCACCACCAGATGAAGGTTGCCCCGTCCCAGACGGTCCAGCTCCATGACGGTGCGCTGGGCGTCCCGCAGGGAGGAGGCGTCGGTGTTGGTGACCACCACCGCCCGGTCGGCGTAGTCGCTGGCCAGATGGAAACCCATCCCCAGCCCCGCCGGGGCGTCGATGAGGCAGTAGTCGTAGGTCTGCCGGATGCGGTCCAGCAGCGCTTTCATCTGCTCCGGTGCAATGGGCATGGGCCGGGCCGACAGGGGGGCTGTCAGCAGGTGCAGCTTGGGATACTTGGGGTGCTGCACCACGGCATCCTCCAGCGTACATCGCCCGGCGATGACGTCGGTGAAGTCCATCAGAGCCCGGTCGCTGAGCCCCAGTGCCAGATCCAGATTCCGCAGGGTGATGTCGCAGTCCAGACACAGGGTATGGCACCCCAGCGCCGCCAGCGCCAGCCCCACATTGGCTGTAAAGGAGGTCTTGCCTGTGCCGCCCTTGCCGGAGACGACTGCTATGATTTTACCCAATTTTATACCTCCTTGCATCATTTGAAAAGGAAAAAATGAAAATTTTCAGAAAAATTTTCTCAAATCCAAGACTTCTGGACATTTATGTCCCGGCTTTATCGCAGGGGTGCTTTCTTGATGCGGGCGAAGGCACGAGGGAAGCCCGCCGGCGTGGGACGCTCCTTCCGGATGCGGACGACCCGGTGGGTCACCTCCGTTCCCGGAATGGTGTAGTCCGTCACGTCCTCCACAGCGCCGCCCAGCTGGGCGATGGCGCTGCGGGCCTCCTGCAGCTCCGGGTCGCTCTCCACGGATTTCATGGCCAGAAACACGCCGCCCACCTTCACCAGCGGCAGCGTCAGCTCGCACAGTACATTCAGCTGGGCCACCGCCCGTGACGTGGCGATGTCGAACTGCTCCCGGTGCTTCCGGGCGAACTCCTCCGCCCGTGCGTGGACGCAGCGCACCCGCCGCAGTCCCATGGCGTCGGCGGTCTCCCGGAGGAAATCCACCCGCTTGCCCAGACTGTCCAGCAGCGTCAGGTCGAAGTTCGGCTCCAGGATCCGCAGGGGCATCCCCGGAAATCCGGCGCCGGTCCCCACATCCACCACGGACTTCCCCAGGAAGTCCGCAGCAGTCAGTAGGTACGCACAATCCAGCAGGTGCAGCGCCGCCACGTCGCAGGGATCGGTGATGGCCGTCAGGTTCATCACCTGATTCCTCTCCAGCAGTCGCCGGGAGAACTCCTCCAGTCCCTCGATGGCCGCTGCATCCGCCGGCAGCCCGTAGACCGCCAGCCCCTCCCGCAGCAGCTGCTCCGGGGTCACTGGTTCTTCTCCTTCAGCAGGTCACGGATCTCCGTCAGCAGCTCCTCGCTGGTGGGACCCTTGGGCTCCTCCGGGGCAGGGGCCTCTTCCTTCTTCTTGTGGAAGCGGTTGATGGCCTTGATCATAAGAAAGATCACCAGCGCCACCAGAATGAAGTCGATGATGGTGGTGAGGAAGGTGCCGATGCCCAGCGTCACGGCAGCCGTGACCACCTCGTCGCCATTCATAACAGCGGGCTTCAGTACGATATCCAGCTGGCCCAGATCGATGCCGCCGATGAGCATCCCCACCAGAGGCATGATGACGTCGTTGACCAGGGAGGTGGTGATCTTACCGAAGGCGCCGCCGATGACCACGCCGATGGCCATGTCCAGCACGTTGCCCCGCAGGGCGAACGCCTTGAACTCGCTCAGAAATTTCTTCATGGGTATCCTCCGAGAGTTTACATAATCAGCGTTTGGGAACCAGCTTCTCGCAGCCGCCCATGTAGGGCTGGAGCACCTTGGGGATCAGCACGGTGCCGTCGGGCTGGAGGTTGTTCTCCAAGAAGGCGATGAGCATCCGGGGAGGGGCCACGCAGGTGTTGTTCAGGGTGTGGGCCAGGTAGGTCTTGCCGTCCTTGCCCTTGATGCGGATGTGCAGGCGGCGTGCCTGTGCATCGCCCAGGTTGGAGCAGGAGCAGACCTCAAAGTACTTCTGCTGGCGGGGGCTCCAGGCCTCGATATCGCAGCTCTTGACCTTCAGGTCAGCCAGATCGCCGGAGCAGCAGTTCAGCTGGCGCACGGGGATCTCCATGCTGCGGAACAGCTCCACGGAGTTCTTCCAGAGCTTCTCGTACCAGTCGGCGCTCTCCTCGGGGCGGCAGACCACGATCATCTCCTGCTTCTCGAACTGGTGGATGCGGTAGATGCCGCGCTCCTCGATGCCGTGTGCGCCCTTCTCCTTGCGGAAGCAGGGGCTGTAGGAGGTCAGGGTCAGGGGCAGAGTGGCCTCGTCCAGGGTCTGGTCGATGAAGCGGCCGATCATGGTGTGCTCACTGGTACCGATCAGGTACAGATCCTCGCCCTCGATCTTGTACATCATGGCATCCATCTCGGGGAAGGACATCACGCCCTGCACCACGTTGCCGTGCATCATAAAGGGAGGAATGACATAGGTGAAGCCCTTGTCGATCATAAAGTCGCGGGCGTAGGCCAGCACAGCCTCGTGCAGGCGGGCAATGTTGCCCAGCAGGTAGTAGAAGCCATTGCCGGCAACGCGGCCTGCAGCATCCATATCGATGCCGTCAAAGCTCTCCATGATCTCGGTGTGGTACGGGATGGGGAAATCGGGCACCACAGGCTCACCAAAGCGCTGAGCCTCCACGTTGTAGGTGTCATCGGGGCCGATGGGCACACTGGGGTCGATCATCTGGGGGATGGTGTACATGATCTCCTGGATGCGGTCAGCCAGCTTGGCTTCCTCGGCTTCCAGTTCTGCCATCTTGTCCGCGTCGGCCTTGACGGCGGCGTTGTTGGCATCGATCTGTGCCTGCAGCTGGGCCTTCTGGGCCTCGTCGGTGCACTTCTTCAGCTGACCGAACAGGGGGCCGTTGGCCTTGCTCAGCTTGTTGCGGGCAGCCTTCAGGCTCTCAACCTCCTTCAGGCACTCGCGGTACTTTGCGTCCTTCTCGATGACTTCATCCACCAGAGGGAGCTTGGCATCCTGGAACTTCTTCTTGATGTTTTCCTTGACAGCATCCGGGTTGTCACGGACAAATTTGATATCAAGCATGATTTACTCTCCTTACTCTATTTCGGTTCACACGGGCGGGTAAGCCCTTTCCCATGCCGTTCAAAGGCGGCGTGCCGCCTTGGATCGCTATCTTTTTCTTCTCGGTCAGGCTTGCCTTCGTACAACCTCTCAGTCGGGCTTGCGCCCGCCGCTCCCCTGGTAGGGGAGCCTCTGGCGTATACGAAAAGCTTCCATCGGCTGCCAAGGCCTCTCCTACTGGGCAACAACAATGACGGAGAGATTTAATCCTCAACCTGATATTGCCCTAATAAGTTTGCAAAAGCCTTCAGCTGCTCATCCGAGTAGAAGTGGACGGTCAGCTTGCCCTTGCCGTCGTGGTAGGCCACATTGACCTCACTGCCCAGCGCCTGCTTCAGGCTCTCCTCCACCTCCACAGGCAGAGTGCCGCGCGGGGCGGGCTCCACAGGCTCTTTGGGGGGCTTGGCCAGCTTCTTGCACAGGGCCTCTGCCTGCCGGACGTTCAGCTCATGGTCGGCAATGATCTGTGCCGCCTGCTCCTGCAGCTCCGGGGTGGGCAGACCCAGCACCACCTTTGCGTGGCCCGTGGTGAGGAAACCGCTTTTCAGCAGCTCCAGCACCGTTTCGGGCAGGTTGAGCAGACGCAGGCTGTTGGCCAGCGCGCTGCGGCTCTTGCCCAGTTTGCGGGCCGCCTGCTCCTGAGTCAGGTCACAGCGGGTCATCAGTTCCCGGATGCCCAGTGCTTCTTCCACCGGGTCCAGATCCTCGCGCTGAAGGTTTTCCACCAGCGCCAGCTCCATGGCCTGCTCATCCGTGACATCCTTCACGACGACGGGTGCCTCGGTCAGGCCCGCCATCCGGCAGGCACGCCAGCGGCGCTCACCGGCCACGATGAGATAGTGGTCTACCCCGTGGGGCCGCACCGCGATGGGCTGCAGCAAACCGTGCTCTGAGATACTGGCCGCCAGCTCGGCCAGCGTTTCCTCATCAAAGGTCTTGCGGGGCTGAGCCGGGTCCGGCTCGATCTCCCGCAGGGGCAGCGTCTCGATCCGGTTATCGGACTCAAAGCTGGGGGCTGTGTCCTCAAACAGACTTTCCAGGCCCCGGCCCAGTCCTCCTCTTTTTTTTGCCATAGGTTACGCTTCCCCCTGCTTCACTTGTTCCAGTGCGCTTTTCTGTTCGGCGGGGGCACTGTTCCCTTTTGTGCGGCGGCGTGCCGGCTCATGCGGGCGGTTGTTCTTTACGAACTCAATGGCGAGATCCATATAGGCCTCGCTGCCCTTGCCCTTGGGCTCATAGAAATTGATGGGCTGGCCGTAGCTGGGCGCTTCCGAGATGCGGATGGTGCGCGGGATGGTGGTCTTGTAGACCTTGGTGCCAAAATACTTTTTGACCTGATCCACCACCTGCAGCGTCAAATTGAACCGCCCGGAGAACATGGTGAACACCACGCCCTCGATGTCCAGATAGGGGTTGTACTTCTTGCGGATGGTCTTGAGGGTGCTGATGAGCTCCGACAGGCCCTCCAGTGCGTAATACTCACACTGGATGGGGATCAGTACGCTGTCACAGGCGCACAGACCGTTCAGGGTGAGCAGATCCAGGCTGGGCGGGCAGTCCACAAAGATGAAGTCGTAGTCCTTCTGCACCGAAGCCAGCGCCTTGCGCAGGCGGCTTTCGCGGCCCGGCAGGTCGATCATTTCCAGACCCGCACCCGCCAGCCGGGTGTTGGAACCGATGACATCGGTGCGGAACTCGGTCTTGCGGATGGCATCCTTTGCCTCCGCCTCACCGATCAGCAGCTCATAAGTACCCACATCGACACTCCGCTTGGGAATGCCGTAACCGGTGGTGGTATTGCCCTGCGGGTCCAGATCGACGATGAGCGTCTTTTTGCCCAGAGCCGCAACGCAGGACGAAAGGTTCACGGCCGTGGTGGTCTTGCCCACGCCGCCTTTTTGGTTTGCAATTGCAACGATTTTAGCCACGCTCTTTGTTTCCTCCCGGGAAAATTATTTGTTCCACATGGAACATTCGAGGCCGGGCCCCGCTGTTTTCCCACCAGCAAAGCCCCTTTAAAGACTAGTATAGCACATCAGCGCGGCTTTTTGAACCGGTTTCCCGATTATTTTGCGTAAAAACCCTGTGGAATTGCATTTTTTGTGAAAATTGCGATGCGTTTTATCTTTGCGCGGCTGCGGTTGGAATGCGCACCGTGTATTCGATATAGCCGTCCCGCTCTTCCCTGTGGGCCGTGGCAGGCACACCGTTGTCCGTCATCAGCCGGATGGCATGGTCGATGGTGTTGACAAAGATGCGCACATCCTTGACCATGGAGATGCGGTGTCTGCCCGGGGCGGCGGCATTGAGCAGCTGTTCAATGTACAGGTCGGTCTGCCGGGCATTCATCCGCCGCTTGGCAATGGTGATAAGAGCTTCGCTCCGCCGGTTCTCGGGCAGGCGCAGAACCGCCCGGGCGTGGCGCTCGGTCAGGCCATTGTCCAGCACGAACTGCCTTTGGTCGGTGGTCAGCTGCAGCAGCCGCAGCTTGTTGGCAAGGGTGGGCTGTGCCATGCCCAGCCGCTTGGCCGCCTCGGCCTGAGTGCAGTCCCAAAGGGCGATCACATCCCGCAGCCCCTGTGCCTGCTCAAAGGGGTTCAGGTCTTCCCGCTGGATGTTTTCCAGCAGCCCCAACGCCGCAGTCCGCTGGTCGCCGCAGTCACAGAGGATGGCCGGAATGGTCTCCATCCTGGCCAGCTTGCAGGCGCGGAGCCGCCGCTCCCCTGCCACCAGCTCGTAACCGCCCTCGACCTTCCGCACCGAGATGGGCTGCAGCAGGCCGTTTTCCCGGATGCTCTGAGCCAGCCCCGCCAGCTCCTTTTCATCAAAGACAGTCCGGGCCTGAAACGGTGAGGGATGGATGCTTTCCACAGGCAGGGTGTAGATCTTTCCGGCAGATTTCTTCCATTCAAACATGATTCTTTCCCCTTTCGCTGAAATGTGACACAGTTTTCCACTGTTTCCCGGGAAACGGTGGAAAACTCACTCATTGCAGTTCCAGTGTACCAGAAATCAAAAAGCCCTGCCAGAAGAATCGTTCGGCAGGGCTTGGCATTTATCTTGCGGTTTTGCGTTATTTCAGCGGAGACTTTGCGATCTTTCCACCGTTTCTGGGGTAGGCTGTCGGAGTTTGCGAAATCTTTTTGCAGAGGATGAGGGTGCGGGTATCGCCGCCCGGCAGATGCAGGGTGCGGGTCTCCTTGTACTCGCCGCCCAGCTTCCGGATGGCACCGCGGGCTGCAGCCAGCTCCTCCTCGCCGGAAGCGCCCTTCATGGCAAGGAAGCTGCCGCCCACCTTGACCAGCGGCAGGCAGTACTCGGCCAGCATGGGCAGAGCCGCCACCGCACGGGCAGAGGCCAGATCAAACTGCTCCCGCCATGCTTTGCGGGCGGCTTCCTCGGCACGCTCCTTGGCAAACTCCACCCCGGTCAGGCCCAGCTGAGCGCAGGCATACTTCAAGAACTCCACCCGCTTGCCGGTGGGCTCCATCAGGGTCAGCTCCAGCTCGGGCTTGTAGATCTTTGTCACGATGCCCGGAAATCCGGCACCGGCACCCACGTCCACCATCTTCCCTGCTACCTCGGGTTGGCTGGCAAACAGCAGGCTGTCGAGGAAGTGCTTGTCCTCAATGCCTTCCGGGTCGGTGATGGCGGTCAGGTTGACCTTCTGGTTGTAGTCCACCAGGATCTGCGCAAAGGCATCCAGCTGGTCCAGCTGGTTCCCGGTCAGCGCAATGTTCCACATGGAACATTTTTGCTCTAATCTGTTCTTGTCGATCATTTATCTGTCCCTTTTCGTTTTAGGCAATTCTTTTGTCTTTCTACCAATGGCTCTCCTATCAGGGGAGCTGTCGCCGCAGGCGGCTGAGAGGTTGTACAGAGGTTCTGCTCTCCTTCGTCAACCTCTCCGTCAGTGCATCAGGTTTTCTCTCTCACTGTTAAAGCAATACTCAGCTGCGCCACATCGGAGGGCGACACGCCGGGGATGCGGCCCGCCTGCCCCAGATTCTTCGGGCGGATGCGGGTCAGCTTCTCACGGGCCTCCAGCGTCAGGCCGGTCAGGTCAGCATACTCAAAATCTGCGGGAATCAGGGTCTTTTCGTGGCGGGCCACGTCACGGATCATCCGATCCTGCCGGGCAATGTAGCCAGCGTACTTGATCTCGGTCTCCAGCCGCTCGGCCAGCATGGGGGTGATGCCCTCGCCCCAGCCGATCACCCCCGCCAACAGTGGGTAGCTGATCTCAGGGCGGCGGAGCAGCTCCTCGGCAATGCCGCCCTCCGCGGCAGGGGTCAGCCCGGCTGCTTCCATGGCAGCGCGCAGGTCAGCGGTGCGCAGATGGGTCTCGTGCAGGCGGCGGCGCTCTGCTTCCAGAATGCTCTGGGTGTGCTGGTATTTTGCCCAGCGGTCATCCTGCACCAGACCGTACTCCCGGCCAATGGGGGTCAGCCGCTGATCGGCGTTGTCCTGCCGCAGGGTCAGGCGGTACTCGCTCCGGCTGGTCATCATGCGGTAGGGGTCCATGACCCCCTTGGTGACGAGGTCATCCACCAGCGTGCCCAGATAGCTGGTCTGGCGTTCCAGGATCAGCTGGCTCTCCCCTTTTGCACTGCGGGCAGCGTTCAGACCGGCCAGCAGACCCTGCGCGGCGGCTTCCTCGTAGCCGGAGGTGCCGTTGAACTGGCCCGCACCATACAGACCCCGCACCACCTTGCTCTCCAGTGTGGCTTCCAGACTGGTCGGATCTACGCAGTCATACTCGATGGCGTAGGCCGGACGCATGATCTCAATGTGTTCAAAGCCCTGAATGCTCCGGTAAAAGGCGTTCTGCACATCCTCAGGCAGGCTGCTGGACGCACCCTGCAGATACATCTCCTCTGTGTTCTCGCCGCAGGGCTCCACAAAGATGGGGTGCCGGTCCTTGCCCGCAAAGCGCACCACCTTATCCTCAATGGAGGGGCAGTACCGGGGACCAACCCCCTCGATCATGCCGCCATAGAGCGGGCTGCGCTGGATGTTGTCCAGAATGATCCGGTGGGTCTCGGGGTTGGTGTAGGCGATCCAGCATTCGACCTTGTTGTGCATGGGTGCATCCGTCAGAAAGCTGAAGGGCTGCAGCTCGCTGTCCGGGTCGCCGGGCTGGCATTCCAGCTTGGAGAAGTCGATGCTTCTCCGGTGGACGCGGGCAGGCGTACCGGTCTTGAACCGGCGCAAAGGCAGACCGGCGGCTTTCAGGCTTTCGGTCAGGGCATTGGCGGCGTGCATCCCGTCAGGGCCGGAAGCATACCACGCATCACCGACAAAAATTTTGCCGCCCAGATTGGTACCCGTGGCAATGACCACACACTTTGCGCTGTACTCCCCGTTCAGCTGGGTCACAACGCCCTTGACATGGCCGTTCTCCACCTCAATGCCCACCACCTCGGCCTGATGGATGGCAAGGCCGGGTGTGAGCTCAAGGGCGTGCTTCATATATTCGTGGTAGCGCTTGCGGTCGGTCTGAACGCGCAGGGCATGAACGGCAGGGCCTTTGCCCTTGTTCAGCATCCGGCTCTGCAGGTAGGTGGCATCCGCCGCAAGGCCCATCACACCGCCCAGCGCATCCAATTCGCGTACCAGCGTTCCTTTTGCAGTTCCGCCGATGCTGGGGTTGCAGGGCATGTTGCCAATGGCATCCAGGCTCATGGTAAACACCGCCGTTTTGGCACCCAGCGTGGCGGCAGCGTGGGCCGCTTCAATGCCAGCGTGGCCCGCGCCTATTACGATCACATCATAATCTCCTAAATGGTTCATAACTTTTTCGGATTCCCTCTATTGTCAATGGAACAATCGAAACTGTACCTACACAGCCCGTCGCGCAGCGACTTCAAATCGGTGGAAAGCAAAAATGCGGTTAAGAGATCTTCGCGCGGGAGCGCGAATCTCCAGCATTTTTGTTTGGAGCTCACTGCTTTGGGGTCACTAGGGGCGAGCAGCCCCTAGTTCGTGCCTCCCGCGCTTCGAAAGTAGCGGGTGCTTTTCTGGTTCTCTTTTGGCACGCAAAAGAGAACATTCCTCATTACTTCCCCACACAGAACCGCTCAAACACTTCATTGATGACATTCTCCGACGCATTTTCGCCGGTGAGGTCACAGAGGGCATCCAGCGCATCGTCCACACAGACCGATACGGCATCCAGCCCGAACCCACCGCTGACCGCATCCAGCGCACCGGCCACTGCATCCCGCGCGCGGGTGGCGGCGGCAAGCTGGCGCTGGCCCGAAAGGCTGGCAGCGTGGGGGTCGATGTTGTTGGTGCCCAGCAGGCGGGCAACGGCAGCGGCGATCACCCTGCGGCTCCCCTCTTCCTGACAGCAGACCGGAAGCACCATGGCAAAATCGCCTGCAATGATCTCCGCGTCAAATTGAGTGGGCTTGTCCTCTTTATTGACCAGTGCAATGGCCGGGCGGCCGGCGCACCGCTGCGCCAACGCAAGATCCTCCCGGGTCAGGGGCTCAGAGCCATCGAACACCGCCAGGATCAGCCCCGCCTCGTCCAGCTTTTTCCAGCTGCGGCGGATGCCCTCGGCCTCGATCGCATCCTCGGTCTCCCGCAGACCGGCCGTGTCGAACAGGTTCAGCCGGATGTCCCCCAGCCGGACGGCCTGCTCCACCACATCCCGGGTGGTGCCCGCCACGGGGGTGACGATGGCCCGGTCAAACCCGGCCAGCAGATTGAGCAGGGTGGACTTGCCCGCATTGGGCCGCCCCACGATGGCACAGTCCACACCCTCCCGCAGGACAGCACCGGCATCATAATTCCGGATGAGGGTGTCCAGCTCTCCCTTCACGGCAGTCAGGGTGGATACCAGCTGGGCATCCTCCAGCGCGGGAACGTCCTCCTCGGGGAAATCCACCCAGGCAGTCAGATGGGCCTGCAGGGCGGTCAGGGCATCCTTTTCAGCCCCGATCTTCTTCGCCAGCGCGCCGTTCAGGGAGGCATTGGCCAGCGCCGCACCCTGTCGGCCATCGGCAGAGATCAGGTCCATAACGGCCTCGGCCTGGGTCAGGCCCAGCTTGCCGTTGAGGAAGGCGCGGCGGGTGTACTCGCCGGGGGCGGCGGGGGCGGCACCGGCTGCGATGCAGCTTTCCACCAGCCGCCGGGCCACCGCACTGCCGCCGTGGCAGGAAAGCTCCACCACATCCTCGCCGGTGTAGCTGTGGGGCGCGCGGAAAAACAGCGCCACGCCCTCATCGAAAGCCTCTTCCCCCTCCACGAATGCACCGAACATGGCGGTATAGCCTTTGGCGTCCGCGACCTTTTTGGCCGGGTTGGCCGGACGGAACACCTTCGCCGCCACTTCATAGCTTTCCGGGCCGGACAGCCGCACGATGGCGATGCCGCCCGCACCCGGAGCGGTAGCAATGGCCGCAATGGTCGAATGCTGCATCTTCTCCCCTCCTTATGCGCAGATGAATACAGTATATTCTACCACGAACCGCCAAAAAAAGAAATATGCTGCGCAAAAAAGCGGCACACCGCCGGAGAGTCCGGCAGTGTACCGCTTTTGCATTTTATCCTCGGGTCTTCCCGGCAAGGCGATAGTGCTCTTCCTTTGCCAGATACATCCGTGTTTCGGCCGATTTGACGAGGACTTCCATGTCGATGCCGCCCGCGCTGTGAGTCGCTGTACCCACGGCCACCGAGTAACCAGCCTCGTCCACCTCCTGCACCAGCTTGTGGATGAGCGCGCGCATCTCTTCGGCGCTCTTGTCCATCGCAAAGGCCACGAACTCATCGCCGCCCACACGGTAGCTGTACTTTTCGCCGAAGATGTCCCGCACCTTGGCTGCCACGGTCTTGAGCATCTCGTCGCCTGCCGCGTGGCCCCGGGTGTTGTTCAGCTCATGCAGGCCGTTCACGTCCAGATAAACACAGCTCAGCGTGCTGCTGCAGTGCATCGGGTAGTCGTGCATCTGGCTCTCGTAGGCGTTGCGGTTTTTCAGGCCGACGTTCAAGTCCGTCTCCGCGATGCCCAGCAGCTTGTGCCGGATGGAAAAATTTTCGTGCATCGAAAGCATGATGAAGGTGGATATGATGCAGGACACCGCACCAAACACCATGCCGTCCAGAATATCAACCGGGAGTGTCTCTTTACTCTTGAACAAAAAGCAGGTCAGGATGAAAACACCATCGAAAAAGACGACATTCAAGATATGCTGGATGGGCCGCATGACAAAGAGCAGCGGCACTGCCAGCAAGAACGCAATAAAGCTCACCGTAGGAGTATCGGGAGAAGGATGGATGCCCAGATAGATGCCCAGCACATAGAGCAAAGCCTCAAAGGCGTACATCAGCCAGGTCAGCAGCAGGCCGTTTTTTCCCGGGAATGTCCGGTTGACCGCCTGCAGGCCCATGCACACGGCCAGCGCTATCATATAGGCCAGCATATTGGGCCGCAAAAATTCCAGAACCCCAGACAGTATCCATAAAACTGTAAGAAACGCACAGGCTATCCCCAGGTAGGCCGTCACACGTTGGCGGTTGGAGCGCTGTATATCCGGCAGACAGGCTTTGTACTTCTCCCGTGACATCTCCGCATACAGCAGCAGCCTTCGCAATGCTTCCATAGCCATCCTCTTTTCAAACCGCATTCGTCCCCGCACTGCACGAGGGCGCACTTTCCCCTTTATTCTGCGGGTTTTTCTTATTTTATCATGAAGCTCCCAAAAAGAAAATATCCAGCGCATTCCAGCGTTTATTTTCTATGATATGCTAAAAAGAGGCAATTAAATTTAGCCATATTACCCATTGATCCTTCACTTTATCGTGCAGCAAAAAAGGGTGTGCAGCCCCTAAGAGACTGCACACCCCATTGCGTGTGAAAGAAAAATCAGAATGCGGCAATATCGGCCGTAGTGATGGCCTTGCCGGGCAGGGTGCGGCTGTCGGCGTTCTCCGACAGGGCCAGCTTGCCCTCGCGCAGCAGCTTGACGGCCTTCTCGTGGTCAGCAGCGTTCCAGTTGTTGCCCACGATCTTCCAGTTGTTGTCCACGTGCGGCTCGATGGTGCCGCCCTTGACGGTGCGGATGTACTCGCCCAGCAGTTCGCGGACGCCGCCCACATCGCCGCGCACGTCGATCTCCAGCAGCTTGGGCAGCTCGTCGCCCTCCTTGAAGATGTCAGCATAAGCCAGCAGCTGGGTGGTGGCACGGTAGTTGTTGACGGCCACCACGAAGCTGTCATCGTCCTGCACCGGACGGCCATCCATCCAGGTCAGGTTCTGGATGCGGTTGCCGGGCTGCTTGGAGATGTCGAGGTCATACTTGACGCCTGCAAAGGCATCGTACAGGTAGTAGCGGACGGAAGAGTCGAATGCGATGGTCACATCGCCCGGCTCCCAGGTCTTGAAGAAGGCAGCAGACCACTCCATGAACTGACGCAGCTGCCAGCCGTTCATCTGCAGCTTGTACAGGGTGTTCTGGTAGGTGTAGATGCTTGCCATGTCGCACTTGCGGATGGTACCCTCGCGCATCTGGGAGGTCATGGAGGTCAGAGCCGTTGCGGACACCTGAGCGTCGGTGTAGTACATCTGTACCTCGTTGATGAAGTCCAGCAGAGCAGTATCCTGCACCATGGCCTGCGGCAGGCAGTCGATCTCGTTTTCGGGGGCCAGATCACCGCCGACCAGCTGGCCGATGGGGGTCACGGCGTCGTCCTTGGCGCGCTGGTCGTACTCTGCCAGCAGAGCGGTCAGCTCGGGGTCGGGAGCGTAGTCCTTGATGATCAGGTTCTCAGAGGTGCGGTCCTTCACCTTCCACTTGCCGTTCAGGCCGCGCTCGAGATAGACGTGGATGTCGGAGACGGTGGCACCGGCATTCTTATTCTCGACCACCAGCACGCCGTTGATCATCTTGTTGGGGATGCTCTTGTGGCCGTGAGCAGCGACGATGACGTCGAATTCAGGGCAGGCATTTGCCAGGTCGGTGACGCCGGAGCCATAGACGCCGTACTCATTGTCAACATCCATATGCATAACGCCGATGATGACATCCACATCGTTCTTGATCTTATCAATGATCTTGCGGCTCTCGTCCACCGGGTTGGTGACAGTCCAGCCCTCGAGGTTCTTGGCGTCCCAGCGGGTGATGTTGGGAGTGACCATACCGATGACGCCGATCTTGACGCCGCCCTTTTTGATGATGGTGTAGCCGTCAGCCAGAGGCTTGCCTTCGGGGCTGTAGACGTTGCCGGTCAGCACCTTGGCCTTCTGCTGGGAGAGTACCTTTTCCAGCGTGGCCATGCCATAGTTGTACTCATGGTTGCCGGTGACGTAGACATCGTAGCCGATGGCGTTCTGAGCAGCGATCATGGGGTGGACATCGTCGTTCAGGAACAGCTCAGCGGAGTTTGCCTGAATCGTGTCGCCTGCATCCACGACCAGCGTGGTCTTGGTGCGGTTCTCCTTGATGGCAGTTGCCTGCTGGGCCACGCTGCCGGAGGCGTCGGCCTTGTTGGCGGCGTAATCCCAGGGGTCAAACTTACCGTGGGTATCGCTGGTGGCAAGGATCTGCAGGTCCATGCTCCACAGGTCTTTGATGCCGGCAGCGGAAGCAGCCGGGACCAGACCGCTCATTGCGGCGGCGGTAGCCGATGCACCGGCCACGCGCAGGAAATTACGGCGGGAAATCTTATTCTGTTCCATAATAATTCCTCTCTTTTTTGCTTGGTATACACTCCGAAGCATTTGTAGCTCTAGTATAAGGCTTGTCGATATTGTTTTACAATGTGCAAGTAGGAGAAAAATTTCTTCCAGAATTGTACATATTCTCCAGTTTTCCGATAAGAACGACTTTTCTTCCTAAATTATTTTTTCAGATTCGCTTTTCATCGTAAACCATCTTCATGCAAAAGACGTGTAAATTTATAGTGTTCCTCGTACAAAAAAAAAAGACCCTCCCCTGCACGGCTTCCGCCATGCGGGAGAGGGTCTTATCCTTCAGCTTTTACAGCTCGATCTTGCCGAAGCTCAGATCCGCGAAGTCATCCACACGCTCGGTGCGCTTGGGTGCCACAGGAGCAGCATTCTCGGCGTCGCGCGGGGTGTAGGTGCGCTCAGGCACATTGGAGCGGTAGCCGCCCCGGCCGCCGCCATTGCGCGGGCCGCGGCCATTCCGGTCACCACGGCGCTCGCCGCCGCGATGATAGCCGCCGCTGCGGCCATTGCCGTTGCGTTCACGGCCGCCGCGGGGTCCGCGGGGACGTGCATTTGCGCTCTCAGCCACAGCGTTGGGGTCGGTGGAGTAGATGACCACACGGCGGTCACGGCCCTCGCCCTTGCTCTCGCTGCGGACGCCCTCCATCTTGCCGATGGCAGAGTGGATGATGCGGCGCTCGTAGGGATTCATGGGCTCCATGGCAAAGCTGCGGCCGGTGCGGCGCACTTTGGCACCGATGCGCTGTGCCAGTGCGGTCAGGTCGCTCTCACGCTTGTCGCGGTAGCCGGCCACGTCGAGGCCCAGCTTGATGTAGTCGCCCTCAAGGCGGTTTGCCACGAGGCTTGCCAGATAGGACAGGCTCTCCATCGTCTCGCCGCGGCGGCCGATGAGGGCGCCCATCTTCTCGCCGTCCAGACGGATGATGGTAGCCTCACCCTTCTGCACAGCGCTGAACTTGACGTCCTGTACGCCCATCTTCTCGATGACATCCTTCAGGTAGTCCACAGCGGCCTTGACCTTGGCGTTCTCCTCGATGTTGATGGGGACTTCCACCTCTTCGCCCTCGGCGGCGGGAGCAGCCTGCTCTTCGGCAGGGGCAGCTTCCTCAGCGGGAGCGGCAGGCTCTTCCACCGCAGCGGGAGCTTCAGGGGCAGTCTCTTCGACGACAGGCTCAGCCGCCGCAGGAGCAGCCTTCTCCTCCACAACGGGAGCGGGCTCCTCAACGGGGGCAGCAGGAGCTGCCACAGGCTCGTCCGGCAGCTCGACGCTGACGCGGACCTTGGCGGGAGTGAGCTTCAGGCCCAGAAAACCGGTCTTCTGGGGCATTTCCAGCACTTCGTAGCTGACGTTGATGTCGTCCTTTTCCACGCCCAGCAGAGCGCAGGCGTTGGTGCGTGCTTCATCGACCGTCTTGCCGGTCGCTTCCTGCGTACGGATCATAACCGTCAATCCTCCTTTTTGTTCTGCAGCTCGCTCAGCGGGACAGTGCGCTCGTCCTTGTAGCGCTCAGCATCCTGCTGGCGGGCATACTCGAGGCGGCGCTTGTTCATCTCGCTGGCGGAGATGTTCTTTTCCACGACCTCACCGGTCTTCTCGTCCTGGACCTTGATGGTGGTGCTCTTCACGCCGCGCTTCTCTTCCTTCTTGCGGGAAGCAATCTCGGCCTTGACCTGCTCCTTCATCTTCTCGGGGTCATAGATCTTGCGCATGACCTGGGTCTGGACGGTCATCACGATGTTGGAAATGACGTAGTACAGAGAGAATGCGCAGGGAACGGTAAAGCAGAAGAAGACGTACATCAGAGGCATCATATACATGGTCAGCTTCATGCTGCCCTGCATCTCCTGGCCGGAGGCCTTCATGCTGATGTGGGTGGAGATGAACATGGTGACGACAGCCAGGATGGGGAAGATCAGCAGGGGCAGGTTGTCTGCTGCCAGGCTGTACTGCGGCACACGGGTCAGGTCGATGCCGAAGAAGTCCATGTGCTGGCCGAACTCCGTGATGGTGTTCAGCTGGTCTGCGGTGAACACAGAGGTGACGGTGGACTCACCGGCCAGCACCTGTGCGATGATATTGGTGTCGCGGGTCACCTGAGTGAAGCTGATGCCCAGAGCGGTCATGGCATCGCCTGCGGCGGTGATGGCGTCGGCGCCGATGTGGAAGATGCGCTGCAGCGGGCGGTACACGACCTCGATGACGCCGAACATGACGAGGAAGTTGACCAGCATGGGCATACAGCCGGCGGTGGGCTTATAGCCGTACTCCTGCTGGAGCTTGAGCAGCTCTTCCTGCTGCTTTTCGGGCTTGTCCTTGTACTTTTTCTGGATGTCGGCGATCATCGGCTGGAAAGCGGACATCTTGGCCATGCTCTTCTGCTGGTTGAGCTGCAGAGGGATGCTGAGCAGGCGGATGACGATGGTGAAGATGATGATGTCCCAGCCGTAGTTCGGGATGAGGTTGTAGATCCACTCCATCACATAGCCGAGAGGTACACCGAGGATGTACAAAATATTCATGTCTCTGTCCATTCTGCCCCGCCTGTGGTGCGGGACGGTTATTTTTATCGTAGGACACGCCGCCCACAGTTCAGCACGTCACAAGAAGCAATTATAATAGCTTTTCCTCTCAGCCTCTCCTGATAGGAGAGGTGTCACGCCGCAGGCGTGACGGAGAGGTTTTCCTCCCCTCTGCCGCTCTTTTTCAAAGGGCATTGACGGAGAGGTCTTCCCCGCTTCAGCGCTCTTCCAGAGAGCATCGGCGAAGAAGTTTTCCACTTATTTTTCGTGTCTGGTGGAAAACAGAGCCGAGGCCGAGAGATGCCGGGCCGGATTTTTCCAGCGGCCCTTTTCCGGCACAGGGTCGTAGCCCCAGCGGCCCAGCGGATTGCACCGGGCGATGCGCCACGCCGTCAGCAGCAGCCCTTTGACGCAGCCGTGGGTGCGGATGGCCTCGATGCCGTACTGGCTGCAGGAGGGCGAAAAGCGGCAGTTCCGCCCCAGCCCCGGGCTGATGAACTTCTGGTAGAGCCGGATGAGCCCGCAGAGGGCTTTCTGAAAGATGCTCACGCCTCGGGCTTCCGGACCGGCGGCAGGGTGGCAGGGGGCTTTGCGCCCGGCTGCTTTGCCTTATCCGGCAGGCCGGCCTGGGCGAAGAGCTTTGCCACGATGGCGCTGAGCTGCCAGCTCTTGAGCCGGGGGGTCATGCCCCGGGCCACGAAAACGAGGTCGTAGCCGCCGATGTTGTAGTCGAGATGCTCGTCGATGGCGGCCTTCATGACGCGGCGGGCGCGGTTGCGCTGCACGGCGTGGCCGATCTTTTTGGTGGCCGTCAGGCCCACCCGGGTGCGCTTGCTCCGCGTTTTGAGCACGTAGAGCACCAGCGCCTGGTTGACATAGGACTTGCCGCGGGCATACACGCGGCCAAACTCGCCGTTGCGGCGGATGGGACGATAGCGCATCCTGTGCGCCTCCCTTCAGGTGATGTGGGAGCACCGCCCGGAAAAAAGCAATGCTCAGTGTTCAGTATAGCAAAAAAACGCCGACATGAAAAGCTCATCCGGGCGTTTTCTCTGCCAAATCTTTGACAGTTTTTTTAGGCAATGCGACTATTCACCGCAGCTTTCCGGACTTTTTCCCGAATGCCGGGTAAAAAAATAAGACCGCCAATCCAATATCAGCGGCCTTTTTGCGCATATTCCATTCTGCGCCGGACCTGATGCATACTGCTCAGGATCAGACGGTCAGGCTCTTGCGGCCCTTAGCACGGCGTGCGTTGATGACCTTGCGGCCGTTCTTGGTGCTCATGCGGGTCAGGAAGCCATGAACTTCCTTGCGCTGACGCTTCTTGGGCTGAAAAGTTCTCTTCATGGTGTATTTCCTCCGTAAAAACTCGTCCCCGGTATGGGGTCTATTCTGGTCCCAAAATGGGGACAGGCTTGCAATTCAACAGTATATCGCACACTATGGCCTTCTGTCAAGCATTTTTTTCGCTTTCCTTCAAACTTTTTTGAAAAACCTCTGTGGAGAAACTTTCAACTTTTTCACCCATTTCCCGTGGAAAACTTTTTATCCACAATATCTTGTGGCTTTCCTCCGCCTTGGACACAAGGCCGTTTCCCAGACGCAGGTATGTCTTTTTTATGTATTATAAATTACCTTATATAATATAGACGCAGGGGGATTTTTGTGGTATACTAACCTAGTATCAGCAGCATTGTTGAAAACTTCAATGGAGTGGATGTACTATGGATTCTTTCAAGGACGTTTTAGAGGCTGCCCAGAGCTACTGCAAGGCGCAGATGGCGGAGCCGACGTATAATCTCTATATCGACGGGTTGGAGCCTATCAGCTTTGAGGACTCCAGCCATATCACCCTCTCGGTGCGCAACGACTTCATCTGCAAGATCGTAACGGACCGTTATCTCGGCCTGCTCAAAGAGGCCTTCAAAACAGTGCTGGGCTTTGACGTGGACATCACCCTCGTCGTCCCCAGCACGCCGCCCCACGAAGTGGTGCTGGCCCAGCAGTACGAGGCGAACCCCGCCTCCCCGCAGGGCAACTATGAATTCACCTTCGAGAACTTCATCAAAGGCCCATCCAACCAGTTTGCGTTTGCTGCGGCGCAGGCTGTTGCGGCCAACCCCTCCGGTGCCTACAACCCGCTGTTCATCTACGGCGGCTCGGGCCTCGGCAAGACCCATCTGCTGACGGCCATCCAGACCGAGATCAAGCGCACCCACCCCGATTTCGTCATCATGTACGTTACCTGCGAGCAGTTCACCAACGAACTGATCGCCGCCATCCGCGCCGGCAGCACCGAGGACTTCCGGATGAAGTACCGCGTGGCCGACCTGCTGCTGGTGGACGACATCCAGTTCATCGCGGGCAAGGAGTCCACCCAGGAAGAGTTCTTCCACACCTTCAACTCCCTCCACGATGCCCACAAGCAGATCGTCATCGCATCCGACCGCCCGGCCAAGGAGATCAAGAGCCTGGAAGAGCGTCTGCGCACCCGCTTCGAGTGGGGCCTGACCGCCGACGTCCAGCCGCCGGATTTCGAGACCCGCGTGGCCATCGTCAAGCGCAAGGCGGAGCTTCTCCACCTCGACCTGCCCGAGGATGTGGCCGAGTTCATCGCCAACCATCTGAAAAATAACATCCGCCAGCTGGAAGGCGCGGTCAAAAAGCTCAACGCCTACTATATGCTCGAGGGCATCCAGCCGGTCATCAGCGTGGCACAGAATGCCATCAAGGACATCCTCAACGAGACCCAGCCCGTGCCTGTCACCATCGAGAAGATCGTGGGCGAGGTATCCCGCACCTTCAACGTCTCCCCTGCCGACATCCGCGGCACCAAGCGGAACGCCAATGTGGCCTCTGCCCGCCGCGTGGCCATCTACATCCTGCGCGAGGTCACCGGCATGAGCATGGAGGAGATCGGCCGGGAATTCTCGGGCCGTGACCATTCCACCATCGTCTACTCCCTCAAGACCATGGAGCGGGACATGAAGAATGACCAGCACCTGCGGGAGACGGTGAGCGACATCATCAAGAATGTGAAGGCTTAACGCACCGGAGCAAGCTTAAAAGTCATACTCATTCAGGGGTCAAACCCCAAAATATGGGGAGAAAGAGGAACAAAAAGGGGAAAATAGACCTAGATATTGTGGTGAAAAGCCGAAACTTTCCACTCTTTCCACATGGTTTTCAACATTCAACTTCCGTTTTTCACAGCGGATGTGGAAAGAACCACCGCTCTCCCCAATTCAACATTCCATTCACAGTTCCTCAACATCTCCGTGGAAAACCAAATCCCCGCATCCCGGCAAGGGTTTGCAGAGTTTTCCACATCTTCCCCACCCCCTACTACGATTACTACAACAAGTTCAATAAAGAAAACAGGTTTTTGCATCGGATCCCATGAGGAACGACAGCAAAACTGACGCAAAAAAGGAGAGAAGAAGATTTGAACATCATCTGCGACAAAACTCTTCTGAGTGCAGCCATTGACGGCGTGTCCAAAGCAGTCACTCTGCGCTCTACCATCCCGGTACTGGAGGGCATTTTACTGAAGGCAGAAGGCTTCCAGCTGACCCTTACCGGCTACGACCTCGAAATGGGCATCGTGACCACCATCGAAGCCAATGTCAAAGAACCCGGTGAGATCGTGCTGAATGCCAAGCTGCTCAGCAGCATGATCAGCCGGATGCCGGCAGGCCAGATCACCATCCAGTCTGCCGATAATGGCAAAACCACCATCCAGAGCGGCGTGGCGCAGTTCGAGATCCAGTCCATGTCGGCCACCGATTTCCCCGAGCTGCCCAACACCGGCGCCGAGGAGACCCTGACCATCAAGACCGGCGTGCTCCGCGATATGATCGACCGTACCCTCTACGCTGTCAGCCAGGATGAGAAAAAACCTGCGCATACCGGTGAACTTTTTGAGATAGAGCCGGATAAAATGACCATCGTTGCCCTGGACGGCTACCGTCTGGCCATCGTGGAGCGGCCCGTCACTGCCGTCAAGGACATCCGCATCATCGTCCCCAGCAAGACCATGACCGAAGTGTCTCATCTGCTGCCCAACGACGACGAAGAGCCGGTCCACATCTGTGCCAACCGCCGCTACGTCGTGTTCATGACCGCCGGCTACACCATCATGAGCCGCCTCATCGAGGGCGAGTTCCTCAACTATCACAATGTCATTCCGGCAGGCAGCCGCACCCGTGTGACCATCGACACCAAGGAGTTCATCGAGACCATCGAGCGCGCTTCTCTGATTATTACAGAGCGTTTAAAAAATCCCCTCCGCATCACTTTTACAGAGGGTAAAGTCGTCGTCCGCTGCCAGACCAATCTGGGCCGCGTCGTCGATGAGTTCAATGCCGAGTGCGAGGGCGACGAGGTGGAGATCGGCTTCAACAACCGCTACCTGTTGGACGCGCTGCGCAATGCCCGCACCGAGAAAGTGCGGATGGAGATCAGCGGCCCGCTGAGCCCGGTGAAAGTGCTGCCGGTGGAGGGCAATGACTTCCTGTATCTGGTCCTGCCCGTCCGCTTCAAAAACGACTGAGAGGCGTAATAAAATGCAAAAGATCCTCATCCATACCGAATTTATCAAGCTGGACGCCCTGCTGAAATATGCGGGCCTGTGCGAGACCGGCGGCGAAGCCAAGGAGCTCGTTCAGGGCGGGGCCGTGAAGGTCAACGGCGAAGTCTGCACCATGCGCGGCAAGAAGTGCCGCCCGGGCGACACCGTGGAGCTGGACGGCCAGACCATCGAGATCGGGATGGGCGGCTGATGCGGCTGCTCTCTCTCGAAGTCGAAAATTACCGGAACATCGCCTCGGCCAGCCTGACGCCGGGCCGGGAGCTGACGGTCATCTGCGGCAACAACGGCCAGGGCAAGACGAACCTCCTGGAAGCCATCTGGCTGCTCACCGGCGGCAAGAGCTTCCGGGGCGGCAAGGACGCAGAGCTGGTGCGCCGGGGCGAACCCTTCGCCGTACTCAAAGCGTCCACCCTCCGCGCACAGCAGGAAGAGCAGGAAAAGGAAGAGCCGAACCGCGTCCGCCTGACGGTGGGTGCGCCGGACTCTCCCCGCCCGGGCCGGACAGTCTCGGTGAACGGGGGCGCAGTCAAGCGGGCGGCCAGCCTTGCAGGCAGCTTTCCGGCGGTGGTCTTCGACCCCGGACACCTGAGCCTTGTAAAAGGCGCGCCGGAAGGGCGGCGGAAATTTCTGGATGCTGCCCTCTGCCAGCTCTACCCCGGCTATCTGACCCTTTATCGCCGCTATATCCGGGCCTTGCAGCAGAAAAACGCGCTGCTTCGGCGCTCTTCCAATGGCATTGAGCGGCCTTATGCCGAAAAGCGGGCCTTGTTAGAAGTGCTGAATGTGGAGCTTGCCCAGCAGGGCGAGGCCATCCAGCAGCGGCGCAGAGCCTATCTCGCCGCCCTCTCCCCGCTGGCCTGTGCCAACTATGAGGAGCTTTCCCGCGGGGCGGAAACACTGAGTCTGCGGTATGCGGCCCAGTTCGAGCCGGGCGGTCTGGCCCAGCTTCTGCGGCAGAAAATGCCCGAAGAGCTGCGGGCCGGGCAGAGCCTCTGCGGCCCTCACCGGGAAGATCTGGACCTTCTTCTGGATGGTCAGCCTGCAAAAGTGTATGCGAGTCAGGGACAGCAGCGGAGCGTCGTGCTCAGCCTGAAAATGGCCGAAGCCGCCGCAGCGGCCTCCATCACGGGCGAACACCCGGTGATGCTTCTGGACGACGTGCTCAGTGAGCTGGATGATGGCCGCAAGCAGTATCTGCTCACCCGGATGCGGGAAAAGCAGACCTTCGTGACCAGCTGCGACGACACCGCTTTCCTCAAAACGGACGGCGAGGTCTACCGGATGAACGGCGGCGTGCTGACGAAAGTGTGATGCAATGTATGTACACCTTGGCCGCGATTATGTCCTGAACGACCGGGACATCATCGGCATCTTCAATCTGGAAACGACGACCATCTCACCCCGGGGGCGGGAGTTTCTGAACTATGCCCAGAAGAATGGGGCGGTGGTGAGCCTGTCCGATGAGCTGCCCCAGAGCTACGTGCTGGCAGATTCCCCGGTGGATACGATCTATCTCTCGGAGCTGTCGCCGGCTGCGCTCAAACGGCGCACGGAGATGAAACTGGAATAAGCCAACCAGCGATTGATCGCTTTTACAAATAGTAACGAAAAAACGAAACAAAACAAAAGGGAGAAAGGAAATGGCAGAGGAAATCATTACCAGTACCAACGCAGAAACTGCGACGGACCATGAATACAACGCCAGCGAGATCCAGGTCCTGAAAGGTCTGGAGGCAGTGCGCAAGCGCCCCGGTATGTATATCGGCTCCACCGGTGAGCGCGGCCTGCACCATCTGGTGTACGAGATCGTGGACAACGCCATCGACGAGGCTCTGGCCGGTTACTGCGACCACATCGAGGTCAAGATCCTGAAGGGCGACATCATTCAGGTCACGGACAATGGCCGCGGCATCCCCGTGGACATCCAGGCTGATACCGGTCTGCCTGCCGTCACCGTCGTCTATACCATCCTCCACGCCGGCGGCAAGTTCGGCGGCGAGAACTCCGGCTACAAGGTGGCCGGCGGCCTGCACGGCGTGGGCGCTTCGGTGGTCAACGCCTGCTCCGAGTGGCTCACCGTCAACGTGCGCCGCGACGGCCACGAGTACGAGCAGACCTTCCGCCGCGGCGACCCGGACGGCCCGCTGAAGTGCATCGGCACCGTGGACCCCAGTGTCACCGGCACCCGCGTCACCTTCAAGCCCGACCCGGAGATGTTTGAGGACACGGTTTACAATTACGATACGCTCCATACCCGGATGCGGGAGGAGGCGTTTTTGAACGCGGGTCTGCGAATCACCATTGCGGACGAGCGTGCGGCCTCTGCCGACAAGCCGGAGGAGGAGCGCTATCACTCCATGCACTATAAGGGCGGCATTCGGGAATTTGTGGAATATCTCAACCGCACGAAAACGCCGCTCCATGACGAGGTCATTTACGTCAGCGGCCAGAAGGGCGATTCCATGGCGGAGATCGCCTTGCAGTATAACGATGGCTACAACGAGACCACCCTCTCCTTCGCCAACAACGTTCATACGCCGGAGGGCGGTATGCACGAGGAGGGCTTCAAGCGGGCTCTCACCAATGTGCTGAACGCCTACGGCCGGAAGATCAAGCTGCTGAAGGATGACGAGAAGGTCTCCGGCGAGGACTGCCGGGAGGGCCTGACCTGCGTGATTTCCGTGAAGCTGACGGACGCCCAGTTTGAGGGCCAGACGAAGGCAAAGCTGGGCAACAGCGAGATTCGCACGCTGGTCAACGCAATCGTGACGGAAAAGCTCAACGATTTTCTGGAGGAAAACCCGCAGGTGGGCCGGATGATTCTGGACAAGGCCCTCACTGCCAACCGCGCCCGGGAGGCCGCGAAAAGGGCCAGAGAGTCTATCCGCCGGAAAACGGCGCTGGGCGGCGCGGCCATGCCGGACAAGCTGCGGGACTGCAACGAAAATAACCCGGAGCTGACAGAAATCTACATCGTGGAGGGTGACTCCGCAGGCGGCTCCGCCACCCAGGGACGGGATTCACGCTTTCAGGCAATCCTTCCCCTGTGGGGCAAGATGCTGAACGTGGAAAAGGCCCGGGCGGACAAGGTTTACGGCAACGATAAGCTCCAGCCGGTCATTACGGCACTGGGCGCCGGCATCGGCGAGGAGTTTGACGCGGCGAAGCTGCGGTACCATAAAATCATCATCATGGCGGATGCCGATGTGGACGGCGCCCATATCCGCACGCTGCTGCTGACGTTCTTCTTCCGCTTTATGCGGCCCTTAATTGAGCGGGGCTATGTGTACTCCGCCGTGCCTCCCCTGTTCAAGCTGAGCCGGGGCAAGACCACCCGGCTGGCCTTCAGCGAAGAGGAACGGGACGCCATTTCCGCCGAGCTGCGGGGCGGCAATCCCAATGTGAAGATCGACATTTCCCGGTTCAAGGGCCTGGGCGAAATGAACCCCCATGAGCTGTGGGAGACCACCATGGACCCGGAGAAGCGGACATTGCGCCGCATCACGCTGGATGACGCCGTGCGGGCGGACGAGACCTTCAATATCCTCATGGGTGAGAAGGTGGAGCCCCGGAAGGAGTTCATTGAGCGGCAGGCCAAGTACGCTGTCAATCTGGATTATTGATTCCCCAAGGAGGAGAAAAAATGAGTAAAAAGCCCCAATACGATCCGGAGGAGATTCGTTACCCGGATCAAAAAATTGTGGAGTCTCCTCTGGTGCCGGAGATGGAGAACTCCTATATCGAATACGCCATGAGTGTCATTGTGGGCCGCGCCCTGCCGGATGTGCGGGACGGTCTGAAGCCGGTGCACCGGCGTATTCTATACGCCATGTACGAGGACAATCTGACCTCTGACAAGCCCTTTAAAAAGTCCGCTACCTGCGTGGGCGACGTGCTGGGCCGGTACCATCCCCATGGCGACGCCTCTGTGTATGACGCGCTGGTGCGTCTGGCGCAGGACTTTTCCATGCGCTATATGCTGGTGGACGGTCACGGCAACTTCGGCTCCGTGGATGGCGATCCCCCGGCAGCCTACCGTTATACGGAGGCCCGGCTGAGCAAAATTTCCGATGAAATGCTGCGGGACATCGAAAAGGACACTGTGGACTGGGACCCCAACTTCGACGAGAGCCGGAGAGAACCCCGTGTCCTTCCCTCCCGCTTCCCCAACCTGCTGGTAAACGGCTCC
>OOCX01000551.1_pt1 | contig 28732 bp, 17 predicted proteins | sample 1671231 | NCBI WGS metagenome assembly OOCX01 (sample SAMN06348135, study PRJEB24527) | human gut metagenome | biome: human gut; feature: ankylosing spondylitis patient; material: feces | host: Homo sapiens | place: China | collected 2015-10 | reverse complement strand
TGCAAACCTCACAGATTTCTAAATAATGATTTGAATTATTTATTGTATATGAATTAAAATAGCCGGTGTGTTAAGCACCGGCTATTTTGTATGAATCAGATTAGATTATTACTCTCACGATAAACATAGTATCAGATACACTGTACTGGCATTTGCCACCCAGTCTCTCGGCTGTCTGTCGGATGCTTCTTGTGCCAAGTCCATGCCCTCTTTCTGTTGCAACGGGCATATCGTTTATGAGCTTAGGCCTTACGGCATAAGGATTTTCAACAGAAATTAAAAGCTTGCCGCTCTTCTCTGTGATGGAAAGTCTGATAAAGCGCTTGTCAGGCTCAAGCATCATGACGGCATGCATGGCATTTTCAAGGGCATTTTGAAGTATCGCTGTCATGTCTATGTCTGAGAAGGGGAGCTTTGATGGGACAGATATAGAATACCTGAAATCGATATGCTTATCATTAAAGCTGTCGGCATGGGACATGATAATAATGTTGATTATTTCGTTTGCACAGAAACGCTTTCTGGTGGTTTTTTCGGTTGCCTTAACTATGCTGTGTATATATTCCAATGCCTTGTCGTCTTCATTGTTTTCGATAAAGGCAGCTATATTATTCAGAAAGTGCCTCATATCGTGGCGCAGCAGAGAAACATTTTTCTCATTGCGTTGCATGCTCTCGATTTCTTTTGCAAACTGCGCCTGCTTTATCTGCATAAAATAATTCTGTGTGGCAATCTGCTGCTGGCGTTCAATCGAATGATAGTAGACCACGCAGAACGTCAGAAAGCTGATGCACATGAGAAATGGCACAAACTCGACCACTATGCGGCTGCCGCTGTAAAGCAGCTTCGTGTATACTGTTGTCGCATAGTCGAATATGTAGTAGAAAAACGGCATGATGCATATAGGTATGAGTTCCACGTCGGGCTTTGCAAAAATATCGGACAGTGCCGGGGCGATGAACCTGTATACGATAAAGTATGTGAGAAAAATACCGGCAATATAGGTCAAATCAACAATCCAGGGCTCATAGCCGAGCGACTCTGTGATGATAGACATCCAGTTACATATCTGACAGCACATGTAGGCACTTGTGACAGCAAGCAGTGATTTGAGTACACTTCGGTGAAAAACAAATATCAGTATGAGCAAAAGAGGCAGATGTGTCATGAGAGGATATGCCCTTATCGCACTTGCATAGCCTTTAAAGTATATGAGCATGGGATACAAAAGCAGATCTATGATACAGAATGCGTTTAATATCAGTATATTTTTTTTATTGTTTTTGATACCTATTATAGATGTAGTGACAAACACTCCAAAGAAGAGTGTAAGCATGTATCTCACAGTGGGCATGATAAAATTAAGCATATAATTATTCCTTTTTCGTGATATAAAGCCTACTCCTTAAACATATATGAGAAATAGGCATCTTGAAAGCTCTTTGAAAGACCTCTGGAAATGGAAATCTTTGTACCTGATTTTGTGACAAGCTCAGTTGCTGAAAAATGCTCCACAGCCGGCATGTATACAATATAGCTTCTGTGGCACTTGAAGAAGCCTTTTTCGACAGTGAGCAGCTTTTCAAAATCTGAAAGTTTGCCAATGGCTTCAAGTCTTTTTCCGTCATATAGTGCCAATATGACCTTCTTATTTTGCGCTTCAAGAAACTCAATATGGTGCATGAGTACATTTTGATATCCAAATGCAGTATGTACTGCGATGGAATCGGCAGGCTTTGACACAGCAGATAAACATTTGTCCAAAAGCTTATATAGCTTCTCTCTGTCAACAGGCTTGAGAAGATAGCCAGAAGCATCCACATCATAGGATTCAATGGCAAACTCAGGCGATGTGGTCAGAAAGATTATTTTCGATATCAGATTGTGCTCGCGAAGTTCTCTTGCGGCATCCATGCCGTTTAAGAGAGGCATCATGATATCCAGAAGAATCACATCAGGACTGTTTTTGGCACAGTATTCAAGCAGCTTATCGCCGCTTTCCATGGTCTTTACACTGATGGGAGTGCTGATAGCAGCCTTCCAGTCGTTCACAAGCTGGCAAGTCTGCTCAAGGCATGCATCGTCATCATCACAGATTATTATTTCAAACATTTTTTACCCCTTAAGTCTTTTTGCCTTTATTATATAATCTTTTTTGTAAAGCGTAAACAACAGTCTTGAAAAAAGAATGAAACGTATCTATAATTAGAGTACTGTTCACATGGCAGTGTTAATATATAATTATAGATTTACAAGAGGAAAAAATGAAGTCAAGAGCAACACAGACCAAAGAACTGGATATGGTGAACGGACCACTCGCAAGGAAGATACTGATTTATTCCATACCGCTCATGTTCTCAAACCTGCTTCAGGTATTTTTTAATATGACGGATGTGGCAGTGGTGGGAAAATTTGCAGGTGCAAGAGCACTCGGCTCGGTCGGTTCCACGACAATCATCATCACACTCACAACAGGTATCCTGCTTGGTATGGGAGGCGGTGTCAATGCTGTCACGGCACTGCACATGGGAGCAGAGGACTATCAGAGGGTGCATAAGACTGTCCACACATCGGTCATCCTGTGCTTTATAGCGGGGCTTTTACTTTTAGTGGCAGGTCTGGCTTTTTCAAAGCCACTGCTTGAAGTGATGAATACAAAGCCTGAGCTTATAGACGGTGCTACAGCATATCTGATGATATATCTGTGCGGTTCGCCGGCACTTGCGCTTTATAATTTCGGTAACGGTGTGCTGAGCGCAGTGGGAGATACAAAGAGGCCGCTCATATATCTGAGTATCTCAGGAATTATCAATATAGTGCTAAACCTGTTCTTTGTAATAGTATGCAATCTGGGAGTGATAGGAGTAGCCATCGCAAGCATCATAGCACAGTACATCTCAGCGGCTCTCATCATCAGGTTTCTCATGAAGACATACGGCAGCTACGGCCTGCGAATGAAGGACATAGCGATTGACAGGGATGCGGCCGCAGCAGTGCTTCGTATCGGAGTGCCGGCAGCAATACAGTACTCGCTCTTTGCCATAGCCAATATATGTATCCAGACATCCATCAATTCCTTCAGCCATGTGGTAGTGGAGGGCAATTCAGCTGCCACCAATGCGGATTCGCTCATCTATGACATGATGGCAGCATTTTACACCGCGTGTACCAGCTTCATAGCTCAGAATCTGGGCGCGAGGAAAAAGGAAAGGGTTCTTAGAACATTTTTCATCACCCTGGCATACTCGTTTCTGATGGGACTGGTGCTTGGAGTGGCATTGTTTATATTCCAAAGACCGTTCCTTTTGCTCTTTACGAGTGATGATGCCGTGATACACTATGGACAGATCAGAATTGGTGTGATGGCATTCGTCTACTGTGTATCAGCCTTCATGGACAATGCTACAGCCGCCGCCAGGGGCATCGGAAAAAGCGTCATGCCAACCATCATAGTTGTCATGGGCTCTGTCGTATTCAGGATTATATGGCTGCTCACAGTGTTTGCGTATTTTAAGACACTGCAGTCCTTATACCTAATATACGTTATTTCGTGGACGATCACCGCAATCGCCGGCAATATATACTTTGCGTACCACTACAGGAGAATTTAGCGGACAGCTATAATAAAACTGAATAGTAAGTGATAAAAACAGCCAGACATATGTGAGAGATGTGTCTGGCTGCTTTTTACGTTTTTACACATTTTTTGCTTTTTTTGCCTGATTTGCAGGCTGTTCTGCAATTCACACCCTGAAAACTACATTTGGCGCCATTTGTGCAAAGTAAGGCACAAAATGTTGTATAATTAGTACTATCAATACAAGTATATGTGATATGGAAATAGATAACGAAGCACATATACGAGGGAGGTACTGGAATATGAAGAAAAGTAGATTCGCAAAAAAGATGATGGCACTGATCCTTGCAGTAGTAACAGCTGTAACGCTCATGCCGGTAAACGGATTTATGAGTAAGGTAAGTGCGGATGAGACAGAAAATGTGAAACCTGATTATTTGACTTTTACAGCGAAGGAGGCAGGGTCTACAATTACGTTTGCATGGAAAACTGGCTCTGATGTAATGTGTAGTACAGATGGTGGAAATAATTGGGTTGAATACGCTAATGGTACAGAAATTAAACTTGATAAGGTTGGAAGTACTGTAAGTTTTAAAGGAAAAAATGTTACTACTGATTTTTATAAACACTTTACAATGAACGGCTTAATAGAAGCATCAGGCAGTGTTACCAGTTTAACAGATGGTGAAGGAAATAAAACTGATGTAAACCTTTCCGAGAACTGCTATCAATATATGTTTTATGAATGCACAAGCCTGACAACAGCACCGGAATTGCCAGCAAAACAATTAGCATCGTATTGTTATGAATATATGTTTAGTGGATGTACAAGCCTGAAAGAAGCGCCAAAATTGCCAGCAGAACAATTAGAATCGTTTTGTTATGAATATATGTTTTCTGGATGCACAAGCTTGACAACAGCACCGAAATTGTCAGCAGAACAATTAGCAGAGTACTGTTATGCCTATATGTTTTCTGGATGCACAAGCTTGACAACAGCACCGGAATTGCCCACAGAACAATTAGCAGAGTACTGTTATCAATCTATGTTTTCTGGATGCACAAGCTTGACAACAGCACCGGAATTGCCCGCAGAGCAATTAGCATTTTATTGTTATGAATCTATGTTTTCTAAATGTACAAGCCTGACAACAGCACCGGAATTGCCCGCAGAACAATTAAAATTGTATTGTTATGGCTCTATGTTTTCTGGATGCACAAGCCTGAAAGAAGCCCCAGAATTGAAGGCAACAAATTTAGCAGAGTCTTGTTATGCATATATGTTTAATGGATGTACAGAACTTATAGAGGCTCCAGATCTACCGGCAACAAATTTAGCATCGTATTGTTATTTATATATGTTTTGCAATTGCACAACATTAAGAATTAGTACGAAGTTGGATGAACAACATTCTAAGAAATGGAATATTTCAAGTCAGGCAGACACGAAAAATATGTTTAGCGGATGTACTAAGGTCGATTTTGGAAATGGATCACATGAGGCAAAAGCAGGAGAGACATATTATACAGGATGCAATCATGAGTATAACAGTGTAAATGAATGTATTAAATGTCACTGGAGGAATGTCACTATAATCGATTCAGTGGATATGACAATCACTGCACCTGTTCCTGGTGTGGCATTTCCTACATCTGTAACTTGTAATACGACTGGGGTATCAGAATGCTCAGGCTTTAAATGGACTAAAGAAGATGGAACAGAAGTGAAAGCAGATGATAAAGTACAATATGGTGCCACATATTATGCTAATGTTACATTAACAAAAAAAGAAGGATATGGTTTTAGTGATACGGTAAAAATTACATGTAATGGGAAAGAGATCCCTAATGAAGACTGTAACATCACGGGGGAATCGCTAAATATAAAGATACCATTTTGGGTAAAGGCAAATCTTATTAGCATAACACAGCCACAGTCAGTTCAGGCAAGCTATGGAGCTGAAAAGTCAGCAGAGGGGTTGGGTTTGCCAGAAACTGTTAAAATTAAAACAGAGAGTTCAGATATTACATCAGCTCCTGTTACATGGGATTTTAAGAATGTGAAATATGATCCAAATAAGGATGATGAACAGAAATTTGAGGTTTCTGGAGAAATAACATTACCAGATACGGTGGTAAATAAAAATAATATACCTTTAAATGTAAAAGTGAATGTCACTGTATCAGCTGCAAAAGAGATAAAATACAGCGCAACCGGATATGAAGGAAACTATGATGGACAGACTCATGGTATTTATGTAAAAGTAACCGAACCTGCAGATACAGAAATCTGGTATAGTACAAATCAGGTAACTGGAAGTAAAAAAAATAAATTATACAAAGATGCTGGAACATATACGGTTTACTATTACATCAATAAAAAAGGATATAAACCGATTGGCGGTGTCTGCAATGTAGTTATACATCCTAAACAAATAACAGCAACAGTAAATGCAGACAGCAAAAATTATGATGGAACAACTGTCACTAATGTGTCAGCATTAGCTGATACAGGAATAGAAGGAGAAAAACTCAGTATTTCCGGACTTACAGGTACATTTGATAACAAGAATGCAGGAAATGGTAAGATAGTAAATATTAATAGCAATAATGCTGTTATAACAGTTAATCCTTCATCAAATAATGGCACAAAGACAGATAATTACATTATTTCCTATCCATCAAGTACCACTGCATCAATTAACCCTCGAAAACTTGAATTTTCATGGGAGACTAAATCAGAATTTATATTCGATGAAATGCAGCATGAGGTAAATGCAAAAATAACAAACCTGGTAGATGGCGAAAACGCAAATATCACATATAGTAATGATGGCAGCAATGTGCATACAGCTACTAATCCGGGGCAATATACAGCAAAAGTAGAAAGCATTGATAATCCAAATTATACGTTAGACGGTTCAAATAATACTTACGAGTGGAGTATAAAAGAGTTTGTAACGGATGAAAGGGCTACTGTTTCTGGTAGTGTTAGAGACAATGGCTGGTTTACGTCAGGCACTGTTCAATTAAAGGCACCGGTGGGGTATAAAATACGCCTAAGCGATAATAAGTCAGGTTGGCAGGATACAGCGGAGTGTACATTAACTGATGGAAAAGATAAAATGGCAACATATCAGTTGATGGAGAGTTCTACAGGATATGTGACAAATCCTATAAGCATTGATCCTGTCAAAATAGACAGTACAGCTCCAACAGGAACTATCAGCATAAAGGAAAACAAATATACATCATTGCTAAATACGATTACATTTAAGCATTTTTTCAAGAATTCTGTTGATGTTAAATTTAATGTAGAAGATGAGACAAGTGGTGTGGCTAAGATTGAGTATGCATTGATTTCGAATGTCAAAGATCTGCAATCTGCTACATGGAAGGATATTACAAAGGCAAAGAAGATATCTTTAGCAGCACATACTAAGAAGGCTGTATATGCTCGACTGACAGATAATGCAGGAAATACAGCAGTCATTAATTCTGATGGTATTGTAGTTTACACTGATGCTGTAACAGAAGATACCGTATCTTCCGAAAGATTAAATGCAAAAGATACACCAACAAATATCTCAGTAAATCAAAACACTGTCGCAACAGTATTGTTTGACGGAAAAGATATTAAAGAAAATTTGAATGATGTGCTTATGATTAATAATTCAGACGGCAAAATTGTATTAAAGAAATCATTCTTAGAGACTTTGAGTGCAGGAGAACACAGGCTTACAATAGGCTATAATCCTTTTGGGGAGCAATATGTATCTGACAGTAATAATGATGCTCCGGCAGAGTCTGTTATAACAATACAAGTAAACAGATTGGCTGGAAGTGTCAGCGATATTGCAGATATTGGAAAAACATACGATGGAACAGCAGTAAGTGATCCGGAGTTTACAACAACAAATGCCAAGAGTGATAAAACTGTTACATATGAGTACAAACAAAAGGATGCAGCAGATGCTGAGTATTCAGAAGCTGTACCGGTAAATGCAGGCAGCTATACAGTAAGAATTACTGTTGCTGAGGATGATAATTATTCAAAAGCAGTGAGTACAAAAGACTTTATTATCACAAAGAAACATGTAAATATCAAATGGTCAGATAATGAATTTACATATGATGGTAAAGCTCACAAAGCTCAGGCAGATGTTATTTCTGATGACATAGTTGGAAAAGACAAAGTAAGTGTCATAACAACTGGAGAGCAGACTAACGCAGGTAAGTACACAGCAACTGCAACAGGTGTTGATAATGAAAACTATGTGCTCAGCACAAAAGCTGACCGTACACATGATTTCAGCATTGCTAGAAAGCCAATTAAAGTAACAGCTGACAGTGTACAAAAACATGTAAATGCTGATGATCCTAAGTTTAGTTACACAGTTGAGGCTAATGCACTGGTAATAGGAGATACACTTAAGGATATTACAGTTGAAAGAACAAAAGGAGAGGAATGTGGCAAGTACGATATCACTATTTCAGCAAAGGCTAATTCTAATCCTAACTACGAAATAACAACTGTTGACGGCAAATTAACAATTGCAGACCACACATATTCCGATACAACATACACATGGAGCGCTGACAACACTGAGTGTACAGCTGTAAGAAAGTGCACATACTGCGACAAGACTGACACAGAGACAGCTAAATCAAAAGCAGAAGTGACACAGAATAATAGCTGTACACTGCCGGAGCTCACAAAGTACACAGTAAGCTTCAAGAACGAAAACGGCACAGCTTTTAAAGCACAGACCAAGGAAAATGTGCAGACAAAAGAAGCAACAGGCCACAAGTGGGATGGCGGAGTACAGACCAAGGCTCCAACATACACAGACGAGGGCGAGATGACATACACCTGTGAGTCATGTGGCGCTACAAAGACAGAGAGCATAGAAAAGCTTAAACTCAACGAGTACGATATCCTTGAGGGAGCAGACACCACCCACGTGCTTAAAGTGGATGAAGCTCATGCAATCCGCGTCAACTGTGAAGTAGAGTATTTCCTTGATGTTATGGTAGATGGAAAGACGGTTGATCCGAAATACTATACAGTAAAGAGCGGCTCAACAATTGTCACATTTACAAAGGAGTTCCTTGATTCGCTCAGTGTCGGAGACCATGAAGTGAAGTTCTTATTCACAAATGGAACAGCCAAGGCAACTATAACAGTAGTTGAGAAACAGGCACAGCAGACAGCAGCTCCGGCTAAAAAGCCGGCAGTAAATCAGAAGAAAGCAACCAGAACAGGCGATGACAATCCTGCAATGCTGGTACTTATACTGATGCTTCTTGGCGGAGCAGGTGCAGTTGGATACAGCTTAAAGAGCAGAAAAGTTCGGTAGAAAATACTTAACAGCATAAAAAATACGTAATTAACTAACCTGTTAGTAAAATTTATCTTCAGAGACAGCCGCGGTTTCGCGGCTGTCTCTTTTAAGCGTCATTTACGTTATTACGGCAAATTTGATAATTTGATATATTTGACATTTTGATAATTTGCCTGATATTTTTATTGCCCTTTTGCGGTTTTAATGCTACAATCAAGCCAAAGCATTATATTTCTGTTGAGCGACACTACAGTATACATTTTCATTAGTGCAGGCCGGAGCAGATAAAAAGTGAGACATTGACAAAAGCGGTGGCTTATTACAAAGAAAAGGAAGGACGTGGTGCTATGAGTGAAGCTGTAAGAAAGTACGCAATGGAATATGCAAAAGAGTATGGTGAGGAACAAAGAAGAGAAGGTATGAAGGCTGGAATTAAGGCTGGAATTAAGACTGGCATTGAGACTGGAATTGAGACTGGCATTCAGACCGGACGTCGTACAGAAATATTCTTATCGGTTCAGGATGGGGACTATTCGGTGAACAGGGGAGCTGAGAAGCTTGGAATGTCAGTGGATGAGTTTGAAAAATCAATGAGTGAGGCAGGCTACAGAGTGCCGGAGTTAGTGTAACACGTATATATACAATTAAAATCGAGGCGTGTTTGGATATGGAAAATTCAAATGAAAAAGAAGACATGAGAGCACTTATTATGGTATTTGTAATATGGCTTTTGTTATGGTGTGTTGATAATAGACAGTATTTTTTTGAGTATCTGCCGCATCACTCAGATTATGAGATAGTGGCAGCATATAAAGCTTTTAATGGTGATTTACATCATAATATAATCAGGGTATATGTACCGGATAGGGATAACGCTATCGGATATATAAAGGCAGACTACAAAGACAAAGAAGAAAAGCCTATATATGTAGGATACAGTAAGGAAAGGTCACCTCACGTTGTACGTAAAACACCGGCGCTTTCAAAAGGAATGATTTTAGCGGGAGGAATCATTCCGGCAGCAATAGTCCAATATTTTTTTAGAAAAAAGCATAAATAGTGTCATTAGACACGCAGGAAATTTAGAGACCCTTCAGGATTGTCAGTACCCTTCTCAAGCAGTGAGATGAGCTCTGAGATAGTCTGTTCGGTCTCTTCTTTTGTGGATGGAATCAGTGTATTGCGGATGTGGATGAGTATAATGTGAATGCACCTGTGTACAAGCGTATCTATAGCCTTAAAGTGAGGGAGAGTGAGTTTGAAAAGACGGCTTCACGTAAGATAAAGAGAAGCTGATATATAAAGAGGAAGCCGATGCATGTGGCTTGCATCGGCTATATATGAAAAAGATTAGTATGAGTATTGCGTAATTAATATGTTTTGTTGCTTTTGTTTTGTATCTTTCGTTTATGATGTTAGTATACAAATCAATTGTGAAAACCGTGTGTTTTGAATTTCACTTTTCTGTAAACAAAATATGAACAAACTGTGCAGTCCTAAGGTACCATAAAAAATCCTTAGACAATATCATGATTTTGTGTATAATTATAGTATCGGTATTTGTTATTGCATATAGGATAAGATTTTATGCATAATCAAACAGCGATATTATTTTTTTTACAAGGGGAAAAAGATGAAATTATTAAGTTTTGCAATCCCATGTTACAATTCAAAGGATTACATGGAGCATTGTATAGAGTCTATCCTGCCGGGTGGAGATGATGTGGAGATAATTATTGTTGATGACGGTTCAAAGGATGAGACAGCAGCGATAGCTGACAGATATGCAGCCGAATATCCTGACATAGTAAAGGCTGTACACCAGGAGAACGGTGGACATGGAGAGGCTGTAAACACAGGTCTCAAAAATGCCACAGGCAAATATTTCAAGGTCGTTGACAGCGATGACTGGGTGGATTTGGAATCATACAAGAAGATACTGGACAAGCTAAGGGAGTTTGAGCAGGAGAATACACAGATTGATATGCTTCTTGCCAACTATGTCTACGAGAAAGAGGGAGCAAAGCGTAAAAAGGTTATGCGTCAGACCGGCTTTCCGCGCAATGAGATATTTACCTGGAGTGATATAAAGCATATTTATAAGGGACATTACATACTGATGCATTCGGTAATATACAGGACAGAGCTTTTGAGAAGCTGTGGACTCAAGCTGCCAAAGCATACCTTTTATGTGGATAATATCTATGTATATAAGCCGCTTCCGTATGTGCGCACGATGTACTATCTGGATGTGGACTTCTACAGATATTTTATCGGTCGCGATGACCAGTCGGTCAATGAGCAGGTGATGATACGCCGTATTGACCAGCAGATTCGTGTAAATAAGATTATGTTTGACGATGTCAAATTGCATGAGATAACAAATGAGATGTGCAGGAAGTATATGTACAGCTATCTGGAGATTATTACGACTATTTCTACTATTCTGGCAATTATCTCAGGCACCGATGAGAACATGGCTAAGAAGGATGAACTGTGGGCATACATGAAGGAGCACGATGAAGAAACCTACAAGAAGCTGCGCCATGGCGTCATGGGACAGTTAATGAACCTGCCGGGCAAGGGAGGAAGAAAGGTAGCTATCGGTGCGTATAAGCTGTCACAGAAGGTTGTTGGATTCAATTAGACGGATGTGAAATAAGGAGTATTATATGGATGAAGTATATAAGCAAATTGTTAATATAGCAAAAAAATATAATACAAAAAAAGTAGTGCTGTTTGGTTCACGCGCCAGAGGCACGAATCATCCTAAAAGTGATATTGATCTGGCTATTTATGGATGTGAGGATTTTGGTGATTTATCGGATTGTCTTAATGAGGAGTTGTGGTCTTTACTAAAGCTGGACATAATAAATATGGATGATAAGCATATTTCACCGGTACTGGTGACAGAAATAGAAAGGGATGGGAGGGTATTGTATGAAAAAGTTTGACCAGTATGTCAGCCACTTGAGGATATTGTCAAGGGCATTTGATGAAGACTTGACAAATGATTTTATTGTGAGCGGTATAATTGATAAATATTATATACAATTTGAGCTGGGCTGGAAGGTCTTAAAGGAGCTGTTACGATATGAGGGCGCTAATCAGGCTGCAACAGGTTCTCCAAGAGAAATTATAAAAACTGCATATGCGTATTATGATTTTATTGATGAGAGTGTCTGGCTTGGAATGTTAAGAGACAGGAATGATACAACTCATATATACAATGAGGAAGCTGCACGTCAGCTTGTGAATAAGGTGCTTGACAATTATATTCATGAATTTCAGGTGCTGGAAATGAAAATTAAAGAAAGATATTCAGATGAGGTATTATCATCAATTAATTAAAAAAGACCACAGGGCATCAAAACAGATGAACTGTGGTCTTTTAACTTGTAATTAGATTACTCTCCAAGTGTGAGCATGGTATCTATGCAGGCCTTGGCCTTTGTTCTTATATCGTCAGGCAGTATGATTTCTTCTCCGCCTGCTCCCTTAACACAATTGTATACATCCATCAGGGTAGTGAGCTTCATATTGTGGCATACGCAGTCTTTTGAGAGCGGATAGAAGCTCTTTTCAGGACACTCATACTGTAAGTGCTGCAGTATGCTGTTTTCAGTTCCGATGATAAATTCCCTGTCTGTGCTGTTTTTAGCATAGTCAATGATGCCGGTGGTGCTTCCGATATAGTCAGCAGCCTTTGAAACCTCAGCAAGGCACTCCGGATGTACGAGAAGTTTTGCAGCAGGATGAGCCGCTTTTGCTCTCTCAACATCTGCTATTGACATGCGCAGGTGAGTAGGACAGCCACCATGTACAAATTTGAAGGTCTTTTCCGGAACCTGTTCCTCAACCCATGCGCCCAGATTGCAGTCAGGGATGAAAAGAATCTTGTTATTGTCAATATTTTTAACAATTTTTACAGCGGATGAAGATGTGACGCACACATCGCATACGGTTTTAAGCTCTGATGTGGTGTTTATGTAGGCAACCACTGTATAGTCAGGGTTCTCGGCCTTTAACGATTGTAAGAGCTCTACATCGAGCTGCTCCGCCATAGGACAGCCTGCTGCGCTGTTTGACAAAAATACATGCTTGTCAGGAGATAAAATCTTGCAGGTCTCTGCCATGAAGCGGACACCGCACATGAGCACATTCTTCTGTGGTGCTGTGGCAGCCTCCTTACTGAGTCCATATGAGTCGCCTGTGAAGTCGGCAACCTCAAGTATCTCGTGACTCTGATAAGCGTGAGCTAATATACAGATATCATTTTCCTTCTTTAATCGCATAATCTCATCCTGTAATTCTCTTGTTGTCATCATAATATGATATACCTCTTGAAATTCCTAGTGTGATTGAAGCACAGTTATATCAATGTAAGCTCATTTTGGATTTTACATAAAGAACCGGCTAAAATAAATAAGTTACTTGTCATTATACTTAGCTGTAAACCAACTGTCAACACAAAAGTTTTACAGGTGTCTTGTCAGTTGCAAATTTTAGTGTTATAATACGCCCATTACAGTAAATCGCATCCTGGGGGATGTTGCTAAAGAAGCGGCTACATCGGTGGATGCAGGTAAATAAAAGAGGTAACATACTATGAATACAGATGTACTTATTGTGGGAAGCGGCTGCTCAGGTCTTTATTGTGCGCTTAAGCTTCCAAGAGACATAAGAATTACACTGATAACAAAGTCAGATCTGGAGAGCAATGATTCATTTCTGGCGCAGGGCGGCATGTGCATGCTTAAAGAGCAGTCTGATTTCGACAGCTTTTTTGAGGATACCTTAAAGGCCGGCCACTACGAGAATGACAAGGAGTCAGTTGGGATAATGATAAACTCATCACCTGATGTGGTTAAGGATCTTGTTTCATACGGAGCAGATTTTGCGAGAAATGATGACGGCTCACTTGCATATACGAGAGAGGGAGCTCATTCACACAACAGAATTATTTTCCATGAAGACGTGACCGGAAAAGAGATAACAAGCACATTGCTTGCACAGGTTAAGAAGCTTTCAAATGTGACACTCATGGAGTATACAACGATGGTTGATATCATCGAAAGGGATAACAAATGTTACGGCGCCATCATCAGAAAACAGGATGGCATGCTGGAAAAGGTGACAGCGGCATACACTGTCATGGCCTGTGGCGGAGTTGGAGGACTGTACAGATTTTCAACAAATTTCAGACATCTGACAGGTGACTCGCTTGCCATTGCAAAAAAGCATGGCATAGAGCTTAAAAACCCGGACTATGTGCAGATTCACCCAACGACCTTTTACACGAAAAAGCATGAGGACAGAAGCTTTCTCATTTCAGAGTCCGTAAGAGGGGAGGGTGCTAAGCTTTTAGACAAGAATATGAACAGGTTTGTCGATGAGCTCTTACCAAGAGACGTGCTGACCGGCAAAATCCGTGAGCAGATGAAAAAGGACGGCACAGACTTTGTCTGGGAGGATTTGCGTACCATTCCAAGGGATGAGCTTGTATCACATTTTCCAAATATCATTGAACATTGCAAGGAGATGGGATATGATGTCTTCAAGGAGCCTATTCCTGTAGTTCCGGCACAGCACTATTTCATGGGCGGCGTCAAGGTGAATCACCACAGCCGCACATCAATGGAATGTCTCTATGCAGTTGGAGAGACCGCTTGTAACGGAGTGCACGGAAGAAACCGTCTTGCAAGCAATTCACTGCTTGAGAGCCTGGTATTCGCAAAGCGTGCAGCAGGACAGATGGCGGAGCTTGGGTTTGTAAATGATGAGATAGCAGCCAAAAAGGCCGCAGATAGCATCGACCTCGCAGACTACAGCGATGAAAAAGCTGTAGAGAGAGAATACAGGAAGCTCGCCATGGAGGCTATAGAGGGCCGCACCAGCGTAGGTATAGAAGAGACTATCGAATCAGGCATTGCCTATATTCAGGCATAGAATCTGTGTTTCAGCCTAGATGCGAGTGGACAGCCAAAAGCTGGCCATACGAGCGTCATCAAAAATATTGGTAGAATACAGTCCATGCTCAGTAGAGGCAATTTTAAGTGCGGTAATAGCTGTAGTAACCAGGTTTCGCACTCGTAAATCTGCGAAGCCGGAGAGTACACAGTGTGTTCCGAAGAAAAATATGAACTGCCACGGGGTTCCATTAACGCAGTTAATGAGAACAAGTGGCAAATTACAAAGCACTATCCAAAAAAAATCCCGTGGCTGATTTCATATTTTTCTGAGGAATATACTGCGTACTACCCCGGCACCACACAGCATAAAAAGTGCGAAACCGTAATAAATAATAATTTGAACGAAAGGAATTTAAATATATGTACGATCAGGTAACACTGGGCCTCAACGTAGACCCATTCATATTAAGCGCATTAAAGGAGGACATCACAAGCGAGGACGTGTCCACAAACAGCGTGATGCCACATCCACAGGCAGGAGAGGTGGATTTAATCTGCAAACAGGACGGAATCATCTGTGGACTGCAGGTTTTTGAGAGAGTTTTCACACTGCTTGATGCAGATACAAAGGTAGAGTTTTATGTAAAGGATGGCGATAGGGTAGAAAATAAGCAGCTTATCGGCAAGGTTTACGGAGATATCAGAGTACTCTTGTGCGGTGAGAGAACTGCGCTCAATTATTTACAGCGTATGAGTGGAATTGCCACATATACCAGTCAGGTTGCAGCGCTCTTAGAGGGCACCGGTATCAAGCTTTTGGATACCAGAAAGACAACTCCAAACAATAGAATTTTTGAAAAATACTCGGTCAGAGTCGGTGGTGGAAACAACCACAGATATAATCTCTCGGATGGAGTGCTTCTTAAGGATAACCACATCGGAGCAGCTGGCGGCGTAAAAGAGGCAATCGCCATGGCAAAGGACTATGCTCCGTTTGTCAGAAAGATTGAGGTTGAGGTGGAGAGCTTTGATATGGTGAAGGATGCGGTTGAAGCCGGTGCCGACATTATCATGCTCGACAACATGTCCACAGAGCTTTTAAAGCAGTGCATCGACTACATTGACGGCAGAGCCGAAATCGAGGTTTCGGGAAATGTTACCAAAGAAAATATTGCAAGAATAAAGGGTCTTGGTGTAGACTATGTATCAAGTGGTGCGCTCACACATTCAGCGCCTATTATGGATTTATCACTTAAAAATCTACATGCAGTATAGATTTTAGATTGCCGGTCGCACTATGCTGTGACAGTAATGTTTTACAGAAAGGAACGAAAATGAACGGTGATGAGAGAAGAAAAAAAATAATAAATATTCTATCCTCGTCAAAGTCGCCTGTGGCGGGAGTTGCGCTTGCAAAGGAGCTTGATGTGAGTCGTCAGGTGATTGTGCAGGACATAGCACTGCTTCGAGCAAACGGAGCCGCGATTTTTTCGACAAACAGAGGATATCTGATACAGGCGGATAAGCAGTATTCGAGAGTATTAAAGGTGGTTCACGAGGATGATGAAGTAGAGGAGGAGCTTTCAACAATAGTTGATGCCGGAGGCCATGTGAAGGACGTATTTGTATACCACAAGGTCTACGGAGTGATCCGCGCCAATATGGACATCAAGTCCAGACGTGATGTCAGAAATTACCTGGAGGAAATCCGTACAGGAAAGTCCAGCCTTCTTAAAAATGTAACTTCAGGTTATCACTATCACACAATATGTGCGGAGAGTGAAGAGGTGCTTGATGCCATACAAGAGGAGCTTAAGCAGAAGGGCTTCCTAGCAAAGCTGCAGGACTATGAGCCGGTGGATTTCTGGGGAGACAACGAGGACGAGGCGAAGGCTTAATTTTATCGTAAAGTTAAAGCGTAATATAATAATTGCCCGGGTGAAAGCCCGGGCTGTTTTTTGCTTTTTATTTAATTTCCAGATTTTCACCTGTAAGCCCTATGTATGATCCATCAGGAAGTCCACCTTCAGGATGTCCGATGAGCCATTTGTTTTTAGCTGCAAGAAGAGCATCTTCTCCGCCGGTGTGTGGATGTTCCAGGGCTTCATTTGTGCCTTTTGGAAGTACAACGGCTACCAGAAATCCGCCAGCAGATGCATTACATGGTGCGTAGTGCAGTGTTGTGGCATAAAGCTCGACTGCTGTTCCGGAAGGAATCCTGAAAGCTTCCATCAAAGAGGTATCATATGTATTTTCCACGGAGATATCCTGCTGTCGGCCGAGTATCAGTATGGCATCAGTTGCGGCAATATTGACCTCAGAGCATCTGTGATACTCAACAGCATTGAGCTTATGATTGTTGCCTATGCACCAGCCTATCTGTATAGGAAGCTCCCCGTATGTTTTCTGTTGTAATTCTGTAGCGCATTTTAGCTTTTCAAGTGCAGAAATGGATGGCTCATAAACCACATCGGCAGGAATTTCTACTGTCTGCATTGTGCTGACCAGCTCTGTAAGATCTATAGAGTCGATCACCTTTCCATATTTCTTAAAACATTCTTCTGTTATTTCATGTATGATCATTATATGGTCCTCCTGATTTTTAAAATTATAGAAATTATAATGTATGACAGAGAAAATGTCAGCAGGATAAATTATTGTTTTATACCCTAGTTATTAGATATATTTATTTTAGGATTTGTAAAAATATTTTTTATGGAATATAATGACTATTATGCAATTTTATAGCAGAGACTGAACAAAAGAAAATAGGGAGAAAACATGGTATGATAAAAAGATTGGTTTCCGCAGCGGTTACAGTGGCATTGTTTATCGGACTTATAGCCGGTGTTACTTTTAAAGCGTCAGATAAAAAAGAAATAAAGCATTTTACGGCTTTTTTTTCTGTAGAAGGAGATAATATAGATCCGGATAATGATATAAAGCAGCTCATAGCAGAGCAGATCGGTGCTGAATGTGAGGAAACCTGGCTTGTTGGACAGGATAAGGACGATGCAATAAATTCTCTAATAGCAACCGGGAAATATCCGGATTTTGTATTGGGTGAGACTGCGCTGTATGAGGCAGATGCACTCATTCCAATAGATGAATACTGGGACGATTATCCGAACATAAAAGAATATCTCAGTGATGAACAATGGGAAAAGTTAAGACAGCCGGATGGACACATATATTGGATTCCACAGTTTGGAGTATCACATGGGGATGATGTGGAGATGCTGCATAATGGTGAAGCCTTCTGGATTCAGACAAGAGTATTAAAATGGGCTGGATATCCAAAGATTACAACGATAGAGCAGTACTTTGACCTGATAGAAAGCTATGTACAGGCAAATCCAACAATGCCGGATGGAACAGAAAATATACCATTTACGATACTTTGTGATGACTGGCGGTATTTTTGCCTTGAAAATGTGCCGCAGTTTCTGGACGGATTTCCAAACGATGGAAGCTGTATGGTAGACACGGAAACCAAAAAAGTGATGGATTACAATGTGACCGACACAGCCAAAAGATATTTCGGAAAGCTTAACGAAGAGTTCCATAAGGGAATAATGGATCCCGGGGCGTTTAATGCCACCTATGATCAATATCTGGATAAGCTGTCAACAGGAGCAGTGCTTGGGATGGTCGACCAGTGGTGGCAGTTTTATTATGTAATAGATCCTGTATTCAAAAAACAGAATCTGGCACAGCTTGGGTGTGATTATGTCCCTCTTCCTGTCACGATTGATGATGGTATTCACAACAGATGGCATACAAACAGGATGGCAGAAATAGATTATTCTTCAGGAGTGTCCATTACCACCTCCTGTAAAGATATCGAAGGTGCGATGCAGTTTATCAGTGATCTTCTGGAATCTGATATCATAAGAGAAAGGTTCTGGGGAGAGGAGGGCAAGGACTATTCAGTCGATGAAAACGGTTTGTTTTACCTTACCAATGAGCAGGCAGAGAAAAAAAGTGACAGCTCATATCAGACAGCGCATATGTGTTCGTACTCATACTTCCCAAGAGTGGAGGGAATGCTTGATGATGGTATAAATGCGTTTTCAATGGAGTATCAGCCGGAAGAATTCTATAAAAATCAGCCTGCAGATATTCAGGAATGTTTTGATGCATACGGAGTGGAAAATTATGTGGAACTGCTCGGTAAAAACGATGCTCCAGGTTCATGGTATCCGATGTACTCATATTCAGATTCGATTCCTACGACATCCGAATGTGGAAAAGTAAAAAATAATCTTGAGGCAGTTAAGAAGAGGTGGCTGCCACAGGTGATAATGGCAGATGATTTTAATGCTGTCTGGGATCAGTATATGGAGGAGTACAATGCCTGTGATCCACAGATATATTTTGATTATTTGCAGCAAAAGATAAATGAAAATTAGCAATTTTTGAATACTGTTTGGCAATTTATTAATAGAATAACAAGCCCCCGTTCGTTTACACTTGTATATACCAATAAACGAATGGGGGGATTTTATTTTGGTTGATTTAAAAAACGGTGCTTTGTATATAGGCACGATACCATCATCAATGGACAATAACAGGTGCTCGGTCACGCTTGAGGATGATGGAAGTGTTACCTTTTATATGTATGCGCCAAATGCCAATAAAGTAGAAGTAGCCGGAATGGGAGGCTATTTCAGCTCAGAACGCATACAGTTAAAGCCTGATATGCAGGGTGGATTTTCGGCAAACATTAAAGATTTCCACTGGGCAATGCATTATTATTTCTGGTATGTAGATGATGTCTGTATAACAAATCCTCATGCGGCTATATCATATGGCTGTTTTGCTGCAATAAACACATTTGAAGTGCCAAAAGAGGGCGAGGATTTCTATTTTGTCAGGGATGTGCCGCATGGAACGGTAAGTCTGTGCAAATATACCTCACAGGTAAACGGTCACATAAAGGAGAGCTATGTGTATACTCCACCTGGATATGAGAGCGGAGATGGAAGGTATCCTGTATTGTATTTACAGCATGGTGTCGGGGAGAATGAGACCGGATGGGTATGGCAGGGTAAGATGAATTTCATCATGGACAATCTGATAGCAGACAAAAAATGTGTGCCGATGATCATAGTTGCAAGCAGTGGCTACGCATTTAAGGATAACGAATACCCTGTATTTTTCCCGGGAGATTTTGACAGTGAGCTTGTAAATAGCATAATCCCTTATATAGAGGAAAATTTTAAGGTCAAAAAAGGAAGAAACAACCGTGCTGTGGCAGGACTTTCACTTGGTTCAGGACAGGCTACGGATATAGCGCCAAGACACCCGGAGCTATTTTCAGCAGTTGGAGTATTTTCAGGTGTTGCAATACATCTCATGAAAAAAATCATCGACAGCCCATATCGGTTTGAAGCTGTCTTTATGTCGGCAGGAGATGAAGAAAAAGAGATACTGCTTGGAATCAATGAGATGGTAAAGGAATTTTCACGACAGGGGAAAAACAGTACACCAAAAGTATATGAGGGCTATCATGAATGGCATGTATGGAGAAAGAGCTTTAAGGATTTCGCACAGATGCTTTTTACATGGGATGACGCAGAACTTGATGATATTAATAAAGCTGTCCCGGTCAGATCAAAGAATATTGATTTTACCACACCGGTACAGGCGGATGAGAGCATGGTGTTTTTTGATCCGGTGTACAGGCAGATACAGTTCGAAAATGACGAGGATGGAAAACCGGCTGGTAAATATCCGGATGTCATACATGGTATCCGTGTGACGGAGGATAACAGCATTGAAGTAAATCTTTTTGCACCTGATGCAAAAAGCGTGAGCGTAGTTCTTGAAAATGGCACGGAGGAGCTTCTTTACAGATCAAAGAAAAATGATGGTTACTGGGAAAAAACAATTGGCAATCCGGCAGAGGGATTTAACTATGTGACATTTAAGGTAAATGGAACAGCTGTAGTAAACCCTGCGGCACCTGTTGGGTTCGGATATAACAGGGCTGTAAACTTTGCTGAGGTACCTGAGAGGAACTTTAGCTGGCATGAGCTTAAGAAAACAGATCATGGTCAGATACATATCCATTATTCGTGTGATGGAGACGGAAAGGTCAGGATGAATTATGTTTATACACCAGCCGGTTATGGAGAGGATAGCTGTGACACCGGCAGAGTAGGTGTGCTTGAGTGTGCTTCGGACGAAAGAAATTTTTGCTGGATACATCAGGGAAAGATAGCAAATATCATGGATAATCTGTCTGGCGAAGGCAGGATAAAAGGAATTATGATAATAATGGCAGGCAGCACGATATCTGATGATATCATCGGGAACATAACAGCCATATACGGAATTAAGGACAGTGCACAGAAAGAATGGTTCAAAAAAGGAGATAATGAATCCTGGACATCATGCAGACACAGATTTGTAAATTTAATGTGCGGGATACAGTAAAACAGCGACAAAAAGGAGAGAAAAATGGCAGGAGCATATAAGACAGGCAAATACAGAAATATATTCAAAGAGTATGGGTATCCGGAAGAAGAAATTCAAAAAAGAGTAGAGGATACTTTTAACACGATATTCTATGGGAATGATGATGAACGTTTTTATCATGAAGCCGGTGATGATATGGGATATATGGAGGATACCGGCAATCATGATGTGAGAACCGAGGGAATGTCATATGGCATGATGGTATGTGTACAGCTGGATAAAAAAGCAGAGTTTGACAGACTGTGGAAATGGGTGCGCACATATATGTACATAGAAGATGGTCCGGCAAAAAATTATTTTGCGTGGTCATGTCAGACAAACGGAAAGCGAAATGCCGAAGGACCGGCACCTGATGGTGAAGAGTATTTTGCAATGGCATTGTTTTTCGCATCTAAAAGATGGGGAGATGGCGATGGTATATTCTGCTACAGCAAAGAGGCGCAAAATATCTTAAGGGAGTGTGTACACAAGGGTGAGCCGGGACACAGCGGAGAGCCAATGTGGGAGCCTTCCAACAAGCTGATAAAGTTTGTCACAAATATGGATTTCAGTGATCCTTCATACCATCTGCCGCATTTTTATGAACTTTTTGCCCAAAGGGCTTATGAGGAGGACCGGGACTTCTGGAAAGAAGCAGCAGCTGCCAGCAGAGCATATCTGCACAGTGCATGCCATGAAAAGACAGGACTTAGCGCAGAATATGCAGATTATGACGGAAAGCCTCATACGGGGCATAAGGAAATATTTGGAAGACATGACTGGTATTACAGTGATGCATACCGCACGATCGCCAATATAGCGATGGATCATCTGTGGTTTGATGCAGATCCGTGGCAGATTAAAACGGCAGAAAGGCTTCAGAAGTTTTATTGTGAGGATCAGAAGGACAATTGGGATGGAGTATTTCTTATAGATGGTACACCGCTTGATGAGAAGGCACTTCATCCGGTAGCAATCATTGCTGTTAATGCAGAAGCTTCACTCGCAGCAGATGGAAAATATGCAAAGCAATGTGTTGAAAAGTTCTGGAACACTCCGCTTAGGACAGGTGACAGGAGATACTATGACAATTTCCTTTACATGTTTGCAATGTTAGCACTTTCAGGAAATTACAGGATTTATTGATTTTAATATACAAGAACCTTAAGCTGGAATGATGAAGCAGTCATAAACTATAAAAGACAGGACAAATATCTATAATTTCTCCCGGTGCAAAGCACCGGGAGTTTTTGTATCATATAATCATTATAGCTGATAAAATTGACACAACAAGGAGGCAGAAAGATGGCAGGGCCAAAAGCACCAAAGGATCCGGAAAGAAAAAGACCGTATTTCTACATTATGAAGGATAAGGATATATATGGCTCAGTACAGGAAGATGGAAGCATTATACATTTTATATATGAAAGCGACGGAAGACTGATAAACAGTGCACAGATAGCCGGAAATATAGAAAATAAAGAGGAACTGGGACTGTTAGAGACAGTGGAAGGTTTTGGCAGGCTTGTACACAGTATAGGTGTATCTGTGGAAACAGATAATCAAAACGAACAGATCGAATTTGTGTTTCAGATGTACGGAAAGCAGGACCTGTACGGAGGCGGTACTAATCTTAAGGTAAAGCTGACAGGCGATGGAATGGAGAGAAAGATATACCTGTCAGATTATAAGTGGACACCGGATGATGATATACCGGGACAGATAAAGTTCATATTTAATACACCGGATATCATGGGAAAAGCGAGTGTCAGACTGTATCTGAATGACGGCTATGAGGCTCCGGCAGATATTGAGGAAACAGAGGTGGATATGAACTCTGATGAATACTGCAGGATGATAAGCCATTCGCTTATGAATATGGGAAATGCATACCGCATAAGAAAAGCCATCGAAAAGACAAGAGCCGGAAAAGAGGTAACACTTGCATACATCGGTGGATCTATCACACAGGGAGCAGGTGCGGCACCTATAAATACAGAGTGCTACGCATACAAATCCTATCAGCTTTTCCAGAAGCGTTTTTCTGCAAAGAATAATGTGAAATTCATAAAAGCCGGTGTGGGTGGCACACCATCGGAGCTGGGAATGATCAGATTTGACAGGGATGTACTAAGAGACGGACAGCAGCCTGATATAGTAGTTATTGAATTTGCTGTAAATGATGAGGGGGATGAGACAGAGGGTGACTGCTATGAAAGCCTTGTACGTAAAGTACTTAATCTGCCATGGAAACCGGCAGTCATATTGCTTTTTTCCGTATTTGCAAATGACTGGAACCTTCAAGACCGCCTAAGCCCGGTTGGAAAGCTCTATGATCTGCCTATGGTAAGCGTACTGGATGCGGTTTCCCCTCAGTTTGCATTAAAAAATGACGAGGGAAGGGTAATAACCAAAAATCAGTTTTTCTATGATATGTTTCATCCGAACAATGCAGGCCATTCTGTCATGGCAGACTGCATAGAGTATCTTTTTGAAAAAATAGATCAGGCAGGGCATGCAAGTTTGGATGCATTTGAATTGGGACTGACAGAGGAAAAAATATTGCAGGAAAAACTAAATCTTGCACCGGTAATAGGAAACAGCTTTGAAAATATAAGACTGCTCGACAAAAAGGATATATATGCAAAGGCATATATTGACGAGGGTGGCTTCGAATCGACAGATACACAGCTGCAAAGCGTTGAGATGGATGATCAGCTTTCGCTGACTCCGGAATTCCCGTATAACTGGATGTATGATGGCACAAAAAATACATTAAACAGGGCAAAAGCGTATTTCGAGCTTGAGATGGAGTGCAGGGCACTTCTCCTTGTATTTAAGGATTCGGGAGAGGTAAACGTGGGAAAGGCGAAGATATATGTGGACGGAGAATATCATTTTACGGCTGATCCACATATCAATAACTGGCAGCATTGCAATGCGGTAATAATATTTAACAATAAGACCAGTGAAAATCATGTTGTAAGAATTGAAATTGCAGAGGAAGACAGAGACAAGCAGTTTACGATACTGGGCTTTGGATATGTATTATAGAGAATGAGAGGTAAGAGACATGGTAACAGCAAAAAATCCAATACTTTCAGGTTTTTATCCTGATCCATCAATATGTAGAGTCGGAGAAGACTATTATCTGGTGACATCAAGCTTTGTGTATGCACCGGGTGTTCCTATATTTCATAGCCGGGATCTGGCTCATTGGGAGCAGATTGGCAATATACTTGACAGACCATCGCAGCTATGCGTGGAAAATGAAGAAATATCGAGAGGTATTTTTGCACCGACCATAAGATATCATGAAGGAACTTTTTATATGATAACGACCAATGTATCGCATGGCGGCAATTTTATAGTGACAGCGCAGGATCCGGCAGGACCGTGGTCTGATCCGTATTATTTGGGAGAAGAAGCAGTAGGAATAGACCCAAGCCTTTTCTTCGATGATGACGGCAGATGTTATTACTGTGGCACACGCCCAAACCCTGAAGGAGTACGCTACAATGGAGACTGGGAGATATGGATACAGGAGCTTGATCTTGGAACCATGAAGCTTAAGGGCAGGAGCATGGCCATATGGAAAGGCGCTGTAAAGGGCTGCATATGGCCGGAAGGACCACATATCTACAAGATAAACGGATATTATTATCTGATGCATGCAGAGGGCGGCACCGGACCGGAGCACAGTATAACGATAGCAAGAAGCACGGAGCTTTTTAAATGGTTTGAAGGATGTCCGAGAAATCCGATATTTACACACAGAAATCTGGGGATGGATTATCCGGTCATCTATGCAGGACATGGTGATCTGGTGGATGATATAAACGGAAACTGGTATGTGGTCATGCTTGCGTCAAGACCATGCAAAAAGCACAGCAGCATGGGCAGGGAAACCTTTATTGCAAAAACAATATGGGAAAACGAATGGCCGGTAATAGCACCCGGGATAGGACACCTTGAGGATACTGTAGATATACCGCTTGAAGAGTGCAGATTTATAGATGAGATATCAGAAAATGATTTTATAACTTTCTGCGAAGCAAAGCCTGATAAGAGGCTGGTTGGAATAGGAAAACGCAACGAGTCTTTTTACTCCCTTAAGGAAAATCCGGGAGTACTGAGACTGTACACAAACAAAGAGCAGATCACTGATCTTGGCACAAGCGCATTTCTTGGACTGAGACAGAAGGGCTATGAGTTTACGGTAAAGACAGCAGTGCGTTTTATCCCACAGTCGGATAATGAGACGGCAGGACTTGTACTTTTCCAGAACAATGAGAATCATCTTCGCGCTGAGATAACAATGGAAGCCGGAAGGCTGGTATTTGTGGTGACTACACATATTAAGGGAACTGACAAAAAGATAGCAGTGGCAGATATTATGGAGTACAGCATTACAGAAAAAAATCCACTGTGGAATATATGTATGATCTGTAAGGAACAGGAAGCATCTATATGGATAGGTACGGCAGAAAAGAGCGTAAAAGTCGCAGAAAAAATAAGTCTGCTGCCATATACCACAGAAGAAGCAGGTGGCTTTGTGGGCTGTACGGTCGGTATGTATGCATCCTCAAATGGCAGCAATAGTGATAACTATGCAGATTTTTCATACATAATGCTCACCCAGTAAACATTTTGCGGAATTCAGTCGGGGTGCAGCCCTTTTCAGCCTTGAACACCCTTATGAAAGAGGATGGATTTGCAAAGCCTGACTGCATTGCAGTCTCGGTGACCGATATATTGGGATCAGCCAGAAGGGTCAGGGCAAGTTCTATTCTTTTCTGATTTAAGTATTTGTAAAAGGTATTATTGGTAAACTGCTTAAATAGCCGGGTAAAGTGATATTTACTGAATCCGGCTATTTTTGCGATTTCATCAAGTGTTATGTCCTCAGTGCAATGTGCATCGATATACTCACAGATAGACAGAAAACGCTCCAGATATTCCTGCTGCTTGTGTCTGCCGACATTAAAATGACAACTGCTGGCAGTATGATGTCTTCCAATAATGACAAGTACTTCAAGCATTTTGGAGTAGATCACGGCTTCTGATAGAAATGAGTCGGTCTGGTATTCATCTGATATATCAAGCAGCAGTTTACGGATATTGCTGTGGATATCACCGGAAGTTTCCGGGGTTAGCGTTATAGCAGGTGCTATAAGGGTAAGTATGGAATTTAATTCCTTTATTTTTGAGACAGCAGACCACTCAATCTGCAGGATAAGCCTTTTTCCGGTGTCAGGTGCGATAAGCCTGTGTTTTACACCGGAAGCTATAAAGATAATATCACTCTCATTAAGATGTACCAAATCATCCCCAATCTGCACTGTATAGCCGCCTTCAAGTGGCATGATAATCTCCATGGGAGTATGCCAGTGAATGGGATAATCTTCTGCTTCCGCATTTATAAAAAGCTTTACATTGCTGTTTTCTTTATATTTTACTGTCTCATGTATTCCATTCAGATTTTCGATCATATATACTTGTCTCCATACGGCTGATATTTATGCGCATTTGCGTGAATATAGTTATTATAGCACAAATAGCAATTTTTGAACATTGTGGGGCAACAATTAGAAAGAAAATACTGCATGAATCTGGTAAAATCATTATATAAATTAAAGGAGAAGTCACTATGAGTAAAAAAACTATAGAATATGCAAAAAAACTAGTATCGCAGATGACAATAGATGAGAAGATAAGTCAGATGCTGTATGAGTCACCGGCTATAGAAAGACTGGGGATACCGGAATACAACTGGTGGAATGAGGCTCTTCATGGAGTAGCAAGAGCCGGTGTTGCTACAGTATTTCCTCAGGCGATAGGTCTTGCGGCAACTTTTGATACTGACCTGATAGAAAAGATAGGAGATGTTGTATCAACGGAGGGTCGTGGAAAGTTCAATGAATTTTCAAAAAAGGGTGATCACGGAATATACAAGGGACTTACCTTCTGGGCACCTAATGTAAATATATTCAGAGATCCAAGATGGGGCAGGGGACATGAGACATACGGGGAAGATCCGTACCTGACAGGTAAGCTTGGCTGCGCATATATAAGGGGATTGCAGGGAGATGATCCGGATCACTTAAAATCGGCAGCCTGTGCAAAGCATTTTGCGGTACACAGCGGTCCGGAAGCCATAAGACATGAGTTTGATGCGAAAGCATCAAAGCATGATATGTATGATACATATTTGTATGCCTTCAAGCGATGTGTAAAGGATGCAAAGGTTGAGGCTGTCATGGGGGCTTACAACAGGGTAAATGGAGAACCTGCCTGCGGAAGCAGGACACTGCTTAAGGATATACTGCGTGACGAGTTTGGATTTGAAGGTCATGTGGTGTCAGACTGCTGGGCAATACTTGATTTCCACGAACACCATCATGTGACGGATACAGTTGAGGAATCGGCTGCTATGGCTGTAAACAACGGCTGTGACTTAAACTGTGGAAGTGCATTTTTACATCTTAAGGATGCTTATGACAAGGGACTGGTTTCGGACGAGGCGATCACGGCAGCAGTAGAAAGGCTGATGGAGGTGCGTATCCGTCTGGGCATGATGAAGGATTATCCATCGCCATATGAGGACATATCGTATGAGGTTGTAGAATGTAAGGAGCATGTGGAGCTTTCTGTGGAGGCTGCCAGAAGAAGTCTTGTACTTTTAAAGAATAAGGACAATTTCCTGCCTCTCGACAGAAAAAATGTTAAAACTATTGCGGTTATCGGACCAAATGCCAACTCCAGGGATGCGCTTATAGGAAATTATTATGGTACCTCATCAAGATATATCACTCCACTTGAGGGATTACAGCAATATCTTGGAGAGGATACAAGAGTGCTTTATGCAGAGGGCTGCCATCTGTACAAGGACAAAGTACAGGGACTTGCAGAGGAAAAGGACAGATTTAAGGAAGCCCTCATCATGGCAGAACAGTCAGATGTGGTCGTAATGTGTCTTGGACTTGATGCAACTATAGAAGGTGAAGAGGGTGATGCCGGAAATGAATATGCAAGCGGTGACAAGCTGGGGCTTATGCTTCCGGGACTTCAGGAGGAACTTTTAGAGGCTGTTGCAGCAGTAGGAAAGCCGGTAATACTTGTGCTGTCAGCAGGAAGTGCGATAGATCTTTCCTGGGCAGAAGAGCATGTGGATGCCATTATAGACAGCTGGTATCCGGGAGCCAGAGGCGGAAAGGCTGTTGCAGAAGCTATATTCGGAGAGTATAGTCCGAGTGGAAAACTGCCGGTTACATTTTATCAGGGCACCGAAAATCTCCCAGAGTTTACGGATTATTCAATGGCTCACAGGACATACCGCTATACAAATGAGAATGTGTTATATCCATTTGGATATGGACTGAGTTATACAGAATTTGAACAGAAAATGGGTGAACTGGAGGAAAAAGACGGACAGA
>OOCX01000548.1_pt1 | contig 28766 bp, 26 predicted proteins | sample 1671231 | NCBI WGS metagenome assembly OOCX01 (sample SAMN06348135, study PRJEB24527) | human gut metagenome | biome: human gut; feature: ankylosing spondylitis patient; material: feces | host: Homo sapiens | place: China | collected 2015-10 | reverse complement strand
AAGGCAGCGCTCTCGGGCGGCAATTTGACCGTCAGCTTTGAAAAGACGGCGGACTCCGCGTGGTACGCGGAAAATTTCCGCTTTGACTACGAGACCATCTACCCCGTGGAAGGCATGTATTCCGACTACACGGATGTGTTCGTCGGCTCGGTGGGGCAGGGGTACTTCCCGTACATCTTCCTGCTGACGAGCGAGGGCACGGTGGAGTACGTGAACCTGCTCGAGGGCCTGACGGCGGGCTTCCTCTGCGACGGCGGGCCGCTCGGCGGCGTGAAGGACATCGTTTCGTTCGAGTCCGGCGAGGTCGAGGAGGACTATGGCACGTATCAGACGGTGTTCGCCGTCGACGCATCAGGGGAGAAACACGATCTCTCCGGCGCGGTCAGCGACGCGGACTACACGATCCCGTCGGAATTTCTCGGCGAGTGGACGGCGACCGTGACGCACGACACCGCCGAGCAGGGCAGCTATGACAGCGATTATATTCTGACGCTCACGGATGGCGGCGGCCTCACGGTGCAGGACATCAACAGCGAGGTTGGGATTTACTTTGAGTACACCGGTCAGCTCAACTACCTTGGCACGAACGGCGAGGGCATGGTCTTCGGCTACCACTTAAACGAGAATGCAGGCACGGTGCGCTACGGCGCGTTCACGCTGCTGCGCGGCAGCGACGGCCTGCACGTCAAATCCGTCGCAGGCGAAAACTTCTTCGACGCGCCGAGCGGACGCTACACAGTGTTTGCGAGAGGGTAAAAAGAAAAGCAGGGCCTTTTTTGAGCGCGGAAGGGCCCTGCTTTTTTGCGGCTTTGACGCGCTAAGCAAAATTAGAAGGGGGTACCGCTTTGACCGCTCTCCTGATCCATGCGGTCACACCCTCTTGGCATCTGACGGGAGAAAGAGGCTTTGGCGGCATCCGGAGACCAAGGAGAAAGCCTCTCAAATCGGGGAAAATGCTCTAGTGAAAGGAGAACCTTTCAAAAAAGCAAAAATTTCTTCAAAAAGGTGTTGACAGTTTCGACTCCGTGTGCTATATTATCACTTGTTCCGAGCCGAACGGAACGGTAAAAATAAAACGGCATGGGGGTATAGCTCAGCTGGGAGAGCGCTTGACTGGCAGTCAAGAGGTCAGCGGTTCGATCCCGCTTATCTCCACCAAGAAAAGCCTTGAAAGTGTAAACTTTCAAGGCTTTTTTGCTTACCATCGATCCGAAAGAAACGCGGGTGGAAAGAACATGAAACTGATCTGCATCGGTGACAGCCTGACCTTTGGATACGGCGTGCATCTGTCTCAGCGGTGGACGCGGCTTGTGTGCACAGGAGACGGGCTGGGAGCTTGTCAATGAGGGCATCAACGGCGACACGACCGGCGGCATGCTGGCGCGCATGCAGGGCGGGGTGCTCGCGGAGCTGCGCGAGGGAGGCCTTGGCACCGACCGGCCCTATGTGCTGCTGATGGGCGGGAGCAACGATGTGTTCTACTCCGGCTCCGACGCTGCGGCGCGGGGAAATATGGGCGCGATGACCCACCAGCTCTTTTCCGTGGGCGTGCTGCCGATGGTTGGCATCCCACTTCCGGCGGATGCACCGCATGTGCCACGGGCGTGGGCGGCCGCGGTCGATTTTGAAGCGGCAGAGCGGACGATGAAAGGGTACCGCGTATGGCTCAAGCGGTACTGCACGGCGTTTGGCGTGCCGTATATCGACTTCTGCGCGGATTTTCTGTCGCCGGACGGATCGATCCGCTCGGAGCTGCTGCTCGACGGTCTGCACCCGACGCCGAAGGGACACCGCCAGATGGCGCGGCGGCTGAGCGTGCAGCTGAAAAGACAAGGATAACAGCCCTGAAAAAGGCTTGAAAATCAACGACCCTGATAGAAGGAGACCACGACCATGAAGCTATCATATCTGGACCTGATGACGACCGATCCAAGCTACAATCTGGCGATGGAGCAGTACGTGTTTGACTGCCTCCCGCGCGACCGCATGTATTTCATGCTCTGGCAGAATGATAACGCGATCATTGTCGGAAAGTATCAGAACACGATCGCTGAGATCAATGAAGAGGCCGTGCGCGAGCGCGGCATTCGCGTGGTGCGCAGACTTTCCGGCGGCGGCGCGGTCTATCACGACATGGGCAACCTGAACTTCACGTTCATTACAGATGTCGGCGAGAGCAATGCGCTGGACCTCAAGCTCTTCTGCGAACCGGTGGTGCGCACGCTGGCGACGCTCGGCGTGAAGGCGGAGGTCAACGGCCGCAACGACATCACGATCGACGGAAAGAAGTTTTCCGGCAACTCGCAGTACATCCGCCAGGGACGCGTGATGCACCACGGCACGATCATGTTCGATTCGGACCTCTCTGTCGTCAGCGAGGCGCTGCGCGTCGACCCGACAAAGATCCAGACCAAGGGCATCCGCTCGGTGCGCAGCCGCGTGACGAACGTTGCCGAGCATCTGCCGGAAAAGGTCACGCTGCCGGAATTCCGCCGCATCCTGCTGGAAAACATCCTGAAGGAGAATCCGGGCGAGGCCTACCCGCTGACGCAGGACGACCTTGCGGCGGTGGAAGAGCTGCGCGCGGAGCGTTACGCCACATGGGATTGGAACTACGGTTTCTCTCCGGCGTGCACGATGCTGCGCCGCCGCCGCGTGGACGGCTGCGGCCTGATCGAGGCCTACATCACCGTGGAGCACGGAAAGATCGCGGCCCTGACATTCAAGGGCGACTTTTTCAGCGCCTCGGAACCGGACGAGCTGGCGGCGCACTTTGTTGGCTGCACGCCGTACCGCGCGGGCTATGAAAAGGCGCTCGGCGATGTGGACGTTTCGCGCTACTTCGCGGGCTTGCAGAAGGATGAGCTGATCGACATCCTGTGCGAGGGATAATAGAAAGGGGAGCCGGTGTAAAAAGTGCCGACTCCCTTTTTCTCGCTCAAATGGCAGGCAGAGCATGTCATTTCCCACCCATCAGCAGAGCCAGCAGCTCTGCAAGCTTCGACTTCACTACGACATCACCGCTTGCGGTGCTTTGCGTCAGGATGCCGTCGCACAGCGGGGAGAACGCTACGCTCCACCACTGGAGGGTATTAGTGCCGCGCGCGGCGCAGAAAAGCAGCATGACCGCGAGGCCAACGGCAAGGGAAAGCTCCCACTTCGTCCATTTCATCGAAAAACCGCCCATCTCAAAGAATTTGCTTTGAGTATGGACGGTTTTCTGAGTTTTCAAACAAATTTGGCGCAGAAAGTTTTGACGCACTCGCCTTGCAGTGCCTCGCACGCTCTGCGGCAAGCCGCTTTGTCAGAGAAGAGGCCGAACACCACGCTGCCTGAGCCGGTCATCGCCGACGTCTTCGCGCCGTAGGCGAGAAGATCGCGCTTGATGGTCTCAATGCGCTCACGCTGCTCGCCGTCGAGCGCCTGCTCAAAGACGTTGCGCACGTTTGCACACAGCGTGTCCGCGTCGCCGTGCTCGATGGCGGCGAGCATCGCGTCCGTATCAGGACGGTCGGTGATCGTCACGCCGTCTACGCGCGCGAAGAGCGCGGGTGTGGAGATCGGGAAGTCCGGCTTGCAGACGGCGACGAAGAAGCGCGGTGCGGGCTTGAGGACGGTCAGCTTTTCGCCGCGGCCCTCGGCCAGCTGCGTGCCGCCGCGGATGCAGAAGGGGACATCACTGCCGACGCTTGCGCTGATCTGCTCGAGCCGCTCGTCCGTGAGGGTGGGGGAGACGAGCTCGCGCAGCGCGCGCAGCACCGCCGCGGCATCTGCGCTGCCGCCGGCCATGCCGGCCTCGGACGGAATGCGCTTGATAAGCGCGATGTCGATGCCGCCGCCGTAGTCCATCGCCTCGCAGAAGGCTCTCGCCGCCTTGACAGCGAGGTTGCGCTCATCGCAGGGAAGCGCCGCGCCGTCGACGCGGCAGGTGATGCCTTTGCCGTCTGTGAGCGTGACGGTCACGTCGTCGTGGAGCGAAACGGTCTGCATGACCATCTGCATCTCGTGGTAGCCGTCATCGCGCTTGCCAAGAATGTCAAGCGTCAGGTTGAGCTTGGCATAGGCGGGGACAGTTATGCTGCGCACGGGCTCCTCGACCGGTGCATTCAGCGCCTTGCCGCAGTGGGGGCAGTAGGCACCGCCTTCACCTATGCGTCCGAGCGGTCTGCCGCAGTGCGGACAGCGGTAGTAAAGTACCCCGATCACGATGGCAAAGAGCATGATCGCGATACCGAGAATAACAAGCGGTACGCTGACGCTTGTGCCGACGCCGCTGAGCAGCGCGCCGGTAAGAAGCAACGGTGTTTGGAGCTTTTGGACCCTGCGATAGTCCATCAGGGGCTTTTTGTCGTTCATCGCGGCCTCCTTGTGCGCTCAGTGCTTCTTTTTCTTGTGCTGGATCTTTTTCTTCTCCTCGGGCTCCGGCTCGTCGGCGACCCACGCGCCGCATTTCGGGCAGCGCTTGGGATTGCCGCGGCCCAGCTGCTCGTGACAGTAGGGGCAGCGGTGGTACATCCACCACACGACGATGGACATCGCCATCATCGCAAGGCCCAGGATCGCGATGTAGAGGTTATCGAGCACGGCAATGCCAACCATGCCGATGACGAAGCCGCCGAAGAGCAAAATGTTTTGCCAGCGGTTTGCGGATTTGAGATTCATGTTGCGTCCTCCTGAGCAAAAAAGCGCCTTGCGGCGCCTTTTTGCAGTAGCTTTGATATTTTAGCGGATCTTGCGTGCCTCGACGTAGTAGCGCTTGTCCTGCGCGTGACCCATGGAGAAGGTCTTGCGCGGCAGAACGCCGTCGGCCATGACGGTCTTGAAGAGCTGCTCCTTGCCCATCGCGGGAAGCAGGAAGCCCATGTTGCCCTCCTTGGAGCCGAGCTCGCGGGTGACCTCATCGCCGTGGATGTAGTCGACTTCACCGCCGAACTGCTTGAGGTACTCGTCGATGAAGGCCTGCAGCGTGCCGACGGCCAGCTGGACCTTCGGGTCGGGGACGGTGACGAAATCGTCGTGGCCGTTCCAGCAGACCTCGATGACGTGGCCCTCGCCCTTGCCCTCGTGGGCGTTGGGGTAGAACTTCTTGAACTCTTCCATGAACTTCTCATGGTCGACGCCGAAGAGCACGCGGTGGATGGGCTCGAACTGGAGCGCATCGTCGTGGTTGTTCACGACCTCGACAAGTGCGTAGCGGGAGGGCAGCGCGAGGTATTCCTCGGGGGTCTTGCCCTTCTTCTGCTCTTCATAGCAGGCCTTGGCGGTGGCGAGGGAGTGGTTGCCGTCGCCGACGGCGAACAGCAGGGGAGCGACGCCGGAGACGCCGTACTTGCTCTTCATCGCCTCGTCGGAGGTGAGGCCGGTCAGCGCGTCGGCGACTGCGTCGATCTGCGCAGCGGAGAGCTTGTAGCCCTTGATGTGGCCGCCGTTTTCCATCAGGTCGAAGTCATAAACGCTCTCCATCTTATCGGCCGCGGCGGTCAGGGGCTCGATGACGGTCTTCTCGGGGTCGTCAATGAGCAGCATGACGTGGGGCAGCTCGATGGGGGCGTTGCGGCGCACGCGGGCGCGCGGGGGGATACGGTCGAGCACGGTGCCCTCAGTCGCGCGGATCAGCGCGCCGGAGCCGGGGGTGAAGTCGTACTGGTCGAGGTCGACCATACCGATGAGGCCGTGACGGATCTTACCGTCGCTCTGGCCGCGCTCGATGTAGATGAGGGAGTCCTTGAGCGTCTCGAAGATGCCCTCTTTGAGGTACTTGCTCATCGAGGCGTTGATGTCGGCGATGAACTCGTCGACGTTGGGGGCCTTCAGGTTGGCCTCGGGCAGGATGAGGCGCAGGGTGGAAGGCGCGTCGCCGACGGTCTTCTCCACGCGCTCCCAGTACTCGGGCTCAGAGGTGAACTGGTCGCATGCGACGACCGCCCACTTGCTCATATCGACATCCTTCTTGGGCAGCAGAATGTCGGAAGGATAAAAGCCAAGCTTGGAAAACTTTTCGTTCATGGTGATTCCTCCGTTATTTGTTTGATAAGCGGAACGCGGGGCGCTCCGCTGGTGCGATTATAAAATAAATTATACAATAGCCCACGCGGAAAAAGCAATGGAGAAAGTGAAAAAATGTCCAAAAGCGCTTTATGGAAATGCCATGATAGAGCGCTTCGCGGCCCGCTTGCTTGACGAACGCCCCGCAGCATGATATTCTAACAACTTATGCGGAAAAATACGAAAGATTCAGGTGATGATTTTGGATAAGCGCGCAGATCTGGGACACGGGGACGTCAAAAAGCTGCTCTTTTCGCTCTCCGTGCCGACGATCACCTCGCAGATCGTCAACATGCTCTACAATCTGGTCGACCGCGTGTTCATCGGCCACATGCAGCCCGCCGAGACCGTCGGAAAACTCGCGCTCACAGGCGTTGGCGTATGCCTGCCGATCATCATGGTCATCTCGGCGTTCGCGTCGCTCATGGCCATCGGCGGCGCGCCGCGCGCCTCGATCGCCGAGGGCGCAGGCGAGAGCGAAAAATCCGAGCGCATCATGGGAAACTGTCTGACGATGCTTGTGATCACGGCGCTGGTGCTGACGGTGCTGTTCGAGTCCTTTGCCGAGCCGCTTTTACTGATGTTCGGCGCGAGCGAGAACACCATCGGTTATGCGCTCGACTATATGCGCATCTACGCCCTCGGCACGATCTTCGTGCAGCTGACGCTCGGCATGAACGCCTACATCACGGCACAGGGCTTCGCCACCGTGAGCATGAAGACGGTGCTCATTGGCGCGCTCTTAAATACGGCTCTCGACCCGCTGTTCATCTTCGTGCTCGGTCTCGGCGTGCGCGGCGCGGCGCTGGCGACGGTGATCTCGCAGGCAGTGTCGGCCGTGTGGGTGATGACGTTCCTCACGGGAAAGAAGACGCGCTGGTACTTAAAGCGCGAGAACCTGCACGTGGACGCGAAGATCGTGTTGCCGTGTATCGCGCTGGGACTTTCCCCGTTTGTGATGCAGTCGACGGAGAGCCTCATCGCCATCTGCTTCAACTCATCTCTCCTGCGCTACGGCGGCGACATGGCCGTCGGCACGATGACAGTGCTGACGAGCATCATGCAGTTTTCGAACATGCCGCTTCAGGGCTTGACACAGGGCGCGCAGCCGATCGTGAGCTACAATTTCGGCGCAAAGAACGTCCAGCGCGTGCGCGATGCCTACTTATGCCTGCTGCGCGCGTGCTTTACTTATTCAATGGCCATCTGGCTTCTGGTCGAGCTCTTCCCGCGCGCGTTCATCCTGATTTTCAATAATGACCCCGCGCTGGTCGAATACGCGGCGTGGGCCGTGCGCATCTACATGGGGTGCAGCGGTATTTTCGGCATCCAGATCGCCTGCCAGCAGACGTTTGTGGCGCTCGGCAACGCGAAGACATCGCTCTTCCTCGCCGTGTGGCGCAAGATCATCCTGCTCATCCCGCTCATCTATATTCTGCCGCACTTTTTCGCGGACAAGGCGTTCGCGGTGTTCCTGGCCGAGCCCTTGGCGGACTTCGGCGCGGTGGCGCTGACGAGCTTCACATTCTATCGCCAGTTCCGTCGCTCAATGCGCGAGCTGGAAGGTGCGGAAGCGACTGGGGAGCGGTAAAGATAATTTTTAACGCAAAAATAAAAGGAGAGGGAACTCCCTCTCCTTTTATTTTTTACGCCTGGCCGCCGCTTTCCATCGGCTCTTTCTCGCGGAACAGCATCGTGATACACCAGATGCCGGCAAGGCCTACGAGCGTGTAGATCACGCGGCTGAGCATACCGGTCTGTCCGCCGAAGAGAAAGGCGACGCAGTCAAAGCCGAAAAGGCCCACGCTGCCCCAGTTGAGCGCGCCGATGATAGCAAGCGTCAGCGCGATCTTGTCGATGACCATGAGGTTCCCTCCTTAAAAAGATGGTTTGGTCTTCGGTAGTCTTCCCGTGATGGGCGAAAATATGCGTACGGCGTTTTCTGCGTTGCCCGAAAAAGAAAACTATGATAAAATTAGGATAAAATATTGATAAGTTTAAGAGAGAAAAAGGGGGAAAGGCGCTTGCTGCACATACTGATGGGACGCGCGCGCACGGGCAAATCCGAGCGCGTGCTGCAAAGGATCGCCGCGCTGGGGGACTCGTCGCAGCAAATCCTGCTCGTGCCGGAGCACGCCTCGCATGTGGCGGAGATGGACCTGTGCCGTGTTTGCGGCGACACCGCGTCGCGCCATGCCGAGGCCTTGACGTTCAAGCTGCTCGCCTCGCGCGTGCTGGGCATCTGCGGCGGCAGCGCGGACGTGACGCTCGATTCGGGCGGAAAGCTCCTGACGCTCCAGCGCACGCTCACGGAGCTTGCGCCGGTGCTCAAGGTCTACAAGCGCCCGTCGCAGCGCGCGGCATTTTTGGAGAGCCTGCTCGCCGTGATGGAGGAATTGCAGGCCTACGCCGTATCGCCCGAGCAGCTATCCGAGAGCGTAGCGCAGATCGAGGGCGAGAGCGGCGACAAGCTGCGCGACCTTTCGCTCATCTACGGCATTTACCTCAGCAAGCTCCACGCGCCGGGACACGACGCGCGCGACGTGCTCGAAAAGCTGGAGGAAAACCTCGAAGCGTCGGGATATATTGACAATAAAGACATTTTCCTCGACGGTTTTTCGTATTTTACGGGGCGTGAGCTGCGCATTCTGCGTATCCTGCTGCGGCGCGCGAAGAGCGTGACCGTCACGCTCCTTGGCGACACGCAGGACCGCGAGCTCTTTTCCGAGAGCCTGCGCGTGCGCGAGCGGCTGTACGCGCTCGCGCGCGATGCCGGCGTCGCATGCGAGGAGGAAATTCTTCCGCAGGGTGAGGTGCGCGGCGCGCTCGACCATATCGAGCGCTGCTTTTTCGGCGCAGCGGACGAATTTACCAAGCCGACTGACGCCGTCGCGCTCTATGAGGCGGGCAGCGCGTACAGTGAATGCGAGTGGGTCGCGTCGCAGATTTTGAAATTAGTGCGTGAGCAGGGCTATCGTTACCGCGAGATCACCGTCACGGCGCGTGATCTCGACTCCTACGCAGGTGCGATTGAGAGCGTATTCGCCCGCTACGGCATCCCTCTCTATTATGCCCACCGCAGCGACATTTTGAAAAGCCCCGTGCTGACGCTGCTGCTCGGCGCGCTGGACGCCGCGAGCGGCGGCTTTGAGTACGAGGATGTGTTCCGCTGCCTCAAGACCGGCCTCGCCGGCCTCAGCATGGCGGAGTGCGACATTCTGGAAAATTATGCGCTCAAGTGGGAGATCCGCGGCGCGATGTGGACGCGCGAGACGCCCTGGTCGGCGCATCCCGACGGCTACGGCGAAGAATGGACGGACGAGGCAAGGGCGCGGCTCAAGACGGTCAACGCACTGCGCGAGCGCGTGCAGGGGCCGTTTGCGCGCCTAAAAAAAGGCGTGGGCGGCAGCGGCGAGGCCGAGCAGAAGGTGCGCGCGCTGTACGGCTATTTGGAAGAGGTGAACCTGCCGGAGACCTTGCAGGCGCAGACCGAGCAGCTTTTTGCCGCGGGCGATGCCCAGCGGGCAGAGGAAACGGCACAGCTGTGGGGCATTCTTTGCGGTGTGCTCGACCAGTTTGTGGAAATTTTGGGAGACACGACCCTCGACGCCGAGGAATTTGCAAGCCTGATGCGCCTTGTGCTGACGCAGTACAGCGTGGGCACGATCCCCGTGACGCTCGACGCGGTGAACCTGTGCGAAATGACGCGAAACGACCGCCACACGGTGCGCACGCTGTTCCTGCTCGGCGCGAACGACGGCGTGCTGCCTGCGGCGGAGAACCGCGGCGGCGTGCTGCGCGACGAGGATCGCGAGGCGCTCGAGAGGCAGCAAATCTTCCTCGCGCCGCACGGGATGGAGCAGTTTCATCTGGAAATTCAGAATCTTTACGCCGCGCTGGCCCAGCCGACGGAAAAGCTAACGGTGTCCTATCCCGTCTCGGACGGAAAGGGCGCGGAGAAGCGGCCATCGTTCGTCATCGGGCGCATCGCGCGTCTGCTGCCGTTGATCAGCGTCGAAACAGAGAGCACTGACAAGGAATATCGCCTGTCAGCAAAGTCGACGGCGCTCGAGTATGCGGGCGAGCATATCGGCGGCGCGCTGTGGCAGTATTTTGAAGGACAGGGCGACGCGGAGCGTGCGCTTGCCGCGATGAAGGACGCTTCGCGCTATACGCGCGGGCATCTGTCGCGCGACGCGGTGCGCGCGCTCTACGGCGGCGCGGTGACGCTGTCCGCCTCGCGCATGGACATGGCGCGCTCATGTCACTTTGCCTATTTCATGCGCTACGGCCTGAAAGCCAGGGAGCGCACGGGCGCGGGCTTTGATGCGCCGCAGATCGGTACGTTTGTGCACGATGTGATGGAGCACACGCTGCGGCAGGCGAAGGAGTGCGGCGGACTGCATACGCTATCGAAGGACAAGCTGCACGCGCTCGTGCGCGCGTCGATCGAGGAATACATCGACCGCGTGCTGCCGGACTTGTGCGAAAAAAGCGCGCGCTTCCGTTATCTGTTCAACCGCCTGTGCGCGGCGGTCGAGCGCATCATGGACGAGGTGAGCGAGGAGCTGCAAAGCTCCGACTTTGAGCCGCTGGCATTTGAACTGGAATTTGGTGCGGACGGGCAGCTGCCCGCCATCACGATCCGTGAGGAAAACGGCACGGCGCGCGTCGTCGGCAAGGTCGACCGCGTGGACGGCTGGCTGCACGACGGCAAGCTATATTTGCGCGTCGTGGACTACAAGACGGGCAAGAAGAGCTTCGACCTCGCCGAGCTGCGCTACGGGCTGGGGCTCCAAATGCTGCTCTACCTCTTTACGCTTAAAGAAGAGGGACAGATGCTTTTCGGCGGACACGAGATCGTTCCCGCGGGCGTTCTCTACACGCCCGCGCGCGAGCCGATGCTGCGCTGTGCGCGCGACACGGAGCCCGAAAAGATCGAAAAAGCACTCAAAAAGGAGCTACGCCGCAGCGGCATGGTGCTCGAGGACCCGGCGGTCCTGCAGGCGATGGAGCACAGCGCGCTCGAATCGCCGTGCTACCTGCCCATCGCGGTGAAAAAGGACGGCGCGGTGACGGGAAGTCTCGCTTCTGCCGAGCAGCTCGGAAAGCTCTCAAAATACGTCGACCATATTTTACATGAAATCACGCAGGAGGTCTTCGCGGGTAACATCGACGCCGACCCCTACGCGCGCACGCCGCAGCAGTCGGCCTGCACCTACTGCGAGTTTGCGAGCGCGTGTCACTTTGAAAACGGCTGCGGCAGTGACCGCATGGAATACATCAAGGCGACGAAAAACGACGAATTCTGGCAGTACATCGACGAGGTGAACGGAGAGGGGGCGCACGAAAATGGCTGAAAAGCTGACAAACGAACAGCAAGCGGCGGTGGACAGCCGCGAGCGCAGTCTGCTCGTCTCCGCGGCGGCAGGCTCGGGCAAGACAAAGGTGCTCGTCGAGAGGCTCTTTTCCTACGTAGAGCGCGAGGGCGCGAATCTTGACGATTTCCTCATCATCACCTATACGCGCGCCGCGGCGAGCGAGCTGCGCGGCAAAATCGCCAAGGCGCTCACCGAGCGCATGGAGCGCGACCCCGGCAACTACCATCTGCGGCAGCAAATGCTGCGCGTCTACCGCGCGGACATCAAGACGGTGGACGCCTTCTGCACCGCGCTTCTGCGCGAAAACTGCCATCTGCTCGGCGAGGACGCGCGCGGGCACGCGCTGCGGCCCGATTTCCGCGTGCTGGACGAGAACGAGGCGCAGGTGCTGCGCGAGCGCGTGCTCGCGCGCACGCTGGACGATTTTTACGACTGTCTGACGCTCGGAGGTACACTGCTGGCCGACACGCTCGGCGCGGGGCGCGACGACAGCGCGCTGGAGCAGCTGGTGCTGGAGCTGCACGCGAAATTGCAGGCGCAGCCGTATGAGGACAAATGGCTCGAGGCGCAGCGCGCGTTTTGGCGCGCCGTGCCGGATAAGATCGAGGACACGCCCTATGGAAAAATTCTGCTCAATGAGGTGCGGCGCAAGGCGCGCCACTGCAAAAACCTTTTGCAGCGCGCGGCGCAGGAGATGTGCGCGAATGACGCGCTGAACCAGAAGTATGCGCCCGCGTTCCTCGACGCGTCCTACCAGCTTGAAGCGCTGGAGGGGAAGACCGCAGAGGGCTGGGATGCCGCGCGCGGCGTGACCATTGCGTTCCCGCGCCTCGCCGCGGTGAAGGACAGCGACGGCGGCGAGATGAAAGCGCGCATGAAAAGCCTGTGGGACAACTGCAAGGAGACCGTCAAGGGCTTTGCCGAGATTTTTTCCGCCTCGTCCGACGAGGCGGTGGAGGACCTGCGCACGATGGCGCCCGCAATGCTCGCGCTCATCGACCTGACGGCGGACTTTTCCCGCCGGTACAACGAGGAAAAGCGCCGGCGGAATTCTGCCGACTTCTCCGATCAGGAGCACGAGGCCATCCGCCTTCTCATCGGAGAGGACGGCACGCCGACAGAGCTTGCACACATCGTCAGCGCGCGCTACCGCGAGATCATGGTGGACGAGTATCAGGACACCAACGAGGTGCAGAACCGCATTTTTGACGCAATTTCTTGTAAAGGAGAAAACCTTTTCACTGTTGGCGATGTCAAGCAGAGCATCTATCGCTTCCGCCTAGCCGACCCGCGTATTTTTTTGCAGCATTATAACACCTGGCCGCCGCTTGAGGACGCAGAGGAGCACGACAGCGCGAAGCTGCTGCTCTCGCGCAACTTCCGTTCGCGCAAAGAAGTGCTGGACGCGACGAATTTTATCTTCTGCAATATTCTTTCCGAGGAAATGGGTGAGCTCGACTACGGCGCGGATGAAATGCTGCGCCTCGGCGCGAATTATGTCGAATCGAGCGCGTGCGGCGCGGAGTTCCACCTGCTCGACCTGCCGACGCAGACGGGCGAGCAGCGCGTGCGCGCAAGCGAGGCTGAGGCAGCGTTTGTCGCAGACTATATCAGCAATATGCTGACAAGTGAATTTCCTATACAGGATGACAAAACAAAAGAGCTGCGGCCCGTGCGCGAGGAGGACATCGTCATTCTGATGCGCTCGCCGAGCACGCGCCTTTTGGACTATCGCCGCGCGCTGGAAGCGCGCGGCCTCCACTGCGCCGCTGACGCGGGCGAGGACTTTTTTGCCTCGATGGAGATCGCAGTGCTGTTCGCGCTCTTGCAGGTCATCGACAATCCGCGGCAGGACGTGCCGCTCATTGCCGTGCTGCGCTCTCCGCTCTTCGGCTTTACACCCGATGAGCTCGCGGCGATCCGCGCGCGGCAGCGCACGGGTGACTTCTACGATGCGCTGCTTTTGAGTGAGGACATCCACAGCGTAGAATTCCTCAGTACGTTGGACGCTTTGCGCAACAGCGCGGCGCACCTGAGCGTGCGCGAGCTGCTGAGCGAAATCTACCGCCGGTGCAATGTGCTCGGCATCTTCGGCGCGATGCACCGCGGGGCGGAGCGCAAGGAAAATCTGCTCGCGTTTTTGGAGCTCAGCGAGGACTACGCGCGCTCGGGGCGGCAAGGCCTTTTCGACTTTGTGCGCACGCTGCGCGAGCAGCTTGCCGAGGGCGAAGCGGGTTCGATGCAGACCGCGCACGCATCATCAGGCGTTCGCATCATGTCGATCCACAAGTCGAAGGGCCTTGAATTTCCGGTCGTGATCCTCTCGGACCTCGCGCGTCGCTTCAGCAATATGGACTTTTTGAGTTCGGTGCTCGTGCACCCGCAGCTCGGGCTGGGGCCGGTGTGCGTGGACGCGCAAAGGCACATCCAGTACCCGACGGTCGCACGGCAGGCGCTCGAGCGAACGCTGCGGCGCGAGGCGAAGGCCGAGGAGCTGCGTGTGCTGTACGTTGCGATGACGCGCGCGAAGGAAAAGCTCGTCATGGTGCACACGCAGGCAAACGCGAAAAGCCGCGTCGCCGACCTTCTGGCGCTGAGCGATTGTCCTGTGCTGCCCGAGGCTGTGGACAGCGGCAAGTGCATGGGCGACTGGATCATGCTGCCGCTTTTGCAGCGCAGCGAAGCGGCGTCCCTGCGCGAGCTTGCGGGGCAGAATGGCGAGGGGAGCTTCTATGCTGACGAAACGCCGTGGACGGTGCGTGTGCACGACGGTTTGAGCTTTGTGACGCCGCAGCAGCGGCCCGATGCCGCGCCAGTGGATGCCGCGCCGCCGAAGGATGAGCTGCCGGTGGATTTTGCTGCGCTGTCGTACCGCTACCCCTACGCGGGGCAGACGGCCTTTCCCGCCAAGCTGACGGCCACGCAGCTCAAGGGCCGCGCGCTGGACGAGGAGATATCCGAAAATACAACGCTCCCACCGCGGCTGCGCAGCCTATGTAAACCAAAATTCCTTGCGGGCGAAACGACGCTCACGGGTGCGGAGCGGGGCACGGCGCTGCACCTTGTGATGCAGGACCTTGACTTTTTCTGCGAGGCAAGCGAGCAGAGCGTGCGTGAGCAGGTCGAAAGGCTCAGAGCGCAGCGCAAGCTGACCGACGAGCAGGCAAGCGCCGTCGATGTGCGCGCGATCGTCCGATTTTTGCGAAGTGATCTTGCCGCGCGCATTCGCAAGAATGCGCAGACGGTGCGGCGCGAGTACCGCTTCTCGCTGCTGCGGCCGGTGCGGGACTTTGCCACGCTGGACGCCGACGACGCGGTGCTGCTGCAGGGCGTGGTAGACTGCTTTTTTGAAGAGAACGGCGAGCTTGTGGTCGTGGACTTCAAGACTGACCGCATCGGAAGAACACAGATCGAAGAACGAGCTGAGCACTACCGCCCTCAGCTTGAGGCATACTCCATGGCCCTTATGCGCGTGATGGGCAAAAAGGTCAGGGAAACGGTGCTGTATTTCTTCTCGGTCGGCGAAGAAAAGGTGCTGTGAATACATAAAAACACCCTCCGCGGGAAATCCGCGGAGGGTGTTTTACAAGATTTGCTCACACGATAAAATGCTCTAAGATCAGCACTGTCGCGCAGCAGACGAGCGAGACGGGGAGAAGTCCCAGTCCGCACCAGGCGGCGACGATGCCGATGACCATGGCCGCCGCGCCCGCGATGGGCGACTGCGTGGCGTTCATGATGGCGGGGAACGTCATCACCGCGAGCGTGACGTAGGGCACGTAGAAGAGAAACGAGCGCAGGAAGGGATTCTGGATCGGCTTGCGGATCAGCGTGAGCGGCAGGACGCGGATGAGATAGGTCGTGGCCGCCATGACGAAAAGATATAAATACGTTTTCATGCGACGAGATCATCCTCCTTGTGCGGGAACAGAATGGCGGCGGCAGCAGAGATCACGATGGTCAAGACCAGGATGCGCATGCCCTCGGACAGCTCGCGCGTGAACGGCAAAACGCTTGCAAGAAGCGAGCAGAGAAAGCTCACGCCGATGCAGCCGAGCACGATGCGGTTCTGCTTGCCGACGGGGATGATGATGGCGAGAAACATGCCGAACAGCATCACGGAGCAACCGCTGACGGCCCAGACGGGCATGAGATTCCCCATCAGCACGCCGAGCACGGTGCCGATGCTCCAGCCCGGCATGGCCGCGCACATGGCGCCGAAGTAATACCATACCTCAAGATACCCAGGCTGCGCGATGGCGAGGCCGAAGATCTCATCCGTCAGGTCATAGGCGATGAGGAGCCGCCAGGGAAGCGGCGTATCGGGCGAAAGACGCTGGCTGAGCGCACAGCTCATCAGAAGATAGCGTGCGTTGACGACCAGCATCATCAGCGCCATGGCCCAGAGGCCGGAGTCGGCGGCGATGATGGTGATGCCGCCGTATTCACCCGACGAGGCGTTGTTCAAAAAGCTCAGCAAAAAACCCTGAAAAATGCTCAGGTGCGCGTTGTGCGCGCTGATGCCGATGCCGAAGCTGACAGCAAAATAACCAAGCCCAATGGGGATGCCGTCGCGCAGTCCCCGCAGGAAATGTTTTTTCGACATAATTCTGATGTTCCTTTACTTCCAATCATCCGTGCGCAAGGCGCGCAAGTGCCATTATACGACTGAAAACGGCAGAAGTAAAGAGAAATTGCATAACGAGCGTTGAAAAATTGACGATGAAATTAGGAAAAAGTGCTAAGGAAGAGAAAAGCGCGGAGAGGATCAAAAATTTCTCTTGCAATTTGACACAAAGCGTGGTAATATCCTATATGGCTTTTTTAGAAAAGTACATTTGGATCAGAAAGAGGTGAACACGAGCAATGAAGGAAGGAATCCATCCCAATTATCAGCAGACTACTATTACTTGCGCCTGCGGTAATGTGATTGAGACAGGTTCTACCAAGCAGAACATCAAGGTAGAAGTGTGCTCTAAGTGTCACCCCTTCTTCACTGGTAAGCAGAAGCTGGTCGATACCGGCGGCCGCGTTGCCAAGTTCAACAAGAAGTTCGGCCTGAACTAATTCAATCACAAAAGCAGCTCTGCTACGGCAGAGCTGCTTTTTTCTGCTTTTTTGGAACGCTCAGTTTTGCCCGTCGGAATATTCGACGATGAAGGGGAGCGGCTCACTGAGACTTTGGTCGAGGTAGTTTATCTCCTCGTAGCTGTCGCCGCCTGCAATGGCGCGCACCTGGAAGAGGCGGACGCGCAGTACTGTGTCGTCCGCAAGGTTGACGACAAGCTCGCAGACGAGCGGCGTTGCCCCGAGCGGGAGCGTGAAAGCCTCCGATTCGCTGCTGGAGGCATAGGCGAGGTCATAGTACGACACGCCCTCTATGACGGATGCGCCCACGGCTTCGGCGCTGTCATCGCCGACATAGGTGACGGCGCTGCCATCGCTGTACGATGCTTCGAGCGGCACGCGCCTGAGCAGCTGATTGGCGCGCGTGTATTCAAGACACGCGCTGCGGATGGACACATCGGACAGCGCGCCGAGCGAGATGGTGCCGAGCGGGATGCCGGCATTGCCCGGCGTGAACTGGTACTGCCATTTGCTGCCGGCCTGACGCTCGTAGGAGATAGGGGCGAGAAAGCTTTTGAGCTGCGGCTGATACTGGGATTTGAGATTGCTGATCGTATCGAGCTCCTGCGACTGCGTTTCGCCGTTCGTCATGAAGTTGACATTGACGCCGAGCTCGTCGCTCAATGCGAGCGCTATGTCACCGCGCAGATACCCGAAGCCATCCTGCGTGAGCGGAACATTGTAGACAGACGGACCGACGCTGCTCAGTGGAGAGGAGCTGCTGCGGTCGATCACAGAGATGTTGACGATCGTGTTCTCACTGATCGTCTTCGGCAGAAGAGAAAAGGCAAGCGTGCACTCCTGCTTTTTGAGGTCGACGTGCTTGACCTCATAGCTGTACTGCGAGATCAGGCTCGACTCGCGCTCCAAGATGTCCGAGACATTATTGCTGATGCCTGCGATCTGGTTTGAGAGGTTATTCTGCACGTTGTAGAGCTGGCTGCGAAGGTCATTTACTTGCGTGCTGAGCGTGTTGATGCGGTTGTTGTAATGCACGCCGACTGCGATGAGCGCGGCGAGCGCCACGGCCGCACCGCCGATGATCTTCTTGTGCTGTATGCAGAAATCGCGGAAGCTCAGCTTTTCCGCGGGAGCTTTTTCGGCGTTGCTTTGAACCGGCGATTCGGCGGCATCCTGCTCGGGTTTGGCATGCTCCAGACTGAGCAGCTCGTCGACGGAAACGGAGTAGAGCTTAGAGAGTTCGATGAGCTTGCTAAGCTCCGGCTGCGTGGCGCCGCTCTCCCATTTGGAGACGGCCTGACGCGAGACGCCGAGCTTCTCCGCCAGCTCCTCCTGCGACATGCCGCTCGCGCGGCGCAGTTCGTAGAGCTTTTCATATAGTTCCATGAAAGGTTCCTCCTTTGGGGAATGATGCTGCGTTCGACGCCGTGCACTGCGCCTTTGCAGGAAAAGCATAGCAGGAAAACGGGAGAAAACACCACCAACCGGGCGTTTCTTTTTGTCAACCTGAGGTTGCGTCCACCCTATTTTCACATGAAAGGGGCGGAAATGTCAATGAAAAGCGTTTTTGCCTTTTCTTTTGGCGGAAAATACACTATAATAAAAATAATTGTACAGCGCGGATTTCGGCGCGATAAGGAGAATCTATGGAAGAATTGAAAGAGAACAACGCGCCGCGCGACAGGGCGATTTTAGTCGGCCTTTCGTCGCCGCGGCTCGATCGAAAAGAGAATGCCGACGAGGAGAGCCTTGAAGAGCTCGGTGCGCTCGTCGAAACGGCGGGCGGCGTCAGCGTCGGCGTGGTTTTACAAACGCTGCCGTCGCCGAACCCGCACACATTCATCGGCGAGGGCAAGGTGGATGAGATCCGCGAGCTCGTCAAGTCACAGGAGGCAACAATGGTCATCTTCGACAATGACCTCTCGCCCTCGCAGATGCGCGTTCTGAGCGAAGAATTCGGCGTGCAGGTGCTCGACCGCAGCGGGCTGATTCTCGATATCTTCGCCCAGCGGGCGAAGACAAAAGAGGGCCGACTTCAGGTCGAGCTCGCGCAGTATCAGTACCTGCTGCCGCGCCTGATCGGTATGTGGACGCACCTGGAACGTCAGGCGGGCACATCTGGCAAAGGCCCCATCGGCTCGAAGGGCCCGGGCGAAACGCAGCTTGAGACCGACCGCCGCCACATCCACCGCAAGATCGACAAACTCAAATCCGATCTTGAGGAGGTGCGCCGCGTGCGCGCCACGCAGCGCGACCGCCGCAGCAAGAATGAAATTCCCGTCGTCGCCATCGTCGGCTACACGAACGCGGGCAAGTCGACGCTTTTGAACGCGCTGACCGGCGCGGGCATTCCCGCGAATAACCGCCTGTTTGACACGCTGGACACGACAACGCGCCTTCTCACGGTGTCCGACACGCTGGATGTCGTGATCTCCGACACGGTCGGCTTCATTCGAAAGCTGCCGCATCAGCTGGTCGAGGCGTTCAAGGCAACGCTTGAAGAGCTCGAATACGCCGATCTTCTTCTGCACGTCATTGACATTTCCGACCCGCACTGGCTCGAGCAGGCGCAGATCGTGGACGAGCTCATCGAAGAGCTCGGCGCGCAGCAAATTCCCTGCCTGCGCGTTTACAACAAGTCCGACCGCTACTTCGGCGATATCCGCCCGCACGGGGAGGACAGCGTCAACATCAGCGCCAAGACCGGCGAGGGCGTGGATGAGCTGCTTGCGCGCATCGACAAGCTCCTCGACAAGGGCACGCGCCGCGTGACGATCCACCTGCCCTATGACAAGGGCGGGCTTCTCGATATGCTCTACCGCGAGGCGAAGGTCGAATCCGTCGAATATGGCGAGACCATCGACATCGTGGCCACCTGCGTGCCGCGCGTCATCGGCCAGGTCAAGGACTATATCGAGGGCTACTGCGAGCCGAAGGAGGACTGGGAGGAATGACGTTTGAAACGACGCGCCTTCTCCTGCGTCCGTGGTGCGAGAGCGACGCGGAGAGCTGCTATCGATACGCGAGGGATCCGTTTGTCGGCCCTGCCGCAGGCTGGCCGGCGCATACGAGCGTGGAGAACTCCCGCGAGATCATCCGAACCGTCCTCTCGGAGCCGGACACGTTTGCAGTCATTTTGAAGGAACGGCCAGACGAGCCTGTCGGCTCCATCGGCGTGTTTCCGACGGAAGCGCCAGAAATCGGGAGTGAGCCGGAAATCGGCTATTGGATCGGCCGCCCGTTCTGGGGTCAGGGGCTTATCCCCGAAGCCGTGCGAGAGCTGCTGAGGTACTGCTTTGGGGATAAAGGCGCACAGCGGGTCTGGTGTTCGCACTATGCCGGCAATGAGAAGTCAAAGCGCGTGATCGAAAAGTGTGGCTTTTCTTATGAGCTGACCTGTGAAAGGCCGGCGCTTGTGGACGATGCGCTGCGGCCGACGCTTTTTTACGCCCTTACGAAAGAAAAGTGGGAGAAAACCCGCTGAAAGGAACATTGAAACCATGACAGAGTACCTTGTCCCATACGAGAGCGCGGAGAGCGAGTTTGAAGAAAAGCGCTCGCGCTTCATCAGCCACGTTTTCCTTGTGGAGACCGAGGCGGAGGCCCGCGCGCGCATCGACGAGATGAAGAAGAAATACTACGACGCGCGCCACAATTGCTGGTGCTTCGTCCTGCACGACGGCACCGTTCGCTACGGCGACGACGGCGAGCCGCAGGGCACGGCAGGCCAGCCGATGCTGAACGTCTTCCAGCGCGAAAACGTCGAAAACGTCGTGTGCATCGTGACGCGCTACTTCGGCGGGATCCTGCTCGGTGCGGGCGGGCTGACGCGCGCCTACGCCAAGGCGGCGAAGGACGCGCTTGACGCAGCGGGTAAGGCGCGGATGCAGCCCTTTTCCGTGCTGCTGCTCGAATGCCCGTACCCGATGTTCGAGCGCATAAAGCTGCTGATCGAGGGACATGAGGGAAGAATCGAGTCGAGCGATTACGGCGCGGCGGTGACGCTTACGTTTCTTCTGCCCGTGCAGAAGACGGCGGACTTTTCCGCCGCGCTCACGGAGCTCTCCGGCGGGCAGATGAGCGCGGAAGAGGTCGAGCAGCGCTTTCTGCCCGGCGCAAGGGAGTGACGGCATGAGTTTGCGAAGAAAAATCTACGAGGTCATCGAAGTCGCGGACAAGGACGACCGCGACAGTCTCATTTACGACCGCTTCATGCTCGTGTGCATCGCGGCGAGTATTGTGCCGCTGTGCTTCAAGGAGACGAATGCGCTGTTTATATGGCTCGACCGCGCAACGGTCACGGTGTTCATCGTGGACTATCTGCTGCGCTGGTGGACGGTGGACCTAAAGTACGGAAAGAGCGGAAAATGGGCGTTTCTACGCTATCCGTTCAGCTTTTTCGGCATTGTGGATCCGCTGTCCATCCTGCCGTCGCTGACGATGCTGTCGTCGGGGTTCAAGCTGTTTAGGCTTTTCCGCCTCAATAAAGCGCTCAAGGCGCTCAAATTCCTGCGCTACTCGCACAGCTTTGAACTTATTTTGAACGTTATCAAGCGCGAGAAACGCGCGCTTGCGGCGGTGTGCGTGCTGGCGGGCGGGTATATCGCGCTGTCGGCGCTCATCATGTTCCAGGTGGAGCCCGACAGCTTTGACACGTTTTTCGACGCCATCTACTGGGCGGTCGTCACGCTGACGACCGTCGGCTATGGCGACATCTATCCGACGAGCGAGATCGGCCGCATCGTGAGCATGACGTCGTCGTTCATGGGAATCGCCATCGTCGCGCTGCCCACCGGTATCATTACGGCTGGCTACATGCGCGAGCTCAGCCGTGAAAAGTGGGACTAAATAGAGAGGGCAGAACCATGGAGATCAGAACAGCAACGATGAACGATCTGGACGCGGTCGCGGCAGTGGAAGCCGAGTGCTTTCCCGTGGCCGAGGCAGCGACAAAAGAGGAATTCGCCGAGCGGATCAAATATTACGGCGACCACTTCTGGCTGATGTTCGAGGGCGACAAGCTCATCGCGTTTCTCGACGGCTTTGTGACGGACGAGCCCGACCTGACCGACGAAATGTACGCGAAAGCATCCATGCACGACGAAAATGGCGCGTGGCAGATGCTCTTCGGTCTGAACACCTTGCCGGAGTACCGGAGAAACGGCTACGCGGGCGAACTGCTCCACCGTGCCGTTGAGGATGCGAGAAAGCAGGGGAGAAAGGGTGCAGTCCTGACCTGCAAACAGCGGCTCGTCGACTACTACGCGAAGTTCTGCTTTGTCGACGAGGGCGTGACAGACAAGTCCGTGCACGGCGGCGTTGTCTGGCACCAGATGCGCATCACATTTTGATCGAGACTGACAAAAAAAGGAGCACGCTTGCGCGTGCTCCCTTTTTGCGATTTTTATTGCTTTCCCGCGAGGTAGTAGTCGCTTTGCCCCGGATGATAGAACGGACAGGCGGTCAGCTTGCCGCGCAGGAACGACGCCATCTCGTCCTCGTCGAGTTGCTCGTCACAGTAGTAGCTGTCGGACTCTTCATCGTAGCTGTAATAAACGCAGTCCTCGCACAGGCTGATGGACATGAGATCATCTCCCGAAAGAAATTAGTGCTGATACTCGAATTCGAGCTCGTACATGCTGACGATGTCGCCGTCCTTGATGCCGAGGTCCTCGAGCTGCTGGAAAACACCGTTTTCTCGCAGCATCTTATCAAAGAACATCCGGCTCTCGTAGTCACCGAAGTTGACGTTGCTCATAAGGCGTTCAAGCCACTTGCCCTCGACAATGTAGGTGTTGTCCTCGACGGTGATCTTGAGCGGCTCGCTCGCGTCGATCTTCACGGGCTTGGGAACGTACTCGGGCTCGTAGACCGTGACGGGCGGGAGCGTGGAGAGCTTTTCGGCGATCTTGAGCACGAGCTCGCGCGTGCCGGTGTGCGACGCGGCGGACAGGGCGAAGAGGAGATAGCCGAGCGGCTCGACATGCGCGCGCAGCTTTTCGAGCAGGCTCTCGTCCTCCATGATGTCGGTCTTGTTCGCGACGACGATCTGCGGGCGGGTGGCAAGGTCGGGGGAATACTGCGAGAGCTCTGCGTTGATGGCGTCAAAGTCCTCGACCGGGTCGCGGCCCTCGCTGCCCGACACGTCGACGACATGAACGAGCAGGCGGCAGCGGTCGATATGGCGCAGGAAGTCGTGACCAAGGCCCGCGCCCTCGGCTGCGCCCTCAATGATGCCGGGGATGTCGGCCATGACGAACGAAACGCCCTCGTCGACGTACACGACGCCGAGGTTTGGGTAGAGCGTGGTGAAGTGGTAGTTTGCAATCTTGGGGCGCGCCTTCGACACAACGGAAAGAAGCGTCGACTTGCCGACATTCGGGAAGCCGATGAGGCCGACATCGGCCAGCAGCTTCAGCTCGAGCACGACATCGTGCTCCTCGCCCTCAAGGCCCGATTTGGCAAAACGAGGCGCCTGACGCGTCGGCGTTGCGAAATGCGCGTTGCCCCAGCCGCCCTTGCCGCCGCGGCAGAGGATGAACGGCTCGGAGTCGGACATATCCTTGATGATCTCGTTCGATTCCGCGTCGCGCACGACGGTGCCGCGCGGCACGCGGATCGTGAGATCCTTGCCCTGCTTGCCGAACTTGCGCGCGCCCTGACCGTCCATGCCGTTGTCGGCGACGTATTTGCGCTTGTAGCGAAAGTCCATCAGCGTGGACATGTTGTCGTCGACAACGAGGACGATGTTGCCGCCGTTGCCGCCGTCGCCGCCGTCGGGGCCGCCCGCGGAGACGTACTTTTCGCGGTGGAACGCCACCGCGCCATTGCCGCCCTTGCCCGCGCGGCAGAAGATGCGCGCCTTATCAATAAAAGATGCTGCCATGTTGGCACCTCCTTGAATTCTTGTTATTCCTGAACAATTAGTGTATCCGTTTTTTGACGATTCGTCAAGAAAAACGGAACGTTTCACAAAAAAGAAAAAATCGAAAAGAGTTGGGAACTTTTTTGCGCTCCCTTTCGTCAAAGGAAAAGACACAACGGGAAAGGAAGCGGAACACTTGAAAAGACTGCTTGCATTGATGATGGTCGTCGCCGTAACGGCGGCGCTTTTGGCCTGCACGAAGGGCGGGCACGATAACGAAGACGAAAATGACACGCCCAATCCTGAGCCGCAGTACGCCGGCGCGGACACGATGACGCTGCGCGTCGTGGGCGACGGTGAAAACGGTACGCTCATTTTAGCGGGAGAGACGGAGGTCTACGCCCTGCCGCTCGAAGGCGTGACGCTGTACTTAGACGGCGGCAGCGTGTCCGCTTCCGAGATCGAGAGCGGCATGAGCGCCGAGGTCTGGTACACCGGCGGTGTGCAGGAGACGTATCCCGCGAAGTTTTCGCAGGTGGTGGCCGTGTCCCTCTCGCGTGAGGAGAATGCGCAGTATGACCTCTGCGGCCTCTACTTACAGGTGCTTGAGGACCTGTGGAACACGGACGATGGGCTCAACGGCGGCGCGGAGATCGTGAGCGTCGATCTGAGCAAGGCACCCGGCGGGCTGACCGCGGGCGAAAAGGCGGCGGTCGCCTATGTGTTCGCACAGAAGCACGGCGTACAGGGATTGACGATGACATTCGATGAGCTGCGCGAGGAGGGCTATCTCACGGGTGAAAAGCTGGAGGGCGGCAGTACGGCCTATTCGTTCACGAATGGTCTGCTCTTCACCATCACGCCGGAGGAGATGCAGGACAACGGCGCGTCTGTCTGCTTCAGCGCTGAAAAGTGGCGCTCGCCGCTCGGCGCGTATTACTTTACGAAGTGTACGGCTTCCCGCGGCGATAACGGCTGGGAATACACCGTCGGCGCGGAAGCGATTTCCTGAGCTACAGCAGATTCTTTAATTCAGACAGCGATTCGACGATCTGGTCGGCCTCGCAGCGCTCCGGAACGGGGCGGTGCGTGTGGTTGTACCAGATCGTTTTCATGCCCGCGTTTTTGCCGCCGGTGATGTCGGCGGTCAGCGAGTCGCCAATCATCATGCACTCGTCCGCGGCAACATCGGGAAGAAAAGCGCGGCAGGCATCGAAAAACGCCTTTTCGGGCTTGCGGTAGCCGAGTGACTCCGAGACGAATACATGGTCAAAATAGGGGAGAAGTCCTGACATTTCAAGCCGGTTGAGCTGCTGGTCGTGGAAGGCGTTGCTCGCCGCGCAGAGGATATATTTTTTCTTGAGGTAGCGGCAGATCTCGTCCGCGCCGTCGACGGGAATGGCCGTCTCGTAGAGGAGGTCCAAAAACCGCTTTTCAAACGCGGCGCCGTCGGCCTGGATGCCGAGAGCATCGAAGATGCGGTTCCAGCGGAATTCAAAAAGCTGCTGCGTCGTGAGCTCGCCGCACTCGATCATGAGCCAGAGGCCGTCATTGATGCGCGTGAACGTCGCGTAAGTGGAATCGTCATAGGGGAGACCCCATTCGGAAAAGCCGATGCGCATGGCCTGCTCGGCGCATTTGCCGAAGTCGAGCAGCGTGTCGTCGATATCCATCAAAACTGCCTTGAGCATGAAAAGTGACCTCCTGCGGAAAAGATAAAGAAAAGAGCCCCGAGCATTCGCTCGAGGCTCTTCATTGTGCAATTACTCAGCGGGGTAAACAGAAGCCTGCTTACGATCCTTGCCGAGACGCTCGAAACGGAGCACGCCGCTCTCCTTGGCGTAGAGAGTATCGTCAGAGCCGATACCGACGTTGACGCCCGGATGGATGTGGGTGCCGCGCTGGCGCACAAGAATGTTGCCGGCGAGAACGAACTGACCGTCAGCGCGCTTGGGGCCAAGGCGCTTGGCGTTAGAGTCGCGGCCGTTCTTCGTGGAGCCGCCGCCCTTCTTGTGGGCGAAAAACTGAAGACCGATGTTCAGCATGGTGATTTGCCATCCTTTCTGTAAGATGATCGGAACAGGGGGCTTACGCCTCCATGACTTCGATATTGTCCGGATATTCGCTGTGTAGCTCGGAAAAGAGCAACATCAAACCCGTTAAAAGAGCCTGACAGGTGCTCTCGTTTGTGGCGGACAGACCGCCGGGGAGCCGGAATTCCACAGCGCCGGAGCGTTCATGGACCTTGACGGAAGCGGCGAGGCCTAAAACATCGTTCACGGTGCTTTCCACAAGGCGGACCGCACTTGTGACTGCCGCGCAGACGATATCGCTGCCCTCTTCGCTGTAACCGCTGTGGCCCTTGGCATCAAAACCGATGATGCGCTTCCCCTCAGTGAGGAATGTAACAGTGGTCATGCCTTAGACGGAGATCTTGCCGATCTCAACCTTGGTATAAGGCTGACGATGACCCTGACGCTTGTGATAGCCCTTCTTGGCCTTGTACTTGTAGACACGGACCTTCTTGCCCTTGCCGTTCTTAACGACAGTGGCCTCCACCTTCGCGCCCTCCACCACGGGAGTGCCGAACTTGGTGTTTTCGCCGTCAACGATCGCCAAAACCTGATCGAAGGTAACGGCGTCGCCCGCCTCGACGGGGAGCTTCTCAATGAACAGGGTGTCGCCCTCGTTCACAACATACTGCTTACCGCCGGTAACGATGATCGCTTGCATTGCTTGCACCTCTTTCCTTAATTACGGACTCGCTGTCGGGGGCGTCGGCTGCGGGAGCCGAAACTTCTACCCATTCAAAGCGGCTTATAAAGTATACCAGCCGGGCGCAACTTTGTCAACGCCTTTGGGGGAGATTTTGCGGCATTTTCTCCGGAATATTCAAAAAAATGTCATGACTTTTTCCGTACAATGGGGTACAATGAATGAAAATAAGTGTTTGGAGGAAATTTCCCTTGAGAAAGCTCTATGACGCCGCAGACCGGTTCTGCGCCCGGCATCCCCGCTTCGGCGTGCCGGATCTGATGCGCTATATCGTTATCGGCAATGTGGTGGTGTTTTTCCTGATCATGCTGACCAGAGGCACCAACGCCAGTGCCCTGAACTTCCTGTATTTTGATCCGCAGATGGTGCTGCGGGGTGAGGTGTGGCGCATCGTCACCTACATTTTCGTACCCAGTACCACCAGTGTGTTCTGGCTGGTGGTGGAGCTGTATTTCTACTACTGGATCGGCTCCACGCTGGAGCGGGAGTGGGGAACGGCACGGTTTAACCTCTACTATTGGAGCGGCGTGCTGCTGACGGTCATCGGCGCTCTGCTGGCCAGCGCCATTACGGGCGGCAACTTTGCGGTGGCGGGGACGAGCTACGTGAACCTGTCCATGTTCCTGGCCTTTGCGCTGCTGTTCCCCAATACGCAGGTGCTGCTGATGTTTATCATCCCGGTGAAGATGAAGTGGCTGGCCTACATCGATGTGGGACTGTTTGCGGCGGGCATCATTCGGGCCATTTTGGTGCGGAACTGGGGCGGCGTGATTTTGCCGGTCATGGCGCTGCTGAACTTCCTGATCTTCGCATGGCCCACTTTGCAGGGCTGGGCGCAGCGGCAGCAGTATCAGCACTCCCGGCAGGCGGTGAACTTCAAGAAGGCCGTCCATCAACAGCAGAAGCAGCAGGGGTATCACCACAAGTGTGCCGTGTGCGGCCGCACGGATACGGACTATCCGGAGTTGCAGTTCCGGTATTGCAGCAAGTGCGTGGGCTATCACTGCTTCTGTCAGGATCATATCTTCTCCCACGTTCACTTTACGGAGTGAGGAAAACAGAAGAAACAGAGCGCCGATCCATACGGATCGGCGCTCTGTTTTTGCCTTTTTGTGCGCTTTATGTATCCAGCTCCAGCAGGTGGAGGCCGTAGTCGTTGAGGTAGGGCTTCACCAGATCATAGGGGATGAAGAAGGTCTGCTCACCGGCGGAATAGGGGGCGATGTCGTAGGTGTTGAAGACGATGGTCACACCCTTGGCGTTATAGAACACGCTGCGCTCGATCCAGTCCAGCACCGTTTTGTCGTAGTCGCTGAAATAGGAGGTGTCGCCGCTGTCCTGAATCTGACGGAGGATCAGCTGGTACACGGCCTCCTCCAGTTGGTTGATGTTGGTGGCCAGATACGTGACGGACACGGCCTGCCGCCAGGTGCTGGGGTGGGCGCCGCCGGTATAGGAGACATAGGACAGGGTGACGCACAGCAGGCGCTCATTCTGCCACCAGGAGATCCCTGCCTCATCCCGATAGGCGAAGTCCTCGGTTTTCCAGCGCTCTCCGCCGGTGATCTTGTACTCCTCACGAGCCATCTGCTCCATCTCGTCCAGCATATCCACCTGCTGATCCCGCCAGTCGGTGAACCAGTCGTTGATGCGCTGCACGGCGGCCTGCCGGTTCTTGGCGGCGGGGTCGCTGTTGTCCGGGCTGCCGGTGAGGGGCAGCACGGGGATCTGATATCGGGCGGTGAGCAGCACTGTCTCGTCCTGCTCGCTGACGGTATATTGCCGCTCGGTCCACTCCGTGGAGATGACGGGGACGTCCGGGGAGGTCACGGCCACCTTCGGGGTGTCGTCTACCATCATGGTGTTGGCGGCGGAGACCTTGCAGCCGGTCAGCAGGCCCGTCAGGACGGTACATAAGACCAGCAGCATGGCCAGAGCCAGTAGCTTTTTCATGGGGGTTCACCTCACAGAAGGATGGGGTTCGTGCGCCAGTCGCTGCCGCAGACGCTGCGGGAGGACTGGGGATAGGTCAGGAAATAGAGATCCGTCCTGAGAGCTTCCTGACGAAAAAGAGTCTCCGCCGCAGGCCCCAGACGGGACACGTCACCGGGGCGGGTCAGTACCGGTGCGCCCTGCCGCTGCATCTGCCGCAGCAGATCCCGGCCCCGCTCGTTGGCAGCCAGCACACGGAGATAGGGGATACCGCCCGCCGGGGGCGTGACATCCAGCCACGCCGACAGCAGCATCCGCCGCAGCCGGGAGGTGGGGTAGCGCTTGGTTTTGGCGGTCTCCAGCAACTCCTCCGGGGAACAGGAGGTGCGTACCGCCTGATAGAATCGGTGGTACAGGCCCTCCTTGCCGCCGTCGTAGGGGAGGAAGTCCTCCTCCCGCAGCTGCCGAAGCCGGGCCAGAATAGCCCGTTGGCAATAGGAAAGGTCCGCCGGGGCCTGTCCCAGCGCCAGTTCCCGCCGCAGCACCTGCGCCGCGGGGGCGGGAAGATAGGAGAGGGCTTCGTCGGTACGACCGGAGCGCAGCAGCGTCCGCAGATAGGAGGCGGAGGCCGTGTCGCCGGAGGGTGCGCCGTCGTGGCCGGCACCCTGACGCTGAACGGC
>OOCX01000544.1_pt1 | contig 29027 bp, 20 predicted proteins | sample 1671231 | NCBI WGS metagenome assembly OOCX01 (sample SAMN06348135, study PRJEB24527) | human gut metagenome | biome: human gut; feature: ankylosing spondylitis patient; material: feces | host: Homo sapiens | place: China | collected 2015-10 | reverse complement strand
TGAACATGTCCTGATCGAACGCATCAAAGAAAACAAGTCACTTGTTGACATTCGTTTGACTACCGGGACCTGCCGAGAGTATTATCAGAACAATGTGGACTCGTTCATTCTTGTATCCAGCGACTCCGACTATTGGGGTCTGATTTCGGCAATGCCTGAGGTTCGGTTCTTCGTGATGGTAGAAAGCGAGAAATGCAGTCCGACCATCAAAAATGCGTTGATCAATGCTGGCATTTCTTATTGCTATATCGACGATTTTTGTACTGGTAACAGTAATGATATCAAGGTTGCGACAGTACTTCGCGAGGTTCGCCAGAAACTCGACCAGGCATTTCACCTTAATGTTCGAGATATTCTGGATGAGGCCTGTAGGGCGACCAGAGCTGACATGACGACCGCAGAGAAGAACCAATTTTATGACAAGTACATTAAAACCATGCATGTTGATATCTCTCCCAACGGGGAAGCAACGATCGTGCTTGGAAAATAGTCCCACATATTAGAACGAGAGGCTTTGACCTCTCGTTCTATTTTTGTTGCTATTAAACCAGCAGTTCAATGACAACTGCTACAGAGACAGATATCATAGGATCAACGAAAAGAGACAAGGAGTGAATACAATGAACCTCAAAGAAGCGTTCCGCTTTCAGAATAAGCTGCAGTCCATGATGACCGATGCACAGAGCATCCTCGGCAACAACGGCAATATCACCAAGGTGCAGAATACCTATCTCCGCCACAAGGTCATGGCAGAGGCGGAGGATGAGGTCACTATGGAGGCCCCCTCCACCGAGTATAGCGAGAATATCACCGAGATGGCAGAGTTCCTGCTGTTCCTCCTGGACGAGCGGGAAAAGTTGAGCGCCGCAATCCATCAGGCGAAGGTATCTCTTCCTCTTGGCGCTGGCCTGGATGGCGAAGTGAGCCTCAATGGGAAGCGCCAGGAGATTGCCACTCTGCTCCGTCACATGGCCGGCCTCCGCAATGGCGAGGTTTTGATCTCTAACGGGGGAGTCGGCTATCGGTTCAACAACGAGGGAAATCAGGTCTCCTACCGCTGCGATGTCAAGCGTGTGACCACCATCAATTTCGATCGCAATAAGATCCGGAAGATGTGCGCTGATCTGAGCAAGAAGTCCGATGAGACCTCTGCCGCTCTGGATGCCGCTCTGGTCAACACCCCGGTGGAGTACGAAGCTCCATTCGATGTGAACGAGACTTTTGCGGAGACTTTTGAAGCGCATATGTCCGCATTGAGCTGACCAAGCCTTTGCGACTTTGCTCCGACTATCACGGATGCGGCAGAAGAAGAGAACGTGGCGACCGGTTCAGTTGCAGACGAACTATAGTGCTGCAAATCAAAACAATCCGCTCGGTTGATTCTGAGCTCCAAAAGAAGACATGATCCGTCTCGTTAACGGATGCTACGAACCGTCTTCCCATCCATCAGCGCCCAACGCTGTTTCACTATAACGTGAATACGCTAACGCCGAATCTCGACCTTGCCACCTCACATCTCCCTATTCTGTTGAATATAGATAGATTTCCTATCTTGATACTGCTGGCCTTTGAGCCGTTAATACGTCGAGGCATGCTACCTCTGCTCCTCATGGAGCCAGCGAGCGCATGGCCTTGGCAAAAATGGTCTAAACGATCTTGGCTCTCTGCCGTATCCGTGATAGTCGGAGCAGTTCTCCCATAAATAGAGGCGAGCAGCAGGCTACGGCCTGCTGCTCACAAATAATCAGATTCAGTTGTGATGTCCGAGATACCAGGATGTCTTCCATCGGTACTTCGAACAACGCGCCGAGAGCATACAGATTATCTACAGAAGGCAGACTCTTTCCTTGCTGCCATTTGTAGATTGCCTGCGGCTCCTCGAAACCAAAGTATGCCTGCAGGTCGCGGACACTCATCCCACGCTCGGCGCGAAGACGGATGATGTTCTTTCCAGTCGCGATAGGATCAATGACCGGAAACTGCTTCATGTTCATGGCAATCGCCTCCATCTAAAGAGTCTTCCCAAACGGGAGTCCTCCAGAATACTGGAAGAAGCTCAAAAAAGCAAGAGCAAACGTAATTTTGCAAAGAAACTGTCACATAAGGAGGCCAATCGTGAGTCGAGAATTGTCTCTTTTCCATCTGCGATATATAACGACGACTGTTTACTGCCGGATCAATTTTAAAAGCTGGATGACCACCATGGAGCCGAAGGCAAGTCCCACAATGGCACCCACCATCCCAATGGACAGGGGGGCCACGGCGAACAGCGGTTCCAGCGCAGGAACCAGCAGCACCAGCCCCAGCAGCAGAGCACCGATGGTAAAGGCCCCTAACAGGGCACGGTTGTTCCAGAAGTGCCGGGTAAGCAGCACCGGATGCTGGGATTTGCAGCTAAATCCGTGGAACAGTCGGCTCAGGCACAGGGTGGAGAAGGCCATGGTCTGTCCAGCAGCGGCACCGCCGGCGTTCAGCCCCAGATAGAAGGCCGTAACGGTGGCGGCGGCGATGACCAGTCCCTCGACGCCCACGCTATAAAGGAAGTGCTTTGTCAGGATGCCTTCGTTCCGGGGCCGGGGCTTTTCCGACATGACCTCGTCGGTGTGTGGCTCCATGCCAAGGGCGATGGCGGGTAGAGAGTCCGTCAGCAGGTTGATGAACAGCAGGTGCACTGCCGCGAAGGGCACGGGCAGTCCCATCAGAGAGGCGTAGAGCACCGTCAAAATGCCCGCCGTATTGCCGGAGAGCAGAAACTGAATGGCCCGCTTGATGTTTGCATACACGTTCCGGCCATTCTTCACGGCTTTCACGATGGTGGCGAAGTTATCGTCCGCCAGCACCATACCGGCGGCATCCTTGGCCACCTCCGTTCCCGTGATGCCCATAGCCACGCCGATGTCCGCCTGCTTCAGGGCGGGAGCGTCATTGACGCCGTCGCCGGTCATGGCTACCAGATTGCCCCGCTGCTGCCACGCCCGGACGATGCGGATCTTATGCTCCGGGGACACACGGGCGTAGACACTGACCTTCGGCACAAAGTCCTGCAATTCCTCGTCGCTCATGCCGTCGATGACCGCGCCCTCCACGGCCTCCGTGTCGTCCCGCAAAATGCCGATCTCACGGGCAATGGCCGCCGCCGTGATCTTGTGGTCGCCGGTGATCATGATGGGGCGGATGCCGGCGCGGATGCACTCCGCCACCGCCGCCTTGGATTCCTCCCGGGGCGGGTCCATCATGGCGATGAGGCCGAGGAAGGTCAGGCCGTTTTCATCCGATAGGCTGATGGCCGTGCTGTCCACGCTGCGGCAGGCGAAGGCCAGCACCCGCAGGCCCTCGTTGGAAAACTGTTCGTTGACCTGTTCGATCCTCGCCCGTTCCTCCGGCGTCACCACGCAGCGGTCCAGCAGCACATCCGTCGCGCCCTTGGTGACCAGCATCAGGCCACCCGCCAGCTCGTGGACCGTGGACATCATTTTCCGGTCGGAATCGAAGGGGATCTCTGTCAGACGGGGCCAGCGGTTCCGGACGAGATCCTCGTCAAAGCCGTTGGTCTCCCCCAGCCGCACCAGTGCCGTTTCCGTGGGGTCGCCGATCTCCGTATCCCCGCTGATGACCGCATCGCTGCACAGCAGGGCCGTCCGCAGCAGCGGCTCCTGTAACGGGTCCCGGAAGTCCGCGTCCTTGGCGTCGATCACCTCGCCTCCGGTGTAGAGCTTGCGCACCGTCATACGGTTCTGGGTCAGCGTACCGGTCTTATCCGAGCAGATGACCGACACGCTGCCAAGCCCCTCCACCGCCTGCAAATGGCGGATGATGGCGTTTTCCTTGGCCATTTTCCGGGTGCCGAAGGACAGCACGATGGTCACGATGGAGCTGAGGGCCTCCGGGATAGCGGCCACCGCCAGCGCCACAGCGAAGAGAAAGGCGTTCATCACGTTTTCGTGCCGCCACAGCACACTGACGCCAAACAGCACTGCGCAGATCACCAGAATGATGATCGACAGCTTTCTGCCGAACTGGTCCAGACTGACCTGAAGCGGCGTTTTCCGCTCCTCCGTGTTTTTCAGAAGCTGGGCGATCTTGCCCATTTCCGTGTCCATGCCGGTGGCCGTCACAAGAAAGCGGCCCCGCCCATAGGTGACGAAGCTGCCGGAGAACACCATGTTCTTCCTGTCGCCCAAGGCCGTTTCCCCACTGAGCGGCTCCGTATCCTTTTCCACCGGCAGGCTTTCGCCGGTGAGGGCACTCTCCGCGCACTTCAGGCTGGCACATTCCAACAGGCGTCCGTCGGCACAGACGGAATCTCCCGCCTCCAATATGACCACATCACCGGGAACCACCTCTCGACCGGGGATCTGTACGATCTGACCGTCCCGCAGCACCTTGGCGGTGGGAGCGGACATCTGCTTCAGGCTGTCCAGCGATGCGGAGGCCTTGACGGTCTGAACGGTGCCCAGAATTGCATTCATGGTGATGACCGCCAGAATGACGATCATGCTCTCCACGTCCCCCATGCAGGCGGAGATGACGGCGGCCAGGATGAGGATCAACACCAGAAAATCCGCAAACTGCCCCAGAAAGATCTGCAAAACACTCTTTTGCTTGCCGGCGTGCAGTTCATTGGCTCCGTATTTTGCCAGACGATCCGCCGCATCCTCCTGCGATAGGCCGGTCTCCCGGCAATCCAGTTTCTGGAACAACTCCACGCGGGACTGTTCCCAAATGTTCTTTTCCTGCTTCATGTACTGTGTCTCCTTTCGGCGGACGCAAAAAAGGCGAGCCCTTTTGCGTCAATGCCTTCACATTGATACAAAAGTCTCGCCATTTCAATCCGCAGCGGAGCCAAACGACCCGTACTGACGCCAACGGATACACAAAGCTGTGCAAGCTACTCCCTTTTAAAAACAGAATACATCGGTCTTTCTGCATTGTCAAGTAAGACTCCTGTCAAGAGTTGTTAAAATTATGTAACCTCTTCATAATATAAACGGGTAAACCATTATATAAAAGCAAGGATGTACCGAATTGCGGTACATCCTTGCTTTTTGTCAGTACTATAGGGGAGTCCCTAACTATCTCGTTCTATCTGCCTTTAAATCCAAATCAGAGCTCAGAAAACGCCGAGGACAATCATGCACGGCTTTCTATTAAACTTTCTCAATTACCTTCTGAGCATTTCTATGACTATCAGGGCTCCTACAAAGGCAACCGCTTTTCCTATTGTCATTTCTTTTCGTCTAATCTGTACGACCAAATAAATGATCATCAGAAGATAACATAGTCCCAGATGTCGGGAGTTCGAATCTCCCATCTCGGACCAGAATGTGTTGATGAAAGATGCAGCACAGAAAACACCGCGCAAAAGCGCGGTGTTTTCACATATTTATCAGTTTTTTCGCTGCAAAAAGTTAGAAAATGAGATTTTTCAACGTCACGATCTCCGCGCGCGTGCAGTTCGCGTTGGGGCTGAACATTAGAGAGAAAAAGGAGAAGTAATATGGCAGTTCGTAGATTAAAAGGTTTATACTTAAAATCAGAAGGTAAATACTTAGAAGACTACCCTTCGTGTTATGTTGAACAGACAGAGGCACTTTTTGAATGGCGGCAGAGCACACCGAAGCAGGATATCGAACTTCATAAGAGAGCTGAGAAGTTTTCCGGCCTGTTCAGGGAAGTATCCGCTGGGTAAAGTGCTTTGCTACAAAGTGCCCGGTTTTCCGTGTGAAGCATTGGTTGAGGATACAGAGAATTCGTAAGTGCGTTACTTGCTTTTAACGCAAAATGGGGACGTATATGAGGACATAGTCTTTTCTAACACTTTTCTAACACATTTCGGCAAAAGGCTGTTTTTGGGCACAAAAAGCAATCATAATAGAGAAAGTAACGCTCCCAAGATCAAGATGATCTCGGGAGCGGTTTTGCGTTCAGATGACGGCGGTATATGGCCATAAGACAGGTTCAGTAGAATGCTTCTCTTTCTACTCATCCTACGTTGTGGGACATTTAATGGGAAGTGCCTGCCTACTTGGTCAGAATGTTCGGCAGCTGCGCGCGCAGGGCGGCCACGCCCTCGGCAGAGCCGAGGCCATAGCGCTCCACCATGCTCAAAACCGCCTGCAACGAGGTCTTCGGATCGCACCAGAGGTCCGGCTCATAGCCTTTGCCGTCTACATTCTCCATATTGTAGATGAAGTGGAACGACTGACCGAACTGGAAGCCGATGCCGGAGTTTGGAAGCGTCCAGCCTCACACATTTCCGACCAGCTGCGCGCCTCTCGTCGGGCCGCCGATCACAAGGCAGTTGTCCAGTGTCCTGCAATAGGTCACGATGCTCTCGCCGGCGGAGCCGGACATGCTGTCTGTCAGAAGAAGAATCGGAGTGCTGTTTGCCAGCAGCTTTCCCTGAAACAGCTCATAGTCCTTATCGCCTGTCCGGAAGGCGGCAAATTCTTCACCCAGGTCCGCGTAGGCTTGGGTCCTATCGAACATAGCAGTGCCCCAGTTGGAGATAATCGTTTTCTGTTCGGGTTCTTCTCCTGTGTAGCTTTTCAGCCAGTTTTTGATAAAGTCTTCATCGCCGCCGCTGTTGGAGCGGGCATCAATGATGATGAGCTTCGCGTTTTTAAGGTCAGAACCGGTGCGGACGAACTCGTCCATTGTCTCCTCATAATTCCAGTCAAACCTGCGAATCGTTATCAAGGCGATACCGTTTGATTTCAGATAATGATAATCCGGGACCTGCGAACCGTCTTCCAGATAGGACTGGCTCAGCGACCATGTGAGCGAAACCGTTTTTGTTTCGCCGCCCTTTGTCAGAGTAATGATGTCTGTTGTATGTGCTGCTGTTGCAGGGCAGAACTGGCGCAGGGAATAGCACACGCGGCCGCTCTTTTCAAGATACGGCTGCATTTCCGCGTTCGCGTTGCCGCAGGAGGTATAGTACCACTTTTCGCTTTCCCCCAGCAGATAATACCCGTTCGCATCCTTGCCGAAGCTGCGGTCACTGTAATAGTACAAATACTGGACACTGCTTTCATAGGCCGGTTCATACCGACCGGCAATGCAGAAATGTCCATCCCGAACGAAAAGCAGGTTGGAGTACATCAGAGAGATCAATTGATCCCTTGTGATCGTCTTGCAGGAGGAAAGCTTCGCGCGGATCGTGTTCTCCGCCTTTTGGAAGTTCTCCTCACCGAAGTAATAGTAAGCGCCGTAGGAGTAATGCAGCGCGCGGAAGTAAAGGCCCACATCCTCGAGCGCTTCCGCGCGGGTGAGCGTCGCCTTACCGGGGTGATTCAGGTCCATCAGACTGTCGATCTCTGCCTGTGTGATCTCGACCTCGCCGCGGTGGTGTTGAAGATAGTCCTCAAACCCGTCAAAGGTCACTTCGCTTGCCATATCGGCACGGCGTTTTTCGTTCACGTCTTCGAGCAGCTTTACAAACGCGTTTTGGTAGACCGCTGTGGAACCCTTGCTCAAAACGATGGCGGTATTGCTGTCGGCATCATAGTCGACGGTAAAGCCGAGCGCATCGCCGAGGTCGCGCAGCTTAAAATAGTTGTTTCCGCCGATGTTATAAATGGAAAGACCGTCCGCAACCTTTCCGTCGATCAAAACGGACTGCTTGCTGACAACGGCTGTTTTGGACTGATCCTGCCCGCGCGCAAGCTCGCCGCCGACGGGGGTATATTCTTTTCCAGAAACGACCGCGACCGCGTTGCTCTGTTCATCGAACGAAATGGAAAAGCGGCTGTCCGTCTTGCTCAGGAGCTGCGCAAGATCGCGCAGCTTGAAATAGTTGCTGCCGTCGATGTTGTACTTGTCACAATCTGCATCAATGCCGTCGACCGACAGGTTTTGCGGCGAGACCGCTACGTTCGCGGCGGAGGCGTAAGGTGCGGCAATGCAAACCAGGAGCAGCGTCAAAATGATGGGCAATAGCTTTTTCATGGATGATTCTCCTCTCCCTTATCACGCTTTCGGTGCGCCGCTTTCAAAGAAACGTTCCCCGTCAGAGCAATTTTTCACTTTAAGGGTAGCATACTCCATCGTATGCTGCAACGCAAATTTTGCATAAAAGCGGTATCGCCCGTCTAAAGGCGACCGATAGCTTCATCCGCGGCCTTTCAGCCGAGCTTCTGCACAAGGTCCTTGAGCGCGGCGGTCATCGCCTCTTCAAACGAGGGGTGCGGACGCATGGCCAGCAGGAATTGATCGACCGTCATGTGGTTGGCGAGCGCCTGCGAGACGCCGCCGATCATGTCGCTCGCATGCTCGCACATGAGCTGCGCGCCGAGAAGCTCACGTGTTTCGGCGTGGGCGACGAACTTCATAAAGCAGCGGCCCAGGTCGGCGATGAGCGTCTTGGCGTTGTCGAACATGACGTGTTTGCCGACCTTGACGGGGATGCCCGCCTCCTTGGCCTCGGCCTCGGTGAGGCCGACGACCGCGATCTCCGGACGGCAGTAGATGCAGCTCGGCACGACGGACATGGATGTGTGATTTTCCCTTCCATAGAGCAGGTCGACGCAGGCGATGCCCTGCGCGGTCGCCACATGGGCGAGCTGAATTTTGGCCGAGACGTCGCCAATGGCGTAGATGTGGGGGATGCTCGTCTCGTAGCGCTCGTTCACGGCGATGCTGCGGCGGTTCATCTCGACAGAAATGCCATCCGCGAACAGGCCGTCGCAGTACGGGCGGCGGCCGATGGCGCAGAGCACGGCCTCGCCGGAGACGGTCTCGCTCTTTTCCTTGCAGGTGAAGTTGACGGCGATATCCTCACCCGTCTTCTCGACGCTCTGAACCATCGCGTTCGTGAAGACCTTCACGCCCTGCTTTTTGAGGATGAGCGCGAGGTTCTGGCCCAGCTCCTTGTCCATGTTGGGCAGCAGGCGGTCCATGCCCTCGATGACGGTCACTTCGCAGCCGAGGTCTGCGTAAAACGTCGCAAACTCGATGCCGATGACGCCGCCGCCGATGATGACGATGGAGCGGTACAGGTGGTCGCACCCCTCAAGCAGCTCGTCGGAGGTCATCGCGAACTCAAGCCCGGGAATCGGCGGGCGGGACGGGACAGAGCCGGTGGCGATGAGAATATCGTCGCAGGTGTAGTCGTTGGCACCGCCCTCGGCGTCCGTCACGCGGACAGCGCCGGGTGCGGTGATGAGCGCCGTGCCGCGCAGAAAGTCGATCTTTGCGGTCTTGAAAAGCGATTCAATGCCGGAGGACAGCTTTTGCGAAATTTCGCGCTTGTAAGCAAAAATCTCCGTCATGTCGGCGCGGATATCGTCGGTGTGGATGCCGGCGTGTGCGCCGTGCTTGGCGTCGTGGAAGATCTGAGAAGAGTGCAGCAGCGTTTTCGTCGGGATGCAGCCGCGGTTTAAGCAGGTGCCGCCCGCTTCGCGCTTCTCGACGACGGCGACCTTCTTGCCGAGCTTGGCCGCATGGAGCGCGGCTTCGTAGCCGCCGGGGCCCGCGCCGATGACGATGAGTTCATAATGAGCCATAATAGTTCGTTCCTTTTTGAGAGCAATGCCGCCGACTTTTCGGCGGCATTGCGTGATGTTGAGATATGCGCTGCCTTCGTCAGGCAAACTGATACCGTAAAACCATGTTGCGCGCCGCGCCGACCTCGTCGAGACGGCGGACGGGCGTGGAGTGGGGAGCGGTGTGGAGCGTCTCGGGATCGGAGTGCGCGAGTTCAAAGAGCTTGCAGTAGATGCCGCAGACCTCGTCCATGGTCTCCTTGCTCTCAGTCTCGCAGGGCTCGATCATGAGCGCCTCATGGACGATGAGCGGGAAGTACATCGTGGGCGGGTGCAGGCCAAAGTCGAGCATGCCCTTGGCAAGGTCGAGCGCGGAGACGCCCGTCTCCTTGTGGAGATCGACGAGCGACATGACGAACTCGTGCATGCAGATCTCGTCATAGGCCATGGTGAAAGTATCCTTGAGCCTGACGCGCATGTAGTTCGCGTTCAGCACGGCGTTCATCGCCGCCTCGCGGATGCCGGACTTGCCGAGCGTGAGCACGTAGGTCAGCGCGCGCACGACGACGTCGAAGTTGCCGTAGAACATCTTCACGCGGCCGATGGATTTTTCGGGATACTCGAAGCCGTACTTGCCGTCCTTTTCGACGACCAGCGGGCCGGGCATGTACTTTTTGAGGAATTCCTTGCAGCCGACCGCGCCTGCGCCGGGGCCGCCGCCGCCGTGCGGTGTGGCGAACGTCTTATGCAGGTTACTGTGGATGCAGTCAAAGCCCATGTCACCGGGACGGACGACGCCCATGACGGCGTTGAGGTTCGCGCCGTCGTAATAGCACAGGCCGCCCGCATCGTGAATGATCTTCGTGATCTCGAGGATGTTCTTGTCGAAAATACCGACGGTGTTCGGGTTCGTCAGCATCAATCCCGCGGTGTCGGGGCCGACGGCGGCGCGCAGCGCGTCGAGGTCCACGCAGCCGTCTGCGCCGGACGGGATGTTGATGACCTGGAAGCCGCACATCGCGGCGGTCGCGGGGTTCGTGCCGTGGGCGGAGTCGGGCACGATGATCTTCGTGCGCGCGGTATCGCCGCGGTCGGTGTGATAGGCCTTGATGAGCAGAACGCCGGTGAACTCACCGTGCGCGCCCGCCGCGGGCTGGAACGTGACAGCGTCCATGCCGAAGACCTCGCCAAGCTCAGCGCCTAACGTGTGCAGCACCTCGAGCGCGCCCTGCGCGGTCTCGATGGGCTGGAGCGGGTGGAGCTGGGTGAAGCCCGGCAGCGCCGCCATGTCCTCGTCGATCTTGGGGTTGTACTTCATCGTGCACGAGCCGAGGGGATAGAAGCCGTCGTTCACGCCGTGGATGCGCTTGCAGAGGGCGGTGTAATGGCGGGTGAGTTCATTTTCGCTCACATGGGGCAGGTGCAGCGCCTCGCTGCGCTCTTCGGGAAGCTGATATTCGGGGACGTCACACTCCGGCATGAGGGTCATGCCGCGGCCTTCGACGCCAAGTTCAAAAATGAGCTTCATTTACAGCACCTCCTTCACGATGGCGACAGCTTTGTCGAGCTGCGCCTTAGAGACGAGCTCCGTCACGCACCAGAGGATGCCGCCTTCGACCTCCGCGCCGCCGAGGATGCCCTCGGCCTCGAGCGCGTCGAGGATCTTCCTGCGGCAGCTGGGGCATTCCACTTCGGTGACGAATTCGTGGAAGAATTCGCCATGATACTTGAGCGTGCAGCCGATCTTTTCAAGTTCAGAGGCGAAATAGTGCGCCTTCGAGGTGCAGAGCCGCGCGCACTGCTTCATGCCCTTTTCGCCCATCGCGGCCATGTAGACGCCGGCGGCGAAGGCGCACAGCGCCTGATTGGAGCAGATGTTGGAGCTGGCCTTTTCGCGGCGGATGTGCTGTTCGCGCGCGGACAGCGTCAGCACGTAGCCAATCTCGCCGTCCACATCCTTCGTCTGGCCGACGATGCGGCCGGGGAGCTTTCTCGTCATGGCGGATGTCGTGGCCATGAAGCCGAGGAACGGGCCGCCGAACGCCGTGTCGAGGCCGAGGGGCTGACCGTCGCCGACGGCGACATCCGCGCCCATCGCGCGCGGCGTGGGCAGAATGGCGCAGGCGATGGGGTTCACGCCCATGACGAACTTTGCGCCCGCGGCGTGGACGATCTCACCGGCCGCCTTCGCGTCTTCGATCTGGCCGAAGTAGTTCGGCTGCTGGAGGTAGAAGCACGCGGCGTCATCGCCGAGCGCTTCCTTGAGCGCGTCGAGATCAGTTCTGCCGTCCTTTGTGGGGACGACAAAAAGCTCGGTATTCGAGGCGAAGCAGTAGGTCTTCATGACCTCGATGACCTGCGGATGGGCGCAGGCGGAGACGTAAGCCTTCGTGCGCTTGCGGTCCTTGCACATGGGGATCGTCTCGGCCGCGGCGGTCGCGCCGTCGTAGTGCGAGGCGTTGGAGACGTCCATGCCGGTCAGCTCGCAGATCATCGTCTGGAATTCAAACGTACCCTGCAGAACGCCCTGGCTGATCTCCGCCTGATAGGGGGTGTAGCAGGTGACAAGCTCTTCGCGGGAGGTGACGGATTTGACGACCGACGGGATGAAATGGCGGTAGGCGCCCGCGCCGCGAAGAACAGTCTTGAAGACCTTGTTCTTTTCGGCCATGGCGGTGACGGCCTCGCGCACCTCAAGCTCGCTCAGGCCCTCGGGGATGTTCAGCCCGCCGCTCCGCAGGAGCATTTCCTGCGGGACGGCCTTATACAGACCTTCCAGGCTGCCGACCCCGATGGCGGCGAGCATTTCTTCCCGTTCCGCAGCCGTGGTGGGAACGTAAGAGCCCATGTTAACCCTCCTGCGCGCAATGCGCTTCGTAAGCGGCGGCATCCAGCAGCGCCTCAGTGTCGGTCACGGGGGAGACCTTGATGATCCATGCGCCGTAGGGGTCGGAGTTCAGCGTCTCGGGCGCGTCGGAGAGCGCTTCGTTGACCTCGCAGATCGTGCCGCTGACGGGACAGATCACGTCGGAGACCGCCTTGACGGACTCGACATCGCCGAAGCTCTCACCGGCGGTGACGCTGTCGCCCTCGGCGGGCAGGTTGATAAAGACCACATCGCCCAGCGCATCCTGGGCAAAATCAGAAATGCCGATCACGGCGACGTCGCCGTCCATCTTGACCCACTCGTGGGACTTGGAATACTTCAGCTCAGCAGGGATGTTCATGGTAATTTCCTCCTCAAAATCGTTCTCAATGAATGTTGTTTGTGATTGACGGTCCAATGGTTTCCGAATATTCGGTCAAAAATCTCTATTTCAGCGTTCAAGCTTGTAGAACGGCATTGGCACGATCTCGAGCTCGACCATGCGGCCGCGCACGTCGGCGTTGAGGTGCTTGCCGATCTCGATATCTTGGGCGGGGATATAGCCCATCGCGACGCCGTAGCCGATGAAGGGAGCGAACGTGCCGGAGGACGCCCAGCCGATCTTTTCTCCGTCCATCGTGTAGAGGTCGCAGTGCTCGCGCACGATGCCGCGGCCGACGACCTTCATGCCAATGCGCTTCATTTTCGGCGCGCCGAGCGCGACAAGCGCGTCGCGGCCGATGAAGTCCTTGCCCGTGAGCTTGCACGGAAGTCCCGCCATCTTCGGCGTGATCTCGTCGTTCATCTCGTGGCCGTAGAGCGGCATCGAAGCCTCTAAGCGCAGCGTGTCGCGTGCGCCGAGGCCGCAGGGGATCAACCCCTCGGGCTCGCCCGCCTTCAGAAGTGCTTTCCACAGGTCGACGGTGTCCTCGGCCTTGCAGTAGATCTCAAAGCCGTATTCACCGGTGTAGCCCGTCTGGGAGACGAGGGCGCGGATCGTGCGCTCGCCGAGGTTCAGGGGCACGTCTTCGGTGAAGGTGTAGTACTTGGCGGGGATGTACTGCTCGTCGCAGAGTTTTTTGAGAATGTCGCCGGACTGGGGGCCCTGCAGGGCGATCTGGCCCCAGTCGTTGCCCTCGTCGTGGTAGTCGACGTCGCCGGAGAGATGGCTCTCGACCCAGGCGGCGTCCTTTTCGCGGTTGCCCGCGTTGACGACGAGCCAGTAATTGTCCGCAGCGCAGCGGTAGACGATGAAGTCGTCGATGATGCCGCCGTTGTCGTTGCAGAACATCGAGTACTTGATCTCGCCGTCTTTCATGTTCGAAATGTCGGCAGTGATGATCTTCTGCACGTTGGCGACGGCGTCAGGGCCCTTGAGGCGAAGCTCGCCCATGTGGGAAACGTCGAACAATCCGGCCTTTTCACGAACGGCCATGTGCTCGGCAATCACGCCGGTGGGATACTGCACGGGCATCAGAAAGCCGCCGAATTCGACGATCTTGCCGCCCATGTCCACATGCGTTTGGTAAAGTGGGGTCTTCTTTTCCATAGTGCGCATCCTCCGAAAACAATAATTTTAATGAATCTTATAAAAATTATTAAAATTAAGCATCAAAAAAGAGACACAAAACTCCCTTTTGAGCTTTGTGCCTCCGTTGATCACCTGAGAGATTCCCCGCCCGAGTCATCGCGGCAGGTTGCACCTTCGGCGTGCGTAAACGCACTTTTCGGAGCGTCGTCCGAGTTCGGCCCTTTTGCCTGAGAGCTTCTGCGTTCCCCTTCGGCGCCGCGGCAGAATATTCCGCGGTCTCTCCCGAACTCATCATCCGATCAGTTGATTCATTTTGCATTTTAAAGCTAACATAAGAGCATGCCTTTGTCAAGAAAGAAAAAATAATATTTCGTTAAAATATTTTAAACGGAAATTCGGCAAACCAAAAGCTGCCGAAACAGGTCAAAATTTGAAGGCATCCCGCTGTTATGACTGCGCTGCCGGCCAGGTTCCATTTCGCTTCGGCATAGCTTTATTTGCATTTCGCATTTGCATTTTACCTAAAGCGGCGGCGGAGAAGTGATGGGGCGTCTATTTTCTTCGACGAAATCCGTCCTGCGCGGACAAAATTGTATTGACAACGGCAGAGGATGGGTCTATTGTACACACATCATTCGTCAAATGCTTTGAGCAGGACACGACTTCCCCGGATCACCGCTTTCAGAGAGCCGTTGGTGGTGCAAAACGGCAGCAAGGAACGGGCAGGCCATCCCCTGTGAGCAGCCGCGGTGAAAGGCGCAAACGCCGAGTAATCGCAGCCGGTCCCCCACCGTTAACAGGGTACGCTCTCCGATTCATTCGGGCAGCGGTCGAGCGGCCGGTTTTCCGGCAAGCAAAGTGGTAACGCGGAAGTTGAGATCTGCGGCGGATATCGCCGCGATACTGGCCTTCGTCTTTGCGATGGGTTTTCGTTGTGGAAAATCCGCGGCAGAGGCGGGGCTTTTCTTTTTGCTCCCGGCATTGGCGAAGAACACAGTTTTTTTAGGAAAGAAAGGGAAATCACATGAACACACTCGTCATCGTGCTGATCGCGGCGGTCGTCCTCGTCGCCGCCTACGCACTCTATGGGCGCTGGCTCGCCAAGACCTGGGGCATCGACCCCAAGGCGCAGACGCCCGCCGTCAAGTATAACGACGGCAAGGACTTTGTCCCCGCCAACGGCTGGACCGTCTTCAGCCATCAGTTTTCCTCCATCGCGGGCGCGGGCCCTGTCACCGGCGCGATCCAGGCCGCCGCGTTCGGCTGGCTGCCGGTGCTGCTGTGGGTGCTGCTCGGCGGCGTCTTCTTCGGCGCTGTGACGGACTTTGGCGCGCTGTACGCTTCCGTCAAAAATGACGGCAAGTCCATGGGCATGCTGATCGAAAAGTACATCGGCAAGCTCGGCCGCAAGCTGTTTCTGCTGTTCTGCTGGCTGTTCTGCCTGATCGTCATCGCGGCGTTCGCCGACATGGTCGCCGGCACGTTCAACGCCTACACCGTGGTCGACGGCGTGACGCAGCTTGCTGACGCTGCGCAGACCAACGGCGCAGCCGGTATGGTGTCCATCATGTTCATGGTGTTCGCCGTCGTCTTCGGCCTTGTGCAGAAGAAGCTGAACCTCTCGGGCTGGAAGGAAGCCGTGCTCGGCATCCTCTGCATCGTCGCCTCGTTCGCCGTCGGCATGAACTGCCCACTCATCTTCGGCAAGGCGACTTGGAGCTACATCACGTTCGTCTACATCTTCTTCGCCGCCGTTCTCCCGATGTGGCTTTTGAAGCAGCCGCGCGACTACATGACCACCTTCATGTTCATCTGCATGATCGCGGGCGCGGTCATCGGCCTTCTCGTTGCGCATCCGACGATGAACCTCCCCGTCTTCACGGACTTTAATAATGAAAAGCTCGGCACGATGTTCCCCGTCCTGTTCGTCACCGTCGCCTGCGGCGCGGTGTCCGGCTTCCACAGCCTCGTCTCCTCCGGCACGTCGTCCAAGACGGTCGAAAACGAGAAGGACATGCTCAAGGTCGGCTACGGCGCGATGATCCTCGAGAGCCTGCTTGCCGTGCTCGCGCTCTGCGTGGCCGGTGCGGCCGCCGCGGCGGACGGCACTCCCGCCGCCGGTACCCCGTTCCAGATCTTCAGCCGCGGCGTTGCGGGCTTCTTCGAGATGTTCGGCGTGCCGAACTACGCCGCCACGGTCTTTATGACGATGTGCGTCTCCGCCCTCGCCCTCACGAGCCTTGACGCCGTCGCGCGTATCGCGCGCATGAGCTTCCAGGAGCTTTTCAGCGTGGACGACATGGCCCACGCCGAGCCCTGGCGCAAGCTCCTGTGCAACACGTATTTCTCCACGGTGCTGACGCTCGTGCTCGGCTACGTGCTCACGAAGATCGGCTACTCCAACATCTGGCCGCTGTTCGGCTCGGCGAACCAGCTGCTCTCTGCGCTCGTGCTCATCACGCTGTGCGTCTTCCTCAAGGTCACGGGCCGCAGCAACAAGATGCTCTTCCCGCCGCTCGTCATCATGCTTTGCGTCACGTTCACAGCGCTTGTCCAGCGCCTGATGGCCATGGTGAGCGCCATCCAAAATGCCGCTGCCGTCACCATCCCCGCGGGCGAAACGACCTGGGGCGCGGTGTTTATCGCCAACGGCTTGCAGCTCATCATCGCGGTGCTGCTCATCGTGCTCGGCGCGACCATCGTCGTGAACTCGATGAGAAGCTACGTCGCCAGCAAGCACAACAGCGAGGCCAAGGTTTAATTTTGAAAAATGTGCAAAAAAGGAGGCTTCCCGTCGGGAAGCCTCCTTTTTTTGCTTTATTACCAGCTTGCGACCGTGCCGTCGCATCTCGGTTCGGTGCCCGCGGCGTAAACGCCGTTTTCGCACTTCCAGATGATCTCGCCGCGGCCCATGGCCGTGCGGTCGTCGATGATCTCGACCTCGTGCCCCATTGCTCGCAGCTGCTCGGCGATCGCCTCGCCCGCCTCGCGCTCGATCTGGAGCTTTTTGCCGCCGATCCACTGGATGCGCGGCGCGTCGAGCGCCTCCTGCGGGTTCATGGCGTAATCGATGGTGCTCGTCAGCACCTCGACCTGCCCCTGCGGCTGCATGAACGCGCCCATCACGCCAAACGGGCCGACGGCCTCGCCGTCCTTGAGCAGAAAGCCCGGGATGATCGTGTGGTAGGACTTCTTTCCGCCCTCCAAATAGTTGTCGCTCTTCGGGTCGAGGGAGAAGTTCGCGCCGCGGTCCTGAAGCGAGATGCCAGTGCCGGGGATGGCGATGCCCGCGCCAAAGCCGCAGTAGTTGCTTTGGATAAGCGAGACCATGTTGCCCTCTGCGTCCGCGGTGCAGAGGTAGATCGTGCCTCCGCAGTGCGGGTCGCCCGCTTTGGGCTCGAGCGCCTTGTCTGTGATGAGTGCGCGGCGGGCGGCAAGATAGTCGGGCGAGAGCAGCTCGCTGACCTTTGTTTTCATATAGCGCGGGTCGGCGACGTAGGTCTTCGTGTCGGCAAAGGCGAGCTTGATGGCCTCCATGACCTTGTGATAGTAGTCCGCGTCCTCGCGCTTTTCGGGCAGTGTCAGCCCGTTGAGCATGCCGAGTGCCATCAGCACCGTGATGCCGTGGCCGTTGGGCGGGATCTCGCAGACGGTATAGCCGCGGTAGTCCTGCGTGATGGGCTCGACCCATTCGGGGTGGTAGTTCTTGAAGTCGTCCTCGCAGAAGTAGCCGCCCGTGGCGCGCGAATGGGCGACGATCCTTTCCATCAGCTCACCGCGATAGTAGCTCTCGCAATTCGTCTCGGCAAGGGAGCGCATCGTGTCGGCATAGGCGGGGAAACGGAAGACATCGCCCGCGCGGTACGGCGAGCCGTCCGGCTTCATAAAGCTCTTCCACCAGTATTCATAGGGGGCGGGGTCCTGCGCCATGACCCTGGCGATGCGCTTGCTGTCGCGCGCCCAGAGCTTGCCGACATTGACGGGCACGGCATAGCCGTTTTCGGCGTAGGAAATGGCGGGAGCGAAGAGCTCGGAGAGCGGCTTTGTGCCAAAGCGCGCATTGAGCGCCGCCCAGCCCGCGGGCGCGCCCGGGACCATCGTGGGGAGCCAGCCCTCTTCGGGGACAGCGTCAAAGCCTTTGGCGTGGACCTCGTCCGCGCTCAGCGCCATCGGCGCAACGCCGCTGGCGTTCAAGCCGTAGAGCTTTTTCTCCTTCTCGATCCACACGAGCGCGAAACAGTCGGACCCAAGGCCGTTGCCCGTCGGCTCGAGCAGCGGCATCGCGCCGGCCATGGCGACGGCGGCATCGACGGCGTTGCCGCCATTTTTCAGCACATCGAGGCCGACCTGTGCGCCGAGGGGAACGGACGTGCAGCACACGCCGTTTTTGGCGTAGACCACGTTGCGGCGGGAAGAATATCGGTAAGTTAACGGATCAAAATTCGGCATGATCGTTCTCACTTTCGTCGTTTTTCCCAGTATAGCAGTCCGCGCGAAAAAGGGCAAGAAAAAGACGCTGTGCCGCGCGGCGGCGGGAAAGTCTGCGCGAGCAATGCGGAAAACTGAATATTCACCCGATAAGAGATTGAACATTTTGCGTTTTCCCGCTTGACAATCTGAAAAACTGCATTATAATACAATCAATCTGATATGAAATGCCTCCTTTGGCACCGGCCGGGGAGAAAAGGCATCCATGACTGAGCCGTAGGTATTCCGGGCGACCGGATAAGGCTGGGTCGTGGGTGCTGTTGCTTTTTTATAGAGAAAAGGAGAACGATATGAACATCAAGCCCTTTGCTGTGGAAGAATGGATGAACGAGTACGAGGTGGGTGCGCTATACAACATCGCCGAGACCTGCGTCGACTCCGTTTCGCTCGACGAGCTTTTCGAGCTCACGGGCGAGAACAAGGAGGACTTTTTGAAGGACTTCTGTGCCCAGCGCTTGACCTATGGCGATATCTGGGGCAGCGAGGCGCTGCGCAGCGGCATTTCCAAGCTCTATCACACGATCAAGGCCGATGAGGTCGTGCTCACGCACGGCGCGGCGGGCGCGAACCATCATGTGTTCTGCTCGCTCATTTCCGCGGGCGACCGTGTGGTCAGCATCATGCCGACCTATCAACAGCTCTACTCCATCCCCGAGGCCATCGGCGCGGACGTCGCCATCATGCACCTAAAACAGGAAAACGACTATCTCCCCGACCTGAATGAGCTCAAGAGCCTCGTCACGCCCGAGACGAAAATGATCTGCATCAACAACCCCAACAACCCCACCGGCGCGCTGATGAGTAAGGAACTGCTGGGGAGCATCGTGGAGATCGCCCGCGGCGTGGGCGCGTACATCCTCTGCGACGAGGTCTACCGCCACCTGACGCAGGAGGACGAGTGGTGCGAATCCATCGTCGACCTGTACGAAAAGGGCATCTCGGTCAGCAGCATGTCCAAGGTCTTCTCGCTTGCGGGCCTTCGCATGGGCTGGATCGCCACGCACGATGAAGCGGCGCGCAAGGCGTTCCTGTCGCACCGCGACTACAATTTAATTAGCTGCGGCATGTTCGACGATGCGATCGCGTCCATCGCCCTGCGCCACAGCGACGTGATGCTCAAGCGCAATCAGCGCATCGTGCGCGAGAACCTCGCCATCCTCGATGACTGGATCAAGGAAAATCCGCACTTTTTCTACACCAAGCCCAAAGCCGGTACGACCGCGCTCGTTTACTACGATTTCGATATTCCCTCCTACGAGTTTTGCAAGCGCATGTACCACGAGACCGGTGCGTTCGTCACGCCGGGCGACTGCTTCGAGCAGCCCCACAGCATGCGCGTCGGCTACGCCTGCGACGTTAACACGCTCAGAGACGGCCTTGCCGCGGTGACGAAGTTTGCCGCGACGCTGTGAGCGGCGAAAACACGCGATAAATAAAAGAAATCCGTCCGGTCATCGACCGGACGGATTTTTGACTTGTAAGGGGTTCACGCCTTGGCCCTGTTCCCGCGCATGAAGTGCAGAATAAGGCCGATGGCCGCGCCGATAAGCGTCGGGCAGATCCAGCCGAGGCCGAGGTCGGCAAACGGTAGGTACTGCTGACCGAACGCCTTGATGGCCGGACCGTGGATGGCGTTGAACACGCTCTCGGGCAGCGCGATGATCAGATCGTAAACGGCAGCGATGAGCGTGAAGCCGATCGTCCAGCAGTACACCGTGCGGTCGTGGCCGAAGAATTTACCGAGCAGCGCCAGCGCAATGAGCGCGATGGAGAGCGGATAGAGGAACATCAGCACCGGCAGCGAATAGCTGATGATGGCGCTGAGGCCGAGGTTCGCAAACAGCAGCGACACGAGGCTGAAAATGATTGCCCAGATGCGGTACTTTGGCCCGTCGGGGAAGAGCGCGCTGAACGTCTCGGCGCAGCTCGTGATGAGACCGACGGCGGTCTTGAGGCACGCGAGCGTCACCGTGGCGGCGAGGATGAAGAGACCGGCGGAGCCGAGGTAGTGCTGCGCGATCTGCGCGAGTGCTGTGCCGCCGTTCTCGCTGGCTTCAAGCACGCCGCGGCTCTGCGTGCCGGCGATCGTGACGGCGATGTAGATGAACGCCATCAGAAGGCTGCTGAAAATGCCCGCGCGGACGGTGCTCCCCGCCACAGCGGTGGGATCGTCCACGCCGAGGTCACGGATGACCTGCACGACGATGATGCCGAAGGCAAGACTCGCCAGCGCGTCCATGGTGTTGTACCCTTCGAGGAAACCGGCGAAAAACGGCTGGGACGCGTAGTTGCCGAGCGGCTCGACGTCCGCGATGGCCGCACTCGGAGAGAGGAGCGCGACGACGACCAGAATGCCGAGGAAGACGAGAAAGCAGGGGTTCAGAATTTTGCCGACCCAGGTCAGGATCTTGCCCGGGCGCAGCGCGAAAAAGAGCGCCGCGGCGAAAAACGCTACCGAGAAGAGCAGCAGGTACAGTGTGTTACTGCCATTTTGCGGAAGCACCTGCTCAAGTCCCACGGTGAATGACGTCGTCGCGCAGCGGGGAATGGCGAAAAACGGCCCAATGGTCAGATACAGCGCGCAGGTGAAGAACATCGCGTAGGGGCGGTTGACCTTGCTGCTCAGGTCAAAAAGACCGTTGGAGCGGCTGATGCCGAGCGCGGCCACGCCGAGCAGCGGCAGGCCCACGCCCGTGATGAGAAGCCCCAGAATGGCCTGCCAAACGTTGGAACCGGCCATCTGGCCGAGGTGCACGGGGAAAATAAGGTTACCTGCGCCGAAAAACAGGCCGAAGAGCATGCTGGCAACATAGGTGTATTCCTTGGCGGTGAGCTTGCGTTTCATGGTAAAAAATTTCCTTTCATGGCGGTGGGGCAAAAATGCCCCATCCTGAATGATTCGGGTAACAAAAAAACCGGTCTGTTCCCGCGCTCTGACATTGCAAGGGGATACTCCCATGCTTGTGAAACATTCCACAAGTGCTTTGCCAGATCAATGGAGCATACCGGATCCATGCTGCCGATCATTGCAGGCAGCGAATCAAACCGAGCCTTGGAAAATGAGGTCGATCAAATCGCTGCCGACTGCTTCGACGGCATAGATTCGGACGAATGCCCCTCTACGCCAATGATCAGTCGCCAGCTTACTCCAAAATTGACATTTTTGGACGTAACCATGGTGTTCAAACGATCGCCTCCTTTGCTGCGGAAATTGGCATCATTATACCATGCCATTACATTTTGTCAAGTATTAATGAGAAAATGATATGTTAAAATCGGAAGCGAAAAATTGGGCCGATGGATGAAGCTTCATTCGGGCCACGCAAAGAAGCATGCGGCGCGATAATGCGCCACCTTGCGGTAAAGGCGCGAAAAAGGCGAGAAAACAGACTGCTTTCGCACCTTTTCGGTAAATAAAAAGATCAGAACACCACGACGAGCAGCATCTTGAACTGCTCCTGACCGTACACCGCGTGCGGATGGCGCGCGGGCATGACGATGCTCTCACCCTCGTGCAGGATGTGCTCGACGCCGTCGATCGTGATCCTGCCCACGCCGTCGAGGCAGGTGACCATCGCGTCGCCGCCGGACTCGTGGGTGCTGATCTCCTCACCCTTGTCAAACGAGAAGAGCGTGACGCTCACGTGCTCGTTCTGCGCCAGCGTGCGGCTGACGACCTGACCGGACTGATAGGCGACCTGATCACGCAGGGTCAGGACCTCTGCCTTGCTGATATTTTTCATACCGTCCATGATAATTTCCTCCTGTTGAAACGCACGGCGCTGGCCACCGCACACGATATTATCTCCTATCATGCCCCTTTTTGCGAAAAGAGGCAACGATTATTTTGCTTTGTGCGCCAGCACACAGTACCACTCGCTGTTTTCGATGTCAAACACGCCGAACTGCACGGGGAAGGCCTTGACCTGAATGTCCTGATAGCTGAGCTGCGTGAGCTTGTCGAGCAGTAATTTCTGCGGTACGGGGTGGTAGTGCTCCTCAAAACGCTCTTTTTGGAAGATTTTGTTATCGCGCTCGAAGGTGTAGACAAGATTGAAGACAATGGAGCCGTCGGATAAATGGTCCCAGACCTGCATGAGGTTCACGCGGTCGCCGTTTGGCAGAAAGGCGGGATTGTAGCAGTAAAAACGCTTTTTCTGCTCCACGATACGGTCCCAGTTGCGAAGGTCGAAGTAGAGGCAGCCTCCGGGCTCCACGAGCGCGTCCATCTGCTCCAAAACGCCGGTGATCTCGTTGTTTGTCACGTAGGCAAGGGAGTTGCCGGTGCTCATCACGCAGTCGAAGCTGCGGTCAAAATGAGACGTCAGGTCGCGGAAATCGCTCTGCCGCAGGTCGATGGCGATGCCACGCTCGTCCGCCTTTTTGCGGCAGCGCGCGAGCATGCTGTCGCTCAAATCGGAGCCGTACAGCGAGACGCCGAGCTGCCCGAGCGGCAGCGTGAGCGAGCCCGTCCCGATGCTCACATCGAGCGCCGAGCGAATGGGCCTGCCGTCGAAAACGGTCTGCCAGTGGGAGAGGGTCTGTGCATCCTTTTTCGGGGAGTCGAAGAGGTCGTAGATGTCGGTGCGGTCGTAGACGCTGGCCATAGAGCATGCTCCTCCTGACAAATTATTGGATCGCGCCCCGCGCTCAGCGCTTTTTGCGCTGGGACGAGGACGGAATGTCCATTTCCGCGCGGTACTTGGCGACGGCGCGGCGGCTGACCTCGATGCCGAGAGCCGAGAGCGCCAGACGAAGCGCCTCGTCCGAGAGCGGCGCAGCCGGGTCCTCTGCGCGAATGAGACTTTGCAGCCGCTGCTTGACCGCGTGGGACGAGACTGCCGCGTCGGGGCGGATCGCCGTGGTGAAAAAGCTGCGCACGGGGATGATCCTGCCCTGGAACTGAATGTATTTATTCTGCGCCGCACGGCTCACGGTGGAGGTGCTGACGCCCATTTTTTCGGAAAGCTGCTGCATCGTCACGGGCAGCAGTCCCTCGCCGCCACAGAAAAAGCCGTGCTGCTCGCGCCCGATGAGCGTGAGCATCTGCACGAGCGTGTCGCAGCGGGTGTGGACGCCCTTGATGAGGGCCTGTGCTTCGGAGAGCTTTTCTTTCACGTAGCGCTGGACCTCGGGGTCGTCGCTCGTGTTCATCAGCGCGGCGTATTCGGCGTTGACGGACAGGCGCGGCAGAATGCGCTCGTTGAGCTCGATGACGAGCTGGCCCTGCTGCACGGAAAATTCCGCGTCTGGGGCGACATAGGCGATCTGCTCGCTGCCGGCAAAGCTGCGCGAGGGGATCGGGTTGAGCGCGAGCACCTTGGAAGCGGCGGCCTTGGCTTCGTTGACGCTGACGCCGAGCAGAACGGCAAGGCCGGAAAAGTTGCGCTTGCCGAGCATTTCTAAGCCGTCGCGCGCGATCTTCAGCGCCAGCGGGTCGAGCGAGCGGCCCTGCGCGAGCTGGAGCGTCAGGCATTCCGACAGGTTCCGCGCGCCGACGCCCGGCGGGTCGAGCATCTGCACGGCGAAGAGTGCCTGCTCGAGTGAGAAGAGCGGGATGTCGAATTCGCGTGACAGCTCTTCGAGCGGGCAGTCGAGATAGCCGCGCTCGTCGAGACAGTCGATCAAAAAGCGGCACAGGCGCAAAAGCTCATCATCGACGAGCTTCATCTGCCCAATCTGCTCGGTCAGGTGGTCTCGGAACGTTTTTTCGCGCGTCAAAAAGGCGGTGAAGTCCTGCACATCCTCCATACCGGAGGAGGCGACGCCGCGCCATGAGTCTGTCTCGCGAACCTCGAGCGGTTCACGCTCGGCGGGAGCGGTCTCGCTGGGGAGCTCGGTCTCGTAATAGGTGGGGGACTGTACGTCGAGCAGCGGATTTGAGAGCGCGACTTCCTGCACGTATTCGGCAAGCTCCGGCGCGGAGAGCTGCAAACAGTCGAGCGACTGGCGCATCGTCTGCGTCAGCACGAGCTTTTGGCTCAGCGTTTGCCTCTGTTCAAGCTGCACGATAGATTCCCTCCCCAAATGATGCTCATTCAGTAAATTAAAGTATAGCAGTTTTCGCCTTTCTTCGCAACACACAGATGCGCGGGAATGTCCCCAAAAAAGCAAGGGGCATTCAGATCGCGCAAAAAAGCAGGGCGGCCCAAGGCCGACTCCGCATAAGAAAACATGCGGTTTTGCCTGCGCCTTTTCAGCTGATTTCATCTCAAAAATTCATTGGCAAAACTGCTTTGCACCGAAAAAGAGCAAATTTTGTGCGGAGCTGAGGCGCGACGGCGCGGGCATGCTGACGCATGGCAAGACGGCGCAACGAAGGAGTCCGTGCAAAATTTGCCTTTTACGGCGCATGTTTTCTTATGCGGAGTCGGCCAAAGCCGCCCTGCTTGGTGCAAAGGGAATGTTGTGTTACGGCAGCGGGATCTCCTTGCTGTCGAAGAGCGTCTTGAGCTCGATCGAGGTGCGCGAGTCGCCGAACTTCTTGATGAGGGAGAGAAGCTGGTCGAGCTGCTGTGTGTCGCGCACGGCGAAGCGGAGCAGCGCGTTGAACTCACCCACCACGTGATAGTGGCTGATGATGGCGCTCTGCGAGGCGCAGAAATCGCAAAATTTGTCGTACTTGTCCGGCTCGAGCGCAACAGAGATAAAGCCCGTGATGTTGCAGTCGAGCTTCGTGCGGTCGATGTCGATGTGATAGCCGCGGATCACGCCGCTTTCCTCCATCCGGCGAATGCGTTCCGACACGGCGGGCGGCGTCAGCCCCACAAGGTCTCCCATGCGGCGCAGCGTGCAACGGCTGTCGTCCTGGAGGAGGTTGAGGATTTGGTAGTCAGTCCGATCCATCATGTTCTCCCTCTACCGTTCTCTTACACGATCTCGCCGCGCTTGATGACGGTTTTTGCAAGATTGCTGCCAACGCGGTAGCAGATGTAGTCGAGGTCGGGCGCATCCCAGATGACAAGGTCGCCCAGCTTGCCCTCTTCGACAGAGCCGACCTTGTCGGCAAGGTCGATCGCCGCGGCGCCGTTGAGCGTGACAGCCGTGAGGACCTCCTCCGGCGTCAGCTTGTACTTGAGGCAGCCGAGGTTGATGACAAACTGCATGTTCAGGCACGGGCAGGAGCCGGGGTTGAAGTCCGTCGCCATTGCAACGGGCACGCCGGCTTTGACCATGTCGCGCGCGGGCGCGAACACCGCGCCGAGGTTGAAACTCGTCGCGGGCAGCAGGCATGCGATGACGCCGCCCTTGGCCATAGAGGCGATGCCCTCCGGCGGGCAGACGATCAGGTGCTCAGCCGAGATCGCGCCGATCTCGCCGGCGAGCTGGCTGCCGCCGATGGCTTCGATCTCGTCGGCGTGGATCTTGGGGCGCAGACCGTACTTGAGACCCGCTTCGAGCACCTGACGGGACTCTTCGACGGTGAAGGTGTCAGCCTCGCAGAAGACGTCGCAGAACTTGGCGATGCCCTGTTCCTTGACCTTGGGCATCATCTCCTCGCACACGAGGCGGACGTACTCTTCGCGGTTGGACTTATATTCCGCGGGGACAAGGTGCGCGCCCATGAAGGTCGCGACGAGGTCCATGCGGTGGTGATCGTTGAGGTCCTTGATGACCTCGAGCGCCTTGAGCTCATGCTCGGTGGCAAGGCCGTAGCCGCTCTTGGCCTCGACCGTGGTGGTGCCGAAGCCCATCATCTCGTCGAGCGCCTTGGAGGCCTTGGCGGCGAGCTCCTGCTCGCTGGCCTGACGGGTGGCGTTCGTCGTGGACTGGATGCCGCCGCCCGCGTTCTGAATGTCGAGATAGCTTGCGCCGTGGAGCTTGAGACCCAGCTCGTTCTGGCGCCAGCCGCCGAAGATGAGGTGGGTGTGGGCGTCGACAAGGCCGGGGGTGACGAGGTGGCCCTCCGCGTCGACGACTTCCGCGCCCTCGACGGCGGGAACCGCGCCGGTACCGACGGAGGCGATGATGCCGTCTTCGATGAGCACCCACGCATCCTTTAAGAATTTGATCTTGCCCTGCTCCTCGCCGCGATGGGCGGATTTGCCCTCAGGCGTCGCCAGCAGGCCGATGTTTTTGACCAGTAACTTTTTCATAGTAAATGTTGTCCTTTCTCACTGTTGGAAAGAGCATTCTGTTCGATGGCTTGTCAAAAAAGCCTCGCAGAGTTTTACCCGCAAGGGGTACGCGGCATCCGTGAGGCGGCAGAGCCGCCAACGGCTGCCCAGGCCGCCCGCAGGCGGCAAATAAATTGAGATCATCTTTCCGACGACATGTGCGTCGGAAAGATTCTTTGCGCTCCGCAAGTGTGCGAGCAAAGCGAGTGCGCGCAGCGGAGTGTATCCAGCTCAAAAAAGGGGCATATTTCTATGCCCCTTTTTTGAAGTTAATTTTAGTGCATGTATTCCTTCACGGCCTTCTCGCAGAGCTCTTCGTCCGCGACGTAAGGCATGGTGATGTGATCCTGACCCTCGTACATCTTGTTGTACTCGGCGACAGTGGTCATGGCGTTCTCGTTGCGCGCCCAGCTGCGGCGGGCAACGCCGACCATGGTATCCCAAGGCATGGACATGCGCAGAATGGTGTCGACACGCTCGGAGCCGTCGAGAACCATACCGAAGCCGCCGTTGATGGCGCGGCCGATGCCCGTACCACCGCCGTTGTGCAGGGCGATGTAGCTCATGCCGCGGGCAGCGTTACCAGCGTAGCACTGGGTCGCCATCTCGGCCATGATGTTGGAGCCGTCCTTGATGTTGGAGGTCTCACGGAAGGGCGCATCGGTACCACCGGTGTCGTGATGGTCACGGCCAAGGATGACGGGGCCAATCTCACCGTTGCGGACCATCTCGTTGAACTTGAGCGCGAGATTCATACGGCCCATGGCATCCTGATAGAGGATACGGCACTGGGTGCCGACGACCAGCTTGTTCTTCTCGGCGTCGCGGACCCAGACATAGTTGTCGTAGTCCTGATAGCGGCGGTTGTGGGCCTTGATGTACTCGGCGGCAGCCATGTCGGTCTTGTGCAGATCCTCGGGGTTGCGGCTCAGGCAACACCAACGGAACGGGCCGTAGCCGAAGTCGAACAGGCAGGGACCAAGGATATCTTCAACGTAGGAGGGGAAGATGAAGCCGTCGAGGTCGTTCTCGCCGTTCTTGCAGATGCTCTTCACACCGGAGTCGTAAACAGCCTTGAGGAAGCTGTTGCCGTAGTCGAAGAAGTAGGTGCCGCGCTCGTGGAACTTGCAGATCATCTCATAGTGATGCTGCAGCGTCTTGTCGACGAGGACACGGAAGCCGTCGGGATCCTTGTCGAGCATTTCGGTGCGCTGCTCGAACGTGAGGCCCTGCGGGCAGTAGCCGCCGTCATAAGGCACGTGGCAGGAGGTCTGGTCGCTCATCAGGTCGACATGGACGTTGTTGTTGTACAGGTACTCGAGCAGGTCGACAATGTTGCCGCAGTAGGCGACAGCGCAGGGCTTGCCTTCCTTCTGGTGATCGAGAGCGATCTTGGTGGCCTCTTCGAGAGAGTCGGTGCGGTGGCTGACCCAGCCCTGGGTGTAACGGGTCTCGATACGGGAATCGTCGACCTCGGCGATGATGGAGGCAGCGCCGGCGATCTCAGCAGCCTTGCCCTGAGCGCCGCTCATGCCGCCAAGACCGGCGGAGACGAACAGACGGCCGGCGAGGTTCTGATCGTTGGGGATGCCGAGCTTCAGACGGCCGGCGTTCAGCAGCGTGTTGAACGTGCCGTGGACGATGCCCTGGGGGCCGATGTACATCCAGCCGCCGGCGGTCATCTGACCGTAGTTGGCAACGCCGAGCGCGGCAGCGCGGTTGAAGTTCTCCTGGTCATCGAAGGTACCGACCATCAGGCCGTTGGAGATGATGACGCGCGGAGCCATCTTGTGGGAGTGGAACAGGCCCAGAGGATGACCGGACATGACGACGAGGGTCTGCTCGTCGGTCAGCTGCTCGAGGTACTTCTTGATCAGGCGGTACTGCATCCAGTTCTGGCAGACCTGACCGGTCTCACCGTAGGTGACGAGCTCATAGGGATACAGAGCGATGTCGAAGTCGAGGTTGTTGTCGATCATGACCTGAATGGCCTTGCCCTCGATGCACTTGCCCTTGTACTCGTCGATGGGCTTGCCGTAGAGCTTGCCCTCGGGACGGAAGCGGTAGCCGTAGATACGGCCGTGCTCTTCGAGCTCCTGCGCAAACTCCTTGGCCATCTGCTCGTGATGGTCGGGGTGGATGTAACGCAGAGCGTTCTTGATGGCGAGCGCCTTATCGGCCTCGGTCAGGTGGGATTCGCGGCGGGGTGCGCGACGGTAGCCCTCTTCGAACTTCGGGTACTCAGGAAGCTCGTAGTCCAGCTTGATCGTCATCGCATCGTCTGCAAGATTGATCATGATGGGTTCCTCACTTTCATAAAAATATTTCTGTAAAAACAGATAAAAATGAAAACGGAATTCTCACTTTTCTTTACAACTTGCATTATAGCAAAGATGTGCTATAATGAAAAGTACTTAATTTATCTGCATACCATACCGAAAAAGTATGACATGGGGGACAAGCGATGAAGCTCAGACAGCTGGAATACTTCTGCGCGGTGGCGGAGGAGAAAAGCATCTCCGCCGCGGCGCGCGAGCTGC
>OOCX01000538.1_pt1 | contig 29196 bp, 24 predicted proteins | sample 1671231 | NCBI WGS metagenome assembly OOCX01 (sample SAMN06348135, study PRJEB24527) | human gut metagenome | biome: human gut; feature: ankylosing spondylitis patient; material: feces | host: Homo sapiens | place: China | collected 2015-10 | reverse complement strand
TTGTCTGTGGCTTTTGGCAGGGTGCGTCCTATTCAGGGGCGCACCCTGTTTTTTGCTTTGTCAGAAGTTTATCATTTTTCTTGACCTTTGAGATTGGATAGTATTTAATAAAATTAGTCTTATCGTTTCAAAACAAAGTAGGAGAGTGATTCAATCAATGCCTTTATCTACCGAAGAATACGCCAATCTTGATAAGAAAATTCGTGACACAGGTTTTTTCTCGGAATATCTGCCACCGTGCTTTCAACTAAATTCAGATGTCTTTCATCACTTGCCGGGGGCTAAATGCGACTTGATTCCTCCATACAATTTCAATATGAGCCGCTTTAATCAAAATGATGCTCGGCGAACGATTAGTATTCCAGAGATTGGTGCATATGCAGTGACTCACGCTTATATGAAAGACCACCACATCATCAAAGATTTGGTAGAATTTACCGCAGGCAATGATTGCTCTTTTTCTCCTATTTTAGGGGAAGACAATTCGATTATGCGTCATGAACAGTCCTATGGTTTAGCTGGAGCGATGAGAGAAGAAAATGGTCAAATTCCATCAAACTATATTTCAAATCTTGCTACGAAAATAATTAGAGCAAGTGGCGCAAAAAAAGTTTTAAAACTTGATATTTCAAATTTTTTCTCAAGTTTTTATCTTCATATGATTCCTGTGATTATTTTGGGATTAGATGAGACAAATATTCAATATCATCATCACCAAAATAATGAAGAATCAAGCGAACTTTACAAAACATACAGTGACTTGGATTCAATTTATCGTAGACAAAATTTGAATCAAACCAACGGACTTCTTGTTGGACCACTTTCCTCGAAAATCATAGCAGAAGGCATGATGACAAGGATAGATCAAGACCTTCATGAACTGGGGCTAAATTATTCTCGATATGCCGATGATTATGAGGTGTATCTTCACTCCGATGATGAAGAGCAGGTCATTAGTAAATTTGCAAGTGTATTAAAAAAATATGGTTTCACACTGAACTATGAAAAAACCGAGATTCTCGATTTCCCATACTATGTAAGTGAAAATCTAGAAAAGGTCATATCTTCATATAGAGAAGTTTTGAGTGTTAGACCAGATACATCTAGTGTTCCGGATTTAATGAGTTTATTTAATAGCTTTTTTAATTTTGAAATCTCCGGAACGAAAGGTGCGATTCGTTATCTTCTTAAAAGCATAGAAGCTGCTCCTATTCACTTTCAGGTGGAACAGGATAAAAAATTGTATCGAGCGTACTTGTTTACAATTCTTACCAATAATGACCGATCTCTTACAAAAGCTTGTTCTTTAATTCTTAAAAGCGTTGAATCGGAACCGTTAGACGCTCACGAAAAAGAACAATTATCAACAATGCTTTTAGCCTGTCTCTCTAAAGAATATGATCTGGAGGTTATATGGATTCTCTATATTTTATTAGAGACCCAAACTCTCTCCACCGGAAATTCTCTGATCGATAAGATCGTTGCAAGTTCGAATGAGCTTGCACAAATAATGTTACTAAGAAAAGGTATTCTATCAGATTCTCAAAAGCATATACTTTCCGAAAACGCTCGCTCGTGGATTCTTATATATGAACTTTACACTGAGGGCATACTTTCCGAGGAAAATCTCATCAGAAAGCTAAATCTCAGTAAAAATCTTATTATGTACAGAAAAATGAAAACAAATCATGTGCATTTTTGCTACTGATTCTTGCATTTTTGTCTATTAAGAGAAGGACGTGCTGCGTTTTGTGCGGCACGTCTTTCTCTTATCTCAATCTTCTAACCCATGACTTCCAGCCACATTCTTCAAATATTCCTCCGGATCACCATTCAAAATCAAATCCGCATAGCTCAGAGGGGCGTTGTAAATGAGGTAGTCCAGTTCGGTCTGCTGTGCCATGGTCACATCCAGCGCATCCTCGACCCCAGTGCAGTCAATAGAGATTTTTCTCCCATTCCGGAGCAGTAGTTCCACGCAGCCGGTGTCCATGTTGAACTTGCAAACGCTTTCATCGTACTTCATAATCGTGTCCTTTCTGCCTTACGGCACCTTTACAGTTGTGACTTTTGTGATACGTCTTTTTTGATAAGGTTTTGGACACACAGCGGTTGGAAAAGCACCTTCGTTCTGCTTTCCGAAGAAAACAAAAAATCCGAACCCTTCTCCTATCGAGAAAAGGTTCGGATTTTCATGGTTTGGTGCGGATAAGAGGACTTGAACCTCCACCGAGTTGCCCCGATTAGAACCTGAATCTAACGCGTCTGCCAATTCCGCCATATCCGCATATTCTGTTTTGTTCGTGAGCCGTGTCGCTCGGAACGATAATTATTATACCAGATGCAACAGAAATGTCAACACCTATTTTCAAATTTTTCTGACAAATTTTTGCATGGAAATTGATGCAGTCCGTACAGCGGCTGTGGGGCGAAAAATTCATGAAAGTGTGGTACAATAAAAGCTACGCGGCGGGGCGCTTCCCGTACAATGATAAAAACGAGGGAATGCATATGGCAAACGGAATCATCTTTCTGGTGGGTGCACTGATCATGTTTTACATGGCGCTGCGCAGTGTGCGGCAGCGGCGCAGTCTCTGCACGAACGGCGAAAAAGTACAGGCACGCATCACTGGCACAGTGCAGAGCCGGGACGGCACGGCCTATGTGCTGGAGTTCACCACGGCGGGCGGCAGCCACCGGCTGCAGTACCCCAAACCCTCCCGCAGTAAGGATTTTGCCGAGGGCAGCGTGGTGACCCTGTACTACGACCCGGAAGCCCCGGAGAAAATGTATGTGGAGGGCGATAAGTCGGTGCTGGGCGCCGAGGCGCTGTACGCAGGCATCGGAGTGGCATTGCTGGTGCTGATGTTCGCACTGCTGTGAGAGGAGGAACCATAAGATGAAACTGGAACATTTTGGTATGGCAGAGCCGGGGGACTGCCGGCTGGTATTTACGGCGGATGCCGAAGAGCTTGAACGGGCCATCACGGCCGAGCAGGCTGCGCCGGACGCCCCGCAGGCCGAAGAGGACTTGCTGACGGCGGCGGTGAACCGCACCATCCTGGAGGGCTTTTCGGCCCTGTATGAGCAGATCGCGGCGGAGTACGGCGTTACGCCGGTGACCGACCCGGACTTTGAATTGCTGGCCGTGAACCGGGCCGAAGGGTTCCGGGCCGGGGCGCAGTTCTATGCCCTGCCGCCGCTGACGCTGGGCCGGTACACCGGTTTTGTGCAGGCGGTAGAGCCGCACCTCATCCGGCAGCTTACCATTGAAATGGAGATCAACCGTCATCATGGCGATGAGGAGCGTGCGGCAGATGCTGCTGGAAAGGCCGCCCTGCGTCAGCAGGTGGCCCGGGAACTCTACGCCCAGCGCTGCGTGCAGGCAAAGGCCCGCGCGGAAAAAGAAGTCATCTGGCAGCTGGGGGACGAGGTGACCGGTCCTCTGCCCAAACAGCTGGTGGGCGGCAACTACTTCGCCGAGCAGCGGCAGTTCAACCTGAGCCTGCAGGCCAACGGCATCAACTTTGATCAGTTCCTCAAGGTGCGGGGCCAGACGGTGGAAGAGTTCCGCACCTGGATGCACACCCAGGCGGAACGCAAGCTGCGCAGCTGGCTGGGGCTGCTGCTGGTAGCGGAGGCAGAGGGCCTGCAGCCCACGGAAACCGAGGTGACGGCCGCCCTGACCGACTGGAATGAGAAACTGGACGGGAAACGCACCTTCCCGGCCAACGATGCCCGCAAGGTGCGCCAGCGCCTGATGCGTGCAAAGGCGACGGCCTTTGTGCTGGAGCATTCCACCCTGACCCCGCCCCCGGCAGAACCGGTGGTGCAGGAACTGCCTCAGAAATAAGGAAAAAAGCCGTGTTCCCACGCCGACAGATCGGCAGGGAGCACGGCTTTTAAAGGATGGGGGCTAGGTTTGGGCTCAGGCTTCTTTCAGATGCAGCACACCGGCCTGCACCAGACGCTTGCGCAGCAGGGCACCCACAATGCAGGACACCACGATCTTGGCCAGATCCAGCACGATGAAGGGATACACGCACACAGCCAGTGCATAGCCCAGCTCGCACTGCATCTGGAACACGAACCAGGCGGTGCCCAGGACGTAGCAGGCGGCATCGCCCAGCACCAGACCCACGGCGGAGACCACCGGCTGGCCATTGCTTTTTTCAATGAACAGGCCGCCGATGAAAGCCAGCAGCAGGTAACCCACCAGATAGCCGCCGGTGGGGCCTGCCACCTTGGTCAGACCGGCACCGTAGCCGGAGAACACCGGAACGCCGATCAGGCCGATGGCCAGATAGATGACGACACTCAGGGTGCCGAACTTGGGACCCAGCAGCCAGGCGGTCAGGCAGATGACAAAGTTTGCCAGCGAGATGGGAATGGCTCCGATGGGCACGGTCAGCGGGCCGAGCACGCACAGCACGGCGGCCATCACCGCAGTAACGGCCATCTGGTAAGTGGTGATTTTTTGATTTTTCATAGTAAAATTCCCCTCTGTAAAAATTTGCAAGGCAGTTCTGTGCAAGAGTATAGCCTGTGAACGGACAAATGGTCAACAGAAAAGTTTGCGCAGGGTTTACAATTGACTGGAGAGGGGAGAGAACGGAAGGGAGACTGTATGGGCGGAGGACACGTTTCACGGCCGGATTTCGGCATGGCACAGCCGGACCCGGCACATCCGCTGACCGAATTCTATCTGCTGGTGCAGCAGGCTTTGGACAAGGCAGGCTGCTTTGCGCTGCCTGCCCTGTATGCCAGCCTGCAGGCCCCGGCGCGCCGGATCTACCCGGAAGAAGCGCGAGAGTATCTGCGCCTTGCGCCGCAGGCAGGGGAGAGCTTTGTCCACCTGCAGGCGGCGGTGCAGATGCAGGTGCTGTACAGCAGCCTGCAGGTGGCAGCCGACGGTGCCCCGGCGGCGCTGCTGCTCACCGAGGAGTGCACCCGCAGCGTGACGGCGCTGCAATTGCTGCCGCCCTTTGTGTGGGAGGATCCGCTGCCGCCGCTGCCGGATGTTCCGGCGGCACTCACTTTGCAGCTGACCGTGCAGGATGTGGAGGCCATCGACGCTGACCCGGCAGCCCTGGGGCGGCGGCTGGTGGGCAGCCCGGCGGGTAAGTGCTGGCTGACCCACCCCAAGGCCGAGACCTTTCTGGCAGAGCGGGTGGCGCTGCTGCAGCGGGTCTACCGCCGCTGACCGGCCGAAAAAAAGAATGAAGCAGCGATGGAACTGCCGCAGACGCGGCGGCTCCCTCTTTTGTTTTGCAGGGGTTCATGGTATACTAAAACCGATACGCCGCTGCGGCGGGGTGAAAAAAAGTTTTGTTGCACGTTTGTGAATGATACGCAATAATCGGGACTGCTCAACCGTTTCTTGAGTGAAATGTCCCCGTGGAAAGTATTTCCACTGTGCCCGTTGAGGGCGTCAAAGGAGAGTTTGAACAATGGGACAGCTGACCAAAAACGAAGTGTTCGCGCTGGCGGTGCAGCGATACAGCGACGCCGTTTACCGCGCGGCCGTGCACAATTGCCGATGCACGGCCGATGCCGAGGATGTGGTGCAGGATGTATTTGAAAAGCTCCTGCATTACGAGGGCTGCTTTGAGAGTGAGGAGCATCTCAAGGCGTGGCTGCTGCGGGTGGCCATCAACCGCTGCCGGGACCTGACCCGTGCGGCGCACCAGAAGGATACCGAACTGGACGAGAACCTGCCCGCACCGGAACAGATGGAGGACGGCAGTGTGCTGGATGCAGTGAAGGCCCTGCCGGAGAATTACCGCAACGCCATTTACTTACACTATTATGAAGGGTACACCACGGCGGAGATCGGCCGGATGCTGAAGGTGCCCACCAACACGGTGCTGAGCTGGCTGCGGCGGGCAAGGGCGCAGTTACAGACGATGCTGAAGGAGGAGATCGAAGATGAGGTGGTATGAGTACAAGATGGAGGCGGATGACCTCCACGCCCCGGAAGATCTAAAGGCAAAGCTGCTGGCCATGGCCGACACCCTGCCCGAAGAGGAAAAGAACCGCCCGATGATGCCGGCGCAGGCAGACAACACGGCTGTCGTGCGCCCGCAGAAACCGCCCAAAAAGGCAAAGCTCATCCATTTCCCTGCAAAGCAGGTGGGCGCGCTGGCCGCCTGTCTGGCCGTGTGCGTGGTGGGCTACAACGTGCTGGGCACCGGAATGCTGGACATCGGTGCAAAGAGCAGCAACATGGCTCTGTATTCAGCCAATAGTTCTGCAGCTTCCACCGCAGGTGGCTTTACCACCCAGCAGGCCATGCTGGACGCCCCGGAAGCGGCTACCTACAGTCTGGACGCCGGTGCGACGGACCGCATGAATGTGGGTACAGATGTCCTTTCGGAGAACGACGCTGCTGCCGCCGAGGACCGGCAGGCCAGCACCAGCCCCAAGATTATCTACACCGCCAACCTGACCCTGGAAAGCAAGGACTACGACACGGCCCGCGCGGCACTGGATGCTGCCCTGAATGACGCAGGCGGGTATCTGGAATCCAGCAGTGAATATTCAGACGTCGGGTCCAGCCGCAGCGTCAACCTGACCTTCCGTGTGCCGGAAGAAAATTACCAGAGCTTTCTGGATGCTGTGGCGCAGGCGGGCAATGTGACCTACAAGAGCCAGCAGGCCGACGATGTGACCACCCAGTACATGGACGTGGAAACGCGGCTGGCCAATCTGGAAGCCCAGCGCACCCGTCTGCAGGAGCTGCAGGCCCAGGCCGACAATCTGTCCGACCTGCTGCAGATCGAGACCAGCCTGACCGACGTGCAGTCCCAGATCGAGAGCTGGCAGAGCCAGCTGGACTGGTACAGCAATCAGGTGCAGCAGTGCACCGTGTACGTCAACCTGAGCGAGGTGCAGAACTACACCCCCACCGATGAGAGCTTCCTGGGCAGCGTCGGTGCAGCCTTTGCACAGGGCTGGTCCAATTTTGTAAACGGTCTGCAGCAGCTGGCCGTCTGGCTGGCCGGTGCCTGGCCGGTGGTGCTGGTGGTTGTGGCCGCCGCCGCAGGCTTTGCCGTCTGGCGCAAAAAGCGGAAGAAGTAAGGGCGGTAAGCCCCTCCTGCACAAAATTCAAAATTTTTGGAAAAAGGGGTTGACATTGTTCCCACCCTGTGGTATTATACTTGAGCAGTCAGCGAACAGCTGATGAGCGAAAAGTAAATATCGCGGGGTGGAGCAGTCTGGTAGCTCGTCGGGCTCATAACCCGAAGGTCGTTGGTTCAAATCCGGCCCCCGCAACCACCAAGCGTTCTGAGATTTCTCAGAACGCTTTTTTGTTGTGTTTTACGGCAAAAGGATCCCCCGGTCCACGCTGCAGGCGGACCGGGGAAGTTTTACCTTATAAATGTTCTGCCAGTTCAAACATGGCGCGCACGCTGGCGCGGCTGCGCTCCTGGCGGGAAATGAGCAGGAAGCTGAAGTTCCACTGCGGGCCGTCGATGGGCACGCTGCACAGGTCCGGGCGCAGGTAGCCGGGCACGGAAGAGGGCAGCAGGCCGATGCCCACCCCGGCGCTGGCCAGCAGGAACAGCTCCTCCAGCGTCCGGGTGTGAAGGACCGGGTTTCCTTTCAGACCCAGCTGATTGTAGTACTGGCGCAGCAGCTCCTCGGTGTTGCCCTGGGGGTCCTCTTGAGTCAGGATCAGCGTTTCGCCCTGCAGCTGCTGCGGCGCGATCTTTTCCGCTCCGGCAAGGGGGTGGCCGGTCGGCAGCAGCCAGGTGGCGTGCACCTGCTGCAGGATGATGCTGTCCAGCCCCTCCAGATCGGGCAGGTCAAAATCCATGGCGACCAGCAGGTCAATCTTCCGGTCCACCAGCTGGCTGACCAGCTGCTGCCGGGAGCCGGTCACGGTGGCAAGCTGCACTTCCGGGTGCAGGCTGTGGTACTGACGGAGCAATTGGGAGATGGCGTGCTGCTCCAGAATGGTGGGGATGCCCAGGGTCAGGTGGGTCTGCTGCTCCTGGGCGATGGTCTGGGTTCGGGTCACGACCTCTTCCAGCCGGGCCGTGAGCTCGTTGACCTGCTGGAAGAAATACTCTCCGGCCAGCGTCAGCTTGACATGGGCTGTGTCGCGCTCCAGCAGGGTGACGTGCAGTTCCTCTTCCAGGGCGCTGATCTGGCGGCTGATGGCTGTCTGGGACACAAAGCAGGCCCGCGCCGCCTTGGTAAAGCTGCCGGAACGGGCTACCTGCTGAAAGTACATGATCTGCTGCAATGTCATACGCTTTTTCTCCTGCCTGCATCAAAAATTGTGAAACCTTGCCAAGAGTATAACAAATTTCTTGTGCAAACTCAACCACCTTATGCGTCTAAGTTATAAGCGGGCAAATTATTGGTGTTTCAAATCTTTGCCGAAACCTGTTAAACTTGTAACAAGAGCGCCGGGCCTACACAAGACCGGTGCAAAAGAAGAAAAGAGGTAACCAAATGAAGAGCAAGATCTCTCGCCGCAGCTTCCTGCGCAACATTGCTGCCGCTGGCAGCGGTGCCGCTGCGCTGGGTCTGCTGGCAGGCTGCAGCTCCAGCAGCACCGCCGCATCCTCCGGCAGCACCGCAGCCGCCGAGGACAAGTACACCCCGGGCACCTATTCTGCCTCCAAGACCATCTCCTACTCCGAGATCGGTGTCTCCATGACCTTTGATGCCAACAGCATCACCGCCTGCGAGATCACTTCCTCCGGTGAGCAGGACCTGCTGACCGACGACAAAAAGACTGCCATGGCCAAGGCCATCGTGGAGGGCCAGAGCGCCGATGTGGACGCTGTGACCAGCTGCACGCTGGTGGCCTCCGTGGGTGCCATCCAGGAGTGCGTAGCCGACTGTATCGCACAGGCTACCGGCACTGAGGTGGAAAAGCCTGAGACGACCGAAGTGACCGGCCGTGTGCCCGGCTACTGCGGCCCCGGCGACTGGCTGGGTGAGGCTCCGGCTGACCCCGACAAGTACGAGGATGCAGGCACCTATGATGTGGTCATCGTGGGCGGCGGCCATGCCGGCGTCGGCGCAGCCTTTGGTGCTGTGGATGAGGGCGCTACCGTGGCGGTCATTGAAAAGCAGCCCTGGGGCAACTTTGTGGACCTGGACGGCACCGGCACCAACATGGGCGGCTGGTACGGCGAGGACATCGGCCACGTCAACTCCAAGCTGCTGATCGAGCGCGGCTATGGCCCCTATGACACCGGTGCCATCACCTCCGAGTTCTGCAAGCGTGCCGCAGGCCGTGTGAACCCCGAGATCATCAAGAACTTCGTGCAGTATTCCGGCCAGATGTTCGACCGCTATGAGGAGATCTACGACTCCTATGAGGAAGAGCGCAAGGCCAACGACAGCGATGTGTATCTGGCCGATACCGCTGTCATCGTGCCCAAGGCCACCGGCGACGGCAAGACCGGCGACCAGTGGGTGGACGGCGAGCCCGCAGGCGGTGCCGGTCACTACGACATGAGCGATATGTTCCAGTACCCGCTGTGCAACACCCAGGCAGCCTACGGCCAGCAGAAGGCCAGCTACCCCATCAGCTGCGGCGGCTACCAGACCTGGCCCTGCAATGCCCAGTTCTACGGCTATCAGGGCAACAACATCGAGTACATCCACAAGTACATCGTCAAGTATGTGCAGGAGACCCCCAACTGTGCCTGGGACTTTGAGCGCGAGGGCATCAAGCTCATCCAGGACGACAGCGGCAAGGTCACCGGCGTGTACGCTAAGGGCGCAGACGGCACCTACTACCGCTACAACTGCAACAAGGGCGTCATCCTGTGCGCAGGCGACTTCATCGGCAACCCCGAGATGTGCTGGGCGCTGCTGAACGAGGGCATGGAGTGGGCTGAGCGCAGCGGCGCGACCGCTGACAGCTGGGCCTCTGCAGGCACCCGCAACGGCCAGGGCCACAAGATGGCCTGCTGGGCAGGCGGCATGATCGAGCCCACCCCCCGTGGCTGGATGGCCATCGGCGGCGGCGCTTCCGGCCCCTGGGGCACCGCTCCCATGCTGATGCTGAACAGCCGCGGCAAGCGCTTCATGAACGAGGGCGCCATTGCTCAGATGCAGGCCACCTGCCTGCGTCAGCCCGCCGGTCTGGCCTGCTACGTCACCGACGCCAACTGGGCCAAGACCCTGAAGGCTGCTCCGCTGGACCACGGCGCACCCAACTTTGGCATGCAGGACTACTGGGATAAGATCGAGCAGGACATGAACAACACCGTGTCCGGTCAGGCCAACACCATCACCATTGCAAACCTGGCCGAGCGCACCCAGATGGCCGGTACCATCTACCGTGCCGACACCCTGGATGAGCTGGCAGATCTGCTGGGCTACAAGGGCGCTGCCAAGCAGAACTTCCTGGACAGCATCGCACACTACAACGAGCTGTGCTATGCAGGCGTGGACAGCGACTACGGCAAGGATGCACCGTACATGGTGCCCATCGACACCGCTCCGTTCTTCGGCGGCACCAGCTCCACCGGCCACTCCTCCAACCCGATGATGGTCACCATGAGCGGTGTCATCACCGACGAGACCCAGAACGTCCTGAACAAGGACTGGGAGCCCATCGAGGGCCTGTATGTGGCTGGCAACTGCCTGGGCGGCCGTTACGGCTTCGGCTACAGCACTCCGTTCGCCGGCAACTCGGTCGGTATGGCCATGACCCACGGCTGGACCGCAGGCCATCAGGTGGCTTCCGACAAGAAGTTCCTGGGTGAGCCCGTGGAGGCCATGGAGGCACCCGCAGGCGGCCCCGGCGGCCCCGGCGGTCCCGGCGGTCACCACTGATCTCTTCTGACGCGTTTCTTTTTCTTCTTCTCTGGGGAAGCCCCGTTACAGGGCTTCCCCTTTTGCATGAATGCGTGTATACTTTATAAAAAACGACAAGGAGCATCACCATGGCAAAACCGCTCGTGCTTGACCTGCACATCCCTTACTGCATCCGCCCGGAAAACTACCTCGCGCACTTCAACGCGGTGGGCTCCAATGCGGAAAAAAACGCCTATATGGACGCCCTCAAGCGGGAGGTGCTCTCCTATGAGGGAGAACTGGACGGTTACGAGATCCGGGCCGTGCACCTCAGCGGCGGCAGCGCCAGCGTGATGGCCCCGGACTTGCTGGGCGATGTGCTGCGCACGGTGCGCACCCATCTGCCGGTGGCGCAGGGGGCAGAGGTCAGCTACGACTCGCTGCCCGTCACCATCGGCACGCCGTCCCTCACGGGCATCGCGTCCGGCCACCCCAACCGCACCGAACTGATGATGCGCTCGGACAACGACGCCGAGCTGAAGGCGCTGGGCTGCACCCACAACGCGCAGCATATCCGCAACGCCATGCTGTTTCTGGCAAAGTTCCACTTGAACAATGTGGGCCTGACCCTGAACTACGGCATCCCGGGGCAGACGATGCAGAGCTGGCACAACAGCCTGCACGCGGCGGTCATCATGCAGGCCGGGCACATCACGGCAGAGCCGCTGGCCGTGACCGACGCCGAGGGCATGCCCAACGCGGCGGAGCGGTTCGAGATGTTCCGCTATGCCTGCGAGTACCTGCCGGAGAACGGCTACAAGATGTATGCTGCCGGGTGCTTTGCCCGCCCCGGCTACGAGTACCGCGCCCGTGCCATGGAGTGGAACGGGGATGACGTCATCGGCATGGGCGTCAACGGCGGTTCGGTGTACGACGGCTATGCCGTGCGCAACACCAACAGCCTCAAGCTTTACATCAAAAATGCCGGTGACTTTGAAAAGCTCACGGCGCAGGCCGCGCAGCTGGACGAGAACGCGCGGATGCTGCGCTACCTGCGGGGCCGCATGAAGCTGAACGACGGCGTGGTGGAGCCGCTGTTCCGGGAGCGGTTCGGGCAGGAACTGCCGCAGGAATTTTCCACCCTGCTGGATAAGGCGGTGGAAAACGGCCTGGCCCAGCGCACGGCCGACGGCTGGATGCCCACCCTGGAAGGGCTGTTCCGGGGCGAGGTACTGTAACACAAAAAGCGGGAGCTGTCTCATGGGAGAGACGGCTCCCGTTTTTTGTATGCCAAAAGTCCCCACGGCGGGCCGATTTGTGGTATACTGGTAGAAAACAGTGACCCGCGAAGGAGAAAAGAATGCAATACAAACTTCTGGTAAGCGATTTTGATAATACGCTGGTGCCCTTTGGGGAGCCGAAGCCCCGCCCGGCGGTGGTAAAGGCCGTGAAAAAACTGCAGGCCGCCGGGGTGAAATTTGCGCTGAGCACCGGCCGCGCCTATCCTTGCGTGCACAGGGAGCAGCTGGGCGGCATCCGGCCGGATTACATCGTTACCTGCAACGGTGCCTGTGTGACCGACAGCAAGGGCACCGTGGTGGCGGAACACCCCCTCACCAACGAGGAAATGTACGCGTTGGTGGATTTCTGCGAGGATTACAACTACCCACTGCAGTTCAATTTCCGGGATGCCTGCTATGTGTACTGCGAGTACGAGGCCCTGCGCAACAACTACGCAAAGATGGGCAGCAGCGGCCTGACCTGCGTGGACGGCGAGGACCAGGACCGGCACCTCATCGATATGCCCCACGCGGCCTTTGCTGCCGTACCGCCGGAGCATGTGGCGGACTTCATGAAAAAATATGGTCACTTGAACCTGAACTGGATGCAGGTAGGCGCGAAAAACGCCGACGGCTATGGCTTCTACGACATCGTGCGCGGCGGCATGGACAAGGGTGTGGGCCTGACTGACCTGTGCGCCCGGCTGGGTCTGTCGCCGGAAGAGGCGGTGGCAGCGGGTGACTCGGCCAACGACCTGAGCATGCTGCGCACGGTCGGCTTGGGCGTGTGCATGGACAATGGAACCGAGGATGCAAAGGCCGCTGCTGACCGGGTCATCGGTGATGTGCGGGAGGACGGCCTGGCGGCGCTGATCGAGGAACTCTGGTTTGATGGCCCGAAAGCGGAGCCCTCCGGCCGGGACCTGGGCTCGGCCTGGGCACAGATCGAAAGCGCAGGCGGCCAATGAGCTTTGCGCCGGTGTACGATGAGCATAGCCGGGCGCTGATCCTGGGCACCTGGCCCAGCCCCAAAAGCCGGGAGATGGCCTTTTATTACGGCCACCCGCAGAACCGCTTCTGGCCGATGATGGCCGCTCTGACTGGGGAGCCGGTGCCGAAGCGGGAGGACATCGAAGCAAAAAAGCAGATCATCCTGCGCCATGGGTTGGTCCTGTGGGACACGCTGGAAAGCTGCACCATCACCGGGGCGTCGGATGCCTCCATCCGGGACGTGGTGCCCAACGACATCGCCGCTCTGCTGCAGAAGGTGCCCATTGAGGCGGTGTTCTGCAACGGGGCCACGGCCTATCGCATTTATACAAAGTATCTGCAGCCGGTCACCGGCCTTGCGGCGGTCAAACTGCCCAGCACCAGCCCGGCCAATGCGGCCTGCCGCCCGGAGATGCTGCGGCAGGTGTGGGGCACGGCGCTGACAGACTGGATCGCCAAATAATTGCCAAGCTGTAAATTCTTCATGAATCCGCTTGCGTTTTTCGCAAAGGGTTGTATTATGGGTACTATAAGGGGCACCTGCCCCGGAAAAGGAGAACGACCATGAGCAAGATCATCCGCACCCGGAAGCCCAGTGTCCTGCCGTACTACGCGGCGGCGCTGGTGTTCGTGGTGCTGTGCGCGGTGCTGCCGGTGTACCGGCTGTGGGCCCTTGCGGCGGCGCTGGCGGCCGCTGCGGCGGCATTCCTGGCGGCCAAAAAGGTCTGCCCGCCCCGTGTGGTGGAAACCGAGGTGCCCTTCCACACGGGTGTGGAGGACGTGGACGCCATGCTGGCAGACATCCAGCAGAAGCTGGACACTCTGCACAGCCTGAACGAATCCCTGCCCGACCCGCAGCTGTCCGCCGCCATGACCCGCATGGAAAAGGCCGGACGCTCCATTGTGGAAGTGGTGGAGGCCAACCCCGCCAAGGCAAAGCAGGTGCGCCGCTTTGCCAACTACTATCTGCCGGACGCCGTGAATGTGCTGCAGCAGTATGCGCAGCTGGCCCGGCAGGGGGTGCGCGGCGAGAACGCCGCCGCCATCCGTGCCGAGGTGGAGCACAATGCGTCCTCCATTGCCACGGCCTTTGAAAACCAGCTGGATGCACTGTACGCCGCAGAAAGCATGGACCTGTCGGCAGACCTGACCGTGCTGCAGAACATGCTCAAAGGGCAGGGACTGAGTAAATAAACGGATATACTGGAAAGGAAGGAATCTCCTATGGCAGACAACACGTTCAACTTTGACCTCGACGCACCCGCTGTGCCTACCCTGACGCTGGACCCGGCTCCGGCACAGGAGCAGGCCCAGCCCAAACAGCCGGAACCCGCCGCTGCCCCCGAGGCACAGGTCAAGCTCAGCCCGGAAGAGCAGGCCATGGTGGATCAGTTCGCGGAGAAGATCGACATCACCAACAGCCAGCAGGTGCTGCAGTACGGCTCCGCCTGCCAGAAGAAGATCGGCGACTTCTCCGAGGCGGCACTTTCCAAAGTGTCCACCAAAGACCTCGGCGAGGTGGGCGGCATGATCACCGACCTTATCGGGGAGCTGAAGAACTTTGACGCCGCCGAAGAGGAAAAGGGCATCCTCGGCTTCTTCAAGAAAAAGGGCAGCCAGCTCGACAACATGAAGACCAAGTACAGCAAAGCGGAAACGAACGTCGAGACCATCCAGTCCGCCCTCGAAAAGCATCAGGTGCAGCTGCTCAAGGATATTGCGATGCTGGACAAGATGTATGAGCTGAACATGGCCTATTTCAAAGAGCTGAGCATGTATATCCTCGCGGGCAAGAAGAAGCTGGCCGACTTCCGCGCCCACGAGCTGCAGCAGGCGATGGACAAGGCAAAGGCTTCCGGCCTGCCTGAGGACGCACAGGCCGCACGCGATCTGGCCGACCAGTGCGAGCGCTTTGAGAAAAAGCTCTACGACCTTGAGCTGACCCGCACCATCAGCCTGCAGATGGGTCCTCAGATCCGGCTTTTGCAGAACAATAACTCCATGATGGCCGAGAAGATACAGTCCACCATCGTCAACACCATCCCCCTGTGGAAGAACCAGATGGTGCTGGCACTGGGTCTGGCCCACAGCCAGCAGGCCATGCAGGCCGAACGTGCCGTCACCGACATGACCAACGAGCTGCTGAAAAAGAACGCCGACGCCCTCAAGATGGGTACCATCGAGACGGCCAGGGAGTCTCAGCGCGGTGTCGTGGACATCGAGACCCTGCAGCAGACCAACAAGAGCCTCATCGAGACGCTGGACGAGCTGAACAAGATCCAGAGCGAGGGCCGCGCAAAGCGTGCCGCCGCCGAGCAGGAGCTCACCCGCATCGAAGACGAGCTGAAACAGAAGATGATGGAGATCCGGAGCTGAAATGGCAAACGCAGATTTTTCCAGACAACAGAATCGCCCCACCGGCGGCTTTGACGCTTCCAGCTATCGCGCCGCAGCACCCGCCGAGGAGGAAGTGCGGCTGACGCCCTTCCAGCAGAAGCTGGCAGACCTCGAAAAGGCCCTGCCCGCCGCGCTGGGCAAACAGGCTGTTGCCGCGGCGCTTTGCATCGTGGTGATGTTGGGGTGCTTTGTCGGCTTTGGCGGGGCGAAGCTCCGGGCAAAGTACGACACGGTGAAGAACGGGTTCACCACTGGCGTGGCCGCAGACAGCGGCTATGCCCTGAATGAGGAATTGACCACACGCCTCAACACGGCCGCCAACATCATCACCACCGCGTCCAACACACTGGGTGCCGACAGCGCCGAAGTGCAGACGGCACAGGCTGCGCTGGACTCTTTTTCCGCCTGCCTCGGGGCGGTGCAGTCCGATGGCAGGATCCACGCACCGGACTCTCTGAGTGTTTACACCGGCGGCAGGATGCAGATGCTCTACCAGTCGAACGAGACGCTTGGCACAGCCATCGGCCAGCTCTACGCCAAATTGCAGGAACAGGCCGCAGACCCCATGAAGATGGGTGCGGTGCAGGGGCAGTACAGCCAGTTCAACAGCGCGCAGACCATCATCAGCAACCTGCATTATAACGACGCGGTCCAGAGCTACCAGAAAGACGTCGGCGGCTTCCCGGCCAGTGTGCTGGGCAAGCTGTTCGGCATACAGGAGGTGGAACTTTTCGCATGAAGACGATGAAAACACTTTCCCGCCGCATTGCGGCACTGCTTCTTGTCGTGACTGTCGGCATCACGGCGCTGGCACCGGCGGCTTCGGCCTCCAGCATCCAGCTGCCCAGCCTGCCGAAAGATCAATGCGTGGTGGACGACGCCGGTGTGCTGAGCGACAGCACCACCTCGGAGCTCGAGGCCCTCAACGCACAGCTCTCTTCCAGCTGCGACGGCGCACAGATCGGCGTACTGACCGTGGACTACACCGGCAGCGCCACCACCGAGGACTACGCCACTGAAGCCTTCAACACCTGGGGCATCGGCAGTTCCAGCAAGAACAACGGCGTACTCATCCTGCTGGTGATGCAGTCGGACCAGTACGCCGACGGCGACTACTATCTGACCTACGGCGACGGCTTCCGCAGCACCATGCTGGCCGACCAGGCAAGCTCCCTCGTGCAGACCATGGAGGACGATTTCGCCGCCAAGAAGTACGACGCCGCCGTCCTCACCTGCGCCACCAATGTGGCCAATACCATCGCAGAGGTGTATGGGGTCACTCTGAGCGGCGGGACCATCTATTCCGACGGCTCTGACACCCAGACCACTCGGCCCTCTGTCGAGCCTGTTCCGCCCCAGAAGCACTACTCCATCTGGGAAAACTTTATCGGCGGCATTTTCTCCATGCTTGCTTATATCATCCTGTTTATCGCAGTTTTCTTTATCTTTATCACCCCTCTCGGCCACTCCTTCGGCTGGTACTGGGGGCCGTTTGGCTGGTTCGGCGCACGGCGTTGGCACAGAGGCCCGCGCCCTCCCCGCGGCCCTTACGATGACTTCGGCCCCGGCGGTGGTTTCTATGGCGGCCCTCGCGGCCCAAGAGGCCCACGGGGGCCTCGTCCTCCCCGCGGCGGCGGATTCGGTGGAAGCGGCTTTGGCGGCATGGGCGGCGGCAGCAGCCACGGCGGCGGAGCCGGACGCGGACGCTGAACATTTTTTGATTTTGAATCGGGCCACCAGCGCGGCAGATGCGATTTCGTATCACATCTGCCGCGCTGGTGTTATTTTTTGCCTCTTCCTTCTCCGCCTTTCCATCCTCTCAAAATCATGCCTTTCGGAAACTTATGCAAGATAACTGATATATTTCAATACATTCTTAAAAAAACTAGGACATTTTTCATTTGCCGTTGAAATTTTGTGAAATCTTTACTATACTTTAGCCATCTTACGGAGCGCACCACCTGCGAAGAGATGCGTCCTTCAACCCGCACGAAGTGTAAGGAGTATTGTATCATGAAAAAAATCACTCGCCGTCAGTTTCTCACCTCTGCCGGTGCGACCTCTGCCGCACTGCTCCTTTCCAGCCTGCCTCATGCAGCAGCCGCAGACGAGAATTGCCTGCGCAAGGTCACTCCTGCTGCTACCAACTCCAACGACCTGTCTTGGGACATGGCCGAAGAGATCCTGACCCACATTTCTGACCCCGTATTCCCTGCCTACACGGTCAATGTTCTGGACTACGGCGCCGTCCCCAACGACGGTAAACTGGACACCGCAGCCATCCAGCGCGCCATCGACGAGACCAGCGCCCACGGCGGCGGCACGGTCGTCATCCCTTCCGGTGTGTATGACGTCGGTGCCATCCCCCTCAAGAGCAACGTCAACCTGCATCTGGAAAGCAAGGACACCATCCTGCGCTTCACCCGGGACATCACCCCGGCCAACTACCCGCTGGTGTTCGCCCACTACGAAGGCTCCAAGCTGTACAACTGGAGCCCGCTGATCTACGCCTATCAGCAGGAGAACATCGCTCTGACCGGCAAGGGCACCCTCGACGGTCAGGCTGACAAGAACAACTGGTGGAACTGGTCCCGCACCGTCAACCCGGACGGCACCATCACCAAGCCCGGTAACAACGACGTCAAGCTGCTGCGCAAGATGACCGACAACGGCACCCCCGCAGAGGAGCGCATCTTCGGCGAAGGCCACTATCTGCGCCCCAACTTCTACCAGCCCATCGAGTGCACCAACGTTCTGATCGAGGGCGTCACCATCGCCAACTCTCCCATGTGGGAGCTGAACCCCGTCCTCTGCACCAACTTCACCGCCCGCGGCGTCACCATCGACACCCACGGCTACAACAACGATGGCTGTGACCCCGAAAACTGCAACTACGTCCTGATCGAGAACTGCTTCTTCAACACCGGCGACGACTGCATCGCCGTCAAAGCCGGCCGCAACCGCGATGGCCGTGAGCTGGGCGAAGCCGGTCATCCGACCCAGAACCTCATCATCCGCAACAACACTTTCGCAGACGGCCACGGCGGCATCGCCTGCGGCAGCGAGATGAGCGGCGGCATCAAGAACCTGTTCGCAGACAACAACACCTTCGACAGCCCCACTCTGAACTACGCCCTGCGCTTCAAGACCAACGCAGAACGCGGCGGCGCTGTGGAGAACATCTATCTGCGCAACTCCAAGGTCAAATCCGTCGGAAACGCTGTCGTCCACGCCACCATGCTGTACGATGTGGGCCGTGATGGTAATTATCTGCCTCAGTTCAAAAACATCACCATCGAGAACCTGACCAGCAGCGGCGGCGAGTACGGCATCTTCATGGAGGCCTTTGAGGAAGTTCCCATCACCGGTCTGGTGTTCCGCAATGTGAACATCTCCAACGTCGGCACCGACATCCGCGCTCTGAACTGGGAAGACCCCGTCATGGAGAACGTGACCATCAACGGCAAGACCTACCCCCGCCCCGTGGAAACCAAGATCCTCGGCGTTCCTGTCCCGGGCCAGCGCATTGAGGGCAGCTCCACCCTGCTGGGCGGCGAAGATACCGACCTGAGCAGCAAGTGGCTGATCTCGGACAGCGCCGACGGCGATTACCATTTCTTCCGCATCCGCCGCAGCTATGCTGTTCCCTCTTATCTGGCCGGAAAGTACATCAAGTTCGTCTCCACCGACCGGAGCGGAAATCAGGACACCAGCATCCCCTACAAGGTGCTGCGGAGCGCCGAGATCGCCGGTACCACCAATGATGCCGAGCTGCTGCGTGCCGCCTCCAAGGGTTACATCGACGAGAACGACGCACTCGACCTGAACCGTCCCATCACCAAGCGCGAGTGCGCCAAGATGCTGGGCAAGCTGTGGAATCTGACCGCTCCGTCTGCACCGGTCACGATCTCCGACGTCCCCGCAAGCGACCCGGATTACGGCGTCATCGCCGCTGTGGTCGAAGCCGGCATGATCGAGCTGAAAGACCCCACCAGCGCCATCGCACAGGGCACTCTGTACAACGCCGGTGTCACCAGCTCTGAAAGCTCCAAGCGCACTGCTTTCCTGCCCGATGCCACCATCGACCGCGACGAGATGGGCCACATCGCTCTGCTGTCCTGCGGCGTGCCTTATAACGAGACTCTGGGCACTCAGCCGAAGTTCGACGACGCCAGCCAGATCGAGTCCGTGTACAAGTCCAACGTGGGTGCCAGCACCTACTTCGGCTTTATCACCGCCAAGACCGGCAACAGCTACCTGCCCAAGGAAAAGACCACTCTGGAAGATCTGATCCGCATCGTGGAGCGCATCTCCGACTTCTCCAACAAATAATTTTTTCAGCCTCCTCCTAACTCCTCCCCGCCGGAAGCATTCTGCATGCTCCCGGCGGGGAGTTTTGTATCACTGCTGAAACGACGCACAAAAAGCACCATGCTTCGATTCGAAACATGGTGCTTTTTGCTTTGACCTCTCCGTCTGGCCTTGTCAGGCGACGGTGAGGCTGAGCGGTCATTTTATTTGATGCAGCTCGCGCAGGGGCTGTAGCCAGCGGCCACAGCTTCATCATAGCTCGAGAACAAAATCTGGTTCTTCTCTGCCGGGAGGTTGGCGCAGCTGGGCAGATGGAACTTTTTGCTGTTCACGTTGCCGATGTACGCCTGCTGGGCCGTGCTGGACGCTGCCGGGTCGGTGGGGTTCAGCTCAGCGTCGGTAGCAAAGTGTTCCGTTGCCACCGTGTAGTTCTGGCCGTCACTGGAAACGGTGATCGTCCCCAGCAGGTCGGTGCGGTAGACGTTCACACCGGCATCCCGCAGGATGCTCAGGGTCTCCTCGTGGGGGTGGCCGTACTTGTTGTTGACCCCGCAGGAGATGATGCCCATTTCGGGCAGGACAGCGTTCAGGAAGATGTAGCTGGTGGAGGTGCTGGAGCCGTGGTGGCCCACCTGTAAGACATCCACCTTGAGGTTCGCGCCGCTGTTCACAAGGTCGCGCTCGGCGTCGGCCTCCATATCACCGGTGAGCAGGAAGCTGGTCGCGCCGTAGTCGATGCGCAGGACGATGGAGGTATCGTTGGTGTCATCGTACTGCGCCACAGGGCCAAGCATGGTCACAGTGGCGCTGCCCAGCGCCCACTGGGTGCCTGCGGCAGGTACTTCGACCTGTAAGTTCTGCTGCTGGGTGTACTTGACGAAATCCTTGAAGCACTTGGTGGAGGCTTCCGTCACGGGGCTGTAAACGTGGCAGGCCGGGAAATAGGCCAGCGCAGCGGCCAGACCGCCCACATGGTCTTCGTGAGCATGGGAGCAGAAGACATATTCCAGCTGCTCGCCCCCCTGATTCTGCAGGTAGGAGACCACCAGACTGCCGTCGTCCACATTGCCGCCGTCGTAGAGCATGAACTGTCCGTCGCATTCCACCAGCACACTCAGCGCCTGACCCACATCGATGAAATGCACCTCCAAGGGTGCGTCCACCGTATCCACAGCCGCCGCAGCAGAAGCGGACGGGTTCGGCACTACATCGGCGCTTCCGCCCGGGACGGACGGCAGCCCGCTGCAGCCCGCAAGGCTCAGCACCAGTGCGGCGGCAGCGGCCAGCGCAGCAAGGCGCTGCCACAGGCCTTTCTTAGGCGCGTTTACTTTTTCTTCTTTCCAGTTTTCCACGTTGTGTTCTCTTTCTGTTGATCGTTTTTTGGCTTGCGCGCGGGTGCCGAATGGGGCGCAAAGCGTGCGCCGGGGCTGGGCGCACGGCCTGTCGGTGCAGCGGCACGGCTCTGGCCGTGGGCAGGCTTGCCGTTATGGCCCTTCTGGTTCGGGCGCACCGTGTAGGTGCCGTCATTGTGGATCGTCACATCGGCGGCTTCGGCCCGGCGGGCAGAGCGCTGCACGGCGCGGCGGCCTGCGGCGGGCACCAGCAGGGGGATCAGGTCCTCCCGGTGGGTCATCTTCAGCGCCTTGACTACCTTCTCGGCGTTGCGAGGCTCGTAGTATTGCAGCAGCGCCCGCTGCAGCGCCTTGCCCTCGGGGGTCTTTTCCACAAACACCGGCTTCAGGGTGTAGGGGTCCAGACCGGTGTAGAACATGCAGGTGCTCACGGTGCCGGGGGTGGGGTAGAAGTCCTGCACCTGCTCCGGGCGCATGTGGTTTTTATAAAGATATTCTGCCAGATAGACCGCATCCTTGAGGGTGCTGCCCGGGTGGCTGGACATCAGGTAGGGAACAAGATACTGCTTTTTGCCCGCCTTTTTGCTCAGCTCATAGAACTTATCCTTGAACTTGTTGAAGGTCTCGATGGGCGGCTTGCCCATGTAGGCGAGGGTGTTGGGGGCGCAGTGCTCCGGCGCGACTTTCAGCTGGCCGGAAACGTGGTACTCCACCAGCTCCTTAAAGAAAGTGTCATCGGGGTCGGCCATCAGGTAATCGAAGCGGATGCCGCTGCGGATGAACACCTTCTTGACGCCGGGCAGCTCCCGGACGCGGCGGAGGATTTTCAGGTAATCGCTGTGGTCCACGATCATGTGGGAGCAGGTGGTGGGGGCAAGGCAGTGCTTGCCGCCGTTGCACATACCCCGCAGCATCTGCTCGCGGCAGGATGGGAAACGGAAGTTGGCGGTGGGGCCGCCGATGTCGTGGATGTAGCCCTTGAAATCCGGCTCGTGGGTCATCCGCTCTGCTTCGGCCACGATGCTGTCGGCGCTGCGGCTGGTGACGCGTCGGCCCTGATGCAGCTGGATGGCGCAGAAATTACAGCCGCCGAAGCAGCCGCGGTTCTGGATGATGGAGAACTGCACCTCGCGGATGGCAGGCACGCCGCCCATGGCCTCGTAGATGGGGTGGTAGCGGCGGGTGTAAGGCAGGGCGTAGACCTTATCCAGCTCCCAGCGGACGAGGGGCTTTGCGGGGATGTTCTGCACGAGGTATTTCTCGCTCTGCTTCTGGACGATGATATTGCCGCTGACGACGTCCTGATTGTCCATCTGGATGCGGCAGGCTTTCGCATAAGCCACCTTATCGGAGGCGACCTTCCTGAAGCCCGCGCACTCCACATACCGCTCGGGCAGGTGGTCGAAGTCGGTCAGGTAGCAGGTGCCGCCCACATCGGTGATGCTCTCCACCGGCTCCCCTGCCGCCAGACGGCGGGCGATCTCCACAGTCTGGTGTTCCCCCATGCCGAAGCTGATGATGTCCGCACCGGAGTCCTCGGCGATGCTGGGCAGGACGGTGTCCAGCCAGTAGTCGTAGTGGGCAAAGCGGCGGAGCGATGCTTCCAGACCGCCCAGAATGACGGGCAGGTCAGGGTATGCCTGCTTGGCAAGCCTGGTGTAGACGGTGGCGCTGCGGTCGGGCCGTGCGCCGCCCTTGCCGCCGGGGGAATACTCGTCCTCCGCGCGGGGGATCTTTGCGACGGAATAGTGACTCACCATGCTGTCCACGTTGCCGCCGCCGATGAAGAAGCCGTACTTCGGCTTTCCGAACCGCTTGAAGTCCTCGCAGTCGGTATAGCGGGGCTGGGCCAGCACGCCCACCTTGTAGCCCTCGGCTTCCAGCAGGCGGCTGATGATGGCGGTGCCAAAGCTGGGGTGGTCCACATAGGCGTCGCCGCCTACCACCACGAAGTCCAGCTGGTCCCACCCCCGGGCCTCCATGTCAGCCCGGCTGATGGGGAGAAATTCGGTGTAATGTTCCATAGTTATCCTTTTTCTTTCATGATGCCTGCCCTATACAGCAGGGCTCTATTGCTTCCGGAATCAAAAATTTTATTCATCCGGCTGATTCATCTGCATTTCCAGCCACTGCTGGCGGCTGATGAGGACAGCGCGGGGCTTTGCGCCCTCGTAGGGGCCGATGATGCCCTTTTCTTCCATCTCGTCCATGATGCGGGCGGCGCGGGCATAACCCAGCTTGCAGCGGCGCTGCAGCAGGCTGGTGGACGCCTGGCCGGCGTCGATGACCACCTCCACGGCCTGCTTGAGCATCGGGTCACTGCCGCCCTCCTCGTCGGAGTCGGCGGAGCTGCTGCCCTTCTTGCCGTCCTGAATGGCGTGTTTTTCCATCGCCTCGATCATGGCCTCGTCGTACTGGACGGTGGCGCTCTTCTTGATGAAGTCCAGCACACGGCTGATCTCCTCATCCCGCACAAAGGTACCCTGGATACGGGTGGGCTTGGGTGCGCCCACGGGCATGAAGAGCATATCGCCCATGCCCAGCAGCTTTTCGGCACCGGCACCGTCGAGGATGGTGCGGCTGTCCACCTGACTGGACACAGCGAAGGCGATGCGGCTGGGGATGTTGGCCTTGATGAGGCCGGTGATGACGTCCACGCTGGGGCGCTGGGTCGCCACGATGAGGTGCATACCGGCGGCGCGGGCCTTCTGGGCGATGCGGCAGATGGAGTCTTCGACATCCTTGCCGACGACCATCATCAGATCGGCCAGCTCGTCGATGATGATGGCGATATAGGGCATCTTCTCGAGGTTCGGGTCCGTTGCAGCCAGCTTATTGAAGGACTTGATGTCGCGGACGTTGTTCTCCGCGAAGAGGTGGTAGCGGCGCTCCATCTCCTGCACTGCGCCGCCCAGTGCGCCGGCCGCCTTGCGGGGCTCGGTGACGACGGGCATCAGCAGGTGGGGGATGCCGTTGTACTCAGCCAGCTCGACGACCTTGGGGTCGATGAGCAGGAGCTTGACGTCCTCGGGGCTGGAGCGGAACAGCAGGCTCATGATGATGCTGTTGACACAGACCGATTTACCGCTGCCGGTGCTGCCCGCGATGAGCAGATGGGGCATCTTGCACAGGTCGGCCACCTGGGCCACGCCGGCGATGTCCTTGCCCAGCGCAATGCCCATCGGCGAGGTCATCCGCAAAAAGCTCTGGCTCTCGAAGACGCTGCGGATGTAGACCGGCGTTTTCTTATGGTTCGGCACCTCGATGCCCACGGCAGGCTTGCCGGGAATGGGAGCCTCCATGCGGACATCGGCCACCGCCAGGTTCAGGGCGATGTCGTCCGCCAGCGAAGTGATGCGGCTTATCTTGACGCCCGCCATGGGCTGGACTTCATACCGGGTGACCGACGGGCCGCGGGAAATATCCAGCACACGGGTGCGGACGCCGAAGCTTTCCAGCGTGTCCACCAGCTTCTGGGCGTTGGCTTTCAGCTCGTCTTCCGCGCCGGAGTCGCTTTCCTCCGGGGCGCGCTCGAACAGCTCGATGGACGGGTACTGATACTGGAAGCTCTCCTCCGTCTCCGCCTCTTCGGCGGGGGCGTTCGCAGCCTGCTCCTCGGAGACAGCGGGCTTTTCCATGGCGGCTGCCACCAGCGTGTTGAGGTCTTTTTCCTCCACCGGGTCGCTGGTGATGCTGATCCAGCCGTCCTCATCCGGCTCGGAGCGGAATGCCGCAGCATTCTCGGCGCTGACCGGCTGCGGGGCCGGTTCCGGAGTCGGGGTCCGATCATAGAGTGGGATGCCGAAGGAGAGCGGCGGCTCAGGCGCGGGCTGCTGTTCCGGCTCTTCTGCCGGGGCTGCGGGCGTGACGGTGGGCGTCACCGTCGGCTCGGGCTGGGCCGTGAAGAAGTCCTCGGCGGCGGTATCCACAGCGTCCGGGACGATGGGCGTCACGGTGGCGCGGATGGGCGCACGGCGGAGCGGGTCCATGCCGAAGGTGCCGCCGGGGCCGAGGATGATGGGCTCGATGGGCTCACTGCCGCCCTCGGTGACGGTGGTATGGTCAGGGCCTAAATCAATATCAAAGGGCGCACGGGGCCGGGACTTTTCCACCTGTACGGGAGCAGGCTCGGGCTGAGGCGGGGTCTGCGCTTCCGGTGCGGGCGCAGGGGCAGGCTCTGCCTGTTCGCCGCCCTGCATCACCTGATAGCCCCAGTGGAAGACGCCAGCCAGCCAGCCGGGAGGCTGGATATGGAAGGCGGGCGCGGCAGGCTCTTCGCCGCCGCAGCAGTCCTCGCCCGCTTCGTCTTCCGGCAGGTCGTCGTCATAGGCCTCGTATTCCTCTGCCGCGGCCTCCTCGGCGGCGCGTTCTGCCAGACGCTCGGCCCGGCGGGCGGCATTCTGCTCGTGGACGGCAAGGCCCTTTTCGTGGACGCTGCCGCCCACGTTGCAGAGCCACTGCCAGCACTCGGCGGGCGTAACGTCGAAAATGTACAGGCTGGCGCAGGCCGCCAGCGCCGCCATGACCAGATTGGCGGCGGGTCTGCCGCAGAGCAGCAGGAGCGTCCCGCCCAGCACAGCGCCCAGCGCACCGCCCGAGAGCCATGCGCTCATACCATTATGATAACAGGCAGCGGTCATCTGCGCGGCGGTCTGGTCGGTGGGGATGTCAGAAAAGACGATGACCGTGCCGCTGGCGAAGATGAGCCCCAGCGCCAGCTTTGCGATGTGGGGCAGAAGGTCTTCGCCCCGGGTGTAGAGGATGGCCAGATAGCACAGCGCTGCGCCCAGCACGAAGCTTCCGCAGCCGAACACGCCGAACAGGACATCGTGCATCGTGCGCCAGGCCGAGCTGCCCGGCACGAAAGCCAGCGCCATGAGCACCAGCCCCGCAAACAGGGTGATGAGCCCCGCGGGCATCCGGTCCTGTGTCCGGTTCTTGCGGCGCGAGGCTGTGCTGCGCCCGGAGGTCTTGCGTTTTCTCTTTGCCATGTTTCCTAAAACCCGTTCCTTATTTTATATCATGAAGCAGGGCGCGCTCAGGGCGGCTCTGTCGGTGACGATGGAAGAATTTCGATACGACTCGATTCTTTCATTGTACCACGGGAAAAGTCAAATGGCAATTTATTTCCCCTCGATTTCTCGGTAGAGCCATGCCAGCGCATCCGACAGCCCGCCCAGCTCGTCGATGAGCTTTTCTCGCACGGCTTTTCGGCCATCCAGCACGGTGCCCACGTCCATGACCAGCTCGCCCGTGCGCATCATCAGCTCAGTATAACGCTTCTCCGAGATGCCGCTGTGGGACGCCACGAAGCCGGTGATGCGCTCCTGCATCTGCTCGAACCAGCGCATGGTCTGCGGCACGCCCAGGATCATGCCGGAATGGCGGACGGGGTGGACCGTCATGGTGGCAGTAGGCACGATGAAGCTCCGCTGGGCGCTGACGGCCAGCGGGATGCCGATGGAGTGGCCCCCGCCCAGCACCACCGCCGCACTGGGCTTGGAGATGCTGGCGATGAGCTCCGCCAGCGCAAGCCCCGCCTCCACATCCCCGCCCACGGTGTTGAGCAGGACCAGCAGGCCCTCGATGGCGGGGTCCTCCTGCACGGCCACCAGCTGGGGGATGACGTGCTCATATTTTGTGGTCTTCTGGCCCTGGGGCGCTTCCACATGGCCCTCCACCTGCCCGATGACCGTCAGGCAGTGGATGGCGTGAGCTCCCCGGGTGCGGTAAACGCTGCCCATATCCTCGATCTGCTCTTTTTCCAGCCGCTGCTGCTCCACGGGGATGTTCTTCTCTTCCTGTGACATTCTGCGCATCCTCCTTTTTGCTTCATTTCAGCTTGTCCGGCATTCCTGCCGGTTATACTTCGGTAAAGATTTCTTTTCTTTCTCAAAAAAATGTGCCAAATGGTTTGACATTCTGTCTTCGCGCTGTATACTTTATACTAGAGATAAGATTGTCAAATATGTATCATTATTGTACAAGAAAGTACAAATCTTTTGCCGGAGCACCCTGCCGCTGCGCACTTCTCCCCGGCAATGCTGCGGATAAAAAGAAAGGAGACCCCCTATGAACACTCCCGGCAAAGCTTCTCTGCCCGTCATCAAGCGCCTGCCCAAATACTATCGCTACCTTCGCACCCTGAAGAACGACGGCATCACCAGCATCTCGTCCCGTGAGCTGGCCGCCCAGATGGGTACCACTGCCTCCCAGGTCCGGCAGGACTTCAACTGCATCGGCGACGTGAATGGCCGTCAGGGCATCGGCTACTCGGTGGAGAACCTGCTGAGCATCCTTGAGCATCTGCTCTTTGGCAACGGCGACCTCCTGCCCACCATCCTTATCGGCTGCGGCCGTCTGGGCAAGGCTGTGAGCCGCTTCATCACCACCGACACCAACGGCTACAAGCTCATCGCCGCCTTCGACAACGCCCCCGACGAGGTGGGCAAAGAGATCAACGGCATCCAGATCTTACACAGCGACGAGCTGGAAGCTTTCTGCGCCGAGCACCACCCCGAGGTGGCTGTACTCTGTCTGCCCCGCAGCGGCGCAGAGGAGATCAGCGGCCGTCTGGTGGCTCTGGGCATCCAGGGCTTCTGGAACTTCTCCCACTACGATCTGTCTGTCTCCTACCCCGACGTGGTGGTGGAGAACGTCCACCTCGGCGACAGCCTGATGAGCCTGGGCTACCGGCTGCGCAATCAGGACTGAGCAGATACGATCGATAATACAGGCCCTCTCCGTCAGGCTTTGGCTGAGAGAGTCCTTTCATGAGGAGACTTTTTCGACATGGCAAAGCTTTATTTCCGTTACGGCGCAATGAACAGCGGCAAGAGCACCGCGCTGATGCAGGTGGCCCACAACTACGAGGAGCAGGGGATGCGGGTGCTTATCCTCAAGCCGAAGGTGGACACCAAGGGCAGCGGCGACCTCGTGAGCCGTCTGGGCGTCCGCCGCCCTGCCGATCTGCTGGTGCCGCCGGACATGGACCTGGTGGAGGCCGTCCGGGCCGCCAGCAGCGAGGGCCGGCCTCTGGCCTGTGTGCTCTGTGACGAGAGCCAGTTCCTCACTGCCGAGCAGGCCGAACAGCTGTTCATGGTGACGGTAGAGCTGAACATCCCCGTCATCTGCTACGGCCTGCGCTCCGACTTCTCCCTCAAGGGCTTCCCCGGCTCCACCCGGCTTCTGGAGCTGGCCCACACCATCGAGGAGATGAAGACCATCTGCACCTGCGGCCGCAAGGCCACCTGCAACTGCCGCAAGGTCAACGGCCGCTTCGTCTTTGAGGGCGAACAGGTCGCCATCGACCTTGAGAACGACGTCCAGTACGTCAGCATGTGTCCCCAGTGCTATTTCCGGGAGCGCAGCGCCTTCTACGCCGCCCGCCGGTGACTTTTTCCCTGATTTTATGCCGTCCGCACGCCGGGCGGCATTTTTGTATCTTTTCTGCATCCGTGATATATCAGTCGCGGCCTGATTCGCGCGTTTTTTGCGCTATTGATATATCAGCTCATGGCCGGAACTTTCTGTTATCGTTGCTTTTGATGTATACAACGTTCTTTCAACAAATTTTGCCTCGGCTACAAAATTCTTGCAATTCAGGCCAATCTTCTCCTGTTGCATCCCAGTTTTCTATGCAAATCGTTGAAGTATACAAGTTGCACAGTTTTTCGGTCCAAGTTTATTCATTATGGCAATGACGTCAAAAGCGGGCAAAAAATAAGCGCAATATTTGTACGTTTTCTGCCGCTATCACTACAATTTGCATCTTTCTTTTTTTTCTTGCCTTTGGTATTATATTTGTATACAACGGATGCTTTGCAGAGGCGTCCGTGCAAGAAGATGTTTTCTACATAGGAGGAGAACGAAAATGAGCAAGGCAATTTCTCGTCGTGACTTTCTGAAGGTCTCTGGCGCTGTGGGTGCTGCCGGCCTGCTGGCCGCCTGCGGCGGTTCCGGCAACGCTGGTTCTACCGCCACTTCCACCGCTGCTTCTTCCGCAGCAGCTTCCGTGGCCGGCCTGTCTTCCGACCCCGTCACCCTGACCATGAGCTGGTGGGGCGGCGAGTCCCGTCACAACGCTTATCAGGAGG